>Ga0114939_10001827_pt1 | contig 16513 bp, 15 predicted proteins | sample AshMeaCrysSpring_FD_87196 | JGI IMG/M metagenome (GOLD analysis project Ga0114939, IMG submission 87196) | Groundwater microbial communities from Big Spring, Nevada to study Microbial Dark Matter (Phase II) - Ash Meadows Crystal Spring | ecosystem: Environmental > Aquatic > Deep subsurface >... | reverse complement strand
TCCTCGGCGAAGGGATCCCCGGTGAGGCCGAAGGCGCGGGCGCGGGAGCCGCCGCAGAGCCGGTTGAATTCGCAGCGCCCGCATTTGCCGCCGAGACTGCGCGGGTCGCGGAGCCTGCGGAAAAACGGACTCGTGCGATAGGTGGTCAAAAAGTTGTCCCGGCGCACGTTGCCCACGGCCAGCGGAAGGAACCCGCTCGGGCAGATGTCGCCGGTGTGCGAGACAAAGACAAAGCCGCGCGCGTCGTTGATCGGAGCAGGCGGACGCCCGCGGAATTCTCCCGCGCGCCCCTGCGCGACCACGCGCCGGAAGTGCATGCCCTCGGTCGTCCGGATCTCATAATCGACCCGCCGCGAGAGGGCCACCAACTTCTCGAAAATCTCCTCCACCGCCTCCGCCCCCGGCAGGTCCAGACTCTCTCCGCGCCCGGTCGGCACGGCGAGGAAAACCGTCCACCCGGCCGGCGAGAGGCTCTCGACCATGCGCGAGAGGTCGTCGAAACGGCCGATATTGCCGGCGGTGATGGTCGAGTTGATCTGGAAGCCGAGGCCGGCCTCGCGGAGCCTGGCGATGGCCTCCATCGTCCATTGCCATGCCCGGCCGACCCCGCGGAACGCGTTGTGCTCGGCCTCGGTAGCCCCGTCGATGCTCAGCGAGACCCGGCACACTCCGGCCCGCTTCAACGCACCGAAATCCATCTTCAAAAAATCCGGCGTCGCGCTCGGGCTGAACGCCACCCGCAGGCCCCGGCCGGCCGCGTGCGCTACCAATTCCAGCGCGTCCTCGCGCCGCGAGGGATCCCCTCCGGTCAAAATCAAAAGCATGGGCTCCGCCGCCGCGATATCGTCCAAGAGCCGGAGGCCCTCGGCGGTCGTGAGCTCGCACGCGTCACGGGCGGGTTGCGCGCTGGCCCGGCAGTGAACGCAGGCCAGCCGACAGGCGCGCGTCATCTCCCACACCACCACCGCAGGCGCATCCGAGTAATCCGTCATACAATTAATCATTCTTATTTACAAAGCTCTCCCGCCAGTGTCCATAAAAATCCGCTCGAAAAATATCCACCTATCTCCACCCGCTCGCGGCGCGGCGCCGAGTTTTCAGCGGAAAAGGAGGGCGGGCATGGTCGCGGGTTGATCGCCGGGAGATGAGCAACCTGAACGGCGACCCGGGCATGGAAAGCGTCACCGGCAACCGATTGGACCGGGTCCTGCGGACAGCCCCGGATCGCCCCGGTCTCACCCCCTGCGGAGCCCGCGCCGACAGCGGACGGCCCCACCCTGTTCCGACTCATGGATTTCCCTTTGTATTGAAACCGTTTAGACAAGCTTCAACGATATTGGGTTTCCGCGGGTGTCGGCCAGGATCGAGTGAGTGAGAAAATTCCCGCCGATTTTTCCTTCCCAAGCCCGCCGGGGCCGACTAAATTCTCTCCTCCCGTAGGCTGGGTAGCTCAGTTGGTAGAGCAGAGGACTGAAAATCCTCGTGTCGGGGGTTCGATTCCCTCCCCAGCCAGTTCCCTTTGACTTGCAATGGGTTACGGGTTTTCTTCGAAAATGGCCACAACGGGGCTACAACACGCTTTCTAGTTGGGCATTTTGGAAGGATGAGGGAAATGAGCCCTGTCAGGAAATAAAGCGGCGCCTTTGCGTTTGGGATCGGCATGTGGGGAAATCCCCACCATCGCTCGCGGAAGAAAAGCCGAGCCCGTGCCTTGGCCGGGTCGGATTTTCTCCTTGCTTCCGCCGTGTTGGGGTGTTTAGAACGGCGCTATGAACCTGCTGCTTCTGGCCGGAGGAGCCTTCCTCGGAGTGATCGCCCCACAGGCCCAACCCGAACCGGATCTCTTCAATCATACCCTGCGCGGGGAGAAAATTCTTGCGAAGGAAGTTGTCTGCCGGAACCGCTGGGGCACGCCGATGCTGCCCGATGGGAAGGGCGGCTACAGTTTGATTGCCCCGATCAACCAGGAATACATCGCCCAGAGCCTCATTCAGCCGCCCAAGTCGCGGATGGCTCCGTTTGTTCCGGCCACGCTGGCGTTTGCCACGCAGACCTCCCCGGCTCCCGACGCGCCTTGAGCACCGACCGGACCCCTTGCCCGGGCCGTTTTCGAATGGTTCCTTGGGTGGTTCTCGCGCTGGCTCCGGTTTTGCTGATTGGCTGTGCCTCGGCTCCCGAGGTTCCCCAGGCCCCGCCCGAGCCGATTCCTTCGCGTCTGGCGGCTTTCGCGGCCGCGCATGCGCGCCGGGACGCGGAGGCGATCAAGTCGTATTTTGCGGCCGGCGGACGGGCGGCCTCGCCGTCGATGCCGAAGGCCGCGTCTCCCGATGCGTATGTGAAAAATTATTTGGCGGACCCGTTCCGACTGCAGATCGGGCAGACCGAGGTGCTGTATTCGAACGAGGCCGGCGCGAAAACCCGCAGCCGCGCCCATCTGTCGGCCCCGGCCCGCTTCTCGTTGGACGAGCCTCTTGAGGTTCTCTGGCGGTTCGAGGGCGGGCAGTGGAAAATTGTCGAGTTGGAATACCCGTCGTGGTCGGCGATCACGGGCACATGGCGGAAGTCGGGGGGACGCGGCGAGCCCTCCATGGAATTGCGCGTTCTCCCCGGGGGCACGTATGCGGTTTACGCCGGGGCCGACCGCTCGCTCGCGAGATTCCGCGGCCGCTATACCATCGAAAGCGGCACGCTCACGCTTGTGGATTCGTCAGCAGCAGAGGCGTCCGACCTGGACCCCTCGGAGGGGCGCTATGCAGTGATTGTGACCCGCACGAACGCGGAGTTCCGGAAAATTTCCGACGAAAACAGCTGGCGCTCGCAGCGATTCGAGGGGATCTGGACGTCCTCCCGCTGAAGGCGATGGACATCCTCGAAAGCGCCCGGCGCGTCTTCACCACCGAGATCGAGGAGACTGCGGCTGTCTGCGGGCGGCTCGACGGGGAATTCGTGCGGGCGGTCGAAATCCTCCGCGAGACCGTGGACCGGCGCTCCAAGATCGTGGTGCTGGGTGTCGGGAAAAGCGGGCATATCGGAGAAAAAATCGCCGCCACACTCACCAGCACGGGCTCCCCGGCGGTGGTTTTGAATTCGCTCAACGCGCTCCACGGCGACCTCGGCGTGGTCTGCGACGGCGATGCCATCCTGGCCCTCAGCTACAGCGGGGAGACCCCCGAGTTGCTGAATATTCTTTCCGCGCTGGCCCGGTTTGACGTGCGCATCATCGCGATCACGGGCGGTGGAAACTCGACCCTCGCGCGGGCGGCGGGGGCGGTTTTGGATTGCCGGGTCGCCCGCGAGGCGTGTCCGCTGAATCTGGCTCCCACGTCGAGCACGACGGCGATGCTGGTGCTCGGAGACGCGCTTGCGATGTGCCTTCTGGAATCGCGGGGATTCGACAAGGACGACTTCGCCAAGTTCCACCCCGGCGGCCAGCTCGGGAGGAGCCTCCTCCTCCGCGTCTCGCACATCATGCGACCGGCCTCCGAAATGGCCCTCGTCTCTCCCGGGACGCCGGTGGTCGATGTGCTCCGCGCGATGACCCGGGCGCGCGGGGGCGCCGCAGTGGTCGCGAACCCGGATGGCTCGCTGGCCGGGATTTTCACGCACGGCGATTTTGCGAGGCTCTACCCGGAAAACCCGTCCCTCGGCTCGGTGGCGGTCGGCGATGTGATGACGCGGAATCCGGTCACGATCGCCGCCGACAAGCTGGCGGCCGAGGTTCTTCACACGCTGGGCACCCACCGGATCGACGACCTTGTGGTGGTGGACACATCAGGGCGTCCGGTCGGGTTGGTGGATTCCCAGGATCTCTCGCGAAACAAACTCATCTGAGCGCGTCGTTCAACCGCCGGCGCGGGCGGGCGGGCGGGTTCAGAAAAAGATCGGGATGACGAGGATGGCCACGATATTGACCACCTTGATCATCGGGTTGATGGCCGGGCCGGCGGTGTCTTTGTAGGGGTCCCCGACCGTATCGCCGGTGACCGACGCAGCGTGCGCCGGCGAGCCTTTACCGCCGTGGTGGCCTTCCTCGATGTATTTTTTCGCGTTGTCCCAGGCGCCTCCGCTGGAGGTCATCGCGATCCCGACAAAGAGGCCGGTGACGATGCTTCCGACGAGCACGCCGCCCAGAACGACCGGCCCCAGCAACCACGCCACGCCGACAACAAAAATCACGGGCAGGAGCGCGGGGTGTACCATTTTTTTAAGGGCCGCCTTGGTGACGATATCCACGCAGGTGCCGTAGTCGGGCTTGCCCGTGCCCTCGAGGATGCCCGGATTGGCCGAGATCTGACGGCGCACTTCCTGGACGACCGCCGCCGCCGCGCCGCTCACGGCGTCCATGCTGTGGGCGCTGAAGATAAACGGCAGCAACCCGCCGATGAAGAGGCCGATGATGACGCGGGGTTCTTGAAGGGAAAATTCCAGCGCGGTGCCGAGGGTCGCGTGGTGGCCGCCAAGGAGCGTCCACAGCAGACCGGTGGCGAGTTCCTCGCGACCGGAATGGGCCATCGCCATTTTCAATTCTTCAACATACGAGCCGAACAAAACGAGCGCGGCGAGCCCGGCCGACGCGATCGCGTAGCCCTTGGTGACCGCCTTCATGGTGTTCCCGACGGCATCGAGTTCGTCGGTGACCTCCCGCACTTTTTTGTCGAGACCGGCCATGACCGCGATGCCGCCGGCGTTGTCGGTGATCGGCCCGAAGGCGTCGAGCGAGATGATGATGCCCGAAAGGGCGAGCATCGACATCACCGCCACGGCGATTCCGTAGAGGCCCGCAAAATAAAAGGAAAGCAGGATCGCGATGCCGATGAACCCGACGGGGAGGGCCGTCGCGTGCTGGCCTACGCTCAGGCCCGTGATGATATTCGTGGCATGCCCGGTCTCCGACGCCTTCGCAATCCGCCGCACCGGCGAGTAGAGCGTCGAAGTGTAGTAATTCGTGATCAGGAGCACCACATAGGTCATCACGAGACCCACCAACGCGGCGCAGTAAAGCTGCACCGGGCCCACCCGGCCCGTGCCCTGCAATTCGATGCCATCGGGGAAAATCGCCATCGTCGCCGGCCAGTAAAGCACCGCGGAAAACGCCGCGCTCACCAGCACCCCCGCCTTGAGCGAGCGGGCGGGCTCGAGCCGCGCGCCATTCACAAAAGCAATCCCGGCCACCGCCCCGAAGACCGCGATCCCGCAGAGGACAAACGGATAGACAATCGCCGCCTCCATCCCGCCCGTGAGCAGGAAGCCCACCAGGACCGCCCCGATCAAACTCACGGCATACGTCTCGAAAACATCCGCCGCCATTCCCGCGCAATCACCGACATTGTCGCCCACATTGTCGGCGATGGTGGCCGGATTGCGGGGATCGTCCTCGTCGAGCTTGCTCTCGATTTTTCCGACAAGATCGGCTCCGACATCCGCCGCCTTCGTGTAAATGCCCCCGCCCAGCCTTGCGAAGACACTGATCAGGCTCGCGCCGAGCGCAAGGCCGACCAGCGACATCACGGTCGCCTGCATGCCGAGCAGCCGGACCCCCACAAGATAGTAGATCCCGACGGAAGCCAGCGCCAGCGCGACCACAAGAAGGCCGGTCACGGCGCCTCCGCTGAAGGCGACCCGCATCGCCGCGAAGCCGCCATCCACCGCGGCCCGGGTCGTCCGCACATTCGCAAGCACCGCCACCCTCATCCCGATATACCCGGCCGCCAGCGAGCAAACCGCCCCCACCAGAAAGCCCGACGCCACGGGCACCCCGCGAAACCAAAGCAAACCCAGGAAAAGCGCGACCGCAATCGCCGCGATGGTTGCAATCTGCCTGTTCAAATACGCGCGGGCTCCCTCCTGGATGGCCGACGCGATTTCTTTCATGCGCTCGTTCCCGTCAGGCAGCGAGAGGATCCACCGGACCAGCCAGACCGCGTAGGCCAGACCAAAGAAGCCCGCCGCCAATGAGAAAACAAACCCGTGCCGCGCAAAAAGTTCGGAAAACATAATAAGGGGGATGTTCGGAAAAGCGGCAACTTATCAGCCGAACATCACGGTGCAAGCAGAACTTGCGGCAGGGAGAGGCGCCGCGCGCGCGATTCGGGGTCCCGAATCCGTTCTTGTTTTTGCGGGGCCGCGTCGTGCATGCTCGGGATCCTTGGTGCGGCGGGCCGGGAAGGATGGCCGCACGGAAGAATGCGTATTCCGCGAGATGAATCTACCGAACAAGCTCACCCTATTCCGGCTCGCGCTGACGGGCGCGTTTGTGCTGGCCATGGAAGGCCGCGCCGCGTGGGGTCACGCGGTGGCGCTCGGGCTTTTTCTGGCGGCAGCGCTCACCGACTACCTGGACGGGGTCATCGCGCGGAAGCGCGGCCTGATCACGGATTTCGGCAAGCTCATGGACCCGCTCGCCGACAAGGTGCTCACGGCCTCGGCCTTTATCTGCCTGATTCCGCAGGTTCCCGCATGGGCGGTGATCGCGATTATCGCGCGCGAGTTTCTCATCACCGGTCTGCGCCTTCTCGCCGGTTCGAAGGGCGTCGTTCTTCCGGCCGAGCGGTTGGGAAAACACAAGACCGGCTGGCAGATGGCCACCATCATTTTCTTTCTGGTCTTGCTCGCGGCCGGCGACGTGCCCGGCCTGCTCCCGGTTTCCGCGCGCGACTTCGCCTCCGGCATCTTCGGCACCGCGATGGTGTGGATCACCGTCGTGCTCACCGTTTATTCAGGCGGGGCGTATTTCTGGAAAAACCGAGCCCTCATCGGCGAGGCCTGAACCGGCCCGCCGCTTCTCATGGAAAACTTACACGGCTCCCCATTCTGGCAGGCCGCCATGCTTTTCGGGGCCTTCGTATTTTTGGTCTTCCAGACCCTGCGAGGATGGCGGGCGGGTGTGATTCGCGCGGGCATCGGGCTCGCGGCGCTGGTTTTCTCCAGCCTGCTCGGCTGGGCCGCAATGGAATCCGTGAGCGCGCTTTCCGGCGGTCGGGAGTCCGGTGGCGGCATGTTGGCGGGGGCCGCCATCGGGGCGGTTGTGGCGCTTGCGGTGTATCTGGCGATCTGGCTTGCGGGGGCCCTGCTCTTCAAGCGGACCGCCCAGCATGGTTCCGGGATGCTGCGGTTGGCATGGGGCGCCGGGGGAGCCTGTTTCGGCCTGCTCTTCGGGTTGTTGATCCTGTGGGGCGGAATCACGATCGTGCGCGGTCTCGGGGCGCTCGCGGAAGGGCGCACGCGCCCCGGGGGGGGCGGGGGCTCCCCGGTCGCGGAGACATTCGTGACCCTCAAAGATTCGCTCGAGATCGGCCCCACCGGCTCGTTTTTTCAAAAGATCGATATGGTTCCCCCGGAAGCCTACGACACCATCGCCGACGTCTCCCGTCTTGTGTCCGACCCCCGCGCCATGGCCCGGTTCCTCGAATACCCCGGCATCCAGGACCTCATCAACCACCCCAAAATTCTCGGCCTTCTCAACGAGCCGTCGATCCTCCGCGCCGCCGAGACCCGCAACCCGCTCGCCCTCGTCGCCAACCCCGCCATCCTGAACCTCGCAAAGGATCCCGAGATCGTCGCCGTCTTCGAAAAAATCAACTTCCCCGAGGCCCTCCGCTACGCCCTCGAAAAACCCGCCCCGGCCGGGGACGATCCCGCACGTTGAATTTCCCCTCTGGCCGGGCGGGCGGACCGTGCTAGACTCCCTCCGCGATGAAAGTTCATCTCCTGCAAATCCCGCAAGGCGGCAACCTCCACCTCGAAGGCGAGGAGGATGCGGCTTTTCTCGGCCTCGAGGAAGCCGGCGCCTCGGCCGCCGGACCGCTTCGCTACAACCTCGACATCGGCACCTCCGATGGCGGACTTTTTGCGACCGGATCGCTGGCCGTCCGCGTCCGCTTCACCTGCGTAGTGACCCTCGAGCCCTTCGAAAAAGAGATCTCCATCCCCGACTTCGCGACGCGGGTCGAACTCGGCGGTGCGGAACTCGTTGACTTGTCGCCCGAAATCCGCGAGGATGTCCACCTTGCCCTGCCCGCGCACCCGCGTTCCGACGCGATACCGCCCGGGCAGTTTTTTTCCGCGGAGATCGCTTCCGCCGAAAACGACGGGGGCCAAGCCGGCCCCTGGAGGGCGCTGGACCAAATCAAACCAAAAACCTGACCTCGACACCATGGGAGTCCCAAAACGCAAAACCTCGAAGATGCGCCTCCGCACGCGCAAGGCCGCCAACCGCTGGCACGCCCCCAAGCTTTCCAAATGCCCGCAGTGCGGAGCCCCGGTCGCCGGACACACCGCCTGCGGAGCCTGCGGCTACTACAAGGGCAAGCAGATCCTCACGATCGAATCCGCGTAGCCGCGCCAAGCGGGCCCGCCCCGATCCGATGAAAATCGCACTCGACGGCATGGGGGGCGACCACGCCCCGCAGAACCCGGTCGAAGGGGCCGCGATGGCCCTTGCCGAGCTTCCCCGCATGGAGAAGCTCTATGTGACCGGCGACGAGACCCGCCTCCGGCAGGCGTTCGACGCCATAGGTTGCCGCGATCCGCGCCTCGAGATCGTCCACACGACCCAGGTCGTCGAGATGAGCGAGCACGCGGTCGAGGCCGTGCGCCGGAAAAAGGACAGCTCGCTCAGCCGCGCGGTCGATCTCGTCAAGCACGGCAAAGCCGACGCCGTCGTGAGCGCCGGACACACCGGGGCCATGGTGGCGGCGACGACCATCAAATTGCGCACGCTCGAGGGGGTGGACCGGCCCGGGATCGCGTCGTTCCTGCCAACCGAGCACAATGTGTGTGTGTTGATCGACGCCGGGGCGAACGTGGACGCCCGCCCGATCCACATGCTCCAGTATGCGATCATGGGGGCGGTTGTTTCCAAGCACGTGCTGGGTTTCGACAACCCCGCCGTGGGGCTCATGTCGATCGGCGGCGAGGACGCCAAGGGGAACGATTTCACCAAAGAAATTTTCAAGTTGCTCAAGCGCAGCAAACTCAACTTCCGCGGCAACGTCGAGGGGCACGACCTCTTTGAGAATCCGGTCGAGGTCGTGCTTTGCGACGGCTTCACCGGCAATGTCGTCCTCAAAACCTGCGAGGCCACCGCCTCCGCCGTCTTCCGCTGGCTCAAGCGCGAGCTCAAAGCCACCCCGGTTCGCATGGCCGGCGCCTGGCTCGCCCGCGACGCCTTCCGCGCCATCCGCAACAAAACGAATTACGAGATGTATGGCGGCAGCCCGCTCGTCGGTGTGGATGGCATTGCCATCATCGCCCATGGAGCCAGTTCCGCCCTTGCGATCAAAAACGCGGTTCGCGTGGGGTGCGAATACGTCGAGAAGCGGATCAACCCCCTCATCGTCGAAGCGATCAAGGCGTTTAATGAAACGGGTAAAGATTAAGCAGCGCCCGCCCGCACGCACGGTTTCGATCATCGGCACCGGCAGTTACGTCCCCGAACGCGTCCTCACCAACGCCGAACTGGAGGCCCGGGTCGATACCACCGACGAGTGGATCGTCACCCGCACAGGCATTCGCGAGCGCCGGCTGGCGTCCGACGGCGAATTCACCAGCCACATGGCCGCCAAAGCCGCCCAACGCGCGATGGACCAGGCGGGGGTCAAAGCCGGCGAGATCGATCTGATCATTGTGGCGACGGTCACGCCGGACACGTTTTTTCCTTCCACGTCGTGCCATGTGCAGCGGCATCTGGAAGCGGTGAACGCCGCCTGCTTCGACGTGTCGGCCGCGTGTTCGGGATTTCTTTACGGGATCGAGATCGCCCAGCAATTCATCTCGAACCACACCTACAATACCGTCCTCGTGATCGGGGCCGACCGGCTCAGCTCGATCGTGAACTGGGAGGACCGCAACACGTGTGTGCTTTTCGGCGACGGGGCCGGGGCCGCCATCCTGCGTTCGCGCGCGGGTTCGCACGGGGTCATCACCACCTACATGGCCAGCGACGGCCGGTTCGGCGACATCCTCCACATGCCAGGAGGCGGTTGCGCCAGACCGGTCACCGCCGAAACCATGCACCTCAAGCTCAACACGCTTCACATGAACGGGCGCGAGACGTTCAAGCAGGCCGTGGTCTCGATGCACAGCGCCGCGCGCAAGGCGCTCGAGCAAAGCGGGCTGGCCATCGAGGACGTCACCTGCATCATCCCCCACCAGGCCAACCTCCGCATCATCGAGGCCCTCGCCGAACGGCTCCGCGTGCCCCTCGACCGCTTCCACACCAACCTCGACCGCTACGGGAATACCTCGGCCGCCGCCGTCGCCATCGCACTCGACGAAGCCAACCGCACCGGCCGTTTCCAGGTCGGCGACTATATCCTCATGGTCGTCTTCGGCGGGGGACTCACCTACGCCAGCTCGGTCGTTCAGTGGTAACCACCCGGGCGGGGAACGCCCGCCCCGGACCTTCCAAATCGGGAACGAAAAACCGCGCGTTGCAATCCCCGGCGGCGCGGCTATTTTCGGGGCTCTCGTAATCCAGACATGCAAAGCATCATCGACAGCGCGCGCGCCGGAGCCATCGACTTCAGCAACGACGAAATCGCAAGGTATTCCCGTCACCTCATCATGCCGGAAGTCACCATCGAGGGGCAGAAACGCCTCAAGGCGGCGAAAATCCTGTGCATCGGCACCGGCGGACTCGGCTCGCCCATCGCGCTCTATCTGGCGGCGGCGGGGGTCGGCACGATCGGTTTGGTCGATTTCGACGTCGTCGATTATTCCAATCTTCAGCGACAAATCCTCCACGGCACGAAGGATGTCGGCCGCAAAAAGCTCAACAGCGCACGCGACCGCATCAAGGACGTCAACCCGAACGTGAAGGTCGTCCTCCACGACGCGTTGTTCCGCTCCGACAACGCGGAGGAAATCGCCGCGCCCTACGATATCGTCATCGACGGCACCGATAATTTTCCCACCCGCTACCTCTCGAACGACATCTGCGTCTTCCAGAAAAAGCCGAATATCTACGGGTCGATCTTCCGTTTCGACGGCCAGTGCACGGTCTTCGCGCCGCATCTGGGCGGGCCGTGTTACCGTTGCCTTTTTCCCGAACCGCCGCCGCCGGGCATGGTCCCCACTTGCGCCGAGGGCGGCGTGTTGGGCGTGTTGCCCGGTGTGATCGGGGTCGTCCAGGCCATCGAGGCGGTCAAGCTGGTGGTCGGAATCGGCGAACCCCTCCTCGGCCGGCTCATCCACTTCGACGCCCTCAAAATGAAATTCCGCGAGTTCAAGGTGCGCCGCGACCCGAAGTGTCCGGTCTGCTCGGACTCGCCGACCATCACCGGCCTCATCGATTACGAGGAATTCTGCGGCATCCCGCAGGCGCGCGCGGCCGAGGATGCCGAGCCGCCCGTGCCGGAAATTTCCGTCGAGGACCTCAAACGCAAGATCGACGCGGGCGAGCGCTTCGTCCTCCTCGACGTGCGCGAACCCTTCGAGGCGGAGATCGCCGCGCTGCCCGGCGCGAAGCTCATCCCGCTCGGCGAGTTGCCCTCGCGCATGAGCGAACTCGACAGCGCCGACGAGATCGTTCTCTTCTGCAAACTCGGCCCGCGCAGCGCGCTCGCGCTCCGCCACCTCCAAAAGGCCGGCTTCGGAAAACTCCACAACCTCGCCGGCGGTATCGCCGCATGGTCCGAGCGCATTGACGAATCCGTCCCCAAATACTGAGCCCGCCGGCGCGGATCCCTTCGGCCTGCCGACGGGGATCCTCCAGTGCCCGAAATCCGGCGCGGCACTCCGCCCGGCCACGGCTGAGGAACTCGCCCGGGCCGGATTGGAGAGCGGGTGTGCGACCGAGGACGGCCGCTTCATTTACCCGGTCGCCGGGGGAATCCCGCGCCTCGTGCCCGAGGAAGCCCGGCCTCTCGCGCCGTGACGCCCGCCCTGCATGCCGTCGTGGTTGCCGCCGGCGCGAGTCGTCGGATGGGCTTCGACAAACTCACCGCCGACTTGTGCGGGGAATCCGTCCTGGCCCGCTCGCTGCGCGCGTTCGAGTGCTGCACCGACGTGCGGTTCATCGTATTGGTGGCACACCCGCTGCGGGTCGAAGAATTCCGCGCGCCGGGCGCTCCATTTTCCAAGCTCGCGAGAGTGGTGGCGGGCGGTGACGAGCGGCCGGACTCCGTCCATGCCGGCCTCGCGGCGCTGGAGGGCCTGCCGGGGGTCTCCTGCGGCGACTTTGTCGGTCTGCACGATGCCGCACGGCCGCTTGTCGCGCCCGCGACGATCTCCGAAGTTTTCCGGGAGGCGGTGAAATACGGAGCCGCGGCTCCCGCCGAGCGGGTGGCGGATACCCTGCACCGCAGCTCCGACGATGGCGACGTGATCGAAACCGTCCCCCGCACGAACCTCTGGCGGGTCCAGACTCCCCAGATTTTCCGGCTCGGCGAGCTGCTCGACATGCCCCCCGACCCGTCCCGCACCGACGAAATCTCGGCGTATGCAAAAGCCGGCGGACGCGCACGCATGGTGGCCAACCCGCTCCCGAATTTCAAAATCACCATACCGGCCGACCTTGCCCTTGCCCGCGCCCTGCTTTCCGCCGGCCCGAGGCCACCGGGGCCCGCCGATTAGGCTATCGATTAGGCTTGCAGGGGCGCGACCGCCGCACGACCCTGCGCGCGAGTCCATGAACCCCACCCGAACCGAAACCGACAGCATGGGGGAGGTCGCCGTCCCCGCCGACAAACTCTGGGGCGCGCAGACCCAGCGCTCGCTTGAACACTTCAGCATCGGAGCCGATCTCATGCCCCGCGAAATGATCGACGCGTATGCGATCCTCAAAAAGGCCGCCGCCGATGCAAACCACTCCGGCGGCCGGCTGGCGGACGAGCCCCGTCGGTTGATCGTCGCAGTCTGCGAAGAGATTCTCTCCGGCGGCCACCGCGACATGTTCCCGCTTCATGTGTGGATGACCGGCAGCGGCACCCAGTTCAACATGAACGTGAACGAGGTGATCTCGAACCGTTGCTGTCAGCTCGCGGGAACGCCCGTTGGAAGCAAGTCGCCGGTGCATCCGAACGACCACGTGAACATGTCGCAGTCGTCCTACGTGGCCACCAAATAATCCCTATGAATCCCAACGGCATCAACACCCGCCGCAACCCCCGCCTCAATAAAGGAACCGCCTTCACCCCCGACGAGCGCCGCTCGCTCGGCATCGAGGGACTCCTTCCTCCGACCGTTTGCCCGCTGCCCCTCCAGGTCGCGCGTGTGCATGTGCAAATGCAGGACATCGAGAGCGATTTCCAGAAATACCAATTTCTCGCCGACCTGCAGACGCGCAATGAGACGCTTTTTTACGCCGTCCTCATGTCGGACCCCGCCGCCTACATGCCGCTCGTTTACACGCCGACCGTGGGCGAGGCGTGTCAGAAATTCGACCACTTCTTCCGCTCGCCGCGGGGGATCTATCTGCCCATCACTGCAAGGGGGCGCGTGGCGGAAATCCTCGCGCAATGGCCGGAGGAGGACATCCGTTTCATCGTGGTCACCGATGGCGAGCGCATCCTCGGCCTCGGTGATCTCGGCATCGGCGGCATGGGGATCCCGGTGGGCAAACTCTCGCTTTACACGGCCTGCGCCGGCGTGCCGCCGCAGTTCACCCTCCCGGTGACCCTCGACGTGGGCACAAACAACCACGCCCTCCTCGAGGACCCGCTCTACCTCGGCCTGCGGCACGAGCGCGTGCGCGGGGCCGACTACGACGCGTTCATCGATGAATTCGTCGAGGCCGTGCAGAAGCTCTACCCGAAATGCTGCATCCAGTGGGAGGACTTCGCCAACTTCCACGCCGTTCCCATCCTCCAGCGCTACCGCGACCGCGTATGCACCTACAACGACGACATCCAAGGCACGGCGGCCGTGGCGCTGGCCGGGATTTATGCCGGCCTGCGCATCACCGGCGGCAAGCTCTCCGACCAGCGTTTCCTCTTCCTCGGAGGCGGATCCGCCGCCACGGGCATCGCCCAGTTGATCAGCGAGGCCATGGCGCTGGAAGGGGGGACTGTCGCCGACGGCCAGGCCCGCAACTGGCTCTTCGATATCAACGGCCTCTTGGTCGCGTCCCGGACCGACCTCGCCGATTTCCAGCGCCCGTTCGCCCACGACCACGCGCCGGTCTCCAGCTTTGTGGAGGCCATCCGCGCGCTGCGCCCGACCGCCATCATCGGCGTGAGCACGGTGCCCAAGTTGTTCAATCAGCAGGTCATCGAAGCCATGGCGGAGATCAACGACCGTCCGATCATTTTCCCGTATTCGAACCCCACCTCGCGGTCGGAATGCACCGCCGAGGAGGCCTACAAATGGTCCGGTGGACGCGCGGTTTTCGCCAGCGGCAGCCCGTTCGATCCCGTGGAATTCAATGGGAAAAAGTTCATCCCCGGCCAGGGCAACAACGTCTATATCTTCCCCGCCATGGGCATGGCCGTCCTCGCCACCCAGGCCACGCGCGTTCCCGAGGAACTCTTCATTGTCGCCGCGCGCGCCGTCGCCTCACAGGTGACCCCCGAAGACCTCGACTCCGGGCTCATCTACCCGCCGCAAAGCCGGATCCTCGAAGCCTCGCTCACCACCGCCACCGAAATCGCGAAGGTGATCTTCGACCGTGGACTCGCCCGCGTGCCCCGGCCCGCCGACATCCCCGCCCACATCCGGGCTCTCGCCTACAAGCCGGCTTACGCCTGAGCGCAGCCGCCGCAGTCCGAATACCCCTCGCGCAGATAGACCGCGTATTCGGCTCCGCCCCGGGCGGCGACGGCCACTTGGAATTCATCGCGTTCCTTCGGTGACATCGGGGTCTTCGCCGAGGCGAGGGCGGCGGCGGCGGTCTGTTCGTATTTGTCCATGCCGATGAGGTGGGTGCAAACCTGCGGGTAGCTGAGGCTGTAGCGGAGGACGGTCGTGGCATTGACGAGTCCGTGCAGGTGGGCGCGTTTGCTGCCGCCGAATCCCTTCATGCCGATCGTGGCCACATCGCGCTTGAGCAACTCGGGCATCACAATTTCCTCGAACCGCCGCGAGCTCAACGCGCCCAGCGCCGAGACCGGCATGAGCGACGCGTCGAACGCGTAGCCGCCCTCGAGCATCTTCACATGCGCCTCGGGGTCGGTGTGGCCGGTGAAGCCGGTGTAGCGCACCTTGCCCTGCTTCTTGGCCAGCTCGAGCGCTTCGATCACGCCCCCCGGTCCGTAGGCCCGCTCGACCTCGCCGACGTTTTCGATCTGGTGGATCATCCAGAGATCGAGGTGGTCGGTGCCAAGGCGGCGGAGCGAATCTTCGAGCATGCGCATCGCGCCGTCGCGCCCGCCGTCGGGGAATGGCTTGCTGTGCGTGCAAACCTTCGTCATCAAAAAAACCTTGTCGCGCCAGCCATCCTTGAGCGCATACCCCATCCATTCCTCGGCCCGGCCGCCGTGGTAATCCCACGAGTTGTCAAAAAATGTGATCCCCAACTCGATCGCATGCCGGGCGATCCGCCGCGCCTCGTCGATCGACGACGCCTGGCCGAGCGTCAGCCCGCCCAGCCCGACCACGCTCACCATTTCGTCATGACGGCCGAATTTCCGCTTGGGCACCGAATCCGGCCGCGCCGATTCCGAGGCTGCTCCAAGGAGGGGAAACGCGCCGGCCGCGCCGGCCACCGATTTCAAAAACGAACGCCGAGTCGTCTGCATGCTGTGCAATCTACCCCGCCCCCACCCTCCCGTCGAATGCTTTTCCCCGGCCGGAGGCGCAATCCAAAACCCTCCTTGTGGAAGAGGGTGCCGTCAGCGGTGCCAACCGGGTGGCATGATCTGTATCGGGCGAGAATTGATACCACGCGAGGAGAGGGACGCGGGCAAGTGCTGGGCTGCCACCATCTCCGGACCTATTTCATTTTGAAACCGGTGATAATTCCGAGTTCCATGGCTCTTTGGGCCGCCAAACGCTCAAGCCGCCGGGCCTGCGTGAGGAGAGTGCGGCGAAGGCCGGGCGAAACGTCCCTTTCACTGATCACCCGGGCCAGGTTCGCGATCGTTGCCGCCCTTCTCGCAATCCGAACGTCGGGGTGCTTCCGTTGAGGGTTAATAGAGTCCGGAATTATTTTCCCTCTGTGCGAAACCGGCAACTCGATCTCCTCTCTGGGAGCTATTTCCTTCTCATTCAAGACCGCGCCGAGCGCCGACTCGCGCAGAACTTTCTGAAAGACAGTATATTCGGCACGGTCGAGAAATGCTCTTTTCTCGCTTTTCGGGAGCCCCGCGACAAGCTTATCCAGCGGCCATACCTCGATCCAAGCCACTTCAAAAGGATCGAGAACACTCATGGCGACCGCATCGGTTCGCTGGTTGGCAAGGTGTCGGCCAACCCTGCCGCTGATTTTCTCCTCGGTTTGGCCGACGTAAATCGGGGCACTTCGACGAAGAAAGTGGGTGGAATCGGACCGGTTTGATGGGGGCGCTGCCCCCAAACCCCCGCTGCTCGCCGCAGGGCGTTCGGGGGGAACTGAGGTTTGGCTTGCCTGCGGCAAGCG
>Ga0114939_10001826_pt1 | contig 16517 bp, 13 predicted proteins | sample AshMeaCrysSpring_FD_87196 | JGI IMG/M metagenome (GOLD analysis project Ga0114939, IMG submission 87196) | Groundwater microbial communities from Big Spring, Nevada to study Microbial Dark Matter (Phase II) - Ash Meadows Crystal Spring | ecosystem: Environmental > Aquatic > Deep subsurface >... | reverse complement strand
GATCAGGGCGCCTGCGGTGGTGCTCCAGCGACACCTACGGCGCCTTGATCTTGCCGGGAGCCACACCCAGGGCGCCCTGATCAGGGCTCAGCCACACCCGAAGCGCCTTGATCAAGCCTCAGCGACACCTACGGCGCCTTGATCATGCCCGGCGGCGCACCCAAGGCGCCCTGATCAAGGCTGAGCAACACCTGGGGCGCCTTGATCATGCCTCAGCCCCACCTGCGGCGCCCTGATCATGCGTCGGCCACGTGCGGCGGGAGCTTGACGTGATCAGTTGGGCTCGGCCGGGGGCACGGGGGGATCGGTGGGGCTCGGCATGGTTCGTGTCGGCAACAGTTCGACTGGGTCTGAATGGGTCATGAGTCGTCGGTCCGCGTCCGGTGATCAGGTGCCCTGCCTGCTGCCGCCGGACATGCGGGCAGTGGCTGCCCGAGCCGGACCCGGCGTGAACGGTGCTGGACGCCGTGCAAGGCACCCCGAGAGTCGAGAAGTGGGGCAGCCAGCCGAGCGGTGCGCGAGCACGGGCTGCGCTGCCCCGAGGCCCTACTCCGACGCCATAGCGCCGAACTCGTCGGACAGCGCCGGATACAGCCGACCGAAGGACTCATACGCGGCCTCGTACGCCGCGGAGTGGGCCGGGGAGGTGGTCGCCTCCGCTCGAACCAGAGCCTGCGCTGCTGGCGCCGGGGAGAGGTACCAGCCGGCGCCCACCGCAGCCAGGACGGCTGCGCCGAACGCTGCGCCTTCCGCCGTCCCGACGGTCACCAGCGGCACGCCGAGCACGTCCGCGGTGATCTGCCGCCAGAGCTCGCTCTTGGTGCCGCCGCCTGAGGCCCGGAACTGCGCCGGGAGCGCCACCCCCGCAGCCCGCATGAGCTCGAGCCCGTCCCGCAGCCCGACCGCCACCCCTTCGAGCACCGCCCGGGTCAGGTGAGCCCGGGTGTGCCGCACCGACAGCCCCACGAACGCGCCCCGCGCGGACGGGTCGGCGTGCGGCGTGCGCTCCCCGGTCAGGTATGGCAGGAAACGCAGCCCCTCCGCGCCCGGCGGTACCCCCGCAGCCTCGGCGACGAGGGCAGCGAAGTCCACCCCGGGGGCTATGGTGTCGCGGTACCAGCGCAGCGACCCCGCCGCCGACAGCATCACCCCCATGACGTGCCAGGTACCAGGCACCGCGTGGCAGAAGGCGTGCACCCGTCCCCGGGGCTCCACGACCGGCGCGGCGGTCGGCACGAACACCACCCCGGACGTGCCCAGCGACAGCGCCCCCACCTCAGGGCCGACCGCGCCGACCCCTACCGCGTTGGCCGACTGGTCCCCACCGCCGGCCACGACAGGCGTCCCCGCAGCCAGCCCAGTCGAGGCGGCGGCTGCTGCTGTCACCATGCCGGTCACCGCCGGGCCCTCGTATAGCCCCGGCAGCATGCACGGGTCCAGGTCGAGGTCGGCGAGCACCTCGGCAGACCACAGCCGGTGCGCGACGTCGAGCAGCAGCGTCCCGGAAGCGTCGGCCACGTCGGTGGCCATGTCACCGGTGAGCCGGTACCTCAGGTAGTCCTTGGGCAGCAGGACGTGCGCCACCCGCGCCCACGCCTTCGGCTCGTGCTCGCGCACCCACAGCAGCTTGGGCGCGGTGAAGCCGGTGAGGGCGTCGTTCCCGGTCAGGCGGACGAGCCGTTCGAGCCCCACCCGAGCCCGGATCTGGTCGCACTGCGCGGCGGTGCGCTGGTCGTTCCACAGCAGCGCCGGCCGAACAACCTCCCCGGCCCGGTCCAGCAGAACCGATCCGTGCATCTGTCCGGTCAGCCCGATCGCGGCCACCGCCGTCCCCGGCACGCCCGCGGCGGCCAGCGCGGCGGGCACGGCCTGCTGGGCTGCCGTCCACCACAGCCGCGGATCCTGCTGCGACCACCCCGGATGCCGAGCCTCGAACCCGTACTCGGCCACCCCGACGCCCGCCACCGAACCGTCGGCCGCGACCAGCACCGCCTTGGTGGCCGTCGTGGAGGAGTCGATGCCCAGGACGAACGGACCCGCCGCTGCATCCCCCATCGGCTAGCGGGCGCCGAGCAGATGCTCGATCGCGAGCTGGTCCAGCCGCGAGTAGTGCATGCCGCGCGCCGCCGCGGTCTCGTAGTCGAACTCCTCGAACGCCGACCGGTCGGCCAGCAGATCGGCGTAGGTCTCCCCGGGTGCCAGCGTCGGGATGGCGAGCATCGTTGACCGCGAGGCGTCCCAGGCTGCCTGGACCTCGGGGTCGGCCCGGAAGGCCGCCGCTCGCTCCTTGAGGATGAGGTAGGTGCGCATGTTGGCCGCCGCCGACACCCACACGTCCTCGACGTCCTCGGTGCGGTACGGCTTGTAGTCGAAGTGCCGCGGCCCGTCGTACCCGCCGGTCTCCAGCAGGTCCACGAGGAAGAACGCGCTCTTGACATCCCCGTGTCCGAATACCAGGTCCTGGTCGTACTTGATGCCGTGCTGGCCGTTCAGGTCGATGTGGAACAGCTTGCCGTGCCACAGCGCCTGCGCGATGCCGGCCACGAAGTTGAGCCCGGCCATCTGCTCGTGGCCCACTTCGGGGTTCAGCCCGACCATCTCGGAGTGCTCGAGCATGGAGATGAAGGCCAGCCCGTGCCCCACCGTGGGCAGCAGGATGTCCCCGCGTGGCTCGTTGGGCTTGGGCTCGATGGCGAAGCGGATGCCGTAGTCACGGTCGATGACGTACTGGCAGAGCAGATCCAGGCCCTCCTTGTAACGGTCGAGGGCGGTGCGGATGTCCTTGGCCGCGTCGGTCTCGGCGCCCTCGCGGCCGCCCCAGAACACGTAGGTGTGCGCACCGAGCTCGGCCGCCAGGTCGAGGTTGCGCATGATCTTGCGCAGCGCGAAGCGCCGCACCTCGCGGTCGTTGTGGGTGAACGCACCGTCCTTGAACACCGGATGGGTGAACGTGTTCGTGGTGGCCATCGGCACGACCATCCCAGTCTCGGCCAGGGCCTTCCTGAACCGCTCGATGCCAGCCGCCCGGTCGGCGTCATCGAGGGTGAACGGGACGAGGTCGTCGTCATGGAAGGTCAGTCCGTAGGCGCCGAGATCGGCCAGGCGGTGCACCGCCTCCACCGGGTCCAGGGGCGGACGGGTGGCGTCTCCGAAGGGGTCGCGGGCCTGCCAGCCCACCGTCCACAGACCGAAGGTGAACTTGTCCGCAGGCGTGGGCTCGTACATGGGCCGTCCTCTCGTCGTGGCGGACCCGTCGCTGCGTCCGCCGGGTGATGATGCTTCTCACCTTGCCAGGTGGCACCGCCGCCGGCCAGGGACGATCGGCACATGGGCGGCAGCGGACGCAGCCACGCGGCCGTACCGTCACGCTCGCCACGAAGACCGACCCACCCAGAACCCGCTACGAGCCAACGGCTCTGTCGATGGCTACGACTGCTGCCCCATCGACCACATCGCCCACAGAGTGGTGCGCACCCGGCGCGGCTGCTGGAGGACGGTGACGATGCCGTACGCCACGTCGTCTGGTCGTAGGTACGCCGCCAGTGCGGGGTCACCCTCGGTGCGGCCCGCGCCGAGGGCGAACTCGGTCTCGACGCCGGCCGGGCACATCGCCGTCACTCGGACGCCCTTCTCGCGCAGCTCTCGATCCAGCGCTCCGGCCAGTCCGACCTGCGCGAACTTCGTTCCGGCGTATACCGCCTCGTCTCCACCGCCACGCAGCCCGGCGACCGAGGCCACGATGACGATGTCTCCGCCGCCGGTCGTCTCCAGCATCACCGGAAGGGCGGCGCGGATGGTCCAGATGGTTCCGGTGTAGTTGGTGTCCACCATCCGGGCGATCTCGTCGTCCGGGTAGTCGAGGATTCCCCCGTACATGCCGATCCCAGCGTTGGGCACCACGCTGTCCAGCCGGCCCCACGCCTGTACCGCCGCGGAGACCAGCCGGGCGTTGTCCTCGGGCCGGCGCACGTCGCACTCGACGCCGACCACGCGGTCCGCACCGAGCTCGGCGACAAGGGCGTCGAGCCGTTCCTGCCGGCGTCCCCCGATGGCCACGTTTGCGCCCGCCTCGACCAGCTGGCGGGCCGACGCCGCACCGATGCCGGCGGTCGCCCCGGTGATGGCCACCACCGTTCCGTCCAGGTCGCGCGTCTCCGCGGGCATGTCCACCTCCTTGAGAGCAATGGTTGGATCCTGACATGGACGCGCCTGTGCGGGTCGCCCTGGTCGGCTACGGGCTGGCCGGACGGGTCTTCCACGCCCCGCTGCTCACCGCGGAGCCCGGGCTGCACCTGGCTGCTGTCGTCACGTCCGACCGGGCGCGAGCGGGGCAGGCGCGCGCCGACCTGCCGGACATCGAGGTCGTCGCGGACTTGGATGCCCTCTGGCGGGACGCCGAGGCGTACGACCTCGTCGTGGTGGCGGTCGCCAACGTCGCCCACGAGGCTGTTGTCGCCGCCGCGCTCGGACATGGGCTGCATGTCGTGGTGGACAAGCCGATGGCCCGCGATGCCACGTCAGCCGAGGCGCTGGCGACACTCGCGCGGCGTCAGCAGCGTCAGCTGCACGTGTTCCAGAACCGGCGATGGGACTCCGACTTCCGGACGCTGTGCGCGCTCGTCGAGGAGGGGCGTCTGGGCTCCGTCCACCGGCTGGAGTCTCGCTTCGAGCGCTGGCGGCCCGAACCGACTGGGGCCTGGCGGGAGAGTCCAGACCCGGCGCAGATGGGCGGGCTGCTCTACGACCTCGGCGCCCACCTGGTGGATCAGGCGCTTGCGCTGCTGGGGCCGGCGGAGCGCGTCTACGCCGAGACGGCGTCGCTGCGTGCGGCTGAGGCGGCCGACGACGACGTGTTCGTCGCGCTGCGTCATCGCAGCGGCGCCATCAGCCACCTGTGGGCGAGCGCGGTGGCTGCCCACCCGGGCCCGCGGTTCCGCGCGCTGGGATCGGCGGGTGCCTACGTCATCGACGGGCTGGACAGCCAGGAGGAGCGGCTGCAGGCCGGTGAGCGTCCGGGCCCCACCTGGGGTGAAGAACCCTCGGACCGGTGGGGACGGCTGCTCCCGTCCGGCGACACCGTCCGGACGCTGCCCGGCGCCTGGCCTGAGTACTACCGGAGGGTTGTGGCGAGCCTGCGTGGCGACGGTCCGCCCCCAGTGGACCTCGACGGTGTCATCCAGGCGCTCCGCGTGCTCGACGCGGCCCGGGAGTCCGCGCGCCTCGGTGCCGTCGTCCCGCTCGCTACGCACGCCACGTGAGCGGACGCGGATCCGTCACTGCACTCCCGTGGGCGTCCAGGTCACCGCGTCATCGGACTCCCGATCCAGGACGGCAAAACGGTCGGCGTCGAGGGTCAGCCAGCTTCCCACCTCACCATCGGGCCACTGCACCCGCACGTCGGCGGTCTCGGCGGAGCCCAGTCCGATGTGCGTCCAGCCGAGCTGACCGCCGGCGTGACCACCGCCGACGGTGAGCTGCCGAGTCCGCAGCTCGTCCCCGACGCGCACCTGCAGCCACGCCCCGACCGCGTCACGGTTCCCGCCGTCCTGCTGCAGGCGGACCCCGAGCCAGTGCCCCATCGGCTGCGGCGCCTCGGCGTCACCCGTCCCCACGTTGCGCCACAGCCGCACGTTCTCCCCGCGGTTGACCTCGACCAGGTCGAGCATGCCGTCCAGGTTGGCGTCCATCAGGGCCGCGCCGCGTCCCTTGCCCAGGCTCACCACCCCGGCCTGGCGCGCCGACTCCATGAACGTGCCATCCTCCCGGCCGAGCAGCAGGTTGCTCGGGTCGTCGCGTGCATGGTCGATCTGCGAGTCGACGTTTCCCTTCGACAGAAAGAGGTCATCCAGCCCGTCGTTGTTGACGTCGGCGAACTCCGGATGCCAGGCAGTGGACGGGTACACCGCCTCGCCCATGAACGGCCGATGGGCCGTCGTGCCGGCGCGGATGGCGATGTCGGTGTAGGACGGTCGACCCGGGCCGTCGGCGAGGGTCTGCAACTTGTTGTCGCCCTGGCTGGTGAGCACGACCTCCGGCAGGCCGTCCCCGGTGATGTCCCGGGACGCGATGCCCATCCCCCAGATGCTGAAGGCATCCCATCCGTCCTGCTCGGTGTAGAGCCTCGGCTGTCGTCCCGGCTCCACCTGCCACAGCTGCTCGCCACCCTCCTGGTAGTAGTGCCGGTCGTTGGTCATGCGCAGGTCGGCTCGCCCGGTGGCGTCCCAGTCGCTGAACAGCACCGACAGCGTGCACAGGCCCGGTTCGAGGGGGATCGGTGGGGCGAAGCCGCGGCCGCCCGGGTCGGGGCGCAGCAGGACGCTCGGCTCGCAGTCCCGGTCGGATTGCTCGTCCGGCTCGCCGAGGTAGGTGCCGAAGGCGAGCGTGGGCAGGTCGTTGCCCTCCTCCCACATCGCGCTGAACGCTGCCGTCCACGCCTGTCCGCCGTCGACGGCCCAGGCTTCGTTGGCCCGTTCGAATCGGCAGCCGCCGAGGCCGCGAAGCATGACGTTCTCGCCCACCCGGAGCACAGCAAGGTCGAGATGGCCGTCGGCGTCGACGTCGAGCGGATACGCGCCGACGACACCAGCGAGGTCGGTCGCGGAATCGGAGACGCGAGTGAACCGCAGAGCACCGCCGCGCGCGCTCTCGTTGCGGAACAACCCGGCGGGGTTCTCGCCCCCGGCCAGGTACAGGTCTGGACGTCGGTCGTCGTCGCAGTCGAGGACCGCGACTCCGCCGCCGACGAAGTGCTCGAACCCACCGTCGTAGACCTGCCGAAGGCCCGCGTCGACGGTCTCCTCCACGAACGTGGGGGGGACGGGCTGTGCCGCCTGCGAAGCCGACTCATCGGCAGCGGCCCCGAACCCGGTCGTCACCGGGAAGACGGCGGCCCCGGCGAGGGCCCCGGCGGCCGCGCCTGCAACGAACCAGACCGGCCAGCGACGGCGCCGCCGCGCACCGACCCTGCTCACGCGTCGGCCCCGAGGTACTGCTGCGCCTTGTCCCAGGCGGCCCGTCCGCATGCCTGCCCGATGATCCGGCCCTTGAGGTCGTCGGCGCGCACGTGGATGCCGCCGTACAGCCGCGACATGCCGGCCTGGTCGGCCGCGTCGGCGTAGGTCGCCCACTGCAGCACGACGTCCTGGGTCGGACCCGCCTCGAACTCCAGCGACCCGGCGTCCACCGTCCACTCGCCCAGCCCGCCGGGGAAGTACTCGTCTGCGGTGAAGGCGGCCAGCACCTCGGCGGCCGCCCTGCTGAACGCGCTGTGGCCCGAGACGTAGCCGGCGAACGACGGGGTAACGAAGCTCGGCATCTGGTACGGCACCCAGTCCACGGCCCTGATCCAGTCGACTCCCCCGACGTCCGCGTCGGGGTCGTCCGGGCGACCGGTCCAGGTGCGCACGGCCACCTGCCCCACGAACGTGGCGAGGGCCTCGTGGCGCTGCCCGGGCGCACTGGACTCAGCGGTGATCACCTCGACCAGTCCGGGTTCCAAGGGAAGGCCGCTGGGGTGGTAGGCGGGCCCGTCCGGATCGCTGGACTGACCGAGGCCCCCCATGTGCCGGATCATGGAGATCGGCCGCACGTAGTCGTAGTGACCCTTGGCGCCCCAGGCTGCGATCGCCGCGTCGTGCGTGGCGCCGTTGAGCGCCAGGTACAGCGCAACGTCCCAGTGCAGACGATCCACTGTCGGCCCGGTACCGGCGATCCGCAGGTCGGGGTCGAGCCGGTCGGAGACCTCGTTGGCCAGCACGTTCCAGTGTCCGGGCGGCGTCTCGGAGTTCGGCCCGTCCGCCCAGAACTCGGCCAGCGCCCGGGCCAGGTCGGCACGAAGCACCGGGTTGGGTTCGTAGGGCTCGCCGGTCACCGGGTTGAGCGAATGCCCGGTGCCGTCGTAGGTCCCCAGCGGGTTGGCCCCGAGGGTGCCAGGCGACGCGTCCACGACCACGCCGTCGGTCGGGTCGAGCAGCGCGCTGTACCGCAGGACCTCGAGGGCGGCCTGCTTGAACGCGGCGTCGCTGGCCGGATCACCCAGCAGCGGCGGCGGCCCGGGGTCGATGGGCAGCCGGCTGGGACCCGCCGGAGGCAGCGCGAAGCCGGTCACCTGACCCCAGTGCGAGCCGATGAACTCCTGGACGTCGTTGTCCGCCGGTATGCCGTTCTGCGTGACCATCTGCTCGATCCGCAGGGGCTGCCAGCGGTTCGGGTCGGTCACGGTCGTTCCCGCTTCAGTCACCACCAACGGTGGGTTGACCGGCTCGTAGTCGGGGTCGGCGTAGCCGTCGGACTCGCGCGCCCCGTCCTCGGCACCGGCGGCCAGGACGGTGGCGGCGATCCGGTTGCCCAGCGCGGCCGGGCTGTCCCCTTCGGTTGTGGTGACATCGACCGGGTAGCACAGCGAGGCCATCAGCGCGTCGAAGGCGGGGATGGAGTCCGAGGCGCCGACGGCGGTCAGGTACCGCGCCTCGAGCACCCGATAGGCCGCGTAGCTGATCGCCTCACTCCGTGCCGCGTCGAGGTCGGCCGCCTCGTGCTTGTCCTGCGCCAGGTATCCGCGGGCCTGCGGGTCGTACGCGGCCCACGCATCCCACATGGCCACCGAGGTGTGGAAGAGGTTGCGGGCGTGCACCGTCGGGGCGGGCAGGTCACGACGCACCGCGTTCAGGGCTTCCTCGTTCCACGCACGAGCAACCGACCAGCCTTGTCTCGGCAGGCAGTCCGGCGCGGTCGCGACCGTCTGTACCAGCGACAGCCCGGCGAACGTGACAGCGAAGCCGGCTACCGCGCCCGCAAGCGCGATGGCCGCGTGAGCACCCCGTGCCGGCACTATCCCCCTCACTGGCGTCGATCGCCGAACGCAACCGACAATCCAATCGCGGCCGATCGTCTCGGTGCTAGACCCGGCCCTTGAAGGCGCGGATCGTTGTCAGAGTGTTACCTCCCAGGCGACGTTGGTGCTGGACGTGCCCGCCCTGCTGACCCCTAGGGTGTGCCGGGGTCGATCAGGGTGATCGACGTTCGCAACGAGGGAGGAAGCAGCTGTGTCGAAGCTTCGATACTGGGTGATGCTGCCCGCCGCCGCTCTCGTCCTGGCCGCCTGCGGCGGGGACGACGGCGGCGAGGAGGAGGCGGCCTCGCCAGCCGCGGAGGCGACCGAAGCCGCAGGCGGTCTCAGCGGCGAGGGGCTGACCATCGGGGTGTCCTGGAACAACTTCAACGAGCCGCGCTGGGCCAAGTTCGACGAGCCGGCGATCCAGGACAAGCTGGAGGAGCTGGGCGCGGAGTACATCTCGACAGACGCCGGATCGTCCGCTGAGCAGCAGCTGACCGACGTCGAGAACCTGATCTCGCAAGGCGCGGACGCGCTGATCATCCTCGCCCAGGACGGCGAGGCGATCATCCCAGCCGTCCAGAGCGCCGTCGACCAGGGGATCCCCGTGGTCGGCTACGACCGGCTCATCGAGTCGGAAGACGCGTTCTACATCTCCTTCGACAACGTCGAGGTGGGTCGACTGCAGGCCGAGTACATCTACAACGAGGTGCCCGAGGGCAACTACGTGTTCATCAAGGGCAACCAGGCAGACGCGAACGCGGACTTCCTGCGTGGCGGCCAGGAGGAGAAGCTCCTCGAGCTGTCCGGGTGCACCGGACCGCTGACACCGGACAACCCGGACACGGAGTGCCCGATCAAGAACGTCGGCGAGTCCTACACCGACAACTGGGAGACCTCGATTGCCCAGACCAACATGGAGCAGTTCCTGACCCAGAACAACAACGAGGTCGACGCGGTCATCTCGTCGAACGACGGCATGGCGCTGGGCGTCATTGCCGCACTGGACGCGCAGGGACTTGCCGGCTCCGTCCCGGTCTCCGGTCAGGACGGCGATGCCGCCAACCTGAACAAGGTCGCGCTGGGCGAGCAGACGGTGGACGTGTGGAAGAACGCGTTCGAGCTCGGTGAGGCTGCAGCCGAGATCGCGGTCCAGCTGGCCAACGGGACGACTCTCGAAGAGGTCTCGCTGACCAGCGACCTCGGCTCGTCGGCTCCGGAGAGCCCGGACGCAGAGCCGTTCACCACTCCTGGTGGGATCGACGTGTGGTCCGTCATCCTGGCACCGACGCCGGTGACCCAGGAGAACCTCGACGAGCCCATCGACGCAGGCGCGGTGACGCAGGAGGAGGTCTGCGCCGGGGTCGACCCAGGCTCTGTGCCTGTCTGCGGGTAGGGGCGGCACTCGGTCGTCGGATGAGTGGGTTGGTGCGGTGTCCCGGGGAGAGGCGGGGCACCGCACCAACCGCGTGACAGAGGGAGTGCAAACATGGCTGAGCCGACGGCACCGATAGCGCCGAGCAAGTCCCCGCCAGAAGCTGCCGCGAGCCCCGCCGGGTCGGGCGAAGGCGAGAAGCCTTCCCTGGTCAGGCGGCTCGAGCTGGACCCGCGCCTGCTGGGATGCTCGTCGCCCTGGTCGCGATCTGGGTCGTCTTCCATGTGCTGTCCGACGGCACCTTCCTCACGCCACGCAACCTGTGGAACCTTTCCGTACAGACAGCGGTCATCGGAATCATGGCGACCGGGATGGTGCTCATCATCGTCTCGCGCAACATCGACCTGTCCGTCGGCTCGATGCTCGCCACCCTGGGCATGGCCATGGCCATCCTGCAGCGCGAGTGGATCCCTCAGTGGCTGGGCTTCGACCATCCAGCCACCTGGGTCATCGCGTTAGCGGCGGGCATCGCACTCGGTGCGGCGATCGGCGCGTTCCAGGGCGCGATCGTGGCCTATGTGGGGGTGCCCGCATTCATCGTCACGCTCGGAGGTCTGCTCGTCTGGCGTGGGGTGGCATGGGCCATGGCGTCAGGCCGCACCATCGCACCCATGGACGACACGTTCCAGCGACTCGGCGGTGGCCGGGACGGGACCATCGGCGGCCCCGTCACCTGGATCATCGCGGGGGTCACATGCGCGGCACTCATCGGCTATCTCATCGGCAGCAGACGCCGCAAGATCAAGTATGGCTTCACCGCACGACCGCTGTGGGCCGACGTCTCGATCGGTCTCTTCGGGTCGGCCATAGTCCTGGGGGCGGCGTGGGTCATCAACAGCTACCCGCTACCGCAGCCGCTGGCCCGGGAGTACGCGGAAGCTCGCGGGATCGAGTATCCGGAGGGTGGGCTGGACATCCCGCAGGGCCTGGCCAACCCCGTCCTGATCCTCATCATCGTCGGCATCGTCGTGACGTTCTTGGCGACGAGGACCAGGTTCGGCCGGTATGTGTTCGCCATCGGCGGCAACCCAGAGGCTGCTGAGCTCGGCGGTATCAAGACCCGTTGGACGATCGTGAAGACGTTTATGATCATGGGCATCCTGGTTGCCATCGCAGCCGCCGTGACGTCGGCGCGCCTGAACGCGGCGACCAGCGGCCTGGGGGTGTCATTCGAGCTGTACGTGATCGCCGCCGCGGTCATCGGCGGAACGTCTCTGGCCGGTGGAATCGGCACCATCCCCGGTGCCATGCTCGGCGCCCTGGTGGCGCAATCCCTGCAGTCCGGCATGGTTCTGATCGGTCTCGATGCCCCCCTGCAGGACGTCGTGCTGGGGATCGTGCTCGTGGTCGCCGTGGCCTTGGACAGCATCTACCGTCGAAGGGTTCAGCGATGACGACGACAGCGGCCACATCAGCGACCGGGCTGCGCACGCCCCTCGTCGAGATGCGCGACATCCGCGTCTCCTTCGGCGGGGTGCATGCCGTCGACGGGGTCAGCATCGACCTCTTCCCGGGCGAGGTGGTGGCCCTCGTGGGGGGAAATGGCGCCGGAAAGACGACCCTGATCAAGACCCTGTCGGGAGCGCACAAGGCGGACTCAGGGGAGATCTTCGTGAACGGCGAGCGCGCCACGATCAACAACCCGAGAGACGCACGGGAGCTCGGTGTCGAGACGATCTACCAAACCCTGGCGTTGGCCGACAACATCGATGCTCCGTCGAACATCTTCCTCGGTCGCGAGCTGCGCACGCGGCTTGGAACCCTCGATGACACGGCGATGGAGTCCACGACCCGCGAGCTCATGGGTCGCCTCAACCCGCGATTCCGGAACTTCCGCGCGCCCGTGCAGTCGTTGTCCGGAGGTCAGCGGCAGTCGGTCGCTATCGCTCGCGCGGTGCACTTCAACGCGAAGATCCTGATCATGGACGAGCCGACGGCCGCGCTCGGGCCCGCGGAGACCGAGGAGGTCCGTCAGCTGATCCGTCAGCTCCGCGAGGAGGGCCTGGGCATCTTCCTCATCAGCCATGACATCCACGACGTGTTCGACCTCGCCGACCGGATCAGCGTCATGCTGCAGGGCAAGCTCGTCGGGACGGTGTACAAGAAGGACGTCACCATGGACCAGGTGCTGGCCATGATCATCGCGGGCAAGCGTCCCGACGAGGTGACCGACGAGGACATCCACCAGCTGCACTGAGCCGGCTATCCTTCGTGGCACTCAGCCGGCGAGCACAGCCTCGATCACCGTCATGTTGGCGACCGCGTCGCCCGGCGGGACAGGAACCGTGGCGTCGTCGAGGATCGCCTGCCCGAACAGCTCGGCCTGGATCGTGTAGTGGTCCGCCGGCGGGAAGACGATCGTCTCGGTGGACGGCGCGACCGGCGGATCGCCGCCCGCGGTGAGGAACACGCGGGTCGGGAGATCCGGCGGGATGTTGACCGGGATCTCGACCTCGATACGTCCCTGCGAACCCACCACGTGCACCCGCTGGTAGGGCTCGCAGCGGATGCACACCGTGAACGTCGCCTGGCCACCGCCGGGGAACTCCAGGACGGCGGAGGTGAGTGTGTCGATCCCCAGGTCCGGGTCGCGGCGGACTGCGGCGCGCACCGCGCTGGGCTCCGCGTCGAACAGCAGTCGGGAGATGTTGATCGGGTAACACCCGATGTCCATGACGGCACCACCGCCGCGCTGGGGCATGTTGCGGATGTTCGTCGGATCGTCGTTGTAGTAGCTGAAGAGCATCTGCACCGCCTGCAGGTCACCAATGCGCCCGCTGCGAACCAGGTCGACCACCGCCACCCAGGAGGGGTGATGCCGGTACATGAACGCCTCCTGCAGGCGCACCCCGGCATCCGCGCAGGCGCTGACCATCTGCTCAGCCTGGGCTGCGCTCATCGCCAGCGGCTTCTCGCACAGGATGTGCTTGCCGGCCTCGGCCGCGCGGATCGTCCACTCGGCGTGCTGGTCGTTGGGCAGCGGGACGTAGACGACGTCGACGTCGACGTCGGAAAGCAGCGCCTCGTAGGACGCGTGAGCGGTCGCGATCCCCAGCTGGTCGGCGGCTGCACGAGCCCGTTCACCGTTCCGCGAGGCGATGGCGACCACATCGGCGTTGCAGGCTTTCTGGATCGCCGGGGTGACCTTGCGCATCCCGATGTCGGCGGTGCTGAGGATGCCCCAGCGAACCTTGGCCATCTCGCCTCCTGTGTCTCTTCCTCGGGCAGGTCACGCCGTTGCCTGCTGGGTGCCCGCCTCGGCACGCCAGGTGTGGCCGCTGATCTCGTCGACGAACTGCGGCCACAGCGCGCGCGGCAGGTCGTGGCCCATCCCGGAGAAGCCGACGAACCTGGAGTGCCTCAGCAGCTTGGCAGCCGCCAGTCCGCCGCTGGGCGCGACGAGCGGGTCGTGCAGGCCGTGGATCACCAGCGCGGGGGCCGTCACCGTGCGCAGCTCCTTGGATCGGTCAGGCTGGGCGGCGATCGCCGCGAGCTGGCGGAAGTAGCCACCGGGATCGTAGGCGCGGTCGTAGGACCGGCCCGCCACGTCGGCGAGGAACTCCTCGTCGAAGGCGTAGCCACGCGACCCGATGATCCGGAACGTCTCCACGGCCCGGGCCTGCGCAGCCTGCCGGTCGGCCACCACCCGTCCCCTGGCCAGCGTGCTGAACAGCACAGGTTTGGGGTTGCCGACCCGCCTGGACCCGGTGGAGGTCATGATGAGTGTCAGGCTGCGAACAGCACGCGGGTGGCGCACGGCGACCGTCTGCGCGATGAACCCGCCCATCGACGCACCCACGACGTGCGCGGAGCCCAGCCCGAGAGCCGTGATCAGGCCGACGGTGTCGTCGGCCATGTCGTCGATGGTGTACGGCGGAGGGCGGCGGCGCAGCAGCAGGTCGCTCACACGCGGCGCCCGCACGTCCCGGAGATGGGTCGAGAGCCCGACGTCGCGGTTGTCGAACCGCACGACGAAATGCCCACGATCGGCGAGGTCGGCGCACATCTGGTCGGGCCAGGCCAGCATCTGGGTTCCCAACCCCATGATCATGACGAGCGGGCGACCGTGCGGGTCACCGAAGGTCTCGTAGGCGATCTCGAGCCCGTTCACGGGTGCCACCTGAACGGTCACCTGCGCAAGGCTACGGACCGCGCTCGACGCGGTGTCGACACCGGTCCCCACGCCCGCCACGATCGAGCCATGGGATGGGCCGAGCGCGCTCGCGCGTCCACCGACGTGCTCCTGGAGCAGTACTGGGACCCTCGCCCCGGGCTTTTCCGCACGATGCCCGCACGCAGCGCCCGGCGCTTCATGCCGGGTCGACCCAGGACGTGGCACTACTGGTGGCAGGCACACGCACTCGATGCGCTCGTGGACGCCGCGTCGACAGGCGATGCCCGGGCTGTCGACCTGGTGCCCCGGCACCTGCGTGGGATCGTCGCGCGCAACGGTGGCGACATTACGGGCAACGACTACTACGACGACCTCGCCTGGATGGGTTTGGCGACACTTCGAGCCCACCTGATCGGACTGGCCGACGCCAGGGTGCCCCTGTCGCTGTCCCGGGCGGTGATGCGCGGGCGTGATCTGAACCTCGGCGGGTTCCACTGGCGGGTCGGGTCGGGCTTCACCAACGTCGCTGCGTCGGCCACGTCGGCGATGCTGCTAGCCGACACCAGCGACTTGGCCGCTGATCCCGGACTTCGCGATGTCGCGCAGGCCACCGCGGAGTGGATCCACGCCCACCTGGTCACGGCTCAGGGACTGGTTCGGGACGGCGTGCGGATACGCGAGGGGGTGCCGGTGCGGCAGGCCACCCTCTGGTCGTACAACGTCGGCCTGGTCGCAGGGCTCGACGTCGTGCTCGCCTCGAGGGCCGATCCCGGGACAGCCGGCCTGCTTCTCGCGCGCGCGGCGCGAGTGGTGCGTGCCGGGACGGGGGCCCTGCGGGTCGGGACCGACGGGACCGACCGAGTCGGTGGCCGGGACGCTGCGCCGCAGGGCGCGGCGCGACCGGAGCCGGCGCGACCGGAGTCGGTCTGGCGCGACGAGGCCGGACCAGATGGGCACCTGTTCCGGGGCATCCTGGCTCGCTACGCCGCGGACCTGGTTCTCGCCGACCCCTCCCGGACCCGCGACATCGCCGCTGACGTCCTCGTTCAGGCGCACGCAGTCTGGGACGCCCGAGACGACCACGGCAGGCACCCGGCCAGCTGGGTCCGCCACGAGTCGGGCACACCGTCCCTGGCCGCGCACCTGAGCGGGCTGAGCACCCTCACCAGCGCGGCCCGTCTCGAACGAGCGGGGCTGTGCTGACGCAGCCTCGCGGGTGCCATCGGCTGTGGCCGGTCTCGGCGGCCACCCCCGGGGTGGCTAGGCCAGCCGCACAGCGGTACCCGACGCGCTGACCATGAGCATGTTCTGCCCCACGGTTTCGTAGTCGATGTCGACCGAGAGCACCGCGTCAGACCCGAGGGCAGCAGCCTGCTGCTCCAGCTCCTCCAGGACGGCCGCCACCCCCGACCCCAACTCGTTCTCGTAGGCCTTCGAGCGGCCTCCGAACACGTTGCGCATCCCGGCGGCGACGTCCTTGAAGGCGTTGACGCCCAGCACGGATTGGGAGCACACGACCCCCAGGTACTGGGCCACGGGGCGACCCTCGACGGCGTTCGTTGTGGTGACGATCATCTACGGCTCCTTCGCTCACGCGCGCACGATCTGGGTCAACGTTACGCGGCTGGTGCGGGACGGCGGTCTGCTTTGATGCTGCGGTGCCTCGCGCCGTTCTCGCTGCGCCCGACGTGTCCGCGGCGGCTGCTGCTGTCGCTGGCCGATGACCCGGGGACACACCTCGGAGGGTAGTGGGTGGACGAGCCGAAGGCGGTCAGGTCGGGTCGGCGGGAGGAATCGGTGCTCCCCAGGCACCCAATCCTGCGTGGATCACCTATCCGGAGTATCAGATCTACTGTGAGTCCCCTGCCCGGGGCGGCATGTCGAAGGTTGGGTCGAACCCGGACGCAGCGGTTCACCTCGGTACCACACCTGCTGAAGGACGAGATCGGCGTCCAGCGCCACCACGTCGGCAGCCATCCCGACGCCGAGGGACCCGACGTCGGTGCGTCCGAGCAGCCGCGCCGGGTTGACGGAGGCGGCCAGGACGGCATCGGTGAGGCTGAAGCCGCAGTCCCGGACGGCACGACGGAACGCGACGTCCATGGTCAGCGTGCTCCCGGCCAGCGCGCCGCCGT
>Ga0114939_10001824_pt1 | contig 16526 bp, 16 predicted proteins | sample AshMeaCrysSpring_FD_87196 | JGI IMG/M metagenome (GOLD analysis project Ga0114939, IMG submission 87196) | Groundwater microbial communities from Big Spring, Nevada to study Microbial Dark Matter (Phase II) - Ash Meadows Crystal Spring | ecosystem: Environmental > Aquatic > Deep subsurface >... | reverse complement strand
GTCACTCGCACCGCTATCGCGATGAATTACGATCATTGCTTACGGAGAACTTTTCTATTGTCGGTTAATAAAAAACTAAAAACTGATATTGGATGAGTATATAGACACGGTTAGTGTAGCTACCGGTATCGATAAGTCCGTGACTCGCTTCAACGTGCACTCCGGGTGAAAATTTGGTCCTTCAGGCCGCAATATTCGCGGCAATTATCCTCTCCATTTCCGCCGGACGCGGTGGGATTTCGCGGGTAAGGTAATTCACAAACTCGTCCTGGTTGTTGATGCGTAGGCCCGCGCTGAAGCGTCGCTCAAAACCGATAGTCGAAGACGGTTTGCCCGAGATATCCGCGCCGCACACGCTGCCTGCTTGGTGGCCGGGAAAAATCTCCGTCTCATCCGGCAGGCTCAGGAGCTTTAAGTGCAGGCTATCGAACAGCATAGCGGCCATGGCCTTTTCACGTCCCGCCAGATCGGGGCGTCCCATGCTACCGACGAACAGCGTGTCGCCGGTGATGACGAACCATGGCTGTTCGCTACGGCGCCGGTCGGCCACCGCCAGGCAGATGCTGTCCATCGTATGACCTGGCGTGTGCAGCACGGTGACGGACACGTTGCCCACCTCGATCACATCCCCGTCGTGTAGCGCATGGAAGGAGAATTGCACCACATCCCTGTTGTTTTCATGCAGGCAATAGTCCGTATCGGCCAGTTTGGCCAGCGCGCGCCCGCCGGAATAGTGGTCGGCATGCACATGGGTGTCTATCACATGGGCAATCCTGACGTTTGCCTTCGCCGCCTCTCCGAGAAACCATTCCTCGTCGCCCGCTACGACATCCACCGCTACCGCCTTACCCAGCGAGCCGCAGCCGAAAAAATAAGAAAGGGAAGATTCTTTTGTTGCTAGTTGCCGGAAAAACATAGTTACCCCCACAGCGTTTCAGACCGGAAAATCCATGAACAACCGCCCCCCATGCGGGGGGCGTCTTCCTTCTTTTCTTGAAATCCTAGAAATACAGGCATTTAGACCGCAGTGCCGCGGTAAATTACCATTGCCGCGCCCTGGGACTGCTTAAAGTTGTCGTAGCCGACCAAACGCACATGGTTGTTGGGATTGGCCTTATGACAGGCCTCGGCTTCGGCGAGGATTCTGTCCACGTCCCTCTCGCCGAACATCGGTAGCTTCCACATATACCAATAATGGTCGAAGGCGTGTTCCGGTTCGGTATGCTCGATACCGGGATTCCAGCCCTTGTTGACGATGAACTGGACTTGCTTACGGATCTCGTCTGCGTTCATCGCGGGTAGATACGAAAAGGTCTCGAACTTGCGGCTCGTCGGGTCGGAGAGTCGGGAGTTGTAATCTTGCATGTTATTGTTCCTACAGGAAAAGTGTTGGGGCAGTTAGCGATGCGCCACGTCTAGTTTGTCTACGGTGTCGAACTCGAACTTGATCTCTTTCCACGTCTCCATGGCGGTCTTTAGTTCGGGGCTATGGGCCGCGGCCTTCTCGAGGACTGACTTGCCCTCTTTTTCGATGGCGATCCCTTGATTCCGCGCCGCAACGCAGGATTCCAAAGCGACACGGTTTGCCGCGGCCCCGGCGGCGTTGCCCCACGGGTGTCCCAAAGTGCCGCCGCCGAACTGAAACACGGCATCATCACCGAAGATGGCGAGGAGCGCCGGCATGTGCCAAACATGGATACCGCCCGAGGCAACCGCGAACGCACCTGGCATCGCCCCCCAATCCTGGTCGAAGAAGATGCCGCGACTCCGGTCTTCTTTGATGTATTTCTCGCGAAGCAGGTCGATCCACCCGAGAGTCGAGGCGCGATCCCCTTCGAGCTTGCCGACTACGGTACCGGTGTGCAGGTGGTCGCCGCCGGACAGGCGCAGAATCTTGGTCAATACCCGGAAATGGATGCCGTGGTGGGGGTTGCGGTCGAGCACCGCGTGCATCGCACGGTGGATATGCAACAAGACCCCGTTGTTCCGACACCAATTCGCCAGGCCGGTGTTGGCGCAGAAGCCGCCGGTGATGTAGTCGTGCATGATGATCGGCGCGCCAATCTCCTTGGCGTACTCGGCGCGTTTGTACATCTCCTCCGGGGTAGGGGCCGTGACATTGAGGTAGTGGCCTTTGCGCTCGCCGGTCTCGCGCTGGGCCTTGTCGATGGCCTCCATAACGAAATCAAACCGTTGCCGCCAGCGCATAAACGGCTGACTGTTGACGTTCTCGTCGTCTTTCGTGAAATCGAGTCCGCCACGCAGACACTCGTACACTGCCCGCCCGTAGTTCTTCGCCGATAAACCCAGTTTCGGTTTGATCGTACAGCCGAGGAGCGGACGGCCATATTTGTTCATGATGTCGCGCTCGACCTGAATCCCATGCGGCGGCCCGCCGCAGGTCATGACGTAGGCGATCGGGAAACGCACGTCCTCGAGGCGCAGGGCGCGGATCGCCTTGAAACCAAAGACGTTTCCCACCAGCGAGGTAAAGACATTGACCACGGAGCCTTCTTCAAATAGATCAATGGGATAAGCGACAAAGGCATAGAAACAACTATCGTCGCCGGGCACGTCTTCGATGTGGTAGGCGCGACCCTTGTAGTAATCCAGGTCGGTCAGCAAGTCGGTCCAGACCGTAGTCCAGGTGCCGGTCGAAGACTCGGCGGCTACGGCGGCGGCGGCCTCTTCGCGGTCTACGCCGGGTTGGGGAGTTATCTTGAAGCACGCCAAAATATCCGTGTCCTTAACGGTGTAGTTTGGCTCCCAATAGGTCTGGCGATATTCTTTAACGCCAGCATGATAAGTTTTTGCCATCGAGTAATTCCTAACTGATTATTTTTGTAGAATTTTCGGGCCAATCGGCACCGAAGCGCTAATAAGAACTTCCATGGGTATTATTATTCAAAACCGTTTCTTTATTCCCCTCTCTAAAGGGCGGGGTTTTACAGCGCATCAGATAACCTTCGCAACCAAAATACCCCTCCATTCGCCTATCTCTATTGAGTATTTTTAGCCTGGTTGTTTTTTATCATTTTTGATTATTTAGATTTCCCAAAAAGGTGGCTGAGCAGAAAAATCTTTCCAGGCGGCGGCGAATTGGATCAAATATTTTTCCGTAAGCGCTGCACTCCATCCCTGAATTAAATGAACTGCTGAATTATCCGTGAGCGTTAATTCCCCAATTAAGCGGTTCGCAACGGATAAATCATTTAACGACCCCAAAATGTCCTGTAAGCGAGTTACTGCCTGCAAATAACGGCGCGTTGGGGCCTCTGAATAGAGATTTGCAAAAAACTCCCCGGCATAACGCAAACGCTTGCACAAAATCCGTAAATGATGCCGTCCCTCTACCGATAGCCGTAAAAAATCCTCGCCCCATTTCTGCACACGCTGATGGCGGCGCATTAGTAATGGCGTCGCAAATTTAATTATTGGTAATTCCAAATCTTCAATTTGTTCTGGCTCAATAAATTCTCGCCATTCTCGCCGCCCACACCAAACGCTGATCTCTAAGAGGATTTTAGTGTAACGTGGTGACTGTACGGCGACTCGAGTATCTTTTTCAAGACGCAAACGCTGCTCGTGAGCGCTATTAATCAAATTTCGCAACCCGTCATGATTCGGAAAATAGCCTTGCGCCGTGTTTAATGTTTCATTAATCAATACATCCCAGTCTCGGGCGGGTCCCAAAGCACCAGTTAGCCATAATAATTCAGCGTCGATATCTTCGCTAATCGTGCGCGGGATCAACGAGCGAAATAATTTTAGACATGAACGCAAGCGCCGGGTCGCGACTCGCATTTGATGAATGCCCTCGGGATTTTCGCCGTGAATAACAACCAAACTATTCGCATGCAGATGTTCCAAGCAATTTTCAATAATTATCTGAAATGCCTCTTCGGTATTTTTCCTTGGAGAGATACATAGTTGCGGTGCCTTTTGCGGGAGATATTTTAGGCGAGAGTTAAATAATGAATAACCCCGCGCTGCTTTGCTGAAATTTTCCAAACGCACCGGCAAATCTTCGGCTAATAGCACGGCAAACTCATATAGACATTGCGATGTCCCGCTCTTGAGTTCCAATTCTAATTCGCATATCGTGAGCGTTCGGCCATTTGCGTTAATTACACCGTGATCCGCAGCTAATTCGATTACGCTCCCTTCGGATAAATTCAATAGCCAGCGTGCCCGCCAAAAATCCGTAGTAAATAATGGCTGTAGATTATTGATGATTATGGGGTCGCTAAATATTTCGGCAATTTCCGGTTCCGCAGCACACAGCGCAAGATTTAATTGCGGCTCAGAAAGCGGCCATTCCCATTCGCCGCGCTGATGCAATCCGATACAGGCCGGCCCAGAAGTCTTTACCGTTTGGATCCAACCGTGTCCAATATAGCGCACCCGCAGGGCAATTCCCCGCGTGGCAAGATTATGCTCCGGCGTATCGTAATAAATATTCGTAAGATGATTGCGTTGCGCATCAGCGCGTGCGTGACGGCGCACTACAGCAACCCGTCCCACACGCTGCAATGAATCATGGTCTAAAGATAATTTCAGTTCGGTTTCAGTCGCCATTGATTTTCTGTTTTGGATAGAATTGAGCGCGTACTTGGTTTAATAATTCCCAGTATTTTTCCGCAAAATAGATACGCATTCCCCGCGCGGTAATTTTATTCTGGAGATAATTAATTATCACCGGCTGGTCAGTTTCAGCATATTGCTGTTTCGGTAAAACGCGCAACAGTGTAGTAGTTAATTCCCCGGGGGGGAAATTAGGCGGGCGGCGGATTACTACTTCCTTTTCGAGCCATACAGTCTCGCCTTCGGAACTAACGCGCCCGTGGTGGGCGTGAATTAGCCACGCGGGTTGTCCGGCTTGCAAAATTGTAAAGTCGGGATTGCGTAATTCGGTGCTGTCGTCATCGGCAAAGTGCTCTAAATAATCGGTATGGATTTTACGTTGGAGGATTCCCTGCGCGTCAAAAATACTCGCGGCCAAATTGAACGCAAAGAGATCATGTTCATGACCGATGGGTCGCTCGAAATTGACGATTGGCGGTGAGCTCATTTCGACTAACCACAGGCTTAAGGCCGCCATTATTAATAACAGGATCATTTTACTGATCGAATAGAAATAGCTATTCATAGATTATGGGGACAATTCGCCTGGAGCACACACAAATTGCAACGCGGGTGTTTTTTCCGACAAATATCTTTGCCGTGGCGGACAATTAGCGCGTGATATTCTTGATAGAGCGCTACATCGGGAGTTAATTCTGTCTCGAATAGCGCACGTAGTTTCTCATAATTTTCATCGCCGCGCAGGATACCGAGTCGGGTTCCGAGGCGCCGGGTATAAGCATCGATCACAAATACCGGGCGATTTAGGGCATAGAGCAGGATATCGTCGGCGGTTTCGGGGCCGATGCCGTTGATGGCGAGCAACTCGCGGCGCAAATCAACGGTCGGGAATTGCGCCAGGAGTTCACCGCGGGCGATATACCAACGACAAAAATTCTGAATTCGGCGCGCCTTGACATTAAAATATCCGACCGGACGCAGTAACGCCCCGAGGGTTGTTGGATGTGCGGCGATGATTGCCGGTGCCGTTAGGCACTGGGCCGCATCGAGGTTGCGGATCGCCCGCTCGACGTTACTCCAAGAGGTGTTTTGGGTTAGCACCGCGCCGACCATCACCTCGAAGGGAGTTGCGCCCGGCCACCAATATTGGCGACCATAGGCACGAAACAATATCTGATAGAGCAGGCGTAAGTTACCGGATAGATTATCCATAAAATGTACCGAATCTCGAAGCAATTTCACTTCAGCGCCAGTCACATCCTCGCTGATTTACCCGCCGGGCACCCGTGTTCCCGTCTCCACGGCCACAATTATGTGGTGGAGATATCCCTAGCGGCTTTGGTGCTTGATGCCTATGGTTTCGTGGTTGATTACGCGGCGCTCAACCGATTTCGGCGTATTTTGGACGAGGAATTGGACCACCGCCATCTTAATGATCTTTTACCGGTACCGCCGACCGCCGAAAATTTGGCCTATTATCTCTATCGACGCGCCGCTGAGATATGGCCTGAGGTAGTCGCGGTGCGGGTGAGCGAAACTCCGGCGACGTGGGCGGAATATCAGCGTTGATCTTTTTAATCAGAAAAAAACTCCGCTATTGATTACAATAATTGGAATTTACTGAGTCTCCCATTTCCGAGTTGCATTTATGAAATTATCCGATGTGGATATTCTTGCGGCTCTCCAGCGCCAGGAAATTATTATCGACCCGCCGCCCACTCCCGACTGTATCGGCTCTTTTTCGATTGATCTACGTCTCGGTGAAAAGTTTCAGGTCTTTGCGGAAAGTAGCTGTTGCCCGTATGTAGATTTAGCCGTGCCGGGTAATTATCCTATGTCGGAAAATTTGATGCGCGAATTAATTATCCCTGCCCAGGAGATATTTTATTTACACCCTGGCGAATTGGCATTAGGAATTACTTTGGAGCGGGTGGTTCTGCCTAATCATTTCGCTGGATGGCTCGATGGCCGGAGTAGTCTTGCTCGGGTGGGATTAATGGTACATCTCACCGCCCACACAATTGACCCCGGTTGGGATGGCCATATCACTTTAGAATTTTTTAATAGCGGGCGCTTGCCGCTCGCGTTGCGTCCGCAAATGCGAATTTGCGCAATTAGTTTTGAGCCATTGACTTCGCCGACAAGTCGTCCCTATTATGCGAAACACGGCGCTAAATATCGCGGTCAAAATACTCCCCTCCCAAGCCGGATCAACCATGATCCCTCATTAAAATAACATAGACAACCATGAGCAAGAAAGAAAAAGAAATTTTCTCCACTGAATCATCCAAAGATGATCTCACAAATGAATCAGAAGACAACTTAATAGAATCTACTTCTGATAACGAAGAATCTTCCCCCGAAAATACGCCGTTAGTTTCACCAGGTGAAGTTTTACCTGGAACTCTTTATCTTTTACCGCTTGGAGAACGCCCTTTTTTTCCCGCCCAAACTATGCCGCTAATTATGAAAGAGGGGCCGTGGGTTGCGACAGTCGAAAAAATTGGTTTAACCGAACATCATTTAGTTGTATTACTACTTACCCATGCAGAGAAATTGGAGTTTTCGCAGATCGAAGAGTTTTTCAAGATCGGCACCGTGGTTCGGATGCACCAACCAGCCCGTCAGGAGGGGCATATCCAATTTATTGCCGAAGGGATCCGACGTTGCCGGGTAGTTAAATGGCTCTCTAAAACGCCACCTTATCAAGTCCAAGTTGATTATCCGGTGGTACCAGAAGAAAATTCGGATGAGTTACGCGCTTACGCAGTCGCAATTATTAATATTATTAAAGAATTGATCCCGCTAAATCCGCTCTATTCCGAAGAATTGAAATTCTTCTTGAAACGTTTTAGCCCGAATGATCCGTCGCCGCTAGTAGATTTCTCGGTGAATTTAACCACCGCCTCTCGGGATGAATTGCAGCAAATCCTGGAGATTATTCCCTTACGCGCCCGTATGGAACGCGCCCTACTCCTCTTGAATAAAGAATTAGAGGTCGCGAAATTACAAAATCAAATTCGGCGCCAAGTCGATGAGAAAATGAATGAGCAGCAACGTAATTTCTTTTTACGCGAGCAACTCAAGGCGATTCAAAAAGAATTAGGAATTGCCAAAGACGATCGCACTGCGGATTTAGAGCGATTTCGTACTCGCCTGGAGGGATTAAAACTTACTGAACAGGCGCAAAAACGCATCGACGAGGAAATGGAAAAATTGGGTATACTGGAATCTGGCTCGCCGGAATACTCCGTAACTCGCAATTACCTCGATTGGATGACGGTGCTTCCCTGGGGAAACGTGGTCACCGACAACTTGGATTTAGGACACGCCCGCAAGATATTAGACCGCGATCACGATAGCCTGGATGATGTAAAAGATCGAATTATCGAATTTTTAGCGGTCGGGGTATTAAAAGGGGAAATCGCCGGATCAATTTTATGTTTAGTCGGCCCCCCGGGTGTTGGTAAAACCTCTATTGGAAGATCAATTGCGGCGGCATTGGGGCGCCCATTTTATCGATTTTCGCTGGGTGGGATGCGCGACGAGGCCGAGATTAAAGGTCATCGCCGTACTTATATTGGCGCAATGCCGGGGAAATTCATTCACGCAATTAAAGAGACCGGTGCGCAAAATCCGGTAATTATGCTCGACGAGATCGATAAGATCGGCGCCTCGTATCACGGCGACCCAGCCTCGGCATTATTAGAAGTCCTCGATCCCGAGCAAAATGTCGATTTTCAGGATAATTATCTGGATGTGCGATTTGATTTATCTAAAGTATTATTTATTTGCACCGCGAATCAGATTGATACGATTCCCGGGCCGCTGTTAGACCGCATGGAATTAATTCGCTTATCGGGATATATTACTGCGGAAAAGGTCGCAATTGCGAAACATCATTTGTGGCCACGCCAAATTGAAAAGGCCGGTATTCAGCGTAATCATATACAACTTACGGATGCGGCCCTCAAACAATTAATCGATGGCTATGCGCGTGAATCGGGCGTGCGGAATCTCGATAAACAATTGGGGCGAATTGTCCGTAAAGTAGTGGTGCGTTATGTCCAAGGCGATAAAGAACCGGTTAAAGTCGGCGTTAAAGAATTAGAGGATTATTTAGGCAAACCGATTTTTCATGGTGAGCGGACAATTACCGGAGTTGGGGTAGTTACCGGGCTCGCCTGGACCGCAATGGGAGGAGCAACTTTATCGGTCGAGGCGACGCTGGTGCATACAAAAAATCGCGGATTTAAGCTCACCGGACAATTAGGCGAGGTAATGAAGGAATCAGCGGAAATTGCCTATAGTTATATTGCCTCGCACCTCAAAGAATATAAAGGCAATGAACACTTTTTCGACGAAGGATTTGTCCATCTGCATGTCCCGGAGGGTGCAACTCCTAAAGATGGCCCAAGCGCCGGAATTACAATGGCTACGGCGCTTTTATCTTTAGCCCGCGATGAAAAGATTAATCGCCCGCTGGCAATGACCGGTGAACTTACCTTGACCGGACAAGTTTTACCGGTTGGAGGTATTCGCGAAAAGGTAATTGCCTCCCGTCGCAATAAAATTACCGAATTAATTTTACCTGACGCTAATCAGCGCGATTTTCAAGAATTGCCGGATTATATTAAAGACGGGATTACGATTAATTTTGTCAAACACTATCGGGATGTAGTAAAATTAGTTTTTGAACAGCGTCCCCCGACAACTGTCAAAAAATAATCTCGCTCCCCCATTTAGAAAAATAGCGGTCGATGCCAACAATTTAGAATTAGAAAATGATATGCAGCAATTAATTCTTGCCTCGACGTCGGCGGCGCGACGGATGCTCTTGAGCAGATTGGGATTGCCCTTTGAGTGTGTTGCCCCGGGGGTTGATGAGACAGCGTTCCCGAACGAATCCGCACGGGACTTGGTGTGGCGTCTATCGGAAAGTAAGGCGCGGGCCGGGGCGGCTTTTCATCCCGGGGCGCTTGTGATTGGCTCGGATCAAGTTGCGGTATTGGATGGGAAAATTATCGGCAAGCCTGGTGACTATGAGTCGGCGGTGGCGCAACTTCGGGCGGCTTCCGGGCAATCAGTGGAATTTTTGACCGGTCTCTGTCTGTTCGATAGCGCCACGCAATTTTTACAGTTGGAAGTCGTATCCACGACGGTGGTGTTTCGCCCCCTCTGTGAGGAGCTCATCACGCGCTATCTGCACCGTGAACAACCGTATCAATGCGCCGGGTCGTTTCGTTCGGAGGGGTTGGGGGTCGTGCTCTGTGAGCGCTTCGTGGGGGATGACCCGAATGCCTTAATCGGCCTACCACTAATACGTCTGGTGCGGATGCTAGAAAAGGCAGGCGTTCAGGTACTGGAGCGCGGGACATGAAACAAGGCGGCATTCCCCGCCGGTGCCGTTGCAAACTTTTGCCCTTGAACCAAAAGTCCAGGGTGGAGACTCTGGTACGATCTTAGACTTTCCGCACTGCGGACCTGCACACCAATCGCACGCTTGGCCTCCGGGGCTACGGTTTAGGCTCAAGGTTTAACCCAGTCGCTCACGAACACTACAGGGAATGCCTAAACTTATTTTACTAAAGATTTTGGGGGTCGCTACGCTTTTCTTGCAACACCGCATCAATTTTTTCTTGAATGTGTTTTACTCGGGCATTCATTACCCGATTGTATTCGTCCTTTTCGGAGCGATTTTGCAAGAGCTCATGGGCAAAATTGAGCGCCGCCATCACCGCAATCCGCTCTACACCAATCACCCGTCCCTTAGTGCGAATTTCCCGCATCCTTTCATCCAAGAGGTGCGCCGCATTCAACAATGCCTGACGCTCTTCTTCCGGGCACGCAACGTGATATTCTTTATCTAAAATGGTAATCGCAATCGCAGGTAACATCTCTTTGTTCATAGGCATTCCAAAAATTTTAACCGGGAAACCACTGCGGCCAGCCGGATGCGGACGGTGGCGTGCTGTTCCAAAATATGGGCGCGTTCTTTATTCCAAATTTGTTCCCGGGCCCGGAGGCGGGAGACCTCGTCTTGAAGGTGCAGGCAATGTCTAAGTAATTCATCCACGTCCGTTTCGAGAATATCTAATTCTTCGGAGGTAACCATATCGTCTTTGATCTCTAATTGGTCCAATATTGTTGACTATTTATCTAAATTAAAAATTTACCACCGATTTAATTATTTTGTATATTACTCAACAATTAGTGCATCAAAAATTACTCGGTAGAAGGTTCCCAATCCGGCAAAATGATCTACACTGCAAGACAAACATGTTAGAATACTTTCAACTAGAGAGATATCATTGTACATCGGGTCTGGCGTTGCAAAATTAAATTTAATCACTCAACAATTAATAATTGAAAAAGGTAAGTTATGTCCAAGCTGGTTAAACCTCATGGCGGTGGAGAATTAAGACCGCTCTTGCTCAAGGGAGACGCGCAACAACAGGAAATGGCGCGCGCCGCTAATTTGCCTCAGGTACGGATGTCCTCACGCGAAACCGGCGACCTTGTCATGATGGGGATCGGCGGTTTTACCCCCCTAGAGGGGTTCATGACGCGTGCCGATTGGGAAGGCGTCTGCGATGGCTACAAGATGGCGAACGGGTTATTTTGGCCAATCCCGGTAACGCTCTCCACCGACCCGACAACCGCTGGTGCCCTCAAAGTCGGCAATGAAATCGCGCTGGTGGACGGTGAGACCGGCAATACCATGGGCACCATGAAAGTCACTGAGAAATATACCATCGATAAAGAACACGAGTGCATGATGGTGTATAAGACTACGGATATGGAACATCCGGGCGTAAAGATGGTCATGGATCAGGGTGCGGTGAATTTAGCCGGACCAGTTAAAGTGCTGTCTACCGGCGATTTTGCGGAGAAATACGGCGCATTATTTTTGACGCCTGCCGAAACGCGCGCCTTATTTGAATCTAAAGGGTGGAGTACCGTCGCGGCATTTCAAACTCGCAACCCGATGCACCGTTCGCACGAATATCTCGCGAAGGTTGCCGTTGAAGTCTGCGATGGCGTGTTAATTCACTCGCTACTCGGGAAATTAAAGCCCGGCGATATCCCCGCCGAGGTTCGCGCCCGCGCGATCGAGACTTTAGTTGATAATTATTTCACCAAAAACACCATCGTCCAGGCAGGTTATCCGCTTGATATGCGTTATGCCGGCCCGCGCGAGGCGCTCCTCCATGCGCTCTTCCGGCAAAATTACGGTTGCTCGCATTTAATTGTCGGGCGTGATCATGCTGGCGTTGGTTCGTATTACGGCCCGTTCGATGCGCATCACATCTTTGACGAGATCCCCAAAGACGCGCTCGAAACGAAACCGCTCAAGATCGATTGGACTTTTTGGTGCTATCGCTGCGGTGGAATGGCCTCGATGCGTACTTGCCCGCATGACGATAAAGATCGCTTGTTGTTATCGGGGACTAAATTGCGCAAATTACTTTCCGAAGGCGGCGAAGTTCCGACCGAATTTAGTCGTCCCGAGGTGTTGGCAGTTTTGCGCGAATACTATGCGAGCTTGCAGTCGCACGAGAAGGTCGAAGTGAAATTGGCCGGTCATTCAGCACGATAATGAATCGCTAATTTATGATTCAGCTCGAATACGATTATGTGGGATATGCAAAATCCCTAATTTTTACTATAAATAAAGGTTTTGTAAAACGCTTGTAATGTTGGAGCAAGCTAGATACCAATTCGTATTTGTGAACTTACTAAAAATAATTCATGAAACGATTTGTTAAACTAAATAAATCCAACGACTATATAGACACTGCGTAAAAAATAATTGGACGCGGTGTCGGATTGAAAGTTGAAAGCTGTATTTTTACTCCCGGAGAGAAAAGCAATGCCAACTTTTGTACGCACTGACAAGTGTGATGGTTGTAAAGGCGGTGATAAAACCGCGTGCATGTATATTTGCCCGCACGACCTCATGAAGCTCGATAAAGATGGCTCCGAAACCGGTCACGTAATGCGTGCCTTTAATCAGGAACCCAAGCAATGCTGGGAATGCTATTCCTGCGTCAAGATTTGCCCGCAAAATGCAATTGAAGCCCGCCACTATGCCGATATCGTCCCCCTCGGCGGCTCGGTACAACCACTGCGTAGCTCCGATTCGATTTTGTGGACGATCAAATTCCGCAACGGCACTATGAAGCGCTTTAAGTTCCCGATTCGGACCACACCCGAAGGTTCAATTGAACCATATAACGGCAAACCGCTACCGAAAATGGCCGATATCACGAAACCCGGATTCTTTACCCAAGAAAACGGCTTCCGTGCCGGTAATCCCGCAGAACTGATCCGCAAATAAGCGGGTCGCATCGCAACCCTTAAATTTGAGTAATAAACACATGTCAGGCACTTTTGGAAATCCCGAGATCGTTCAAGAAGAGGTCGATATCCTGTTAATTGGCGGCGGTATGGCGTGCTGTGGAGCTGCCTTTGAACTTATGCGCTGGGCCGAGGCCGCCAAGGCCGAAACCGGCGTCGACCTCAAGATTAAATTAGTTGATAAAGCAGCAATGGACCGCTCCGGCGCCGTGGCGCAAGGGCTGTCCGCAATTAATACCTATATCGGCTCCGAGCAAGACCCCGCCGATTACGCCCGCATGGTATCTAATGACCTGATGGGTATTACCCGCGACGACTTGGCCTATGATGTAGGCCGGCACGTCGATGAATCGGTGCATCTGTTCGAAGAGTGGGGTCTGCCAATTTGGAAGACCGACGATAATGGCGAGCGGCACGACGGCGCTGCTTCCCAAAATGAAGGTCTACCGGCCCTCAAAGACGGCGGCAAGCCCGTGCGTTCCGGTAAATGGCAGATCATGATTAACGGCGAATCCTACAAGTGGATTGTCGCCGAAGCGGCGAAAAAAGCCCTCGGCACCGAGCGCATCCAAGAGCGGGTCTTTATTGTCAAGCTCGTTAATGACAAGAATGACAAGAATCGCATCGCGGGCGCGGTCGGTTTCTCCGTCCGGGAGCATAAGCTGTATGTATTTAAGGCCAAGGCAATTCTGCTAGCGGCGGGTGGGTGTGTGAATATTTTCCGTCCCCGCTCCGTCGGTGAGGGTACCGGTCGCGCCTGGTATCCCGTATGGAATGCCGGTTCAACTTATGCTATGGCCGCTGAGGCCGGTGCCGAGTTGACCATGATGGAAAACCGCTTTGTCCCGGCGCGTTTCAAGGATGGTTATGGCCCGGTCGGGGCCTGGTTCCTGCTGTTCAAGGCCAAGGCCACCAACGCCGCCGGCGAAGTCTACATGGAGACCAACAAGAAACTCCTCGATGACTATCCACCGTACGGCCAGGCCGCAGTGCCTGCCTCGTGCCTGCGCAACCACCTGATGCTCAAAGAGATGAAGGAAGGGCGCGGCCCAATTTATATGGACACCGTCACCGCGCTCGCCAAAATGCGCGAGACTCTGACCCCACGCGAAGTCAAACACCTCGAAGCCGAGGCCTGGGAAGACTTCCTCGATATGTGTATTGGGCAATGCGGTATTTGGGTCGGCGAAAATATCGAACCCGAAAAGAAAAACTCCGAGCTAATGCCGACTGAGCCATATCTTTTGGGTTCGCACTCGGGTTGCTGCGGGATTTGGGTTTCCGGTCCCGAGGATTTGGGCGCACCGACCTCCGAAGAATACGGCGATATCCCAAGCCATCTCCCCAGTGGCTGGAATTGGGGCTATCGTTCAATGACTACCGTCAAGGGTCTATTTACGGCAGGCGATGGCGTGGGTGCCTCCGGCCATAAATTCTCCTCCGGTTCGCATACCGAAGGGCGAATTGCCGCCAAGTCATTAGTAAAATTCGCCCTTGATAACAAAGATTGGAAACCGGAACTCGACACCGACCCCAATGTTTTGGCCGAAGATATTTATCGTCCCGTACGTACGTACCTGGAATTTAAGGATTACACCACCGCCATCGACGTAAATCCGAATTACATTACGCCGAAGATGTTGCAATTCCGCCTCCAAAAAATTATGGACGAGTATGTCGCTGGTGTGGCGACCTATTACACCACTAATGCCCATATGCTCAAGGTGGCCGAAGATAAACTCGAAATGCTGAAAGAAGACGCCCTAAAAATGCGTGCGAAGGATTTACATGAATTGCTGCGCGCCTGGGAGAATTATCACCGCATTTTGACTGCCGAGGCACACATGAAGCATATCCAATTCCGTGAAGAGAGCCGTTATCCAGGCTTTTATTATCGGATGGATAAGAATTTCGTCGATGAGCAAAATTGGAAGTGCTTTGTCAATTCCATTTATGACAAAGACGGCAAAAAGTGGACCGTATTTAAGCGCAAGCATGTGGATTTAGTCGATAAATCCAAGCTGTTCAAGCCCGCGAAACACTAATTGCGGTCGTTCCAAACATACTAAAAGGCCGGGCACCTTGCCCGGCTTTGTTTTATTGAGCAACGCAAAAACTCCATAGCGCAAATATATGAGCGACCTTAACTATAATCCGGTACTTCCCACGCTATTGACTGGCGAGACCCAGCTCCAATTCCGTTGTCATCCGGCGATTAATTGTTTTAACGCCTGTTGCAAAAATATCGATATTACTTTAACGCCGTACGATATTTTACGGTTATCCCGCAATTTGAAAATATCGAGTGGCGATTTTCTGACCCGCTATACTTTTCCTTATGAACTGGAGAAAGACGGTTTAGTCGGGGTGAAATTACGTCCTATTGAACATAGCACGGTGTGTCAATTCATGAATGAAAATGGTTGCGGCGTTTATTCTGAGCGCCCGACCGCCTGTCGTTATTATCCATTGGCGCTTTTGGCCTTGCGTCATCAAGAAGAATATACCGACCGTAATTCTTATGCGCTGGTACGCGAGGATCATTGTTTGGGACATCATGAGCCGCGCAATTTAACTATTGATGAATATCGCCATGAACAAGGATTAGCGCCCTATGATGAATTAGACCGCGGGTGGCGCCAATTAATTCTCAAGAAAAAATCTTCTGGGCCTACGGTCGGAAAACCTAGCCCACGTAGCCTGCAATTGTTTTTTTTGGTTTGTTATGATTTGGATCGCTTTCGTCAATTTTTGATGATGCCGGGATTTCAAGATATTTATGATTTACCGCCGGAGCTTTGGGAACAGATCCAGCTTGATGATATTGCATTAATGCTATTTGGCTTTCGTTTTCTCCGCCAAGTATTATTTAATGAAGTTTCGATTAATCTCAAAACCGATGCGATGGAGCGCCGTAACGCACGCAAACAAGAGCGTGAAGTAATGATGAATGCAATTGCCCAAAAGATTGTCCCGCTTACCGATACTGAATAGCATTTTATGGGAAAAAATATTCATCCAATTGCTAGGCGTTTCCGGGGATTATTACCCGTAGTGGTTGACGTTGAAACCGCTGGATTTAATCCCCAAACGGATGCGCTTTTAGAAATCGCTATAGTGCTATTGCGCATTAATTCCCAGCATCGCTGGGAACCGAGCGAAAGTATGAATGTCCACGTATTACCGTTTCCCGGGGCGAATTTAGAGCCTTCCGCATTAGAATTTACTGGAATTGACCCTTATCATCCCTTTCGCTTTGCACTTCATGAACACGAGGCACTAGAGACTATTTTTCTTCCGATTCGCCAGGAATTACATAATACTGGTTGCCGGCGTGCAGTTTTAGTCGGACATAATCCGTCATTTGACCTGAGTTTCCTCAAAGCTACAATTGATCGTAATCAAATAAAAAAAATTCCTTTTCATTCTTTTGTGACTTTTGATACCGCAACCCTTGCGGGTTTAGCATTTGGACAAACCGTTTTAGCTAAGGCTGTACAATCTGCCGGCTTGTCCTGGGATTCGCACGAGGCGCATTCGGCGCTCTACGATGCAAAATGTACCGCTGAATTATTTTGTAC
>Ga0114939_10001823_pt1 | contig 16529 bp, 12 predicted proteins | sample AshMeaCrysSpring_FD_87196 | JGI IMG/M metagenome (GOLD analysis project Ga0114939, IMG submission 87196) | Groundwater microbial communities from Big Spring, Nevada to study Microbial Dark Matter (Phase II) - Ash Meadows Crystal Spring | ecosystem: Environmental > Aquatic > Deep subsurface >... | reverse complement strand
GAGCTATGCTTCAGCGCCAAGTCATTCCACCACGCACTATGTGCGTAATACGGTGGTTACCGGCACCGCAAGCTATACGCTGGCTGGTTCTCATGTGTTTTACGATACCTATCTGGCCAATACGCAAAACATCTATACGGGCGATGTGACATACAACCGCACCGGCACGGGCAGTACCTATTTGGCATTCTATTCCACCAATACCTACGGCGGCAACCTCACCTTTAACCGGGCTGCAGGCAATGAAACGGAAAGCTTTTATGCGGGTTCCAATATTGCCGGCAATCTCAACATCACTTCTGCAGGCGGCAGGACCATTATTGGCGATCCAGCGCTAGGTTTCGCAACACGGGTAGGCGGGCAGGTGAATATGAACGTGAATACGGGCAGTGAGTTTGGCATGTACCGGGTAATAAACCAAACCAATGGCGGCAGCATTACGCTCAGCGACAGGGCGGCATGTCAAATTTTTAACGACACCCTCAAAGTGAGTGCCATTACCATCACGGGCAACACCTCTACCTTTGATTTGCTGAGATCAGATCTTACTGGCAATTTGAGCTATGCTTCATCGGCTACTAATACCGCCACGCACTATGTGCGCAATACAGTGGTTACCGGTACCGCAAGCTATACGCTGGCCGGCTCACAGGTGTTTTACGATACCTATCTGGCCAATACCGGCAATAGCTACACGGGCAATGTAAGCTATACCCGCACCGGCACAGGCGCCATGTATGTGGGCTACTACGACACTGTTTCTTATGGCGGCAACCTGGCATTCAATTTCAACACCGGCGCTACTTACGATCATCGTACTATTGCTTTCACTGGTAGCACACCAGCCACCCTGAGCCAGGATGGAAATGCACCCTTACAGTTTTTATCCCTGGCCATGGAAAAAACAGGCGGGGCTTCGCTTACGCTGGATGATAGTGTTCGCATCGTAAACAATGTGCAGTTTGGTGGGGGCAATATTATTACAGCCAACCAAAAAGAATTGATATGGCTGAATGGTGCAACCACAGGTGGCGCCAGCGATGAAAGCAAAGTGGTAGGCCCAATTATAAAAATTGGTGCCCAAGCCTTTAATTTTCCCATTGGTAATTCCACGCGCTTGCAAACCGTAGCCATGACGGCACCTGTTGGCACCACCTCCAGGTTTCGCTGTGAATATGTGTTTTCCAACCCGCATCCCACCTATGATACTTCCATGCGGGCCGCAGGTTTGACGGCCATCAGCGGCTGCGAATACTGGCGTGTACTACGTGAAATTGGAGCAACCAATGTAGCCCTCACGTTTGATTATGGAGCACCGTGTCTTTGTGTGGAAGTGCCTGCCAATTTAAGGGTAGCCAAATGGAACGGTTCCCAGTGGACCAACCTGGGTAATGGCGGCACAACCGGTGATATTTCAGGCGGTACGGTAAAGCCTACAGCGGCGGTAACAGATTATGGCGTCTTCAGCCTGGGCACCAGCGCCACGGTAAGCCCCACTCTCAGCATAGGCAGCAATGTGAGCAACCCCGTATGCTTATGCCGCAAAGTAACCTTCACAGCTACAGCCACATTAGCAGGTTGCACTCCTTCTTTCCAATGGAAGAAAAATAACGCAAACGTAGGCACCAATAGCCCCAGCTACGAAGACAGTACCTTGCAAAATGGCGATGTAATTACCTGCGTGCTTACCAGCAGCGCAGCATTTGCCCAACCGGCCAGTTTGCTCAGCAACAGTATAAACATAACCACCACCGATGCCAATACCTGGACCGGAGCCACAAGCAGCAACTGGCATACCCCGGCCAACTGGAGCTGCCAGTCGGTGCCCTGCATATTTACCAAAGTAACCATAGCAGGCAGCACACCATCAGCCTGTGAAATACTTTCGGGTAATGTGCGCGTGGTAAACCTTACCAACAACGCAAACAGCGTGTTCAGGCTGCTGAATGGCTCCACACTGGAGTTGAAACCCGCTCAATAGGGCATTAAGTACTTCGGTTGACTAACTGAATTTAATAGAAGGAATTACCCTTACAATCACACTCGGGGCCTCGCAAACTGCTTCAGTTTGTTTGAGGCCTCTACTTTATTACGCACCTGCAGTTTTTCGTATATGTTGTGGATATGGGTTTTGGCCGTATGTGCGCTGATATAAATACGGTCGGCAATTTGCTTATAGGTAAGACCTTCCTGCAGTAGTTGCAATATTTCCAGTTCGCGACGGGTGAGTTCCGCAAGTTGCTTATTTACCACTTCTGCAGGTGGGCCTGCCTGCTGTTGCAGTAGTTTCATGGCTTTTCGGGCAATACCCGGGCTCATGTAGGCTCCACCTTCCAGCGTATCTTGTATGCAAGCAAGCAGTTTCTCTCGTGGTTCGTCTTTCAAAATATAACTGTCGGCGCCGGCCATAATGCTTTGCCATACCCTTTCTTCATCGTCCATTACGGTAAGCATAATTACTTTAATGCTGCCAAAGTTGGCCTTTGCCCAGCGGGTGGCTTCTATGCCATCCATGTCGTCCATTTCAATATCCATCAGGATGGCTAGGGGCAAATCCTGTTCAGGATTTGCCAACAGGCACTGCTGCATACTGATTCCGGAATCGGCCTCAAAAACAACGCGGTAGTTGCCCTGCAGCCGGGTTACCAAGTGCTGGCGCAAAAGGCGGTTGTCGTCTACTACGGCCACTGTTGGCAATTCATGATGTATCATAATTAAAAGTATACATATTATCCGGGTGCAGCAATAACCCAAATGCTGTAATTCACGATGAAGGCCAGCTTAACTGAACTGAGGTACCGGCGCCCGGCCTGCTGGTAATGGCCAGGCTACCACCCATTTCGTCGGCCCGCTTATGCATATTGCGTAGTCCATATCCGACCTGGTTCCTTGCCACGTCAAACCCTGAACCGTCATCTTTTATACACAGGTGCAATTGATGCCCGGTTAATTTTCCTGTAATTTGAATAGAAGACTGCTGGCTGTGCTTTACGACATTGGTACAGGCTTCCTGCAAAATCCTGAAAGCGTGCAGGGCTTTTACCGGCGACATGGTGAACCCGTTGTGCGGCCATTGCCATTGAACCTGTATGCTGCAGCCCGCTGCTTTTAATGATTGCAGGTAATCGTTGGCCCGGTTCTGCCATTCGGCCAGCGTTATTGACTGGCTATCGAGGGCCCAAATAGCTTGTCGCAATTGGCCCAGCGTATGACGTGCAAGGTCTTTTACCTGGTGCTGCTGACCTTCCGATGGTACCTCATCCTCCATTTTGTTTATCATAAGTGTAAGCATGCTGCCTACATTATCGTGCAGTTCGCGGCTAATGCGGCTGCGCTCAAGCTGCATTTCATACTGTTGGCGCGTTTGCTGCAGTTGCAGCTGGTAGGCATGCCTTATACGGCGCCGCGTGAAGTAAATAGCCAGCGACGTAATGAAAGCAGCAACCAGGGTTACAAACCACCATTGCTGCCAAAAAGGTTTTGCAACTGTAATGGTAAGCAGTGCCGCTAAAGGGGTTTGGCCAAAATCGGGGCCTTCGGTTTTTACCTGAAGGGTATAAGTGCCAGGCGGCAGTTTTGGAAATACAACCTGGTTATCGTCGCCAAGTATTTGAAAGGATTGATGGAAACCGGAAAGCTTGTAATAAACCACTTTGGATGCCGGTAACGCATAATGCGGACGTGCAAACGAGACGCTGAGCGGCAGATGACGGTAGGGCAGTTTTATGTTTTGCTGCCTGAAATCAATTGGCTGATTACCATGCTGCACATTGTACAAAAACGTGGCGGTGGCTGCGTAGCTTGGCCATACTTTGTTCATGTGTACTGCCAGCAGGGCATTTTGTACACCCAGCCACAGCACATCTTGTTCGGGCTGATACCTGGCCATTTCCAGCGTCCAGCCATCTTCCAGCTTCAAAGGATGGCTTCTGATGGCCACCAGCCTGCCCTCGTGGTACAGGTGCAGGTATTCCTCACTTAGCACCCATAGTCGGCGGCTTGCATCGCGAAATGCGGCAAGCGCCCGGCGGCCAATAAGCCCTTTGTCATTGCCAACAACACTTGTTTTGCCATGCGACACAATATTAAGCGCCCCTTCAGTAGCTATCCACAGGGTATCAGCTTCGGGCCATACCCCAAATACAGCGTTGGATGCCAGGCCGGTGGCCGTGGAATATCCTTCTCCCGTGCCGTTGGCCAGGTTTACCCGGTATAGGCCGCTACCCTGGGTAAGCAGGTACAGTTGCCTGTTTTGCAGCTTCATGCGCTCCACAGCACCTGGCAATTTCAGTTGTTGTGGCACAAATGGCTCAAAACGGCCAGGCGTTACCTGTCGCATTACCCCATGGGAATAACTGCTTACGTAAGCGGTTTCGGCGTCAAAAACCAGGTCGGAGAAATCGGAGAACCATTTATCCTTTTGGCGCCAGGTGCGGCCCGCATGTGCCATAAAGGTGTTGAGCTGTGCAAAAACGGGAGGGCCATCGTTTTTGCAGGCAACCAAATGAATATTATCCATCGTTTGCAGCTCTGCTATTGGTCTATGCAATTCATGAAGGCTAAGTACGTATTGCCTTTGCGGCGTGATGCAATACAGCTGCCTGTTGTTCCAGCTAATACGCAACGGTTTGCCCTGCACCGCAAAGCGCTGCATGTATTGAGGCCCTTCCAGTATAATGCCCTCGCCAAAATGGCTCAGGTACATCATGCCCTGCTCACCTTCGCACACGGCATAAATAGCAACGCCACCTTGTGCGGTATCAGCCATAGTCCAGCGCGTTAATTTGCCCTGCTTACTGTAGTACTGCATGCCTTTTGGTTGGCGAAACAATACATCGGCCTGGCTGCCACTGAAAAATGCAGGCATATACGTATTGATCTTGTCATTGCCAAGCGGTATTGAGTATTGATACTGTGCTGATCCTGCCTTATACACATGCACCGAATCGGGGCCAATAACAGCAACAGCATTATTAGAGGCAATAATTGCTTTTGCCGATGGGTGCCATAAACCGGGCTTTTGCACCTGTATACCCTGCTGCTGCAGCTTCATCGTCAATTCCCGGTCTGGCGCATCCATCATCCAAAGGGTTCCGGTCTTATCCACTGCTACCCGGTTAGTAGCTGCCGATGTGCATACCATATTCCAGGGTTCTTTTAAATTCCGGGCATTCCACCAGGTGATGCTGGAACCCGGCCCGTTCACCTGCATAATCCAATACCGTTTTTGCTGGTCTTGCTTCAGCTGAGAAATGGAGTAATCGGGGTAAATGCGCTCTTCAAGTTTCAGTTCCCGCCCATTAAACGAAACCCTGGACAACCCCGAGTTTTGACCGCCCACCCACATGTGGCCGTTATGGTCCTGCATAATGGCATGTACCATGTTTCCACCCAGGCCATTGCTTACCGTAAGCCATTGTGTACCTTTTCCTTCAAGCCGGCACAGGCCTTTATCGGTACCCACCCACAATACCTGGCTGCTATCCACCAGCATGCTCATCACATAGTCCGAAGGCATGCCCTGGGCCATTTTGATGGTTTGGTAGGCATACTGCTGACCTTGCACATTAAAATACACAATCAGCAGCAATAGAATAGCCAGTATGCTACGAAGCCTCATGCCATAAAAATAGCATGTTAACAGTGATGTCAATTATTAAGGTTGAATCGGAATAGCGTGAACATGGAATACCGAAGACTTCTGTCGGCTTTTGGTGCCCATGTTATGCTACCACACCATCCAACGCTGATGCCATTTCACAAACCTGTTTTGCCAATTCCGGCATCACCGCCTGCACCTCCGGCGTTAGTTCCACACCCTGCTGCCGCAGCGAGGCAATGCTTACCGTAAACAGGTAAAGATTAGGCATGCGTCCCGTAAGTTGCAAAGCGCCCACCAGGTCTTTGAGGCCTATATCGTGCGTACTCATGGCTGTCGGAAAATCGGCAGCAAACCGGGGACGCAGTAACCTGATCGTGCCAGGCTTTTCACCATCAAGCGTGGCATCAATCATGATTACCGTTTCGTACTGCTCAAAATATTCAAGCAGGTGAAAGCCCCCGGTTCCGCCATCTAACACATCCACCCCCTCCAATACATTCGATTCGGCAAGTATATTTGCAGTATGTACACCTATCCCTTCATCGCCCATCAGGTAGTTGCCAATGCCCATAATAAGTAAAGGACGTTTGCTCATGTTCAATTTTTACAATACCGGATTTACCGACAAGCTTATGCCGTTCCGGTTACATCTTCTTCCTGCACTACAATGGTGGCCCCTTCGGTTTCTTCCACCATTTGGCCCAGGCGGCCCTTAAGGCGCTGATGTTTTGTTTCTTCAAACACCTCTTCTTCTATAAACTTCCAGCCGCCTCCCATGCTCGATATTTCGCCACGGCCTTCCACATAATCGTGAAATAGCACCAGGTACACATGGATAACGGTAAAAAGGATGAAAAACCAGGTGGTAGCATGATGCACTTGCCGGGTCACAATATCGCCGCCAAACACCGAGGGAACCCAAGCAAATAATTTGGGTAACCACCAGCCACTCATATCGGCATACAAGCCAAAGCCCGTAAACACCTGGATGAGTGAAACCAAAAAGAAAATAAAATAAGTAAAACCCGCCACGGCATTGTGCCCTACAGCCATGTACTCTTTGCCTTTCAGCAGCAGCACATCTAGCTTAATCACCTGCCAAAACTGTTTCCAGAATTTGCCGCTAATGCCTATGAAATTTTTCCAGTCAGCATAATTGTTTCCTACAAAACCCCAGTACAGCCTGAAGGCAAAATTGAAGACGAATACATAGGCTGCCATAAAATGTATGGTGCGTATGTAGCCCATGGCAAAGCGGTTGGCCGCTTCTTGGCTGCTCATAATAGCCAGGGGCGATGCCATGTACAGGCCGGTGGCTACCAGTACTACAATAAGGGCAGCGTTCAGCCAGTGATAAAACCTTACCGGCAGTTCCCATACATATACCCGGCGCAGGTAGCGCTTCACCATTTTTGAAGGAGATGCAGTAGTTGCTTCCATACAAATGACGTATTAGTCGTATGCTAATTTGTTTTAGTCGCCCACCACGGCTACGCGAGAGATATGCTTGCCATGCTCGTCGTACACATGCACACTGCAGGCCAGGCAGGGGTCGAAGCTGTGGATGGTACGGATGATTTCGAGCGGCAGTTTGGCATCGTGCACCGGGGTATCCAACAGGGCTGCTTCGTAAGCGGATCTTTCGCCTTTGCCATCTCGGGGCGAAGCATTCCACGTAGTAGGCACCACCAGTTGGTAGTTGGCAATTTTTTGATCTTCAATATTAATCCAGTGTGCCAGGGCACCTCGTGGCGCTTCGCTGTAGCCCACCCCTTTGGTACTCTTGGGCCATGTTTTAGGATCAAACTTTTCTGTGTTAGCCATGCGGTTGTCGCCCTTCTTAATGTTGGTAATGAGGTCGTCGTAAAACTGCAAAGCCCATTGTGCTACCAGTATGCTTTCGAGGCCACGAGCAGCGGTACGGCCTAGTGTGCTAAACAGGGCTTCCACCGGCACATTCAGGTCAGTAAGTGTTTTGGTCACCACTTCTTTGTAGCCATCGTGCCCGCGGGCAAAGCCTACCAGTACGCGAGCCAGGGGTCCTACTTCCATGGCATGCCCTTTCCAGCGTGGTGTTTTCAAATAGCTGTAAGGCTGCGTGGTATCCAGGTTTTGAAACGGCGGCTTGGGGCCGGTGTATTTTATTTTGCTTTCGCCTTTCCAGGGGTGCAGGCCTACATCTTTTCCCTCTTTGTACTCATACCAACTGTTGGTAATATATTCAGCCACTTCATCTTCTTTGCTTACATCCACATCCAGCACCTTGCTTACATCTTTATTCAAAATAGCGCCTTGCGGAAACAGGAAACTTCCCGGGTCGCGGGTGGCGTTCTTACTCAGGTCGCCGTAAACCAGGAAGTTGCCCAGGCCACCACCTATTGCGCCCCAGTCTTTGTAGAAGGATGCAATAGCCAGCAGATCGGGTATATACACCTGCTCTACAAAAGTTTTGGCATCTTTAAGCAGCTGATGCACATACGCCAGGCGTTCGGCATTGATGCCGCTTACATCATCAATGGCTATAGCACAGGCCATACCCCCTACCAGGTAGTTGGGGTGTGGATTTTTACCGCCAAAAATGGTATGCACCTTCACGATTTCCTTTTGCCAGTCCAACGCTTCCAAGTAGTGTGCCAGGCCAATCAGGTTTACCTCAGCAGGTAGCTTGTATGCCGGGTGGCCCCAGTAGCCGTTGGCAAAAATGCCCAGTTGACCACTGTCTACAAATTTCTTGATGCGTGCCTGTATATCGCTGAAATAGCCTGGCGAACTCTTGGGCCAGTGCGAAATACTTTGCGCCAGTTCAGATGTCTTTTTCGGGTCTGCCTTCAGGGCATTTACCACATCTACCCAATCCATGGCATGCAGGTGGTAAAAATGCACCACGTGGTCGTGCAGGTTTTGCGCGCAAAACATCAGGTTGCGTACCAGTTCGGCATTGGGCGGAATATTGATGCCCAGGGCGTTTTCTACACTGCGCACCGAGGTAAGCGAGTGTACCGAGGTGCAAACCCCGCACACCCTGCCTACAAAAGCCCATGCATCGCGGGGGTCGCGGCCTTTCAGTATTTCTTCCAGCAGGCGTACCATGGTGCCGCTGCTGAATGCGTCTTTTATTTTGCCGCCTTCTATGTCGGCTTCTATACGCAGGTGACCCTCAATACGGGTTACCGGATCTACTACAATGCGCTGACTCATAACAATCGCTAATTAATGTCGCTTCTTAAAATCGCGGATGCTCCGTTAAGCCATATTTGAGCGATTTAGAAAAGTGACGATGAGTGAATCAATGTTTGAATAATTTATGATATCAAAGTTCCTTATCGCTTTGTTTGCCCTCCTTTTCGATAGCGCCAATTTGCTTGGTTTTGCGAACGTTGGTAGCTATGGCGTGGCCCAGCAAGGCGGCGCCCGTTACACCCAGCGCTACTTTACCCAAATCGTCGGCGCTACTTTCAATACCAAAACCAGGGAAGGCCGCAGCACGTTCGTAAATGCGCCCGTTGTCCCAGTAGTTTTCTTCGCTGCAGCCAAAGCAACCGTGGCCGCTTTGTATGGGGAAACTCACGCCGTTGTTCCACTTGGCAACGCCGCAGGCATTATAGGTGCTTGGTCCCTTGCAGCCCACCTTATACAGGCAGTAGCCTTTGCGGGCATTCTCGTCGTCAAAGGTTTCCACAAACAGGCCGGCATCGTAAAACGGACGGCGGTAGCAGGTATCGTGTACGCGCTTGCTGTAAAATGCCTTTGGCCGTCCCACATTATCCAATTGGGGTATGCGGTCAAAAGTTACCACGTGCACTATTACCCCCGCCATTACTTCACCAATGGGCGGGCAACCGGGTACTTTGATCACCGGCTTGCCTTTTACCAGCTTATGAATAGGAGTGGCAGAGGTAGGATTGGGCTTGGCGCTCTGCACACATCCGTTGCTGGCGCAGCTACCCCAGGCTATAATTGCCTTGGCGCCTTCGGCAGCTTCTTCCAGTATCTGCATACTGGTTTTGCCGCCAATCATGCAATACACGCCATCGGCCGCGGTGGGCACACTGCCCTCTACACACAATATATATTCACCCTTGTGCTGCTCCATGGTATGCCACATAGCCTCTTCGGCCTGAAAGCCCGAGGCTGCCATCAGCGTTTCGCTGTAGTCGAGCGAAATCTGGTCGAGCAGCAAATCGGCTACCATGGGGTGGCTGGACCGGATGAAGCTCTCGCTGCAGCAGGTACATTCCTGGAAGTGCAGCCATATGACAGGCAGGCGACGTTTGGTTTCCATGGCATTTACTACCTGGGCCGCACCACTGCCCTCCAAACCCAGGAAGGCGGCCATCATGGTGCAGAACTTTACGAAATCGCGACGGGAATAACCCTTGCGTTGCAACTCCTCGTAATACGTAGGCAGCTGCTTTTCAGGCAAATACGGCATAAACAATGGTTGGAAAGTGAAAAATCGAGTGTAAGATAGACGCGCAAAAAGTTACACACTTATGACATTTGTCAAAAGATGTGCTGATATTCATCATCTATTTATTTCAAACACTCATCGTATTTTGTTCACCTTCAAAAAGTCAGTTGTCATGAAGAAATCCATCTTGCTTCTAAATGCATGTATAGCCGCAGCCGCTTTGCCCGCCCTGGCCCACGAAGGGCACGGAAATATTTCGAGCAATAATCCACTGCACTACCTGGCCGAACCCCTGCATGCCGTGATATTGGTAGTAGCACTTGCAGCCGTGGGCTATGCCATATACCGCCTTACCCGGCAGAAAAAGCAGTCCTGACAATCTATATGCGCCGGCAATCAATTGCACAACCTAATGGGGGTGCAATATTTTGTTGTCCGCAAAAATTACAACACCAAAAAACCAAACACCATGTGCGCCACTTGTGGCTGCGATGCAGGCACCTCCGTTACCATTGAAACGGTAGCCCATCATAATGGGCACCACCATCATCATGGGCATGATCATCCTCATGCGCATCAGCATGACGACAACGGGCATCATCAAGACCATGATCACAGCCATAGCCATGATCACAGCCATGACGGGCACCTCCATCAGCCGGCAAAAAGCGTGATACAGCTGGAACAGGACATTTTGGGCGAAAACAACCTGCTGGCCGAACGTAACCGGGGATATTTTGAAGCTAAAAATATTACAGCCATCAACCTGGTAAGCTCGCCGGGCAGTGGCAAAACCACCCTGCTGGAGCAAACCCTGGTAACCCTAAAAGACACCATAACCTGCTATGTGATAGAAGGCGATCAGCAAACACAGCAGGATGCAAAACGCATAGCCGCCACCGGCGTGCCCGTGGTGCAAATAAATACAGGCAAAGGCTGCCACCTGGATGCCGTAATGGTAAACAAAGCGGCCAAGCAACTGGCCATGAGCGACAACGCCCTCCTGTTTATTGAAAATGTGGGCAACCTGGTATGCCCCGCTATGTTTGACCTGGGCGAGAAAACCCGCGTTGTGATTGCCTCGGTAACAGAAGGCGACGACAAGCCACTTAAATATCCCGACATGTTTCATACCTCGCAGCTTTGCGTTATCAACAAGTGCGACCTGCTGCCCTATGTACCCTTTAGCGTAGATGAGTTTAAAAGCAATGCGCTGAAAGTGAACCCGCGCCTGAAGTTTATAGAACTGAGCGCCCTGAGCAACGAAGGCATGCACCACTGGCTGCACTGGCTGCAGCACCAGGTGGGGGTTGCGCACCATCATTAATACAGTATGATTGGCCGCCACATCCATATACGCGGACTGGTACAGGGTGTGGGCTACCGGCCATTTGTGTACCGCCTGGCACAGCAATATTGCATTGCCGGCACCGTAAGCAACGGGTGCAACGGTGTACATATTGACGCCTGGGCAACAGATCCATCAGTACTTCATTCGTTTGTACAACAACTGCTAGATCAGCCACCACCGCATTCTCTGGTTACTGCAGTAGAACAATACGACCTGCCTGGTATACCCCCTGCCGCATTTTCCATTATTGAAAGCGACCCCACGGCTGATGTGGACCTTCTGATTCCTCCCGACCTGGGCATTTGTGCAGCTTGCAGGGCAGAAATTGCGGATCGCGAAGACCGGCGCTACCATTATGCCTTTATCACGTGCATACACTGCGGGCCGCGGTATTCCATTATTACCCGCCTGCCCTACGACCGGTCCAACACCTCCATGCAGGCATTTGCCCAATGCGAAACCTGCCTGGCCGAATACACCCATCCGTTCAACAGGCGCTACTACAGCCAAACCAACAGTTGCTCTGCTTGCGGCATTACTATGCAAGTGTACGACAGCAACGGTAAAGAAGTGGTTTGTACGCAAAACGAAGTGGTAGAACAGGTAGCTGCACAATTGCTCCAGGGCCATATTGCAGCCGTAAAAGGTACGGGTGGTTTTTTGCTGCTATGCGATGCCGCCAATGTTCAGTCCGTTTCCCTGCTACGCACCCGTAAGCAAAGGCCATCAAAACCATTTGCACTCTTGTACCTCAACCTGGCTGCGGCAGAAGCTGATTTTCATTTGGGCGATGCCGAAAAAGACATGCTGCAAACGGTACAATCGCCCATTGTGCTTTGCCGCTATAAACCTCATGTAGCCAACACACTTGCCCTGCAGCAGCTTGCCCCGGGCCTCAACAGGCTGGGCATTATGCTGCCGTATACGCCCTTGCTGCATCTGATTGTGCAGGCAGTGGGCAGGCCTGTGGTAGCCACCAGCGGCAACCTGAGCGGAAGCCCCATTGTGTACACCAACGAGGAAGCCATTGACGCACTCACCGCCTTTGCCGACCTGGTGGTGGTAAACAACCGCGATATTGTGGCGCCGCAAGATGACAGCGTATTGCAGTTTTCCCGAAAGCATGCCCTGCCCATATTGCTCAGGCGTTCGCGGGGATGGGCCCCTACCGTACACCCCACGCATTTGCCCGAAACCAACACCACCCTGCTGGCCATGGGCGCAGAGCTGAAGAGCGCATTTGGCATAGCCCACAAAGGCCGCTGCTATGTGAGCCAGTACCTGGGCGACCAAAGCTACTACGAAGCGCAGCAGAGCTACCGCCATACCCTGCACCACCTGCTGCAGCTACTGCAGGTACAGCCTCAACACATATTAGCAGATGCCCACCCCGGCTACGAGTGCAGTCGCCTGGGCCAACAACTGGCAGAAGAGCAAGGGCTGCCGATAACCATGGTGCAGCACCACGAGGCACATATTGCTGCCGTGATGGCCGAAAACGATTTGCTGCACACCAACGGCAGGGTACTTGGCGCCTTGTGGGACGGCACCGGATATGGGCACGACGGTCAAATTTGGGGCGGCGAGTTTTTCCTGTATGAAAACTACACTCTGCAACGCTGTGCCCACTTGGCCTATTTTCCAGTGCTGCTGGGCGATAAAATGAGCCGCCAGCCCCGCCTGTCGGCACTGGCGCTATGCCACTCCATACCGGGGGCTGCTGACCTGCTGCGATCAACATTTACCGATACCGAATGGAACCTGTACACCCGCATGCTGCAGGGGCCTGCCACCCTGCACGCCAGCAGCATGGGCAGGCTGCTCGATGGCATTGCCTGCCTGCTGAGCCTGGCTTCAGTTAGTCATTACGAAGGAGAAGCTGCCATGCTTTTACAGGCCACTGCCGAACGCTGCCATCAACCCTCGGGCAGTTTGTACCCGCTTACTGTACACGGTTCCATTATTGACTGGAAACCCATGCTGCGGGCCATTGTACACGATTTGAAGCGACAGGTGCCCGTTGAAACTATTGCTTATACCGTACACGCTTCACTGGCAGCATTACCGGCACAGCTCGCTGATCTGCATCAGGCAACGGCCATTGCCTGCAGCGGCGGCGTGTGGCAAAACAGTCTGCTGGCCGACATGCTGGTGGATTCTGTACAAGGCAAATTCCCGCTTCATTTTCACCGGCAGCTTTCGCCAAACGATGAATGTATTGCCTACGGCCAACTTGCTTGGTACAACATTCAGTGCCTAAAAGATGAACAAGGCCCTGAAAAGCCAAAAGAACGAACTAATTTTAGCGCAACCACTGAATTCACCACCTGAAAATATTTACGCTATGTGTCTTGCCATTCCCGGAAAAATCGTTTCCATTACCGGACAACTCGATGAAGTATTCCGCACCGCCAAAGTATCTTTTGGGGGTATAACCAAAGAAGTAAACCTGAGCATGGTGCCCGAAGCCAACGTGGGCGACTACGTGCTGGTACATGTGGGTGTAGCCATTAATAAGGTGGACGAACAAGAAGCCCACAAAACGCTGGAATACCTGAGCCTGATGGGCGAAATGGCCGAACTGGAAAGCGAAACCGACAAAAAAAGTGAATCATGAAGTTCCTTTCTGAATTCCGCAACCCGGAGCTGGTGAAGCAATTGCTGACCGAGATACACAAAGCCACCACGCAGCCGTGGACAATTATGGAAATATGCGGCGGGCAAACGCACAGCCTGGTAAAAAACGGACTGCTGGAAATGCTGCCCAAACACATCACCATGGTGCATGGCCCGGGCTGCCCGGTATGCGTTACGCCCATTGGCATTATTGACGAAGCCATTGAACTGGCAAGCCGGCCCAACGTGATCCTGTGCTCCTTTGGCGACATGCTGCGTGTGCCCGGCAGCAACAAGAGCCTGCTGGAAGCCAAGGCATCAGGCGCAGATGTGCGCATCCTGTACTCGCCACTGGAAGCTGTAAAACTGGCTGCCGAAAACCCCGAAAAGGAAGTGGTGTTTTTTGCCGTAGGCTTCGAAACCACCGCACCCGCCAACGCGCTGAGCGTGGTACATGCCGAAAAAGCCGGCGTAAACAACTATAGCATATTGGCAAGCCACGTACTGGTGCCGCCGGCCATGGAAGCCATTTTGGGCGACCCCGACAACCTGATTGATGCGTTTTTGGCCGCCGGCCATGTATGCACCATCATGGGCATAGACGAGTACTACCCTATTGCCGAAAAATACCAGACACCCATTGTGGTTACCGGCTTTGAACCCGTGGACCTGCTGCAGGGCATACTGATGGCCGTTCAACAACTGGAACAGGGGCGCAACGAGGTAGAAAATCAATACGTCCGCAGTGTGCAGCGCGAGGGCAACCGTCTGGCGCAGCAAACCATCCGCGAAGTATTCGACATTAGCGACCGCAGTTGGCGCGGCATTGGGCAAATACCCCAAAGCGGCTACGAGGTAAAGCCCAAATACCGCCAATACAATGCCCGCGTAAAATTTGCCCTGGCCAATACCAAGGTAGATGGCAACAATGAATGCATGAGCGGTGAGATTATGAAAGGCCTGAAGAAACCGCACCAATGCCCGCACTTTGGCAAGCGCTGCACACCCGAACACCCGCTGGGCGCACCCATGGTAAGCAGCGAAGGCGCCTGTGCCGCATACTATCATTATCAACTGGCCGGACTGGCTGAAGAAACCACTGCATGATTAACCTGGAATGTCCCATACCAAAATTTGATTTTGATGTAATTACGCTGGGCCATGGCAGCGGCGGCCTGCTCACCCACCGCTTGCTTCAGAGCGGCGTGTTCAGCCTGTTCAGCAACCCCCTACTCGATCTGCAGCACGACGGGGCCACCTTGACGCTGGAAGGACGCATAGCCGTAAGCACCGACAGCTTTGTGGTATCGCCCCTGTTTTTTCCGGGCGGCAATATTGGCGACCTGGCCGTTAATGGCACGGTAAACGACCTGGCCATGTGCGGCGCAAGGGCAAAGCACCTTACGCTTGGCTTCATCATCGAAGAAGGCCTGCCCATTACCCAACTGTGGGATATTATGGTGAGCATACGGCAGGCAGCCCATACAGCAGGTGTGCAAATCATTAGCGGCGATACCAAGGTGGTGGAAAAAGGCAAGGGCGACGGCATATTCATCAATACCACGGGCATGGGCCCTGTACACCCCAATGCCAACATCAGCCATCAGCGCATACAAACGGGCGACAAACTCATCATATCGGGCCCCATAGCGGCCCACGGCATTGCCATTATGAGCCTGCGCAAAGGCCTGGAATTTGAAACCACCATTACCAGCGACACGCAGCCGCTGTGCTTTATGGCCGAAGGGCTTATTGAAAACTTTGGCGCATCGGTGCGCTTTATGCGCGACCCTACGCGTGGCGGAGTGGCCAGTGTGCTGAACGAAGTGGCAGAGCTAACGAAGCATGGCTTTGTGCTAAGCCAGACGGCATTGCCCATACACGAGCAGGTAGAAGGCGCCTGCGAAATGCTGGGCCTCGACCCGCTGTACGTGGCCAACGAAGGCATTATGCTGGCCGTGGTGGCGCCAGAGATAGCCGAAGCTTGTGTTGCGTTGTTGCACAACCAGTATGCATGCCCGCATGCTGCCATTATAGGCGAAGTAACCACCGAGCACCCCGGCAAGGTCACCATCAAAAGCCGCATTGGCGGCAGGCGCGTGGTAAACTTTTTGCCGGGCGAGCAATTGCCGAGGATATGCTGATTACATGGAGCAGAGCTCATCGAGAATTTGTTTAACCACACGAAGAAGGCACAACGAGCACAAAGAAAATACCGGAAAATCAGGCATGGTGGCCTTTGTGCTTCCTATGTTTGTGGTAAAAGAATATGCCGCCTATTTATCCGTCCTGTCCAAAGTTTTTAGATGCTCCGAAAAAACCCGAAGGGCATTCCCTTTGTGCCATTACTCAGCTTAAAAAGAAATCTTTGTGTGCCTTGGCTCCCGATAGCCTTTGGTCTTGTATTGATCAAAATATCATAAATCTCAGAACTCCTGACCTTTCGCAGAATAGACTACTGTATTTTATAGCATAATTTGAGGTTAGTTCCAGGGAAAACTGCTTCTGTCTGATTAAGGATATTAGCCAGTTCTTGAGCGGCTGTATTG
>Ga0114939_10001822_pt1 | contig 16533 bp, 13 predicted proteins | sample AshMeaCrysSpring_FD_87196 | JGI IMG/M metagenome (GOLD analysis project Ga0114939, IMG submission 87196) | Groundwater microbial communities from Big Spring, Nevada to study Microbial Dark Matter (Phase II) - Ash Meadows Crystal Spring | ecosystem: Environmental > Aquatic > Deep subsurface >... | reverse complement strand
TTTATGCCGCTATCTATAGCCTCTATTACTTTCCTTCTCAAATCATAACTGTATGACTGTGGCATTTTTTCCTCCTCTTTCCTCCTCTCTATTATGTCTTAATCTTTGCTTCGACTGCTATATGCGATGATTGTTAGCTTAAGCGTCTTGGATTAAACCCACCCTTACTAATGCATGACTAAAAGTTAAGTTTTATCAGTCTTATTTAAATTTATTCCTTGCTGTTGGAGTTGTTGCAGGAAAAATTCTTCCAGTGACAGACGTGACAAATTAATGTCAATCAACTGCGCTCCCATCAGACGCATACTAGCAAGAAAGTCATAAGGTTCGTTTTGTAGTTGACCTTGCCAAGTACCATTAACTTCAAATTCTAAATTAGATAGCCATTTTGTGAGAATATCCACATTACCACCCCGACCTTTAACGTGATATACCTCAGAAGTCCCTAATAATTCCCCAAGTACACCAGAGCAAATTAACTCTCCTTGCGCCAGAATAGCAATGCGATCGCAAATTTGCTCAACTTCCGAGAGAATATGACTGTTGAAAAAAATCGTCTTACCGGCGGTTTTCAGGGAAGCGATAATCTCCCGCATTTGGTAACGTCCCACAGGGTCAAGACCAGACATCGGTTCATCCAGAAACACGACCTCTGGATTATTAATCAAAGCCTGTGCCATCCCGACACGTTGCAGCATACCTTTAGAATAGCGACGCATCTGCTTTTTGCGGGCATCAGCTTTAGATAAACCCACCAACTCCAGCAGTTGGGGAATGCGTTGACGTTGTTCCTTGGAGTTAATCTGGAATAACCCCGCTGTCATTTCCAAGAATTCCCAGCCAGTTAGATAGTCATAAAAATAGGCATTTTCTGGTAAATAACCAATACGTTGCTTAACACTGCGATCGCCTAGGGGTTTTCCCAGCAACAACCCCCGTCCTGATGTGGGACGAATAATCCCCAGCAACAGTTTAAGCAAGGTTGTCTTTCCAGCACCATTGGGTCCGAGTAAACCAAAAGTTTCCCCCTGATAAACACTTAAAGAGCAGCCTTTGAGGGAAATGACCTTGTGGTTGAGCCAGAACCCCGTGCGGTAAACTTTCCGTAAATCTGAAGTCTGCACGACCACAGAACGGTTTTCTAGCTTGTTTTGTTGAGTCTCAGTCGAGTCAGCATGGGAATTCATGTGGCTTTAAGTAGATGAGCGTCATCGAAAAAATTCTCTGTCCTCAAGATTGTTGTAGTTCCCTGACAACAATCCTCAGTACTTCGTCTTTAAATTATCCCAAAGTGGCTATATTAATACACAACTGCACATGTAGCTCTGGGTAAAAGTCGTGAATAGCCTGCATACACTACTTTTGCAGTTAAAATCAAAATCGTTAATCTTTCCTGTCAGAGGATATTCCATTTGGTGCTGCTGTGACAACCCAGGAAAAGAAGAGAACACCACTTCTTGTTTCAATTTAGTAATACAATAAGCTAGGGTTTGTCAGAAGTGATAGAACACAACACTAACAAAACCCTACTCAATAAGTAGGCAATTATCCTTGCTTCACCCGCCAAGCATCTGAGATAAAGCCTACAAGACATGGTGCATCTGGCTACGTAATAGTTAGTTAATTTTGTAACAGGGTATATTTTGCTGATGATTATCCATCACAACTATAGTTGTGAACATCAACGAAAAACTTAATCAGTATAAAACTTGCTGGTTAGTAGCTTTTTAATAACCATAATATTTACTTAAAACCCTGCTTTAAGGGAGAGATCAGGGAAGTATTTTTCGACTTCATTGAAAATTTCACACTAAATTAGTCAAGTCTTCATATAATATTTATGAATCTTTGATGTGCTAAGGTGTAATTTAAGTATTTATAAGGATTCGAGCAAAAACTGACTATATTAATATCTGGTTACTTCCCTATTTAGATAAGGGATATGTTAACTATATTATCAGCGGGAAAATCAGGTGACACTACCAACAATCTAAATATGAAAGATTTTACTTGGACAACAAATGAAGAAGTAGTCAGTAACGAACGTAAAAATTTTTCTAAAGCCGCAGTCAAACAACCCGTACCTAAAAATAATTGGCAAATTTATTTATTAATCGGAATTATCGCTAATTCTGCCATTTGGGCAGCAGCAGCTCTTTATGCAAGTAAAGCCAAACCCTCATACACCAGCGAGTTGTCGATTACGATTCCGGGAGCAGGATCGAGAACAGACATTAACCTGCCTAATATAGGTCAAGCCTCATCGCAAAATTTTTCATCCTACGCTGGAGGTTCCTTTGACCCCAGAGAGAACTATAAAGCTATTGCCACTGGAGAAGAAGTCATAAAGGCTGCAGCTCAGTCTGTGAACATCCCACTAGCAGATTTTGGCGCACCTCGCATCAAAATTGTAGACAATACAACGCTGATGCGATTTGAGATGAAAGGTAAGACACCAAAGGAAGCTCAGGGGAAAACTAGAGCGCTTTACGAGGCTTTGGAAAAAAGACTCCAACAATTGCGCGATCTAGAAATGCGGCAACAAAATCAACGATTGGAAGAAAGCATTGAAGATTCCCGCCGAAAATTAAAGATAGCTCAAAAACGCATGTCGGATTTCCAATTGATTTCCGGCTTAAGTACTAACGAGCAACTTAGTAACCTGGCGATAAATATTGAAACCCTACGACGACAACGGGCAGAATTAGTAGCGCAACAACAGCAAGCTCAAGCTAGGGAAGTACAACTATCTGCCAATTTAAATTTATCCCCTCAGCAAGCGGGCAATGCTTTTACTTTGCAAACAGACCCACTATTTCAAAAATATCTGCGAGACTACAGTGAAGCCAATGCTAAATTAATCGCTTTAAATGCTAAATTGTTAGCCAATCACCCTAACGTCATTACCCAAAAAGCCGAAAGAGACGAAGCCGAATCTGCTTTAGTTAGCAGAGCCGGGATTTTGTTGGGTCGTCCCGTAAATTTAGCCAGCATCCAGCAACTGAATATGAGCAATAGTGACCCCTCTGGTGCTGGTCGTGCTGTTCTATCCCAGCAATTAGTGACTGCTAATGTAGACCAGCAAGGACTGGAAGCACAAGTCAAGGGTATAGACCAACAGCTAGGTCAGTTAGAAACTCGCCTGAAAAGACTATCACAGCAACAGTCAAAATTAGAAGACTTGCGGCGGGATGTGCAAATTGCCGAAGCTGTTTTCTCCTCAACCATCGCCAGATTGGATCTCAGTCGCTCAAGTCTTTCTGCTTCTTATCCCGATACTCAAGTACTATCACCGCCTAGCTTACCAGAAGGAAAGCCGGGAGGTAAAAAGAATTTGGTTTTCGCTGGTGCAGCAGTAGGGTCGCTGTTCATCAGTAGTGGAATTTTTTCATTCTGGCGGCTCAACTGTAAAAAAAAGTTGAAAAAAATAGAAGCTTGATAGTGGTGGATAAACAAAACAACAAATACAAGCATGAAACCACAAAACTTTGAGGAGCGCTTAGTCTGGTATTTCATCATTGGCACCTATGGCATTTATGTCCTAGGCATGATAATGCCATTAAGCGCATTATTAGGCTGGGTGCTATTTTTTTGTGCTTGTAAGAGATGGTTGAGTCAAACAGAGAACACTCCTGAACATCAAAAAATTCAGATTCCCTGGGTGACATGGGTCTGGTGTATAGGAATGGTGGTCACACTGTTCGGTATGTATATGGGCATGACCGACTTTAAATTAGGGACTGTTTTTTTGCTCAGAGGCACAATAGGTTGGGCTGTAACTTCTGTTTTATTAGCATTATTTTTGCTCAGCGGTTGTTTGCCAATTAGACCGGAAATAATTTATAGAGCAGTATGTATATTATGCTTGCAAAGCCTGATAGCGATTCCCATTGCTTACGCCGCTTATATGGTAAATTTACCAGGAATTATTTATTCGTCTCCAATTGAAAGACTTATACAGAATGGTCCTATATATTATAACGTAGGTTTCTATGAAATAGATTTTGATTCTAAAAAAGTTCGGTTATTATTATTTGCTCCTTGGTGTCCGGCTCTCGGTTTAGTGAGTAATATATACTTTTTTCTAGCACTGCAAGAAAGAAATAGAATATGGCGCTTTCTGGGGTTAGTGGGTGCAGTTGCCATGAATGTGGTCTCTGTTTCTCGTGCAGCCATGATCTATCTGCCTTTGGTGTTAGGAATCATGTGGTTTTTACCAAACTTTGCTCGACCAACGGTGCAAATTGCGGCTGGTATTATTAGCACTTTAGCAGGTATTTTTAACGCCACAATTACAACTGCTGTAAAGGATTCCTTGGATAGTTTAAAAGGTGCTAGAGCAAGTTCCAATGAAATTCGAGCTGCTTTAGCTCGCATAGCTTTAGACCGATGGAAAGAAGCACCCATCTGGGGTCATGGCACTCAAGAACCAGGACCGAAAGTAGTGGCAAACATGCCAATAGGTTCCCATCATACTTGGGTTGGTTTATTATTTACTCAGGGAATAGTTGGTTTTTTTGCCGTAGCAATACCAATATTGTGCAGTTTTATAGATTTACTTATGAAAGTACAGTATAGTCAAAACGCCAAAGTCGCTTTAAGTATTCTCCTAACATTATTCCTGTTTTCTTTTAGCGAACAAATAGACATATTATCTTACCTTTGCTGGCCTGGCTTAATTCTCATGGGAATTGCATTTCAAGAGAAGTCTGTCAAGCATACTTCCGTGTTTTCCTCTATTTAGTCATCCAGGAGTGTCTCTGAAACCTCTTGACATAATTAAGGAATAATGATTATGTAATCTTGATGACTACGTAGTTTATAATTGCTTCATCAAAAAAACATGAAATTTTCATCAAAAACATCCTGAGAGCTATTAAACATACGTAAGTATTTGAGTATAATCAAGTGCAGAAATTAAATTTCTTACAAAGCGCTTGATTTTCTAACTAACTCAGGATTTTCTTCGGAATTATCCAGGCATCTATCTATAAAAACTTATGCTTCTAAATAAACTAAAGCGTCTGTTATCAAATCAATTCCTCCGCAATATAGGTTGGTTGGGTGGTGCAGAGTTAGCAAGCCGTATTTTTCGTTTAGGGTCAACTGTTGTTCTAGCCCGTACTTTAAGCCCTGAAGACTATGGATTGGTAGCAGTTATTGTCACCACTAATGAATTTGCTAATGTTTTTACTCTCAGAGCAGGAATTGCAGGTAAGCTCGTTCAAGCTAAGGAAGAAGATTTAGAAGTTCTGTGTAATACGGCTTATTGGCTGAATTGGATATTATGTGGTTCCCTATTCTTAATTCAGTGTCTTGCTGCTTATCCCATAGCTTTGTTTTATAAAGATAATCAGCTAATTTTACCAATTTTATATGCATCTCTAGTATATTTAATCCTGCCAAATTTTGCCATACAAATTGCTTTAATCGACAGAGAAAATCGATTTAAAATAACAGCATTATGTAATACTATTCAATCACTCCTGGGCAGTTTTCTTTGCGTAGTATTTGCTGTTATGGGTATGGGTATGTGGTCTATGGTTTTACCTATGGTATTTACCATGCCAGTATGGGTTATAATTACCCATCGCAACCAATCTTGGCGACCTAAAAAGTCTTTTACTCTGACACGATGGCAAGAGATTGTTAAGTTTGGCAGTAATGTTCTGGGATATGAATTGCTGGACAAACTTAGAGCAAATTTAGATTACCTCCTGATTGGGCGGTTTTTGGGGGTAGAGGCTTTGGGTCTGTATTATTTTGCTTTTAATGCAGGTTTAGGAATCAGCTTAAATGTAATTAACGTAGTTACCTGGCCTTTGTATCCCTATCTTTGTGCAGCTAGGGATAACTTCCAGCAGTTTAAAGACAAATATTTTAGTAGTTTAAAAACAATGGCTTTGGCTATAGTTCCTCTGGTCATTCTCCAATCAAGTTTAGCGCCATTTTATGTACCCATTATTTACAGCCAAAAGTGGATACCAGCTATTCCTATCCTGATAATTATCTGTTTATCTGCTTTACCACGTCCATTTGCTAACGCTGCTGCTATGCTCTTGCAATCGATAGATAAAACTGCAATTAATCTCAAATGGAGTCTGATTTTTACAACTTTATTTACAATTTCTGTTTTAGTAGGAATGCAATGGGGGATTATCGGCGTAGCTGCATCTGTATTAATTGTTCATGCTGTATCCATGCCTATTTTTAGCATTTGGGCAACTAAATCTGTGTTTGGTAAAAAATCAATTTTCTCAGTATGAGGCGAAAACTTTATGGGTGCTACCGTGACTATAATTATGCCAGCTTACAACGCTGGACCATACTTAGCAGAAAGTATAGAATCTGTTTTAGCTCAAACTTTTAGAGACTTTGAACTATTAATTATTGATGATGGTTCTCAGGATAATACTGCTGAAATAGCACGCCAATACTGCGAAAGAGACCATAGAGTAAAGCTATTTACACAGCCAAATCAGGGTGTATCTAATACCCGAAATAAAGGTATCGAAATGGCAAAAGGAGAATATATTGCTTTTTTTGATGCCGATGACTTATGGATACCTGAAAAACTTGCCGCTCATATAGAACATTTTCAATCATTTCCCGAATTGGGTCTGAGTTTTGCAAAAGTAGAGTTTATGACTTTTGATGGCAAACCTACTGGACAATTCTCCAATTCTAGATTACAAAATATCCAACCTGAACATCTTTATTACGAAAACCTTGTTATTACTCCTACTAACGCTGTAATTCGTAGTCGGGTATTTGAAGAAGTGGAGGGGTTTGATAAAAACTTAAGTGGAACTGAAGATGCTGATTTATTTTTGCGGGTGAAATGTCAAGGATGGAACGTTGAAGGTATCAACCGCGTATTAGTACGCTATCGGACTAGTTTAGCTGGGGTGTCTTCAAATCTTGACCGCATGGAAGAAGACTGGAATCGCTTTAGTAATAAAGTGAAGCTTTATGCTCCAGAGTTATTTCAACAACATTACAATCGAGCCAAAGCCGTTTTTTTACGCTACCTAGCTCGCAGAGCTTTTCGCTTACGTCTGACTCCACAAATAGGAGTAGATTTTATGAAACGTGCGCTCCGTGCTGATTGGCAATTAATTCTTAGAGAACCTAAGAGAACTTTATTGACTATGTTAGCAGTCTATGGTTCACAAATCTTGAATTTATTTCGTTATCCTAGAGCTTTCAATCAAAGTTTACAAAAGTAAGCCCTTTTTTGAAAATTTTTCTGGAACACATAAATAATTAGCATGAAAGTTTGTTACTTTATCCAAACCCATAAAAATCCTGAACAAATCTACCGACTAGTTAACGTCATAAAAAAATCTAGTCCCAACTCCTATGTACTCGTTAGCCACAACTATAATAGTTGTTACTTAGATTCAACACCGCTAGAAAATTTGTCAGGAGTTAAAGTAATTAGTAATTACGTAAGACTAGCTGATTTTTCGGTAGTCCAAGCTTATTTTGATGCTATTCAGTGGCTGTTTGATAATAATATTGAATTCGATTGGCTAATTAATTTAACTGGTCAAGACTATCCGACTCAACCATTATCAAAATTTGAAAAAATATTCGCAAATACAAGTTTTGACGGATTTATAGAATATTTTGAAGCCCTTTCTCCTGATACACCTTGGGGTTCTAAAAAAGGATATGAACGATATTACTATGATTACATACATTTACGTGATGATTTGCCACCTAGCAAAAAAACAATCATAAAAATCATTAAAAAAATAATTAATAATTGTCAACAATTTGTGAGAATAGAACTAGCTTATGGATTAACAATTGGTTTTAAAAGTGAGTCGCATCCATTTACAGAAGACTTCGTTTGTTATGGCGGTTCTTACTATACAAATATTTCCCGTAAATGTGCGGAATATTTAAAAGATTTTACTAGCAAGCGACCAGATGTATTTAATCATTACAAAAAAACATTTATAGCAGGAGAATCAATTCTTCAATCGATATTAGTCAATAGCAAATTGTTTAAGTTATCTAAAAATACTTACAGATATATTGATTTTTACAATAGCAGGTATGGACATCCCCGCTTACTAACATCTGAAGATTTTACCGCCATAACTAAAGAAGATGTCTATTTTGCTAGAAAATTTGACATGACTCAAGACAGCAAAATTTTAGATTTACTAGACGAAAGAATATTTGCAGTAGAAGCAACTACAAAAAATTAGGAGAATTACAATGCCGACAATATCTGTTGTTGTTCCAGCTTACAATGGGGAACGTACCATATTACAAACAATTGAATCAATTCGTAAACAAACTTTTTCAGATTGGGAAATTATCGTTATCGACGATGGTTCCAAGGATAGAACGGTAGAACTGGTAAATACAGTTAAAGACGAGCGATTAAAGATTTTTTCCTACGAAAATGGAGGCTTACCTGTAGCTCGGAATCGTGGTATATCTCATGCTCAAGGAGAGTATATAGCCTTTATTGACGCTGATGATTTATGGACACCAGACAAATTAGCAGATCAGTTGGAGGCATTACAAAAAAATCCTCAAGCTGGACTAGCATACAGTTGGACAAGTGTTATTGATGACAAAGCAGAAAGTATTTATGAAAGTAATAAGGTTTATTACCAAGGAGATGTTTATGCAGATTTATTAACCTATAATTTTATTGCTAGTGGTTCCAATGCTTTAGTCCGCAGACAAGCAATTGAAGATGCAGGTGAATTTGAGCCTACACTCGGTTCAGCAGAAGATTGGGACTATTGGTTACGTATCGCTAGTCGTTGGCATTTTGCTGTAGTACCTAAAGCCCAAATTTTGTATCGACAATCGACTGGTGCCATGTCATCCAAAATTGATGTCATGGAGAAGTACAACCTCATGGTGATTGACAGAGCATTTCAGGTAGCACCAGCACACTTGCAACACCTCAAACGTCAAAGTCAAGCTGGTGTTTATGGCTATATGGCTGAGCTTGCTTTTAGGTATGCTCCCGCTACAGATAAAGTTAAGCTAACTTCCCAGAAGATGCAACAAGCAATTCGATTGCATCCAGCGCTTTTGCGATACAGAGGTTTTCAGAATTTAATCATTAAATTGTTGTTGACGGTGATTCTTTCACCTCGGATTGCTACTTATCTTCTCCAACTATTCAGCCAGATGCGTGCTGGTGAACTAAAGCTAGATTAGAATTGTTCATTCTTATTCTGGATCATGTATTACTAAGAAAATCCCATGCGTCTACTATGAAACAAGCCTCTGTATCTGTGATATTACCTGCTTATAATGCAGAAAAGACAATCATATCAACCATTGAATCCATTCAAAAACAGACTTTTCATGACTGGGAAATTATTTTAATCAATGATGGCTCAACTGACAATACTTTAGAGTTAATCAAGACCATCAAAGATGAACGGTTAAAAATTTTTTCCTACAAAAATGCTGGGATATCTTTAGCTCGCAATCGCGGGATTGCTCAAGCTAAGGGAGACTATATAGCATTTATCGATGCCGATGATTTATGGACACCTGATAAATTAGAAGCTCAACTAAAAGCATTACAAAAATATCCAGAAGCAGGATTGGCTTACAGTTGGACGAGTATTATGAATGAAAATGGAGAAGTTTTTTATTCAGGTACTCCCATATCTTATGAAGGTGATGTTTATGCTAATTTATTACTGTGGAATTTTCTGATCTGTGGTTCCAATCCCTTAATTCGTAGGAAAGCAATTGAACATGCTGGGGAGTTTGAAGCAACACTTTACTGCGGGGAAGACTGGGACTATTGGTTACGTATAGCAAGTCGTTGGCATTTTGCTTTAGTACCTAAAGTGCAAGTTTTATATCGCAAATCTTCTGGTTCTTTGACATCTAAAATGGGGGTTACACAAGAGTATAGCCTAATGGTAATTGATAGAGCATTTCAGGCTGCACCTCCCGACTTGCAACACTTGAAACGTCAAGCTCAATCAGGTATATATGAATACTTGGCACATATGGCGTGGACTTATGCACCTGTTGAAGAAAAACCTAAAATAATTGCTCAAAAGCTACTCAAAGCAATTAAATTATATCCGAAAATTTTGAATTACAAAAATACTCAAGTACTCCTGATAAAACTGCTGTTTATGAAAATTATGTCACCCAATATTGCCCTATCTATTTTCAAAAAAATAAGTAATCGGCGTGCTAATAGTGTATTAGCAAATACTGAATAAACAAGTTCACACATTCTTTATCTAATAGGTGGGTTGAGAGGCAGTTTGATTTATCTAAAAAAATAGCGCTTTTACCACCAATAACAAAGATGAACAACTAGGGGGTCTACCATGAAAAAAGTCTCTGTCATTATTCCTGTATATGGTGCAGAAAAGTACATTGCAGCTACAGTACAATCGGTATTAGACCAAACTTATCAAAATTGGGAGATTATTCTAATTGATGATACCTCTCCTGACCGGAGTATTGAGGTTTGTCAAAAATTTAATGACCCGCGCATTAAGATTATTCGTCACCAAAAAAATCGCGGTTTAGCTGGTGCAAGAAATACTGGAATTCGTCATGCTCAAGGAGAGTATTTTGCATTTTTGGATGCAGATGATATATGGCATCCAGAAAAGCTAGCTAAGCATGTTTCCCATTTAGAATCTTCTCCAGATTTAGGCGTAAGTTTTAGCTATTCAGCTTTTATTGATGAAGCAGATAACCTGTTAGGCATTTATCAAATTGCCAAGCTAAACAATATCACCCCTGAAGATTTATTTTGCCGTACCCCCATTGGTAATGGTTCCGCAGCAGTATTTCGACGGGAAGTGTTTGAGGAAATTAAATTTCAAGATAAGCTACACGGGACTGTAGAAGATTGTTATTTTGACGAACACTTCCGGGAATCAGAAGACGTAGAATGCTGGCTACGCATTGCTATTCAAACGAATTGGAAACTTGAAGGTATTCCCGAAGCTCTGACTCTTTATCGCGTTAATTCCACTGGACTTTCAGCTAACCTCAAGAAAAAGTTAGATTCTTGGCAAAAGTTAATTGAAAAAACTCGCTCCTATGCACCAGAATTGATGGTGAAATTATCAAAACCTGCTTTAGCTTACCAACATAGATATTTAGCTCGGAGAGCAGTTACATTGCAAGCAGGTGAGGTAGCTGTAGAACTATTTAACAAAGCTATCTTGACTCACTGGCGGATTTTAATTGAGGAACCAAAACGAACGCTAATTACTGGAATAGCTGCTTATTTGCTGTTAATTTTACCCAAGTCTCTGTTCCGTAGAATTAAGGATTTAGGGTTAAAAATAAATGCAGCTTTGCAAAAGCATAAAATGGAGCAAGAACAGATGGAAAAATCAGCATTTGTATCGGCAAGTCCTCAAATGCCTAATTAATCATCTCCTGCATTTGTTCATTTGATTTACCAAAATTGTTACATTGATGACCCTGTTTCTCAAAGGAGTAACTACAGGACGCTGATGTATGCGATGTATGCAATTGATTTTTTTGCAAATTCCGTGTTTTCCGGATGTATAGAATATCATTTCATACTGGTAAATATCTGACCTGTAATTAAAAATCCTCTGGGTAATAGGCGGTGAACAGATAGGGCTGTAGGGAAGAATAAGTTGAAATTAAATAATCTTTATTAATGAAACTTGCCACTGTAGTAATAACGCTGATAGGCTTGTTAATCTTGGCATTAGGATTTTACATTGCTAAGAGATACTTTAACCTTGCCAATCTTTCTCCTAGTAACAAAAGTCGGCGGATTTACCCAATAATTTGCCTTGCCATCGTTAGTTTATTTGCTACAGTCGCACTGCAACAAGTCACAACTTCTAGCTACATCCCCAACAATCCACCTCAACCAGTCAGCTTAGCTAACGCCTTTAAATACCGAAAAAAGCTAGTATTGGGGACAACTAGCGTCTCTATAGGTGGTGGTGGTTATGTGACAGGTATTTACTTACATCCCCGCCAAAAAGACTTAGTTTACATTAAAACTGATGTTGGTGGTTTTTATCGCTGGAATCCTGTAAATAAAAGCTGGATACCTATCACAGACCATTTCCCACTGTCACAAAGTAATTACTACGGTGGAGAGGCTTTTGCACTCGATCCTAATAACCCCAATATTATCTACATCGCTGCGGGTAAATATACCGCCGATTGGTCTCCTCACAAGGGAAATATCTTTAAATCTACCAACCAAGGTAAAACTTGGACAAAGCTAAATCTAGCTTTGAAAATGGGTGGGAATGAAGATTTGCGCTGGACAGGTGAGAGATTAGCAGTTAATCCGTTTAATTCCCAAAATATTTTTTTTGGTTCCCGACAAGATGGACTTTGGTCGTCTACAGATGGTGGTAAAACTTGGAAGCAAGTCACCTCTTTTCCCGGAAAACCAAAAGAAAATATTGGCATTAATGCGATCGCCTTTGATAAACAAGTATCAGGAAAAGTTTACTCTATCGCCTACGGAGATGGACTTTATGAATCTAATGATACCGGCACTACCTGGAATAAAATCCCCGAAAGTCCATCAGAAGCAAATCGCATAGTTATTACCAACAAAGGTGTGTTATTCGTAACACACAAATATGGGGTAAAGAAATATGTAAAAGGTGTCTGGAATGACATCACACCCGGTCATAACCAAGCAGAATTTAACGCGATCACCGTCAATCCAAACAATCCCCAAGACTTGTTAGTTAGTACCTATGCAGTCACAAACACCCAAATCTACCGTTCCCTAGATGGGGGTAGCAAATGGGAAAAAGTGGAACGCAAAGTCAACACTACAGTCCCTTGGTGGTCGGAATATATGCTTTCCAAACCCTCAATAGCAGCTTTGGAATTTGACCCCCTTGTTTCTGGCAGGGTGTGGTTAACAGACTGGTACGGTATATGGCGTACAGAAAATATTAACGCTAATCCCTCAGCGTGGACAAACCATCAACAAGGACACGAGGAATTAGTTACATTCACACTAGTTTCACCCCCCAAGGGAGCTTTGTTATTAAGTGGAGTTGCGGATGTCGATGGTTTCATACATAACCAAGGACTAAATAATTACCCGTCGCGAATGTTTAGCGCTACAGGTCCAGCCTTCCAAGATACCTACAGCATCGCTTACTGTGAAATTGACCCATTAAAAATGGTGCGGGTCGGTGGAAACCGCTTCAACGATACCTTCAGTGGAGCAACTTCCAGCGACGGTGGTAGAAGCTGGAAGCAATTTGGCTCCTTCCCAGAAAAAACTCTGCCAACACGGGTAGCTATATCATCCACAAATCCACGGTTATTACTGGTTACCACCAGTCAAGGTCAGCCACTGCGGTCAACCGATGGCGGAAGTTCCTGGCAAAGCGTTTCCGGCTTACCAAACGGCTTTAGCGGACCCTGGAATTGGGTACAACCACTGGCAGCAGACACAGTAGAAGGTAATACTTTTTACTATTATGACCAAGGCAAGGTATACCGTAGCACCGACGGAGCAGCCTCCTTTGAGGAAATGTCGGCATCAGTTCCCAAAGCTAACTGGTATGCTCTGAAAACCATCCCAGGAGTTAAAGGTGAATTGTGGTTGGCTCTAGACGACCAAGGACTTTACCATTCCACTAACGGGGGTGAGACATTCTCCCCCATCCCAGGGGTAGAGAAAGCTTATCTGTTCGCTTTCGGTAAAGCCCCATCCTTAAGTAAAGTACCAGCACTTTACTTATACGGGAAAATTGCTCGTCAAGGCGAGGGTATTTTCCGTTCCCTCGACAAAGGTAAAACTTGGAAAAGAATCGGCGATCGCACTCGACCCATTGGTAATGACCCAAATGTTATGGAAGCCAGCAAGCAACAGTTTGGGTTAGTATTTATCGGTACTGGTGGCAGAGGAATTTATTATGGCAGTGAGTAACGCTGGTTGCTAAAATCTTTGCTAACTCCCAGCGTTTATCCAACAATATTGTCAATTATTAGGAGTGTTTACACCTATGCATAAACAAATTACTAAGAATGTTTTAGAAGTAAAAAATTACTTAAAAGAAAGCCTGAAAGGCACATTAATGGAGAATTTGGCTAAAACGGTTTATCACACATTTAAACCTCAAGAAAAAATTGATTTTGTGATTAACCGGCAAGACAATGCTTTAACAGTTGAAATCCTCAAACGAATCTTAACAAAAGAATCAAATTGTATTGATATTGGTTGTAACACTGGTGAATTTTTAACCCCGATTTCCCAAATTGCCTCCTTGGGTCATCATTATGCTTTTGAACCAATCCCCAGACTAGCTAATCGGCTGAGAAAGAAATTTCCCAACATAGATGTCAGAGAGATTGCTGTCAGCGATGCTGAGGGAGAAGCAACTTTTTGGTATGTGGTCAATGCACCAGCCCTGAGTAGCTTGCAGCAATCACACTGGAATAATCACAGCCCTGATGCGATTACAGAACAACTCACAGTTAAAACTCAAAAACTTGATGATATATTGCCCCCCGACTTTAAAGTTCATTTAATCAAAGTAGATGTGGAGGGGGCAGAAATGCAAGTTTTCCAAGGAGGAATCCGGACTTTAAAAACTCATAAACCTTATGTAATTTTTGAAGAAGCTTTAGTGAATATTGAGGATGAAAACGTCAGACATAATGTCAAAGTATATGACTTCCTGGTCGGCGAATGTGAACTCCAAATTTTTGAATTAAAAAATTGGTTAGAAGATTTAGCTCCCTTAAGCCGCGATGAATTTCTCAAGACCCATTCCTGGAACTTTATAGCGGCAGCAAAATAACCAAGAAAGACTCAAGAATAAAAGCTCAAACTTCAGCCTTAAGCCTTGAGTCTCCCTAGATTTACAACACACCCTTAGAACTAGGAATTGTTCCCGCTCGTCTGGTATCGACTTCCACAGCCATTCGCATTGACCGCGCAAACGCCTTAAAAGTCGCTTCGATAATGTGATGAGAGTTAATCCCATCCAATTGACGAATATGTAGAGTCATTTGCGAGTGGTTTACTAGCGCTACAAAAAACTCTCTCACTAACTGGGTGTCATAGGTTCCTACCCGCTGGGTGGGAATTTGCAAGCCATAGCTGAGGTGGGGACGACCAGAAAAGTCGAGCGCTACCTGAACCAAAGCCTCATCCAGAGGAGCGAGAAAATTGCCAAACCGGACAATTCCCTTGCGATCGCTCAGTGCTTTAGTCAAAGCTTGTCCCAGAGTAATACCAACATCCTCGTTCGTGTGGTGGTCATCTATGTGTAAATCTCCCGTCGCTCGGACATCCAAATCTATCAGCCCGTGGGAAGAGATTTGATGCAGCATGTGATCCAAAAAGGGAATACCAGTAGCGGCATTGCAAACACCCGTACCGTCCAGGTTAACGGTAACTTGGACATCAGTTTCCCCAGTAGTACGACTCACCGTAGCAATGCGCTGTACAACAGTGGGTAATTCTGGGGAGGATGAAAGAACTTGGCGATCGCTTATCTGCATAGTTACAAAATGGGTAATGGGTAATGGCTTATAGGGAATAGGTAATCAGAAATAGGGAAATTAATTACTCCATCCCCCATCCCCCATGCCCTATACCCCATTCCTTTACATCCCCATGATTTCATATCCAGCGTCTACATAAATCACCTGTCCGGTAATCCCGCTTGACAAATCGCTACACAAGAAAGCGGCAGTATTACCCACTTCTTGCTGCGTTACGGTACGCCGTAGAGGTGCAACTTCCTCCACATGATGAATCATATCTAAAATGCCACCTACAGCCGAAGAAGCCAAAGTCCGAATCGGACCTGCGGAGATAGCATTGACGCGAATATTTTGCGGTCCTAGTTCCCATGCTAGGTAACGCACGCTGGCTTCCAAACCGGCTTTAGCAATCCCCATGAGGTTATAGTTAGGAATTGCCCGCACACCGCCTAAATAGGTCAAGGTGACAATACTACCACCCTCAGTCATTAAAGGTTTAGCCCCACCCGCTAGCTTAACTAAAGAGTAGGTGCTGATATCTAGAGCTTTAGCGAACCCACCACGGGAAGTGCTGCTAAAATCTCCAGTTAAATCCTCTTTGTTGGCAAAGGCAAGACAATGGATGAGAATATCTATTCTGCCCCACTTATCGCGGATGGCATCAAAGGTCGATTGCACCTGTTCGTCCGACTCGACGTTACAGGGAAGAAATAAACTGGGGTTGAGCGGTTCTACTAATTCCGCGACTTTCTTCTCCATTTTGCCCTTCTCGTCGGGCAAGTAGGTAATCCCCAAGGTGGCTCCTGCTTTGTGCAACTGTTGAGCAATCCCCCAAGCGATAGAGCGATTGTTAGCGATACCTGTGACTAAGGCGAACTTTCCAGTCAAATCCAGCATAGAAATTTATAATCCAAACCTATAGGAGAATACAGTAACTTGAGACAGGTTTATTTTCCCCTTGGGAAGGTTTTTCTGGGAAACAATCAGCATTTATTTCAGTTGTCGTTTAAAATCATGTCAATATATCCTGACGTGTTT
>Ga0114939_10001821_pt1 | contig 16535 bp, 15 predicted proteins | sample AshMeaCrysSpring_FD_87196 | JGI IMG/M metagenome (GOLD analysis project Ga0114939, IMG submission 87196) | Groundwater microbial communities from Big Spring, Nevada to study Microbial Dark Matter (Phase II) - Ash Meadows Crystal Spring | ecosystem: Environmental > Aquatic > Deep subsurface >... | reverse complement strand
GCGGTGGCGGCCACCGGCGAACCGGTGTTCCGCGAAACCGCCCTGCCGGGGGCGGTTCTCACCCGCACGGCGGCCAGCCACATCCGGGTGGGCACTTTCGAGTATGCGGCGGCAAGGGGCCGGCCCGACGAGACACGGGCGCTGGCCGACTATACCATCCACCGCCACTTTCCGGATCTGACCGCGTCCGGGAATCCGTATCTTGCCCTGCTCAAGGCCGTCATGGAGCGGCAGGCGTCCCTGGTGGCCCGCTGGCTGCTGGTCGGCTTCATTCACGGCGTGATGAACACGGACAACATGGCCCTTGGCGGTGAGACCATCGACTACGGCCCCTGCGCGTTCATGGACGCCTACGATCCGAATACGGTCTTCAGCTCCATCGATCACACCGGACGATACGCCTACGGTCGACAGCCGCAGATCGCCCAGTGGAATCTTGCCCGGTTTGCCGAGACGCTGTTGCCGCTGATTCACGAGGATCCGCAAAAGGCCGTTTCGATGGCCAATGAGGCCATCTCCGGATTCCCGGACACCTTCCGCCACTACTGGCTGGCGGGCATGCGGGCCAAAATGGGGCTGTCGAACCGGGAAGCGGATGACGGAGACCTGGTTGAGGACCTGCTCGACTGCATGCACCGACACGGGGCGGATTTCACCAACACCTTCCGCAGCCTGGGGTCCGGTTCCCTGCCGGAGGCCCCGGTGTTCCGGACCCGGGACTTTAGGAAATGGTTCGAGCGCTGGAAGGCCCGACTGAAACGCTCACCCGGTTCCTGGGAGGCAGCCCGCCGGCTCATGAACACGCACAACCCGGCGGTGATCCCCCGCAACCACCGGGTGGAGGAGGCCTTGGAGGCGGCCGTGGAGCGGGCCGACTACACGGTCATGGAAAAACTTCTGGCTGTTCTGTCCCAACCCTACCAGGATCCTCCGGAGCAGTCCGGCTATCACCTGCCGCCGCCCCCCTCGGAGCAGCCCTATCGAACCTTCTGCGGGACGTGAGCTCATCGAAGGCGGCCACTGCACGAATTTGAGGACGTCTTCAAGAAGGCAATCCGAAGATCGGGAGTCTCGGCGGGAGACATGTAAAACGAACACCCTCGCTTGCGGAGATCTTTAAAAGCGACCTCTTCGGCCACCGCTCGATAGCGATCACGGTGGGCATTTACGGCCGCTGGATCCGGGCGAAGGCCGGGCGGGTCTGTAAAAGGGGCAGGGGAGGGCAGAATCGTTCCTTTTTCTGTGCCCTGGCTGCAAATGTCAGCCAATGAAGCACAAAGGGTCCCAGTCATTTGCTGGAACCCTTCATGATTCATCATAGATGGTGCCCAAGGCCGGACTTGAACCGGCACGGCTCTCGCCACTACCCCCTCAAGATAGCGTGTCTACCAGGTTCCACCACTTGGGCAAAACGCTCTTCATCCAGGTCCCGACTATTGGGATTTGGCCGGTTCTCCGGCTTTGGGTTCGGCGGCCGGGGGGGCCGGGGCGGCTTCCATGGCCTTCGGTTCGACGGCGGCCGGCGTTTCGGTGATGACCGAGTTCGCCGGCCGCTGACTCGTCAGGTAGGCGAGCAGCAGCGAGGTCAGCATGAACACGATGGCCGCGACCGTCGTCGCTTTGCTTAAAAAAGTCGAGGCCCCGCTGGTGCCGAACAGCGTGTTGCTCGCACCGCCCCCGAACGCCGCGCCGATGTCGGCCCCCTTTCCGGTCTGAAGGAGCACGATCATGATGAGCGCGACACACACCACCACATGAATGATCACCAATACAACGGTCATAGACTGGTCTGGGCTTGCGCCGCCTTTCTGATGGTCATTTGAATTTCACGATCCCGGCGAAGGAGTCCGGTTTCAAACTGGCGCCCCCCACGAGGGCGCCGTCGATATCGGCCATGGCCATGAGCTCGGAGATGTTTTCCGGTTTGACGCTGCCGCCGTAAAGGATGCGCAGCGCGACGGACAGAGCCGCCCCGAACAGCTCCGCCACCCGCGAGCGGATGAACTGATGGGCTTCCTGCGCCTGGTCGGCCGTGGCCGTTTTGCCGGTCCCGATCGCCCACACGGGCTCGTAGGCGATGACCAGCGCCGCGAGCTGGTCGGCAATCAGACTTCTTAATCCATTCCGGATCTGCTTGTCAAGAACGGTAAAGGTTTGCCCGGCTTCGCGCTCCGCTTCGGTCTCGCCCACGCACATCACCGGAATGAGCCCCGCGGCGACCGCTGATTGGATTTTACGGCAGACGCCGGCATCGGTTTCCCCGAAGTACTGGCGGCGTTCGGAGTGCCCGATGATGGCGTAGCGGCAGCCGCAGGCGACCAGCATGCGCGGCGACACCTGCCCGGTAAAGGCCCCCTCGGCCTCCCAGAAGACGTCCTGGGCGCCGAGGCCAACGGAAGTGCCCTTGAGGGCATCGGCCACCGCAGCCAGGGCCGGGAAGGCCGGCGCAATCATGATGTCGCGGTCGGCGATCCCGGCAACCAGCGGGGCAAACCGCTGAACGAAATCGACGGCCTCGGCGGGTGTCTTGTACATCTTCCAGTTGCCAGCGATGAGGGGTCTTCTCAAGATGAACGCCTCCTTATCAAAGCTGCTCGCCGATCATGGCGGCCAGATCCACCATGCGCGTGGAGTACCCAGTCTCGTTGTCGTACCAGGATAAGACCTTGACCATGTCGTCGATCACATAGGTCGTGGGGGCGTCGACGATCGAAGAAAGGGGGCAGCCGTTGAAATCCGAGGACACCAGCGGCCCCTCGCTGTAGCCGAGGATGCCCTTGAGCGCGTCCTCGGAGGCCTGCTTCAGCGCGGCGTTGACCTCGGAAACCGTGACCCCGCCCTTGTCGATGCCGACCACCAGATCGACCAGAGAGACGTTGGGGGTGGGCACCCGCACCGCCAGCCCGTTCAGCTTTCCGGCCAACTCCGGCAGGACCAGGCCGACCGCCTTGGCGGCGCCGGTGGTGGTGGGGACCATGGAAAGGGCGGCGGCGCGTGCGCGGCGCAGGTCCTTGTGCGGGAAGTCGAGCAGACGCTGGTCCCCCGTATAGGAGTGCACCGTGGTCATGAGGCCGCGTTTGATCTTAAAGTTTTCATGCAGGACTTTCGCCACCGGCGCCAGGCAGTTGGTGGTGCAGGAGGCGTTGGAGACGATATGGTGCTGCTTCGGGTCGTAGCGGTGGGAGTTGACGCCCATCACGACCGTGATGTCCGGGTTGGTCGCCGGCGCGGAGATGATGACCTTGCGCGCACCGGCGGTGAGGTGCCTGGCCGCGTCCTCGCGCTTGGTGAACAGGCCGGTGCATTCCGCGACGATGTCCACTCCCAGGGCTTTCCAGTCGATTTTATCGGGATCCCTCACCGAACGGATGGCCACCGCCCGCCCCCCGACGTCGATGGCGTCGCTCTTGGCCGAAACCGTCAGGTCCATCGCTCCGTGGACGGAGTCGTATTTCAACAGGTGCGCCATCGTCTCGGCGTTGGTGAGGTCGTTGATGGCGACCACCTGAACCTTGGGGTTCTTCACCGCCGCCCGGAACATCAGGCGACCGATCCTCCCGAATCCGTTGATGCCGATCTTTACCGCCATAGATCCTCCTTGCGTTAACGTTAATTTCAAAATGAGCGCGTCTTCACGACGGTCGGAGTAATACCCGCGACGCGTGGCGACCGCCCGGAATCCGAGCTTCCCGTACAGAGCGATGGCCTCCGTGTTGGAGGCCCGCACTTCCAGAACAACGGCCGCGAGCCCTCGGGCGCGCGCGGCCCCCAGGCACTCGGCCACCAGCCGGGCGCCGAGGCCGCGGCGCCGCCAGGCCGGGTCCACCGCGATTCGAAAGATGTGGGCCTCGTCGGCGATGAAGCGAAAGAAGATGTAGCCGACGATGGGGCTCCCAGCCGATGTCTGGCCGGCCCGGGCGATCCGGCTGTCCGCATCCTCGGCGGCCAGTTCGCCTTCGAAGGACAGCCGGCCCCAGGGCCAGTCGAAGCAGCGACGCTCCAGAGCCACCAGTGGCGCCAGGTCTGCCGGTGCGGCGCGTCGGAGCTTCCAGGCATCCACCCTCAGCCCCGTTTGTTGCCTTTCAGAATGCCGCTGGCCAGGGTGATGCTTTTTTTGCCGAAAGCCTCCACGGCGGCGGCCAGCTCCCCAAGCGGCATTCGGCCGCGGTGGTCCAGCGCATGGACCAGGACCGGCAGGTTGACGCCCGAGAGCACCTCGATTCGCCCCTCTGCGAGAAACGAGTAACTGATGTTGGAGGGGGTACCCCCGAACATGTCCGTCAGAATCAGCACGCCCCCGTCCTGTGCGACCTTCTTGACGCCGGCCGCCACCCGTTCGCGCAGGCGGTCCACGTTCTGGTTGAGATCGATCGAAACGGACACCACCCCCGGCGGGCGGCTGCCCAGCACGAATTCCGCGGCGTCGATGAGGGCGTCGCCCAACTGGCTGTGCGTGACGATAAGAATTCCGATCATAGGCGTCCTTCGCTGGCCGCGCATCGGCCGCAGCGCGGTCACTGCGGCTGGTCGATGTCGCGGTGAATCAACTCGACCCGCCGGCCGCGCGCGGCGATATGCTCGTAGAGGGATCTGGCGATCGCGACGGAGCGATGCCTCCCGCCGGTGCAGCCGACGGCGATGCTGAGCCGGGCCTTGCCTTCTTTTTCGTACAAGGGGACCAGAAAATCGATGAGGTCGGTGACCTTCGCGATGAACGCGGATGCCTCGGCGGTCTTGAGAACGAACTCCCGAATCCGCCCATCCTCGCCGTCCAGCGGTTTCAGCTCCGGCACGAAAAACGGGTTCAGCAGAAAACGCACGTCCACCACCATGTCGGCCTCCGCGGGAAGACCGTATTTGAACCCAAACGAAACCACGTTGAGCTGCAGGGGCTCCAGCGAGCGCTGCGCCGCTGCGATACCGACCACCCGCTGCTTGAGTTCGTGCACGTTGAGATCCGTGGAGTCGATCCGGTGGTCGGCCGCCTCGCGCAGGGGCCGCAGCAGCTGCCGTTCCTGGCGGATGCCCGCCAGAAGCCCCTGGCCGCGCGCCAGGGGGTGCTGGCGGCGCGTGGCGCTGAAGCGCTGAATCAAAACCTTCTCGTCGGCTTCGAGGAACATGAGCTCGATACCGAACCCCTTTTCCCGCAACCGGCCCAGGACCGGTTCGTAGTTTTCCAGAAACCCCTTCTCCCGCAGGTCCATTCCCAGGGCAATGCCGGAGGCTTCGGCACCGGCCGGCGGCGGCAGTTCCAGAAAGCTCGGCAGCAGCGCGATGGGCATATTGTCGACGCAGAAGAAGCCCACGTCCTCCAGGGCCGCGAGGGCGGTGCTTTTACCCGAGCCCGACAGCCCGGTGACGATGAACAAGGGAGGGTGGCTCACGTCTGGTCGCCGCGGTGACGATTAGAAGTCCTCATCCTCCTCCTTGATAATGGCATAAATCTGCCTGCGTTCGGCGGCCTGCAGCAGGCGCTCTTTGAAAGGCTCGTTCTTGAGAATGCGCGAGATGCGCGCGAGCAGCTTCAGGTGCAGACCGGTCGCGTTCTCCGGAGTGACGAGCAGAAAGAAAAGGCGCGTCGGCGCGCCGTCCAACGATTCGAAATCGATCCCTTTGCGGCTGAGGCCAAACCCGATCATCAACCGGTCCAGATTCGCCAGCTTGCCGTGCGGAATGCCGATGCCGCCGCCGATGCCGGTGCTGCCCAGACGCTCCCGCTCCAGCAGCACGCGGACCAGGGTCGCCGGCTCGATCTTCGCCAGCTGCGCCACGGGCGCGGACAGCTCTGCGATCACTTCCTCCTTGGTCTGTGATTTCAGATCCGGAAGGATCGCCTCCGGCTGCAGCCCATCCAGAATTCTCATGGTAACGTCGCCTGAAAGGTCGTCGGTTGCCAAACAGCGGAGTTGCGGGCGGCTCGGGACGGAGCCCTTTCAACCGAGGGGTTGAATGAGGCCGTAGTGTCCGTCCTTGCGACGGTAGAGCACATTGATCTGCGAGGAGCGTGCGTTGGTGAACACGAGAAACCCCTGATCGTTCAAATCCATCTGCAGCACCGCCTCCTCGACATCCATGGGCTTGTATTCGATGTTTTCCACCTTGATCTGCGGAACGGCGTCCTCCTCCGTCCGCTGCGCGGCGTCCTCCCGGATGGTCCGGGTTTGGCCCTTGGCGCTGGCGCGGCGTTCGCGGATCTTCTGCTTGCCGCGCTTGATCTGTTTTTCGAGCTTGTCGAGCACCATGTCGATGGCGGAGTACATGTCGCCGGTTTCCTCCTTGCCGTTGACGCTCATCCGGTCGCCGGTGATGTTGACCTCGGCGATGTGACGGTGCTTTTCGACGATCAACACGACCCCCGCCTCGGCGGGGTTGTCCAACAGCTTGTCAAACCGGTTCAGCTTTTCGGTGACGTAGGATTTCAGGTGGTCGGAGGGGTCCAGGTTCTTGAAGGTCACGGATGTCTGCATGGCGAAGACCTCCCTAAATTTCCTTGCGCTTGTTGGAGGGCAGAACCCTCATCATTTCACGGTACTTGGCGACGGTCCGGCGCGCGATCTGGATGTCCTCGCGCTTGAGGATCTGGGCGATCTTGTCGTCGCTGTGGGGCCGCCTGGGATCCTCGCTGGCGATGAGCTGCCGGATCTTTTCCATGACGCTGGCCGAGGCGATGGCCCCGCCTTGATCCCGTCGGATCGAACTGTTGAAGAAGTACTTCAGCTCGAAGGTCCCCTGGGGCGTGTAGGCGTACTTGTTGGTGGTGACGCGGCTGATCGTGGATTCGTGCATGCCGATGTCCTGCGCGACATCCCGCAGGACCATCGGCTTCAGGTGGGCGATGCCGTTTTCGAAGAATTCGCGCTGATAGCGCAGAATGCTCTCCATGACGCGGTAGATGGTCTTCTGGCGTTGATGAATGCTCTTGATCAGCCAGGCCGCCGAGCGCACCCGGTCCTGAATGTACTCCTCGGCCTCCCCGGCGACTCGCCGGCCGCGGCCGACCGACCGCCGGAACAGCGAGTTGACGCGCAGTTTGGGCATGCCGTCGTCGTTCAGCACGATGACGAAATCGTTGTCCATTTTGTAGACATAGATGTCGGGGATGATGTACTGCGGGGTGTCGTCGCTGAACTGCCTTCCCGGCCGCGGCTCCATCCCCTTGATGACGGCCACGGCCGACACGACCTCCTCCATGCTGATCTTGAGGGCTTTGCAGATCGCTTTGTAGTTCTTCTTTTCCAGATTGGGCAAATGCTCGGAGAGGATGGCGGTGACGATCGTGTTTTCGACCCCCAGATACCGGGCCTGGATCAGCAGGCATTCCCTCAGGTCCCGGGCGCACACGCCGATCGGATCGAAGGTCTGCAGCAGCGCCAGAACCGTGGCGACCTTTTCGGGGCCAACGCCGGCTGCGGCGGCGATTTCCTCATCCGACACCTGCAGATAGCCGTCCTTGTTCAGGTTGCCGATGATCAGGCTGGCAATGCCCTCGTCCTCGCGGCTGGGCTTGGTCATGAGAAACTGCCACAGCAGGTGGTCGTTCAGGGATTCCTTGCGGGTGATGAAGGCTTCGTACTTGGGGGCCTCGCGATCCTCGGATTCCAGCGACACCCGCGCGGGAGTGCTGAAGTCGTCCAGAAAGCCGCTCCAGTCGAACTCTTCCCGGTTCTTGGTTTCGGCAGCGACATCCGGAGCCGGCGGGATCTCGGCGAGCGGCGTTTCCGCTGCTTCGAGGGATTCGCCGAGCGGCTCTTCCCCGCTCCCCTCGGCGACTTCCTCCAGGGCCGGGTTTTCTTCCATCTCCCGGCGGATGGTGTCCATCAGCTCCAGCCGCGAGAGCTGCAGCAGCTTGATCGCCATCTGCAGCTGCGGCGTCATGATCAGCTGCTGGGTGAGTTTCAGTTGCTGTCTGAGTTCCAATGCCATGTTAGAGCCTGAAGTCGTCTCCCAGATAGGAGCGGCAGACCGCTTCACTGCATACAATGGACTGCGGCGTCCCGGCCTCGATCACCTTGCCGTCGACCATGATGTAGGCCGTGTCGCACACGCCCAACGTCTCGCGCACGTTGTGATCGGATATCAATATCCCGATCCCCTTGCCTTTGAGATGGCCGATGATGGCTTTGATGTCGGCCACCGCCAGCGGATCGATTCCGGCAAACGGTTCGTCCAGGAGCATGACCACGGGGTTGGTGGCAAGCGCTCGGGATATTTCCAGACGGCGCTTCTCGCCGCCGGAGAGAACACTGGCCATCTGGTTGGACAGGTGGCGGATGCCCAGTTCTTCCAAAAGCCGATCGGTCCGCTGCAGCCGCTCCTCCCGTGACAAGGGCATCAGCTCCAGAATGGCCAGAATGTTCTGACGGACCGACAGCCTGCGGAAGACCGATGTTTCCTGGGGCAGATACCCCATTCCGCGTTGTGCACGAACGTGCATAGGGTAACCTGTGATATCTTCCCCGTCAAGAAATATATGCCCGCCTTCGGGCTTCACCAGGCCAATGGCCATGTAGAAGGTCGTCGTTTTCCCGGCGCCGTTCGGCCCCAGCAGGCCGGCGACCTCCCCCCCGTTCACCTGGAGGCTGACGCCGTTGACCACCCGGCGACCGCCATAGCTTTTGATCAGACCATCGGTCCGCAGGACGGACATCGTTCATCATTCCGATCTGAACGAACATTCGTTGGACGGCGGCGCTTGCGAGTCGTCCTCGGCGTGGTGCCGACGCGATCCGGAGTCCACGCACCCCTTCAGCCCCGCGGCTGCCGTGCGCCGGGCTCATCGCATCCGTAAAATATCTTAGTGGGGCTTTCGCTAAAATGCAACCGTGCCGCGGCTTTCCGCCGACTACCGTCCGGCCGGCGGCGACAGGAGGACCCGGACCCGGGGGGCCGGCCGGCGTGCGGCCGGTTGGACCTTGCGAGGCCCGGGCGCTCCGGCAGGGCGTTCATCCCGGGCGATGTTGCCCGCAGGCGGTGCCTCCGCTGCCAGCAGCCAGAGCTGGCCGGAACCGGGTTCGTAAACCGCCTGCTCGGCATCTGCGGTGAGGGTGTCGGACTGGATGCGCACCTGGCCGCGGGCGGTCATCCGGGAGATCTCTTTGGCCGAGACCGTCCCGGCGGCCTGATGGCGGCCGACGGTTCCAGGGCGAAACCGGATGGTCAGTGAGTCGGCGGTGATCGTATACCCGTCGCCTTCCACCCGCACGGCGCCGCTGAATTCGACGGTGTCGGTTTCCATCTCCGCCACCAGCTGCTCGGACTGGATGCGCACCGGCCGCCGGGGCGGCGCGTCGGCGAGCCCGCCGGCATCCGGGCTTCCGCTGGCGGCCGTCGCCCAAAGAAAGAAGGCGAGCAGCGCCCCTCGGAGCCGGGGGCGCGCGCGCCGCCTACTGCGCTTCGCCGGCCGCCAGGGTGCCCCGGACATGCCCCCTCATCACCAATCGGTTGGTGTTCAGATCCAGCATCAGAGAGTCCGCCGACACGTCCCCGGCCTGGCCCGTAATCCTGGCGGGGCCATCGGTCGAAATGATCCGCGGGTCATGCGCATAGGCGATCTTTTCGGTTTCCACGCGATAGGCGTCGTTGCGGATCACGACATCCCCGTGCGCCTCCATGTCATGGGAGTCGGTCCACACCGCGCCGTTGCGGGCGGTGAGGTAAGCCTTCCGGTCGTCGCGGCTGAAGAAGGTGACCGCCAGATCGGTCAGCAGGACCTTTTTTTCCGACAGCTGATACTGGGCGGTGCCGGCATCCAGGCTCCAGACCGTGCGGCCCTCCCGGGTGGCCGACTGGTGCACGCGCTCGACCACCATCGCCTCCACCCCGGCCTTGAGCGCCAGCTCCGCCTCCGGCAGGGACGCCAAACGGCGATAGCCGAAATAGGCCGCGGCGGCGATGCCGGCCGCCACGAACAGCATGGCCCAGAGGATCCGCCTCCACCACCGCCGGGAAGTGTGCCGGATGGATGCCATCGGCGAGCCCCTACCTTCCGCCCGCTCAAAAGTCAAGCGCAGTTGACTATCCATAACGGGCTTGGTAATAAAAAAAATTCATTTTTAAGCGCCAATCGCTCAAAGGATAACAGCCGTGGACAGAGGACGCAAGATGGGAGGGAGCTGGCCGTTGCGTTTGACGGCCGTGATCGGCCTGGGCTTGGCCGGGGCCGTGATCTGGCTCCTCATCCTGAGACTGGAGGGTGAGGCTCCCGTGGTTCAGTGGGATGCGCCAACGCCCCTGCACCTGGGCAAATCGGCGGAAGTTCCCCTGACGGTGGCGGACCCCAAAACCGGTTTGCGCCGGCTGCGCATCACGCTGAGCAAGGACGGCAAGGAGGCCGTCCTGCGCGATACCGAGTTTGCCGCCTCCGGCCTGCTCGGTTTGGAAAAGACCAAGCAGGACACCGCGCAGATCAAGATCGATCCGGCCGCCTTGGGGTTGACCGACGGAAAGGCGTCGCTGCGGATCAGCCTGTGGGACCATTCCTGGCGCAACTGGTGGCACGGCAACCTGAACGATCTCCAGACAGAGGTCGTGATCGACACCCGTTCGCCGGTGATCGAGAACCTGACCCCGCAGAACTATGTCAATCAGGGCGGGGCCGGGCTGGCGGTCTATCGGCTTTCGGAGCCCTGCCAGGCGAGCGGGGTCCGCGTGGGCGCAAATTACTTCCCGGGGTTCGGCGGCCAGTTCGACGACAAGGCCGTGCATATCGCCTTTTTCGGCGTGAGCCACACGCAGTCCGCTGCCGCGGAGATCGTTCTGGAGGCGAAGGACCTGGCGGGCAACAGCACCCGCATGCGGTGGCCCCACCATTTCCGCAAGAAAGTCTTCAAGAAGGACACCCTGACGGTCACCGACGGCTTCATCAATCAGATCCTGCCGGAGTTTCAGACCCTGCTGCCGGCTGAATCCAAAGCCTCCCTGAAGGAGCAGTTCCTTTTCGTCAATCGCGAACTGCGCCAGGCGAACTATGAGCAGATCGTCGCGGCGACCGCCAAGACCGAGAGCGCCATGCTCTGGAAGGGTCCGTTTCTGAGGCTTCCCAATTCCGCGCCGCGCGCCGGGTTTGCCGATCATCGCACCTATCTTTATGCGGGCAAGGAGATCGACCAGCAGGATCATCTGGGCGTGGATTTGGCCTCGCTCGCCAGCTCGCCGGTTCCGGCCGCCAACAGCGGCGTGGTGGTCTTTGCCGGGTTCGTCGGCATTTACGGCCAGACGGTCATCGTGGACCACGGCCTGGGCCTCTTCAGCATGTACTCGCATTTGAGCCAGATTGCCGTGAAGCCGGGCGAGCGCGTGGGCAAGGAGGTGATCCTCGGCCACACCGGCAGCACCGGGCTGGCCGCCGGCGACCACCTGCATTTCAGCATCCTGATCCGTCACCTCTTCGTGGATCCCATCGAATGGTGGGACGCCCATTGGATCCAGGACAACATCACCCTCAAGCTCGACGCCGCCAAGGGCGCCGCGGGAAAAGCCGGTTGACATGAAGAAGCACCGGGTCACCAAGACCCTCCAGGAGATCAACGCCAAGATTCGATCGGGCGACGTCGTGGTCGTGACGGCCGAGGAGATCATCGACATCGTGAAGGCCGAGGGGCCGTCGGAGGCGGCGCGGCGCGTGGACGTGGTCACCACCGGCACTTTCGCGCCGATGTGCTCCTCGGGCGCTTTCCTCAATTTCGGCCATTCGAGCCCGCCCATCAAAGCCTCCCGGGTCTGGCTCAACCGCGTGCCGGCCTATGCCGGTCTGGCCGCGGTCGACTGCTACATCGGCGCCACCGAGCCGGTCGCGGACGACCCGCTCAACAAGGTCTATCCCGGGGAATTCAACTACGGCGGGGGGCATGTCATCCAGGACCTGGTGGACGGCAAGCCGGTGCACCTGGTTGCCGAAGCCTATGGGACCGACTGCTATCCCAACCGTCGCGTCGAAAAGGAGCTGAGCCTGCGCACGCTGCCCCAGGCGACCCTGTGCAATCCCCGCAACGGCTATCAGAATTACAATTGCGCGGTGAACCTCACCCACCGCACGGTTTACACGTACATGGGAACGCTCAAGCCGGGGGCCGGCAACGCCAACTACTGCTCCGCCGGTCAGCTCAGCCCGCTCTTCAACGATCCGTATTACCGGACCATCGGGATCGGCACGCGCATCTTCCTGGGCGGCGGGGTCGGGTATGTCGCCTGGCACGGCACCCAGCACAATCCCGCGGTGCCGCGTACGGACCGGGGGGTACCGATCCGGGCGGCCGGGACCCTGTGGGTGATGGGCGACCTGAAACAGATGACCTCCAGCTACCTGGTCGGCGTCGGCATTCAGGGCTACGGGTGCTCTCTGGCGGTGGGGCTGGGGATCCCCATCCCGCTGCTCAACGAGGAAATCGCCGCCGGCACGGGGATTTCCGACGAGGAGATCTTCACCCAGATCGTCGACTACGGCCGCGATTACCCGAGCGGAGAGGCCAAAAGCCTGGGACAGGTGAGCTATGCCGAGCTCAAGAGCGGCACCATCCGCTTCCAGGGAAAGCAGGTTCCGACCGTGCCGCTGTCCAGCACGGTCAAGGCGCGCGCGATCGCCGAGACCTTGAAGACCTGGATCCGGCAGGGCCAGTTCCTGCTGAGCGAACCCCAATTCACGTTGCCGGCCGCGTGAGCGCGAAGCTGCCGGCGCGCGGAGCCCTGCGCACGTTCGCCGCCGTGGAGGTCCCGGACGACCTTCTGAAGGTGCTGGAACGGGTGCAGGCGCAGCTCAGCGCCCGCGGGGTGCGGGCGCGCTGGGTCCGGCCGGAGAACCTGCATCTGACGCTCAAGTTCCTGGGTGCGACGCCGCGGGAGCGGATGGAGGCGGTGGCGGCCGCGCTGGAAGCCGCCGCCTCCGCCCACGGGGCGTTCGCTCTGACGGCGACGGGCATCGGGGTCTTCCCGAACCCCCGCCGCCCGCGGGTGATCTGGGCCGGGCTGTCGGGGGCCACCGACGCGCTGGCGCGGCTGCAGGAAGAGATCGACCGACGGCTGGAGGCCGTCGGGTTTCCGCGCGAAGCCCGCCGCTTCCATGGACACCTGACCCTCGGCCGTTTCGCCGAGGGAGCGACCGGCAGGGGGATCGACGCGGCCATCCCCGCCCACGCCGGAGAGCGCTTCGGGAGCTTCGAGGTGAGGGAGGTCGTTTTGTTCCAGAGCGAGCTGCAGGCCAAGGGGGCGGTGTATACGGGGCTGGCGAGGGCCTCGCTGAAGGCGGCGAGGTTGGACCCCCCAGGACGGTATCCAGAGTGAACAGCGGCAGGGCCAAGACGAAGGAGGAACCTATGACAGCGGCCACCGACAAGCAGAAGGCGCTCGAAAGCGCGATGATCCAGGTGGAGCGGCAGTTCGGCAAGGGGTCTATCATGAAGCTCGGCAGTCGGCCGATCCAGAGCGTGCCGGTCATTTCCACGAGCTCGCTCGCGCTCGACAAGGCGCTGGGGATCGGCGGGCTGCCGCGCGGCCGGGTGGTCGAGATCTTCGGGCCGGAGGCCTCCGGAAAAACCACGCTGGCGCTGCATGCGGTCGCCGAGGCCCAGAAGCACGAGGGCATCGCCGCCTTCATCGACGCCGAACACGCGCTCGACACGGTTTATGCCAAAAAGCTCGGCGTCAACTGCGACGAGCTGCTCGTCTCCCAGCCCGACACCGGCGAGCAGGCCCTGGAGATCGCCGACATGCTGGTGCGCAGCGGCGCCATCGACATCCTGGTGATCGACTCGGTGGCGGCGCTGGTGCCGCGGGCGGAAATCGAGGGCGAGATGGGCGACTCCCACATGGGGCTGCAGGCCCGGCTGATGTCGCAGGCCCTGCGCAAGCTCACCGGAACGATCAGCAAGACCCAGACCTGCGTCATTTTCATCAACCAGATGCGCATGAAGATCGGGGTGGTCTTCGGCAACCCCGAGACCACCACCGGCGGCAACGCGCTCAAGTTCTACGCTTCGGTGCGCCTGGACATCCGCCGGACGAACACCCTCAAGGAGGGGCAGGACATCGTCGGCAGCCGCACCCGCGTGCGGGTGGTCAAGAACAAGCTGGCCCCGCCGTTCATGGAGGCGGAGTTCGACGTCATCTACGGCGAGGGCATTTCGCGGATCGGGGATCTGATCGATGCGGCCGCCGAACAGGGCATCATCGACAAAAGCGGCGCCTGGTACTCCTTCGGCGGCGAGCGCATCGGGCAGGGCCGGGAGAACGCGAAACGCTTCCTGAGCGAACATCCCGACATCTGCGACACGATTTACGGCAAGACCCGCGAGGCGCTGGGACTGGCGGGCACAGGCAAGGAAGCTCAGGCGGAGGGGTGATCCCATGACCGGCAACGAGGCGCGCAGGACGTTTCTGGACTATTTCAAGCAGCACGGCCACCAGGAGGTGCGCAGCTCCTCGCTGGTCCCGCACGAGGACCCGACCCTGCTGTTCATCAACGCCGGCATGGTGCAGTTCAAGCGCGTGTTCCTGGGGGAGGAAAAGCGCGACTACCTGCGGGCCACGACCTCCCAGAAATGCGTGCGGGCGGGCGGCAAGCACAACGACCTGGAAAATGTCGGCTACACCGCGCGCCATCACACCTTCTTCGAGATGCTCGGCAACTTCTCCTTCGGCGACTACTTCAAGGAGAAGGCGATCGTGTTCGCCTGGGATCTGCTCACCAACGGATTCAAGCTGCCGGCCGACCGGCTCTGGGCTTCGATCTACCTCGATGATGAGGAGGCCTACGGGCTGTGGCGCAGCGCGGTGGGCGTTCCGGACGGCCGCATCGTGCGCTTCGGGGAGAAGGACAATTTCTGGTCCATGGGCGACACCGGGCCCTGCGGGCCGTGCTCCGAAATCATCATCGACCGCGGCGAGGCCTATGGCTGCGGGCGGCCGGAGTGCGCCGTGGGCTGCGAGTGCGACCGGTTCCTGGAAATCTGGAACCTGGTGTTCATGCAGTTCAACCGCGACGCCTCCGGCGCCATGACGCGGCTGCCCAAGCCCAGCATCGATACGGGCATGGGGCTCGAGCGCATCGCCTCCGTCGTCCAGGACACGGCCACCAATTTCGACACCGATCTCATCCGCCCGATCATCGCCCGCACCGAGGATCTCGCCGCGATGGCCTTCGGCCGGGACGAGGCCGCCGACGTCGCCATGAAAGTGATCGCCGACCACAGCCGGGCCGCGGTGTTTCTGATCGGCGACGGCATCCTGCCGTCCAACGAAGGCCGCGGCTACGTCCTGCGGCGCATCATGCGCCGGGCGGTGCGCTACGGCCGCAACATCGGCCTGACCCGGCCGTTCCTGCACGAGACCGCGCGCGTGGTCTGCGACCTCATGCGGCCGGCCTACCCGGAGCTGGCCGCGGCCGAGGCCTTCATCACCAACGTCATCGTCAACGAGGAGCAGCGCTTCCTCAACACCCTGGACACCGGGCTGAAGCTCTTGAACGAGACCCTGGCGGACCTCAAGAGCCGCGGCCGGACCGAGGTGCCCGGTGCGGTCATCTTCAAGCTCTACGACACCTACGGCTTCCCGGCGGACATCGTGCGCGACGTGGTGCGCGACGAGCGCATGGGCCTGGACATGGAAGGGTTCGACCGCGAAATGGAGGGCCAGCGGGCCAAGTCCCGCACGGTGACGGCCTTCACGCGCATCAGCGATGCCTACAAGCACCTTTCGGCCAGCGGATTCAAGCCCGAATTCACCGGCTACGACCTGCTGACGGGCGAGTCGCAGGCCGTGCTCCTGGTCGCCCAGGACCAGGAGACCGCCGAAGCCGCGGCCGGCAGCGAGGTCGCCGTGGTCACCGAACGCACCCCGTTTTATGCGGAGTCCGGCGGTCAGGTCGGCGACATCGGCCGGATCATCGCGCCGGAGGGCGAGATGGAGGTGAGCGCCACGCTGAAGGACCCGACCGGCCTGATCATCCACAAGGGCCGCGTGCGGTCCGGCCGCCTGCGCAAGGGGGACACCCTGACGCTGCTGGTGGATGCCGCCGCGCGGGAGGCGACGGCGCTCAACCACACCGCCACCCACCTGCTGCACGCGGCCCTGCGCCGCGTGCTGGGCGAGCACGTCAAGCAGGCGGGCTCGCTGGTGGCCCCCGACCGGCTGCGCTTCGACTTCTCCCATTTTTCGCAGGTGGACGGCGAGACCCTCGACCGCATCGAGTCCGAAGTCAATGCGCGCATCCGCGCCGACATGCCCACCCACGTCGAGGAGATGGCGGCCGAAGCGGCGTTCAGCTCGGGGGCCATGGCGCTCTTCGAGGAAAAATACGGCGACCGGGTGCGGGTGGTGTCGCTCGAAGACTTCAGCAAGGAGCTCTGCGGCGGCACCCTCACGGCCCGGACCGGCAACATCGGCCTGTTCAAGATCGTCTCCGAAACCAGTGTCGCCGCCGGGGTGCGGCGAATCGAAGCCCTGACGGGCGCGGCCGCGCTGGCGTTCGTCCAGGCTCAGGGCCGCACCCTGACGGAGGCCGCGCACCTGCTCAAGGAGAAGCCCGAGGCCCTGGCCGAGCGCAT
>Ga0114939_10001820_pt1 | contig 16540 bp, 16 predicted proteins | sample AshMeaCrysSpring_FD_87196 | JGI IMG/M metagenome (GOLD analysis project Ga0114939, IMG submission 87196) | Groundwater microbial communities from Big Spring, Nevada to study Microbial Dark Matter (Phase II) - Ash Meadows Crystal Spring | ecosystem: Environmental > Aquatic > Deep subsurface >... | reverse complement strand
TCCGGTCACAGCAGACAATGACAAGATGACATGTGGCCGTTTTGTGTAAATCCGCACTCCGCCTCAACATGAGTACGGGTTCGCAACGCTCCGCGGGTACGCGGTTCCACTATCAGACGTCGGCCAGTGTCTGGTCGTAGAACGCGAGGTAATCGTCCGGCGTCGCGCCCTCGCGCCAGGCCATGGCGCTTTTCGGGTGCAGGTTCATCTGGCCGGTGATGTTGTAGGGGATGGACGGGCCCCAGTCGAAGCGCTGCCTCATCGGCAGGATCGTGTTCTGGATGCATTCGATGACCGGGCGCAGCTGGAACTTCGGGTTGCGCAGGAAGCCGAGCAGGATTTCCATCGGGCAGTTGCCCGCGCCGCGGCCGAGGCCCATCATGGTGGCGTCCACGCGGTTGGCGCCGAGGATGATGGCCTCCACGGTGTTGGCGAAGGCGAGCTGCAGGTTGTTGTGGGCGTGCATGCCGATGTGTTTGCCGGTGCCCTCCACGGCTTTCATGTATTTCCTGACGAGGTGGTCGATCTGTTCGCGGAACAGGTTGCCATAACTGTCCACCACCACGATGGTCCCGGCGGATGACTGCGCGCCGATTTCAAGCGCCTGGTCGATGTCCGCGTCCGCCACCACGGAGATGGCCATGATGTTGAGCGTGGTTTCGTAGCCGAGGGCGGTGCAGTGCTCGATCATTTCCACAGCTTCGGAAATCTGGTGGACGTAGCAGGCCACGCGGATCACATCCAGCACGCTGTCCCTGGCCGGGATGATCTGGTGTTTCCAGTCGCTCTTGCCGCCGGCGTCGGCCATGGCCGCGAGTTTCAGGCCGGTGGCGTCCGGGTTGTGGTCGCCCACGGCGCGGCGGATGTCCTCCTCCTCGCAGTGCCGCCATGGGCCGTATTTGGTTTTCGGAAACGCGGAGGGCGAGTTCTTGTAGCCGATCTCCATGTAATCGACGCCGGCGGCGACGCAGGCCTGATAGACCGCGCGCACCTGTTCGTCGGTGAATTGGGAATTGTTGATGAGGCCGCCGTCACGAATGGTGCAATCCAGCACTTTGAGTTCCGGCCGATAGGTGATCCAAGGGGCTTTGTCGCTCACGGCCGGGAACGTGGCGGGAAGCCGTGGTGATGGCAAGTCCCGACATGGACGCCGGTTTTTTCACCACGCTTCTTTCTGGCCCGCGGCCGCTGCGGCGGGCTAGCCTGCCGCCATGGACGCATTGATTCACCATCTGGAGGCCGGGCTGGAGCTTGCCCCGCGCGAGGTGCGGGTGGCCGCCGGCCTGCTGCTGGACCCCGCCGCGCCGGAGTCCAAAAAGGAGCGGCTGCTCGAAGCACTGGCCCGGAAGGGCGAGACGCCGGACGAAATCGCCGCTTTCGTGGAAGCCTTTCTCGAACACGCGGTCAATCCCCATCTCGGCCTGCTCGATCTGGAAGGCCCCACGCTCGATGTCTGCGGCACCGGCGGCGATCAGTTGGATCTCTTCAACGTTTCCACCACCGCGATGTTCATCGCCGCCGCTTCCGGCGCGGTGGTCGTCAAGCATGGCAACCGCGGCATCACCTCCAAGAGCGGCGGGGCCGACGTGCTGGAGGCGCTGGGCGTCCGCATCGATCTGCCGGCCGACGATTTCCGCCGCTGCATCGAGCGGACTGGGATTGGCTTCATGTTCGCGCCGCTCTATCACCCGGCCTTCAAGGTGGTGGCCCCGGTGAGGAAATCCCTCGCCGCCCGCGGAGTGCGGACGATTTTCAACCTGATCGGCCCGCTGCTCAATCCCGCCAGGCCGCAGTGCCAGCTTGTGGGCGTGTTTTCGCGCGAGCTCTGTCCGGCCTTCGCGGAAATCCTCCAGCGCCTCGGCCGCGACAGCGCCTGGGTGGTCCACGGCACCACCGGCGACGGCCGCTCGGTGGATGAGGCCAGCCTGATGGGCTCCACCCGCATCTGCAAAGCCGGGCTTTATCAGGACATCGCGGACGAGGAGGTCCGGCCGCGCGATTTCGGGATGAAACACGCCGGAGTGGAAGAGCTCCGCGGCGGCGACGCGCGGACCAACGCCGCCATCCTCGAGGCGATTCTCTCCGGCCGCGAGACCGGTCCGAAACGCGACATGGTGCTGCTCAACGCCGGGGCCGCGATCGCCTGCGCCGGCCTTGCCGACGACATGGGCCATGGCATCGAAATCGCCCGCGAAATGATTCTCAGCGGCGCGGCCGCCGGGCGTCTCCGGCTGTTGCGCGAAGCCGCAGGCGCTTGATCTTTGAAGACCCGCCGCCTACACCCCGGCCATGCGGCTTTACGACACGCTCACCCGGACCGAACGCGAACTGCGACCGCTCGACGGCGCGACCTTCCGTTTTTACTGCTGCGGCCCCACCGTTTACGGCCCGGCGCACATAGGAAACTTCCGCACCTTCGTGCTGCAGGACGTGCTGCGCCGCGCGCTGGAAACCGGCGGCATCCGCACCCTCCACGTCCGCAACATCACCGACGTGGACGACAAGACGATCCGCGATTCACGGAGAGCCGGGAAAACCCTCGCCGAGTTCACCGCCGGCTGGACGGCGAAATTCCACGCCGACTGCGCGAAGCTCGGATTGTTAGAACCGCACATCGAGCCGGGCGCGGTCGCGCACATCCCGCAGCAGATCGCGATGATCGGGACGCTCGTGGCCAAGGGGCATGCCTACCCGTCCGGTGATGGCTCGGTGTATTTCAAACTCTCCTCGTTTCCAGGCTACGGGAAACTCTCGCACCTCGACGAGCGCGAACTGGATCCCGGCAAAACCCGGAACGCCCGCGCCAACGCCGACGAATACGAAAAGGACTGCGTCTCGGATTTCGTGCTGTGGAAGGCCCGCCGCCCCGAGGATGGCGACAACTTCTGGCCATCGCCGTGGGGCGAGGGGCGCCCCGGCTGGCATCTCGAGTGCTCGGCGATGATCCGGGAATACCTCGGCGACACCTTCGACCTCCACTCCGGTGGCGTGGATCTGATTTTCCCGCATCACGAAAACGAGATCGCCCAGAGCGCCTGCGCCTGTGACGGCCGCTTCGCCGCGCATTGGTTCCACATCACCCACCTGCTCGTCGATGGCGGCAAGATGTCAAAGTCGCTCGGCAATCTTCACACGCTCGAGGATCTGGAAACCCGCGGCTTCACCCCGATGGAAGTGCGCTACGTCCTGATCGGCGGGCATTACCGCAAGCAGCTCAACTTCACGCTCGATTCCCTTCACGCGGCCCGCGAGGCGCTGGCCAAGCTTTCCAAGGGCGCGCGCGGTCTCGCCGCGAAAGCCGGCGACGGCGTCTTGCTGGAAGCCGCCGACTTCGGGCCGTTCCAAGCCGCGTGGGACAGTCTCAACGACGACCTCAACACACCCGCCGCGCTCGGCGGGCTTTTCACCGGCCTGCGCGAGTCCGCCGGTCTGAGCGGCAAGGACGCCGCCGCCGCGCTCGCCGGATTCAACCGCGTGCTCAGGGCTCTCGGACTCACGCTGCCTGAGGAAGCCGCCGACGGAGTGGAAATTCCGGAAGCCATCCGCGCCCTCGCCGAGATCCGCTGGCAGGCCCGCCTCGCCAAAAACTGGGCGGAGTCCGACAATCTCCGCAACGACCTCGCCGCACAAGGCTGGCTGGTGAAGGACGGCAAGGACGGCTACACGCTGGAAGCCCTCTAGCGCGATTGCACATTGCCCGCGCCACCGGCGACCGCAGGGTGGGCGGTGATGGCTATTCCTTGGCTTTGGCTTTCCTGGGCGCAAAGCCCTCGGTTCCGGTCAAAAAGCCATCCTTGTCCTTGTCCATCGCATCGAAGGTCTTGCTGTAAATTGCGAGATATTCCTCCTTGCTGACCTTGCCGTCCTTGTCCTTGTCGGCTGGCGGGGAATTGCTGAGAAGTTCCTCGCCGGTCAGAAAGCCGTCCTTATCAGCATCTCTGGTGACAAACGCCTTTTCCATTCCCGCCAGATATTCCTCCTTGCTCGTCTTGCCGTCCTTGTTCGTGTCATTCTTTCGGAGGGGAGCCGCCGCTGTTTGTGCGTTCGCGGCGGTGATGAAGACGCCTGCAAGCGCGATGCCCATGATGGTCTTTTTCATGATCGGTTTTTACGGGTTTGTTGAAGCGGGCCGCCGTGGAGAACACCTGTCCGCCATCCGCGGTCCGCTTAGTGGAAGTCCCTACCCTTGCGAGCACCGGTATGTCAAGGACATGGCTACGAATTGGCGATGAAAGGGCCGGGTTCCACCGGGGTCATTGCCGCGCCGCGTTGCAGCGTGAGGATATCAGAATCATTGCAGTCCGGCCTGGAATGGCTCCGCCGGGAGTCCGGCGGAATTTCGGAGCGTGACGGGTGGCGCCACCCATGCGGCCCAGGCGTAGCGCACGGACTGCGGCCCGGCGACCGCCGGCGCTGAGATCTCGACGCTGTCTTTGCCCGCGATGCGGGCTGCGGCGGGATGGAAGAGGCCATCCGCGCCGGCCAGTTCGAATGCGGGAATTTCCGCCTTGCCATCGGAGGCTTCGAGCCCATCCGCGGTGAAATCGAATTTCAACGTCACCATGGGGCCATTCACAGTGGCCGCCTTGAAACTAGGGCCGCGGCAGATGGTTTGCCGGCCATGAACTTGATTGAGCGCGAGCAGGGCGAGGCGCTCGCCGACGGGTTGTTTGGCCTTGGGATGAATGTCGCCCTTCTCTCCGCAGTCGATGGCCAGGGCCATGCCGGTGTGCGGGACGGTGTCGCGGGTGAAAGTCTGGGCGGCGCGCAGTCCGGGCCAGTCGCGGTGGGGCTGATCGAAGGCGGCGAGCTGGACGAAAAGGAACGGCCAGTCCGGGCGGTTCCAGAGTTTGCGCCATGAGTGGATCATGGCTGGGAAGAGGACGCGGTATTCGTCAGGCGCGCCGGAGTTGCCCTCGCCCTGATACCAGATGACGCCGCGGGCGGTGTAGGGGATGAGCGGAGCGACCATGTTTTCGAACAGCACGGTGGGAGTGTGCTGGCTCCATGGGTTGCCGGGGTGCGGCTCACCGGGGTTTTGCGGGCGCTCGCCTTCGCCGGTCTTTTTCCATTGCGTCAAATCCCGCCGCCATTGGTTCAGGGCGCCGGCCTCTTCGAGCCATTCCTCTTTCGACTTTGTCGCGGCCATGCCGGCGCGGAGATCGTCCGCATAGTGTTTCAGCTCCGGTTTCTCGTCGAGCGCCCAAAGCGGCGTCCATGCCTGTGCGGGCGTGCCGCCCACCGCGCACTGGACAATGCCGACCGTGCGTCCGGTGGCGGGCTGGAGTTTTTCCGCGAAGAAAAACGCGACGGCGGAGAGTTCGCCATTCGATCCGGGTTTGAATGTTTTCCAAGCAAGGTCGGAGGCAGTGAATTCCCTCTCTACCGGCAGGCCGGTTTTTGCCGGAACCTTCATGAAACGAATGCCCGGCAGGGACATCGCGAGCCTCTCCATGCCGCCGCTGGAATTGCTCAGACCCATGGCCATGTTGGACTGGCCGGAGGCGAGCCAGACCTCGCCGAAGACGACGTCCTTGATTTCACGGGTGGCGGCGCCGGATGTGGCTGTTAGAACATGCGGGCCGCCGGGCTGCCGGGCGGGAAGGCTTGCGTTCCAGCGGCCGTCCGCCTCGGCGTTCACGGTGGCGGCCGCCTCGCCATCCAGGCGGATTTCAACCTCACCGCCGGGATCCGCCTTGCCCCAGACAGTTACCGGCATTTCGCATTGCAGGACCGCGCCGTCATTGAAGACCGGCGCGAAGGAAAGATCCGCCGATGCGTTTTGAAGCATGGCGAGCAGGGTCAGGACGAGCAAGCGGGATGGTTTGGGTTTCATGGGGCCGGTGGTTGTGGCGGGCGATGGGTGATCCTTTGCAGGGTTGGGCGGTGGCGACAAGCCGCCAGTGATGGCGGGCAGCAGCGGTGCCGGGCGGCGTTGGTTTCCCGCGGACGGCCGCCCGTCAGCCATGAAGGCGGGCGAGCAGATCCGCCAGCGGCAGGCTGACCACGGCCGAGGCTTTGTCGCTCATCGCGTAGGGCATGACGAGCCGGCCGCCGTGGATCAGCGAGCCGCAACTGTAAACGACGTTGGGCACGTAGCCCTCGCGTTCGTTGCCTTCCGGCATCAGCAGCGGCTGCCGCAGGCGGCCGAGCACGCGCGTCGGGTCGTTGAGGTCCAGCAGTGCCGCGCCGATGCAGTATTTGCGCATCGGGCCCACGCCATGGGTGATGACCAGCCAGCCGGCTTCGGTTTCGATGGGCGAGCCGCAGTTGCCGATTTTCACCGACTCCCAGGTTTCCGCCGGGCGCATCAGCAGCTCCGGTTCCTCCCAGTGGTGGGGGTTGCCGGAGCGCATCAGATAGAGGTTCTCGTCGTCCTGGCGGGAGAGCATGAGGTATTGGCCGTGGACCTTGCGGGGAAAGAGGGCCATGCCCTTGTTCTGCACGGCGGCGCCGTTGAGCGTGAGGATGCGGAAGTCGAGGAAATCATGGGTTTCGATCATCTGCGGCAGGATCGAGCGGCCGTTGTAGGCGGTGTAGGTGGCGTAATACATGCCGGAGCCGTCGTCATCGGTGAAGCGCACGAAGCGCGCGTCCTCGATGCCGTTGCTTTCGTTGGAGGAAACCGGGAAAATGATGCGCTCGCTCATGGCGAGGTGCGGCGGGAAGCGCAGCTCGTAGTTGGAGTCCGCCAGCCACTGGATGCGTTCGAGCGCGCGGCTCAGCTCGCGGGTGTTGGGCTGGATGTTCTCGCGCGCGGCGGCGATGGATTTTTTCAGCTCGCTGAGCGTGAACCAGTCGCCGAGCGGAGCCATCACCGCGGTGCAGTATTCGCTTTCCGCGCACATTTCGTGGAGTTTGGTGAGGAAGCGCTGCTTGCGGTATCCGGGATTGGGCAGGACTTCCGGCACGGTGAGGAAACGCGAGACGGGGTCCAGCGTGATGGAGCCGTCCGCCGCGATGCAGCCGGAGCGGAATTCGATGGAAGAGATGTGCCCCTCGCCGGTGGCGCGCAGGCTCATCACGAAGCGCAGGCCGCCCTCCGCCACGCCTTCCTGATTCGGGTGCGGCACGATGGAAGGATTGAACAGCGCGGCGCTCTCCAGCGCGTACTCGCCGGAAAACAGCGCGCCGATGAGCAGGCGGCGGCCGCGGGTGAGCCGCCGCTCGGTGAAGACATGCGGCCGCACTTTCTCGAAATGATGGAGCAGCACGCTTTCGATATCGAAGTGGCGGGTGTCGAACGCCGCGCGCAGGGCCTTCAGTTCGTTGGCGACCTCGGTTTCGGTGAGCGCCAGCGCGCGGCCGATGATGGTGGTGACGCGGTGGATGTCCGCCGGAATGAAGGGGCGGATGATCACGCGCGAACTTTCCGGCGTGAGGGCAAGATCATGGCGGTGGAGTTCGAGGGGTTTCATGGCGTGCTGTGGGCGGGCAGGTGCTGCGCGGCGGTCATTTCCGCCAGGGCGATCAGGAACGCGAGGGTGGACTCCGCGCCCTGGTTTTCGTTCACGCGGTTGTGGTGGAGTCCGTCGCGGCAGCCGCCGGTGGCCGGATCGTGCAGCGCCAGTCCCAGATCGTTGCGGCCGAGAAACCATTCGAAGGTGCGCCGCGCCTCGCGCCACCACGCCGCCTGGCGCGTGACCCTGAATGCCTCCAGGCAGGCGGAAACCATCGCCTGGGATTCGACCGGCTGCTGGTCGAAGTCCGCGCGCCCGCCGTTCCGCACATGGAAGCCGTTGCTGCCGATGGGGCGGAAGTGCCCGGCCCCGGCCCTTTGCCGCGCGGCGAGCCAGCGCAGGCTTTCGAGGCCCACCTCCAGCGCCCGCGGATGGGGGATGCTCCGGCCGCTGAGGATGAGCGCCTGGCTGAGACGGGCGTTCTCATACGTCGCGCGGGTTTCGAACCACAGCCAGTCGCCGCCGGCGCAATTTTCCCAGCAGGCCAGCAGTTTTCCGACCAGCAGATCGCGGATCCGCCGGTTTTCCGGATGGCTTGAATTGGCGCGTTCGTATTCATGGATGCCCAGCAATGTGAAGGCCCACGCCCGCGGCGAGGAGAAACCGGCGGTGACGGGCAGGCCGCGCTCGAACAAATGGGCGGACAGGCGGCGGTGGCCTTCATTGTGCGTGCGGGACGCGCCCGACCCGGCGGCCCACAAGGCCCGGCCATGGCTGTCCTCGCTGCCGACTTCCTCCAGCCAGCGGTGCCCGTGACTCATGAAATTGCGGAAGCGGCCGGTCGTTTCATGAAACGCCGCCGCGAGAAACGCCAGGTAGCGAGCGGCCAGAATGTCGGGGTTTTCCTTGGGCGTCGGAATCGCGGAGTCCTCCAGGAGATTGCAGAGAATGAAGGCGCGCGCGTTGTCGTCGGTGCAGTAGCCCTCGTGGTAGTTCGGCACGTTGTAGATCGCGTGCTGCAGGATGCCCGTGCCGTCGGTCATGCGCGCCAGGTGGTCCAAGCGCACCGGCGGCAGCCTGCCCGGCCGGGTGGCGTGATCCCATTTGGAATGCACGTCCTGGGGCATTTCAAGGTGCGTGAGCCTGGCGCGGTCGAAGCATTCCAGATAGCGCCGCGCCACGGCCGGCCAGATGGTGGCCCGGCTCGTCTCATAGGCCCGGCGGCGGATCCGCTCCATGCGTTCGGGATCGTCCAGCAGCCCGCACACCGCGTCCGAGATGGCGGCGGAGTCGCGGAAAGGCACGATGACGCCGCAGTCGTCTGCGAGCAGTTCCCGTGCATGCCAGTAGGGGGTTGAAACCACCACCTTGCCCGCGCCGAAAACGCAGGCCAGCGCGCCGGAGGTGATCTGCGCCTCGTTGAGATAGGGCGTCAGATAGATGTCCGCCGCGCCGATGAAATTCCTGAGATCGTCGTTGGACACGAAGCGGTTGTAGAAAACGACGTGATCGCCCACGCCCAGATCCTCGGCGAGGTGTTCCAGGCTGGTGCGGTATTTTTCGCCCTCGCGGGCCAGCAGGTTCGGGTGGGTGGCGCCCAATATCAGATAGACCGTCCGCGGGTGGTGGCGGATGATTTCCGGCAGCGCGCGGATCGCGTGTTCGATGCCCTTGCCGGGGCCGAGCAGGCCGAAGGTGAGCAGCACGTTCTTGCCCGCCACGCCGAAGAGTTTCTTGAAAGGCTCCGTGGAGGTGAGGGGGACATCCGGAATGCCGTGTGGAATGACATCGATTATGGAATCCGGCACGCCGTAGGTATCGCGCAGGATTTCCGCGCCCTTGGCCGCCATGACCACCAAGCGGTGGCTGAGTTTCACCAACCCGTCCATCACGCGGCGCTGCGCCTCATCCGGCTGTTGCAGCAGCGTGTGCAGCGTGGTCACCACCGGCATCCGCACTTCCTTGAGCAGCGCCAGCAGATGGCTGCCGGCCGGGCCGCCATAGATGCCGAACTCATGCTGCACGCACAGCACGTCCGCCCGGCTTTCGTTGAGTTCATCCGCCGCGGCCAGGTATGAATCCAGGTCCTTCTGCTGGATTTCGAAGCGCACGCGCTGCGGATAGTCGTAGCCTTCGGGGCGGTCGTTGACGGCCACCACGATGCATTTCGCGTCCGGTTCCTGCCCGGCCACCGCCTCGCACAAGTGGTGAGTGAAGGTGGCGATGCCGCAACGGCGGGGCACATGGTTCCCAAGAAAGGCGATACGCCGAGATTGGGGAAACAGGTTCACAACGAATCAAGCTCGCAGTGGAACCGTTCCGTGCAAACAAAAAAGAATCCGTTAGCCGCCCATCCCGCGGACCAGTGCTTCGAGCTTCACGATGTCCGCCGCGAAGCTGCGGATGCCCTGGGCGGTTTTCTCGGTGGCCATGGCGTCCTCGTTGAGCGCGTAGCGGAAGGCTTTTTCATCGAGACTGATTTGCGGTTCGCCGGAAGCGGCGGCGGCGGAGGGCGTGAGGCGCGCGCTGACGGGTTCGTCGCTGGCCTGGAGTTCGGCGAGCAGGGTGGGGGAGATGGTGAGCAGGTCGCAGCCGGCCAGCGCGAGGATCTCGCCCTTGTTGCGGAACGAGGCGCCCATCACTTCGGTCTTGTAGCCGAATTTTTTGTAATAGTTGTAAATCCTGCGGACGGACAGCACGCCGGGATCTTCCTCTGCCTGATAGTCCCTGCCGGTCGTGGCCTTGTACCAGTCGAGAATGCGGCCGACGAAGGGCGAGATGAGCCGCACGCCGGCTTCGGCGCAGGCGACGGCCTGGGCGAAGGAGAACAGCAGCGTGAGGTTGCAGCGGATGCCTTCCTTTTCGAGCGTTTCGGCGGCCTTGATGCCTTCCCAGGTGGCGGCGATTTTGATGAGGACTCGCTCGCGCGGCTGGCCTTCCTTTTCATAGGCGGCGATCAACTGGCGGGCTTTGGCGATGGTGCCCGCGGTATCGAAGGAAAGGCGCGCGTCCACTTCGGTGGAGACGCGTCCGGGGACGATCCTGAGGATTTCCAGGCCGAAGAGGATGAGGATGCGGTCGAGGATCGCATCGGTGGCCGCGCCGGGGTTTTCCATCACAGCGCGCTCGACGAGGTGGCGGTATTCGGGTTTCGCCGCGGCCTGCAGGATGAGCGAGGGATTGGTGGTCGCGTCCTGCGGTTTGTAGGCCTTCATCGACTCGAAGTCGCCGGTGTCGGCGACGACGGTGGTGAACTGTTTGAGTTGATCGAGTTGGCTGGCGCTCATGCGGCGATTGCTACCGCCGCTTTCCTGACTTGGGAAGGGGAAAGCATCACTTGAGCCATGGATGCGCGGCGCGGAGGACGAGCGCGCCGGCGGATCCGCCGAGCGTGTCGGCCAGCAAGTCCCAGACATCGCCGCCGCTGCGGCCGGGAGTGAATGTCTGGTGCCATTCATCGATCCAGCCGGCCAGCGCCATGGCGGCGGTGGTGCCGATGATGATGCGCGGCCAATCGGGCTCCGCGGGCTGCAGCCGGAACCGCCAGCCGGCCATCAGAACCCCGCCAACCAGGAAGTATCCGAAGTGCAGCAGCTTGTCGGCGTGCTCCAGCGCGATGGCGGGGCCGACGCTTTGGAAGGAGGACAACACGCACAGGATGCCGAACCAGACGAGCAGCGCGGCGAACCATAGTGCGGGGTTTCGGGTGTGCCGCGGCATGCTCAGAGCTTGCGCATTTCGTCTTCAAGCCGCTCGGCCAGCCATTGTTTCATCATCGACTGGTAGTTGAGAAAACGCGAGCGGGCGATGCGTTTGATGCGCGAGAGCATGCGGGGATCGAAACGCAGCGTGATGGTGGTGGATTCGCGGGAGTCCGGCTCGTGGACCGAGGCGGCCATCAGGCGGGCGTCGAGCTCGTGGTTTTCCCAGAAACGGGCTTCCGCAGCCTCGTCGGGGAATTCGGGAATCTCGGACCAGCGGGAAATGGCGTTCATGGGGAATGAGCGGGGGTTCAGCGGATTTCGGCGTATTTGCGGTCGTAGAATTTCCGCTCGGTTTCGGACATCTCGCGGGCGGCGACCACGCGGGTGGTTTTGCCATCCGTCGAGAACGCGAAAAACAGGTGGCGGTCCGCCACGGTGCGGCCCAGCGCGTAAAAGCGGGTGGCGCCGTCACCGCGCTCGCTGTCCGGCAGAAAACGCACGGCGAAAGGATCCTCAAACGCCTCTTCCAACTCGCGCGGCTTGATGGTGCGGAGATCGAAGTGCACGTCGATGAGGTCAAGTTCCATGGCGGGAGTCTGCGGATGGAGTGTGAAAGCGCAATACTTATAGCGTGTGGCCCATGCGCAGCCGCTTGGTTTCGAGGTATTTCTCGTTGTGCGGATTGGCGGGCAGCGAAATGGGGAGCTGCTCGACGATTTCCAGGCCGTAGCCTTCGAGGCCGACGACTTTTTTCGGGTTGTTCGTCAGCAGGCGGATGCGGCGCACGCCGAGATCGGCGAGGATTTGCGCGCCCATGCCGTAGTCGCGCAGGTCGGAGGCGAAGCCGAGTTTCTCGTTGGCCTCGATGGTGTCGAGCCCCTGTTCCTGGAGCTTGTAGGCGTGGATTTTGGCGGGCAGGCCGATGCCGCGGCCCTCCTGGCGGAGGTAAAGCAGGACGCCGCCTTCCTTGGAAATATGCTCCAGCGCGGCGGCGAGCTGGCCACCGCAATCGCAGCGCTGCGAATGAAACACATCGCCGGTCAGGCACTCGGAATGCACGCGCACCAGCGTCGGTTTTTCCGGGTCGATTTTTCCCCGGCTCAAGGCAAGGTGGTGGCTGCCATCGGTAGTCACGCGGTAGAGGTGGCAGTCGAACTCGCCGAAGTCGGTGGGCATCCGCACGGTTTGCTCGCGCACGACGAGTTTCTCGGAGCGGCGGCGGTATTCGATGAGCTGGGCGATGGTGCAGGCCTTGAGGCCGTGGCGTTTCTGATAGGCGGCGAGGTCGCTGACGCGGGCCATGGTGCCGTCGTCGTTGCTGATTTCGCAAATCACGGCGGCTTCGGGCAGGCCGGCGAGGCGGGTGAGGTCGGTGGCGGCCTCGGTGTGGCCGGCGCGGCGCAGCACGCCATCCGGCATGGCCCGCAGTGGAAACACATGGCCCGGCCTGACAAAGGCGTCCGCATGGGCGGCGGGATCGGCCAGCAGGCGGATGGTCAGCGCGCGGTCGGCTGCGGAAATACCGGTGGTGATGCCATGGGCGGCGTCCACGCTCACGGTGAAGGCGGTCTTGTGGCCCTCGTGATTGCGGCGGGTCATTTGCGGCAGGTCGAGATCCTCGGTGCGGCTGGCGGGCAGTGGCACGCAGACCAGCCCGCGGCCATGGATGGCCATGAAATTGACCATTTCCGGCGTGCAGAGAGCGGCGGCTCCGATCAGGTCCAGCTCGTTCTCGCGGGAGGGATCATCGGCGCAAATCACCAGGCGGCCGGCGGCGATTTCGGCGATGATTTCATCGATGGGGCTGAACAGGCTCTCGGAATCGGTCATGGAGCGGTGGATTTCTTCAGGAAAAATCCCGTCGGGCGGGGCGGGGGAGAGTCAATCCGCAGAATCCGCGCTCCGCAATCCTCCATTCCCGCCGGGGATCAATTCAGATACGGGTGTTCCGGTGCCTCGGCCAGAATCCGGTGCAGCGGCGACATGCCGCGCAGCAGAATCGCCCACAGCCTGCGGTCGTGGGTGTGGCCCAGCAGATCCGGTCGCGGACTGATGGGAAACCACGAGTGGCGCCTGAGCTCGTTTTCAAGCTGGCCCGCGCTCCAGCCGGAGTAGCCGATGAAGGCGCGCACGATCCGGCCCGGCCGGCGGGCGTGCTCGGCGGCCTGCTTGGCGGAGAGGCGCATGGCCCACCGCAGCCCGAGTTTCCGGCTCCACCAGAACGAGGAAAACGTCATTTGCTCGCACATGACCGGCCCGCCCTGGTGCACGGCCAAATGCCGCAGCGCCGCGAATTCCCCGCCTTTGAGAAAATCCCCGACCACCTTGCCGGTCGGATGATTCAGGATCAATCCGGCGGCCCCCTCTTCGGGGCCGTGCGAGGTCAGCAGGATCACCGAGCGGTCGAAAGTGCCGTCCCGCAGCGAAGGATCGGCGATCAGCAGCTTGCCGCGCAGCAGGACGGGAGAGTCGGATTTGGAGGGATCGGCGGGCACGTTGGAAAAATAACCCCGGCCCTGCGATCCGCCAACTGTGGATTGCGGAGTTGTGAAATTCCTGCTTGCCCCCGTCAGGCCCGGACGTAGCTTGCCCAAGATCGTCACCGGATACCCGCGTGACGGCCCTACATAACCGGGGCGCAAGCCCCATCCATAATAACCGATACATCACAAACCTATGAAAATGAACCCGGGAACGCGCGGCGGTTTCACCTTGGTGGAACTGCTCGTTGTCATTGTCATCATCGCCGCGCTCGCCGGCCTCACCGCTCCCATGGTGATCCGCCAGCGCAAGAAAGCCGACCAAACGGAGGCTGTCAGCAACGCGCGGCAGGTCGGACTGGCCATGTTCGAATTCGAAACGGAATACGGTAGTTTCCCCGACGCCTCGCTTGGCGAGACCATCAACACCAACACCGGCGGCTCTCTCGCTCCGACCTCGATCAACACATCCAATGACGCCTTCCGCCAATTGCTGGCGTCGAACATCGCCGGTTCCGAACAAATGTTTTTCTGCAAGACGGCTTACTCGACCGTCAAGCCGGACAACGTGTTCAACACCACCGAGAATGCACTGAAAAAGGGCGATGTCGGCTTCGGCTATATGATGGGCTCCGGCAAGAAGGCCTTCAGCGCGGCGGGCAACTCGGGGCGCGTCCTGATCGCCGCTCCACTCAAGTATTCGGGTTCATTCACTGCCAAGCAATTCGACAAGGATATCTATGACTCCAAGGCGGTGGTGTTGAAAATGGACAACAGCGTCACCTCCATCACCATCAACAAGGACGGGGAGGCGGTCCTTGGCGGCACCAAGAAACTCTTCGATACGGGTGATGACACCGTGTGGGGCACCGTGACGCCGGAACTCGTCAATCCGGATCCCAGGTAATCCAATATCCGCACCGAGAAATTGATTCACCGGGAGGTCTTCCGCGACCTTCCGGTTTTTTTGTTGCCGGACCCGGAATCATGGGCGACGGAATCCTTCCCAGCACCCATGAGCAATACCAGCGATGCTTCAGCCGAAATACCGGAAATGGACACTCCGCCCTCGCGGGCCTTTCTGCCGTATCCGGTTTCCACGCTCAGCCCGCCGATCATTCCCAACGATCTCACTTCCTTCAAATCGCGCGGCATTTCCGAAGTCCAGCGCGACCTCCAGCAGAAACTCACCGAAATCCGCGAGGAATACCTGCGGGCGATCGACCACTTCAACTGGAACAAACTGGTTTATGAAGCCGAGATCCGCTTCGAGCCCGTGGTCGGCGGCATCTACCACCTCTACGACATGGGCGGCCGCCGCGCGCTTTCGATGATCGCGCCCGACCAATGGCCGCACCGCCATCTCGCCACACTGCGTCTCAACCACGACCGCCAGTGGCTCATCGTGGAGAAGGGCGGGGGCGTGGATTCCCGCGAGCTTTTCGGAACGATGTAGCGGCCATCACCGGTCGCCGCGCGGAATCGATTCTTCGGCATGGCCACTTGCCAGCCCCGCCCGAATCCATAGGCTGGCCGCCGTGAACGATGCATTTCCTGTTTCACCACCGCGCGCATGGGCGGAGATCGATCTGGCGGCGCTGAGGAAAAACCTCGAGGTGGCGCGGCAAGCCAGCGGCGGGGAGCTCATGGTGGTGGTGAAGGCCGGTGCCTATGGCCACGGACTGGAAGAAGTGGCCAGGGCTTTGGACACGGAAAACATCGCGTTTTTCGGCGTGGCGAACGTCGGCGAGGCCCGCCGCATCCGCTCGGCGGGCGTGGAGACCCCTGTCTATCTGCTGGGCGCGACTTGGGCCGGCGAGCGCGAGGAAATCGTCGCGCGGGATTGGACACCGTGTCTTTCCACGCTGGTGGAGGCGGAGCATTTCAACCGTCTGGCAGCGGCTGCGGGCAAGCGGTTCAAGGTCCACCTGGCGCTGGACACCGGCATGGGGCGTGGCGGATTCCTGCTGGAAAATCTCGCGGATTGCATGCGCGCCCTGGAGAAAATGACTCATCTGGAGATTGAGGGCGTCGGCTCGCACCTGCCCTCGGCGGATGAGGATCCGGAGTTCACGCGCGCCCAGATCGCCGGTTTCCATGCGGCGCTTGCCGAGCTCGGCGGGCCGGAGCGGTTCAAATGGCGGCACCTGCTCAACAGCGCGGGTCTGCTCGGTTATGAACGCGGCGCCTGCAATCTCGCGCGGCCCGGCCTGATGCTCTACGGCGTCTCGCCGCTGCCCGGCCACCAGGAGAAACTGGCCACCGTCATGACGCTCAAATCCAGAATCACATTGGTGCGCACGCTGCCTGCGGGCCACGGCGTTTCCTACGGGCGCCAGTTCGTGACCACCCGGCCCACCCGCGTGGCCACGGTGGGCATCGGCTATGGCGATGGCTATCCGCGCCATGTTTCGGGCAATGGAGCGGAAGTCTTCATCAACGACCGCCGCTGCCCGATTCTCGGACGCGTGACCATGGACCAGATCATGATCGATGTGACGGATGCGGGCGAAGTCTATGAAGGCGACGAGGTGGAAATCTTCGGCTCGAATATTCCGGTGGGCGAAGTTGCGGAAAAAGCGGGCACCATCGCCTGGGAGATTTTCACCGGCATCACTCCGCGGGTGATGAGGTGCTATCGGCAAGCCGGGTCCGGTCCAACGACTCGTTCATACAGATGACGGATGCGGCCGCATCGACAATTCGTACGGGTGACGGGAAAGTTGTGATCTGCAGAATGAAAAAACACCCGGTTTCCACTGAAGGAAACCGGGTGTTTTCGAGAGTTGCTTGTGGGGTATGGGGATTTACCAGTCGCCGCCGCCGCCACCCTTATAGCCGCCGCCGCCACCTTTGTAGCCGCCGCCACCCTTGTAGCCGCCGCCACCCTTGTAGCCGCCGCCGCCTCCTCCACGGCGTTCACCGCCGTAGCCGCCACCGCCGCCGCCGCGGCGTT
>Ga0114939_10001819_pt1 | contig 16541 bp, 14 predicted proteins | sample AshMeaCrysSpring_FD_87196 | JGI IMG/M metagenome (GOLD analysis project Ga0114939, IMG submission 87196) | Groundwater microbial communities from Big Spring, Nevada to study Microbial Dark Matter (Phase II) - Ash Meadows Crystal Spring | ecosystem: Environmental > Aquatic > Deep subsurface >... | reverse complement strand
CGGGCTCGACCAACCTGGGCCGGCTCGCCGCGCTCTGGCTGGGCCCGCGGCTCGCGTTCGACCGGACGGTGGTCGCCACCCTCAAGTACGACGCGTTCTCGGCCGAGGGCATCGTGCTCGAGCCCACCGAGTTCCCGGGGGCGGAGACGCGCACGCGCCTCGCCGGCGCCACCGTCGGCTACGACGACGGCGAGATCGTCAACGCCGCGCTCACCTACCTCGAGGCACCGCGCTCGCTCCGGTCGTACCTCGCGCCGGACGGCAGCGTCCTGACGACGCGCGAGGGCCTGCGCACGATCAGCCCGAGCGTCTGGCTCACCGACCTCTTCGGCGTGCAGGGGCTCTGGTTCAAGGGCGAGTTCGCCTGGCAGACGCACGAGCGGATCGACATGTCGGCGTACGCGTTTGCGCTGTGGCCGGGCTATCGCGCCGAGAGCCTGCCCTGGAAGCCGGGCTTGAGCTACCGCTACACGCTGTTCAGCGGCGACGATCCCGCGACCGCGAAGTACGAGCGCTATGATCCGCTGCTGTCCGGCGGCCAGAACAACTACGTGCCGGGCATGCTGTTGAGCAGCGTGCTGCTCAACTCGAACATGCGCGGGCACCGTGTCGCGCTCACCGCGAATCCCACCGAGCAGGTCGGGCTGACGCTCGAGTACTCGACCTATCGCGCGATCGAGTACAACAACCGGGGCGCGATCGGCCCGCTGCAGCAGCTGTCCTCGAAGGACCTGGCGCAGGAGCTCGACCTCTTCTGCGGCATCTACGCGAGCAAGAACCTCTACGTCCAGGCGGTGCTCGCCGCGGCGTTCCCCGGCGCAGCGATCAGGGACGCGGTCGGCGGAAGCACGCGCAACTGGTACGCCGCGCAGTTGTCCCTCTACCTCGCGTTCTGAACGCCGGCGCCGCGGCCGAACCGGATCAGCCCCGGCGGCCGCGGGGCATCGGGCGTGGCGTGGGCCGCGGCATGGGGCGAGGAGGGGGCATGGGCTTCAACTGCGGGCGAGGCCGATCCGGTGCCACGGGCCGCGACGGGAACGACGGCAGCGTGACCGGGTAGCCCGGCCGGTCCGGGGCCACGGGCCGCGACGGAAACGACGGCAGCGTGACCGGGTAGCCCGGCCGGCCGAGCGTCGGCGGGCCGACGTAGGCCGGCCCGTCCCAGAACGGATCGTAGCCGTACCACGGGCTGCCCCACCCGGGGCCGTAGATGTAGTCGACCCGTCCGCCGTACACCGCGCCCTCGGTGGCGCAACCGGCCAGCGCCGCGCCGCCGGCCAACGCGAGCGCGCCGGCGATGATGTCGCGTCGATTGTCGAAGCTGCGCATCAAGCGGGCTCCTTGGTCAGCGCGAGCACCCCGAACGGCGCGGCACCGGGGTCCGTGCAGATGGCCACCCGCCCGTCGAGGCGGTCCGGGCGCGGCTCGATCACCAGGCGGCCACCGGCCGCGCGTACGCGTGCCGCTGCGGCGCTTGCGTCCGCGACCCGGACGAACGGAATCCACGCCGGCGGAAGATTGGGGAATAGGGTCGTCCGGATCGAGGCGCGGCCGAGACCGCCCGAAGCGAGCTGGAGCAACGGCCGGCCCGCGCCGTCGGTGTCGCGCTCGGTCTCGTAGCCGGCGAGCGGTGCATAGAAGCGTGCGGCCCGGTCCATGTCCTCGGCCCACAGCTCCAGCCACGCCCACTCGTTCAGCTCCGCGAGATAGTCGTCCGGGTCGCCCCCGGTCGCGCGAATCACGCCGAACGGCGTTCCCTCCGGGTCAGCCAGGATCGCGACCGTCCCGCGCCCCGGCAGGTCGACCGGCGCGACCACGATCCGCCCGCCGCCGCGCTTCGCCTCGTCGCCCGCGCGGCCGGGGTCCTCGACCGACATGAGCGGCATCCACCGGTTGCCGCGCTGCGGACCCGGGTCGCGCTCGCGCGGCACGAGCGCGCCGACGTACTCGTCGCCGGAGAGCGCAAGGCGATAGCGTCCGCCCAGCGCCGCGGTGCCCTCGAAACTCCAGCCGAACACGGCGCCATAGAAGCGCTCGGCGCCGGCGACGTCGTCGGTGAAGAGGTCGGCCCACACCCAGCGGCCCGGGTTCCAGGTACCGGAGGGGAAGGCCGTGACCGGCGGCCAGTCCTCCCGGGGTTGCGCTGCCGCTGCCGCGCTCATGGCCGCGGCGCCCAGCCCGGCGCCGGCGGCAATCAGCCAGCGGCGGCGCGCCGCAGGAATGTCATTGCCCATCGTGGTCCTTTGCTGTCCCTTCGCGTTGCGGCTCCCCGGTGGCGCCGGCTCGGCACCGGCGACACGGCCGCGAGTTGCGTGAGCGACCGTATCACGGCCTGGACGACAGGGGCCGCCCTCCCCGCCCAATTCGGGCCGGTCGCCGCCGCGCATGCTGCGGCGTCAAGGCGACCGCGGCGAGTCGAACGACCGCAGGAAACGTTGGAACTCGCTGTTGGTCGCGAGCAGTTTCCTGGCCACCGCGCGCAGGCGGTCGATGGTTTCGGGCGGAAGCCGGAACGAGGTCGGCAGCGACTGGAAGAACTCACGCTCGCCCGCGTCCGGAATCGCCGCGAAATCGATGACGATCGGAAACAGCGGGACCGGCGGCGGCGGCGGGGGCGCCCCGGCAATGCGGGACTCCAGCGCGCGGATCTCCTGCTGCAGCCTCCAGCGCTCCATCATCCCGCTCAGCAGGACGACGGAGTCCGTCGAGTTGCGGTCGATGGGCACGCTGGCGGTCTGGAAGATCGTGTCCACGAGACCCGGTCCGGTCGGGCTTGCATCCCATCTTGGCCGGCCTGGCGACAGGGCGTTCACGACGACGACGGCGACCCGGCGCGTGCGGCCGAGCCCGAGCAGGCGGCCGACGTCCGCGCGGAGCTCCGCGGCTTCGAGCAGGTCGATGTACGGGAGCAGGCCGAGGTTGTCCGACACGCCGCCGTCGACCAGGTGCAGCCACGGCCGTCCCTTGCTGTCCTGGAAGGCCACTGTCTGGTCGAGCTGCCGGCGCCACAGAATCGCCTCCGAGGGGCCCCAGTCCCGGCGCTGCTCGATCCACTCGGGCAATAACAGACCGCACGTTCCTCCCCAGTTGCGCAACGTCACCGGAGTGAAGGCCACGGGCACGGCGGACGAGGCCGTCGCCGCGACCGAAAGCCGTAGCTGCGACAGATCCGCGCAGAGGAGGTCGAACGTGGATTGGGCGAACGCGAAGCGTGCGCCACCGGAGAATTCTGTTGCCGACACCAGCACGAACGGACGGCCGTTGCCGACGAGGTCCGCGTACGTCGCGCCGTCGAACAGGATGCGATCGTAGCGGCGGGCGGCAAGGCTCGAGCGGTTGCCGTCCCCGAGCAGCAGCGACGGCCAGTTGAGCGGGTTCAGCAAGTCGGCGATCAGCTCGCCCTCCACGTCGCGCTTGAGGAAGCGCGCCTCGTAAGTGTCGAACAGTCGCTCGCCGTGCAGCGAGTACGCGAGCGCGGTGAAGCTGCCGCCGGAGACGCCCGAGATCACGTCGACTTGGTCGAGCAGGCGCTCCTCGTTGCCGCCTATCGCCACGCGCGTCTCGCGCAGGGCCTCGAGGATGCCATAGGAGAGCGCCGCAGCCCGGGTGCCGCCACCAGAGAACGCGAGCAGCAGCAGGGTCTCCGGGTCGTTGCGTGGCGTGTGCCCGAGCTCTCGCTCGATGCGATAGCCGGCACCGGGATCGACGCGCTCGACCCGAGCGTTCGGGGGCAGCGCCGCACAGCCGCCAAGGACAAGGCCGAGCGCGAGCGCGATCCAGCGCAGGCGGTGCGAGGTTGGCTGGTTGTTGCTCATGGGCGCGGCGTCGGGAAGTTAGCCCCCGATGATTCTACTTAGCCTTGCCATGGCTTCGCCGGGCCTGCGCCAACCGGCTCGCCGGTCGACGGACACACCGCGTCGGGCCATCGGGCACGACCGCGCGGGCGACGTCGACGGCACGTCCCGTATCCTTGTCGCCGTGACGTCGCCGCCGACCGTCTTCGACCGCCTGACCGCGCTGCTCGACGCTGCGCACGTGCCCTACGCGGTGACGCGTCACGCACCGGTGCGCACCAGCGAAGAGGCGGCAGCCGTACGCGGCACGCCGTTCGAAAGCGGCGCCAAGGCGCTGGTGTGCAAGGCCGGCGAGCGCTTCGTGCTGCTGGTGATGCCGGCCGACCGGCGTCTCGACAGCGCCGCGGCGCGGAGACTCCTCGGCGCGAGCGGCCTGCGCTTCGCGACGCAGGACGAGGTCGCCGCGCTCACGGGCCTCGAGCCCGGCGCGATCCCGCCGTTCGGGCAGCTGTTCGGGCTTCCGACCCACTGCGACGAGCGGCTCGCGGCCCTGCCGACGATCAACTTCAACGCCGGCGACCGCGCGATCAGCATCGCGATGGCCGCGGCCGACTACGTCGCGGTCGAGCGGCCGCGGCTCGGGCGCCTCACGCGCGAGTGAGACAATCCCCTCGTCCCGGCACGGGTGCGAGCCCCTCCCCATGGAACTCCTGATCCTGTTCGGCCTGATCCTGTTGAATGGCGTCTTCGCGATGTCGGAGATGGCGGTGGTCTCCTCGCGCAAGGCGCGGCTGCAGCACCTCGCCGACGACGGCCACCGCGGTGCGAAGGTGGCGCTGCGCCTCGCCCAGGAGCCGTCGAGCTTCCTCGCGACGATCCAGGTGGGGATCACCGTGATCGGCATCACCAGCGGCGCATTCGGCGAGGCGACGCTGGTCAAGGACCTCTCCGAGTGGCTTTCCCAGTGGCCGTTGCTCGACCGCTACTCGAACGCGATCGCCGTGGCGATCGTGATCTCCGGGATCACGCTCGCGTCGCTGATCTTCGGCGAGCTGGTGCCGAAGCGGCTCGCGCTCCTCAACGCGGAGTGGGTGGCGAGCCTCGTCGCGCAGCCGATGCGGGCGCTGTCGCGGATCGCCTACCCGCTGGTGCGCGCGCTGTCCGCGATGACCGACGGCATCCTCAGGGTGCTCGGGCTGCACACCCGCACCGAGCCGCCGGTCACCGAGGAGGAGATCAAGGTGCTGATGGAGCAGGGCGCCGAGGCCGGCGTGTTCGAGGAACACGAGCAGCAGCTGGTGAGCCGCGTCTTCCGGCTCGACGAGCTGCGCGTGACCGGCGTGATGACGCCCCGCGGCGAGATCGTCTACCTCGACGTCCTGGAGCCGCTGGAGGAGAACGTGCGGCGGATCGTCGAGGGGCAGCACTCGCGCTTCCCGGTGGTGCGCGGCGGGCTCAAGGACGTCCAGGGCATCGTGCTCGCGAAGACGCTGCTCGAGGACGCGCTCGCCGGCCGGCCGGTGGAACTCGCCAACCTCGGCAAGCCGCTGTTCGTGCCCGAGACGCTCACGGTGATGGACCTGGTCGCGCAGTTCAAGCAGCACCGCCAGACGATGGCGCTGGTGGTGAACGAGTTCGGCGACCTTGTCGGCCTGGTGACGCTGAACGACGTGATGGAGGCGCTGGTCGGCGACATCGCCACCGCCGAGGACGAGCACGACCGCGACATCGTGCCGCGCGACGAGCGCTCGTGGCTGGTCGACGGCGGCGTCACCATCGAGCGCTTCAAGGACGTGCTGGAGATCGAGGAGATGCTGCCGGAGGAGGAGCTCGGCACCTACCATACGGTCGCCGGCTTCGCGCTCTTCGAGCTCGACCGCGTCCCCCGCGTCGCCGACCGCTTCGAGTGGCGCGGCTGGACCTTCGAGGTGGTCGACATGGACGGCAACCGCATCGACAAGCTGCTCGTCACGCGGCCGCCGGTCGCGCCCGAGCCCGCGGAGGAGTGATGCGCGTCGCGGTGCTGGGGGCGGGCGCGGTCGGGTGCTACTACGGCGGGCTGCTCGCGCGCGGCGGCGAGTCCGTGACGCTGGTCGGCCGACCGGCGCACGTCGAGGCGATCGGGCGCGACGGACTCGTGATCGAGTGGGCCGACCACCGCGAAACGATTCGCGTCGGGGCCTCGACCGACGTCGCGGCGGTGAAGGATGCCGACGTCGTGCTGGTGTGCGTGAAGTCGCCGGACACCGACGCCGCCGCGCGCGGCCTCGCCCCGCATCTTCGCACCGGAACGATCGTCGCGAGCCTGCAGAACGGCATCGACAACGCCGAGCGGCTGCGCGGGGTGCTGACCCAGCCCGTGCTCGCCGCGGTCGTCTACGTGGGCGCCTACATGGAGGGGCCCGGCGTCGTGCGCCACACCGGGCGCGGCGACCTCGTGCTCGGCGCGTCGCGCGCGGACGCCGCTCGCCCCGACGTCGCGCGGGGGCTTGCCCGGGTCGCCGGGATGTTCGAGACGGCGGGCATAGGCTGCCTGGTCTCGGACGACATCGACGTCGCGCTATGGACCAAGCTCGCGATCAACTGCGCGTTCAACGCGATCTCGGCGCTCGGCCGCGCCCGCTACGGGCGCATGGCCCGCGACCCGCGGATCCGCGCGCTGATGGAGGGCACGGTGCGCGAGTCCGTGGCGGTCGCGCGGGCCGGGGGCGTTGTGCTCGACGAGCGCCGGCTGGTCGACGCGGTCTGGGGCGTGGCCGAGGCGCTCGCCCAGCAGTACTCGTCGACGGCGCAGGACATCCTGCGCGGCAAGCCCACCGAGATCGACTCGCTGAACGGCTTCGTCGTGGCGCGCGGGGACGCGCTCGGCGTCGACGCGCCGATCAACCGCGCGCTGCACGCGCTGGTGAAGCTGCGCGAGGCCGGGGACGACCTCGCGTGACGGATCCTCAGGGCCGTGCCGCGCCGTTCGCGCCCGGCGCCGGGCGCCGCGCTTGACAGTAAGCGTGGCGCCGCTTCCAATGACATGTTGATTTTCGGAAAGCCCGCGCCTTGCCGCCCACCGTCGTCCGGTCCACGACGCACATCCTGCCGCTGCACCGGGTCTCCAACGAGGAGATCGCCGAGCGGCTGATCGAGGGCTCGGCCGACCGCATCGGCGAGTCGGACCGCACCCACATCCGCTCCCGGGCGCGCGACGTCCGGCGCAAGACCGGCCTCGTGGAGCGGCGCTTCTTCGGGCCCGACGAGAGCCCCGTCGACGTCGCCTATGCCGCTCTCAGGTATCTGCTCGACCGGGCGCGCGCGCCGTGGTCGACGCTCGACGGGATCATCGTCTCGTCGTCCAGCATCCACGGCTTTCCCGGCATCTCGCAGCAGGTGGTCGCGAAGGCCAGGGGCGACCACCCCGACCTCGGCAATCCGTTCGTGCTGGACATCGGCAGCAACGCCTGCACCAGCTTCATGTACGGCATGGGGATCGCCCAGTCGCTGATCGCGGCGCAGGGCTATCGGCACGTCGCGTGCATCGCCGTCGAGTTCTCGTCGCGCTGCATCGAGTACTCGACGGCCGCCTTCGGGACGAGCACGCTGTTCGGCGACGCGGTCGCGGGCCTCCTGCTCGCGCCGGAGGGCGAGGGGCCGGCGCGCCTCGCGTCGGTGCGGATGACTTCGTGGGTCGACGCCGAACGGATCCGCCACATCCGGGGTGCGGGCGCGGCGGCCTGCGACCCGGCGGCCGGCGTTCCGGAGGGCGAGCGCTGGTACATGTCCGGGCCTCCGGTGGCGCTTGGGGCGATCGAGATCCTCACCTCCGAGGTCCGGCGCTACCAGGAGGCCGGGGTGAACGTCGACTGGCTGATCCCGCACCAGGCGAACCTCACCCGGATTCTCCATCCGGCGTGCGACACGCTCGGCATTCGGCGCGAGCGGTTGTGCGCATCGTTCGAGCGCACCGGGAACACGTCGAGCGCGAGCATCCCGCTGCTCCTCGACGAGCTTCGCGCAAGCGGGCGCGCGAAGCCCGGCGACAACGTCGTGATGGTGGGCTTCGGCGCGAGCTTCTCGATCGGCTCGGCGCTGCTCACGATCGCCTAGCCCGGCCGATCGGAGCGACGGACGCCAAGACGAGCGCCCGAGGGCGGGCCTCGCGGCGGCAGCCTCCTCCCGGATCCACGCGCCGCGGTCAGCGTCGCGCCGCGAGCCAGTCGGCGAGCCGTGCCGCGACCTTTTCGGCGGTGAGTCCGAAGTAGTCGAAGAGCGCGCCGGCCGGCGCCGACTCGCCGAAGCGGTCGACGCCGATCGCGAGGCCGTCGCGGCCGATGTACTGCCGCCAGAAGCCGGTCACGCCCGCCTCGATCGACGCGCACGGCACGCCGGGTGGCAGCACGCTGTCGCGCCACGTCGCGTCCTGCCGGTCGAACACGCTGGTCGAGGGCATCGACACGACCCGCAAGGCGATGCCGCGGCCGGCGAGCTGCTTCTGCGCCTCGAGCGCGAGGCCGACCTCGGAGCCGGTCGCGATCACGACTGCCTGCGGCGCGCCGCCCGGCGCGTCGGAGATCACGTAGCCGCCGCGGCGCATCGCGTCGACGGCGTTGTCGGGCCGCGGCGGGATCGGCAGGTTCTGCCGCGACAGCAGCAGGCAGGACGGACCGTCGGTGCGCTCGACCGCGGCGACCCACGCCGCCGCGGTCTCCAGCGGGTCGCAGGGGCGCCATACGTCGACGCCGGGAATGATGCGGAGCGCGGCCGCGTGCTCGACCGGCTGGTGGGTCGGGCCGTCCTCGCCCAGCCCGATCGAGTCGTGGGTCAGCACGTAGATCACGCGCTGGTGCATCAGCGCGCTCATGCGGATCGCGTTGCGCATGTAGTCCGAGAACACGAGGAACGTGCCCCCGTAGGGCACGAGCCCGCCGTGCAGCGCCATGCCGTTCATCGCCGCCGCCATGCCGAACTCGCGCACCCCGTAGTGCGCGTAGTTGCCGTGGGCGCTGCCGTCGATCGGCTGCGAGCCCTTCGCGAAGGTGAGGTTCGACCAGGTGAGGTCGGCCGAGCCGCCGAAGAGCTCGGGCAGCGCCGCGACGAGGTCGTCGAGGACGTCCTGCGAGGCCTTGCGCGTCGCGCGCGTCGTCGCCGCGCGCGCCTTGTCGTACAGCGCGGCCACGGTCGCCGGCCACGTCGCGGGCAGCGCGCGCGAGGCGACGCGCAGGTATTCGGCGGCGAGCGCGGGATGCTCGGCGGCATAGGCGTCGAGGCGCTTGCGCCACGCGGCCTCCAGCGCGGCGCCGCGCGGGCGCGCGTCCCACGCCGCGACGATCTCGGCGGGCACCTCGAATGGCGGATGCGCCCAGCCGAGCGCGGCGCGCAGCTCCGCGAGCTCCTGCGCGCCGAGCGGCGCGCCGTGCACGTCGTGGGTGCCGGCCTTGTTCGGCGCGCCCTTGCCGATCACGGTGCGGCAGCAGACGAGCGTCGGCCGGCCGGCGGCGGTCGCCTCCCGCACCGCGCGGTCGACCGCCTCGGCGTCGTGGCCGTCGACGCCGCGGATCACGTTCCAGCCGTAGGCCTCGAAGCGCTTCGGCGTGTCGTCGCGGAACCAGCCATCGACGTGGCCGTCGATCGAGATGCCGTTGTCGTCGTAGAGCACGACGAGCTTGGCGAGGCCGAGCGTCCCGGCGAGCGAGCACGCCTCGTGCGAGACGCCCTCCATCAGGCAGCCGTCGCCCACGAAGGCGAAGGTGCGGTGGTCGACGATCGCGTGGCCAGGCCGGTTGAAGCGCGCGGCGAGGATCTTCTCCGCGAGCGCCATGCCGACCGCGTTGGCGAGGCCCTGCCCGAGCGGACCGGTGGTCGTCTCGACGCCGGGCGTGAGGCCCACCTCCGGATGGCCGGGGGTCTTCGAGTGCAGCTGCCGGAAGCGCTTCAGCTCCGCGAGCGGCAGGTCGTAGCCCGTGAGGTGGAGCAGCGCGTAGAGCAGCATCGAGCCGTGGCCGTTGGAGAGCACGAAGCGGTCGCGTTCCGGCCACGACGGATTGGCGGGGTTGTGGCGCAGGTGCCGCCGCCACACGGCCTCGGCGATCTCCGCCATGCCGAGCGGCATCCCCGGATGCCCGGACTTCGCTGTCTCGACCGCGTCGGCGGCGAGCATGCGAAGCGCGTTGGCGAGGTCGGTCGGGGTCACGTTGGGCGGGGTGATCTTCGGCGTGGCGGTCATCGCGGGAGGTCCTGGACGGGGTTCGGCGCCCGGTCACGGCGTCGGCGCGACGTGCCCGGGCGTCGGATGCGGGGAAGGGGCGCGCCGTGCGGTCGGCCTCGCTAGGCGTGCGCCGGGGCGCGATAGCTGTCGGCCGCACGGCGCTTGATGTCCATCAGGCGCAGGATCATCGGCGTGAAGATGAGCTGCATCGCGAGCGGCATCTTGCCGCCCGGCACGACGATCGTGTTCGGGCGCGACATGAACGAATCGTGCAGCATCGACAAGAGGTAGGGGAAATCGATGCCCTTGGGATTGGCGAAGCGGATCACCAGGATGCTCTCGTCGACGGTCGGGATGTCGCGCGCGATGAACGGGTTCGACGTGTCGACGATCGGCACGCGCTGGAAGTTGACGTGCGTCCAGCCGAACTGCGGCACGATGTAGTTCATGTAGTCCGGCATGCGGCGCAGGATCGTGTCCACCACCGCCTCCTGCGTGTAGCCGCGCATCACCTTGTCGCGGTGCAGCTTCTGGATCCACTCGAGGTTGATGATCGGCACGACGCCGACCAGCAGGTCCGCGTGGCGCCCGACGTCGACCTTGTCGGTCCTCGCGGCGCCGTGCAGGCCTTCGTAGAAGAGCAGGTCCGAGCCCTCGGGCAGATCGGTCCACGGCGTGAACGTCCCGGGTTCCTGCTTGAACGGCGCGGCCTCCTCGGGATCGTGCAGGTACTTGCGCACCTTGCCGGTGCCGGTCTCGCCGTAGGCCCGGAACAGCGCCTCGAGCTCGGCGAGCAGGTTGGCGTCGGCGCCGAAGTGGCTGAAGTGCGGGTTGCCGGCGTCGGCCTGGCGCTTCATCTCGTCGCGCATCGCCTTGCGGTCGTACCGATGGAACGAGTCGCCCTCGACGAACGCGGCCTTGATGCCCTCGCGGCGGAAGATGTGCTGGAAGGTGCGCATAACGGTCGTCGTGCCTGCGCCCGACGAGCCGGTGATCGCGATGATGGGGTGCCGTGACGACATGGGGCCTCCGCTGGCGGGTCGTTGGATGCGCGGCGGCGCTTACGCCGCGCCGCGGTAGAGCGAGCGCTCGTTGAAGAGCGGCGAGGAGAAAGGCTGGTCCTCGCCGCGGTCGTACTCGGCATGGTAGCGGGCGAGGCGCTCGACCTCGTTCCTCGAGCCGAGGATCACCGGCACGCGCTGGTGCAGGCCGGACGGGACGACGTCCAGGATGCGACCGCGCCCGGTGGAAGCGGCGCCGCCGGCCTGCTCGATCAGCCAGGCGATGGGGCTCGCCTCGTAGAGGAGCCGAAGCCGGCCGGGCTTCGCCGGATCCTTGGTGTCGCGGGGGTACATGAACAGGCCCCCGCGCATCAGGATGCGGTGCACCTCGGCGACCAGCGAGGCGATCCAGCGCATGTTGAAGTCCTTGCCGCGCACCCCGCTCCTGCCCGCGATGCACTCCTCCACGTAGCGCTTGACCGGCGGCTCCCAGAAGCGCTGGTTGCTGGTGTTGACCGCGAACTCCTGCGTGTCCGCGGGGATCGCGAGGTTCGGGTGCGTCAGCATGTAGGCGCCGATCTCGGGGTCGAGGGTGAAGCCGTGTACGCCGTTGCCGAGCGTCAGCACGATCATCGCCGAGGGGCCGTACAGCGCGTAGCCCGCGCAGACCTGCGCGGTGCCCGGCTGCAGGAAGTCCTTCGGCGTCGGCGAGGTCACGCCCTCGGGCGCGCGCAGCACCGAGAAGATCGTACCGACGGTGACGTTGACGTCGAGGTTCGACGAGCCGTCGAGCGGGTCGAACACCAGCAGGTACCGGCCGCGCGGGTGCTCCGGCGGAATCTCGTAGGGCGCCTCGAGCTCCTCCGAGGCCATGCCGGCGAGATAGCCGCCCCACTCGCAGCTCTTCAGCATGATGTCGTTGGCGACGAGGTCGAGCGGCTTCTGCTCCTCGCCCTGCACGTTGATCGTGCCGGCGCCGCCGCGCGTGCCTGCGAGCGGACCCTTCGCGACCGCGTTGGCGATGTACTTGCAGGCGGTCTGGATGTCGTTGACCAGCGCGATCAGCTCCGCGCCGCCCGCGAGCGTGCGCTGCTGCTCGATGATGAACTTGGACAGCGTCGTGCGGCGGTAGGGCATCGTCGTTTCCTCAGGTTTCGAACACGCGGCTCGCTCGGATGTCGGCGGCCGTGATCGTCGAAAGGTCGTCGCGGCCGACCGGCTCCGTGCGGGAGAAGAGCCGGCTCGCCTGGCGCAGCCGCGCGCGGTCGAGGGCGTTGCGGATCGAGCGCGCGTTCGCGAAGTGCGGCTGCTGGCGGCGGCGGGCGACGTACTCGGCGAGCGCGGCGCGCGCGCCGTCGTCGAGGCGGTAGTGCTCCTTCTCCAGGATGAGCCGGGCGATCGTCTGGAGTTCCTCGTCGCTGTAGTCCGGAAAGTCGATGTGGTGCGCGATGCGCGACTTGAAGCCGGGGTTGCTCTTGAAGAACGTGTCCATGCGGTCCTTGTAGCCCGCGAGGATCACCACGAGGTCGTCGCGCTGGTTCTCCATCACCTGCAGCAGGATCTCGATCGCCTCCTGGCCGTAGTCTCGCTCGTTCTCCGGCCGGTACAGGTAGTAGGCCTCGTCGATGAACAACACCCCGCCCATCGCGCGCTTCAGCACTTCCTTCGTCTTCGGCGCGGTGTGGCCGATGTACTGGCCCACCAGGTCGTCGCGGGTCACCGACACCAGGTGGCCCTTCCGCGCGTAGCCCAGCCGGTGGAGGATCTCGGCCATCTTCTGCGCCACCGTCGTCTTGCCGGTGCCGGGGTTGCCGGTGAAGCTCATGTGCAGCGTCGGCGTGCCGCTCGCGAGGCCGAGCGCGGTGCGCGCCCTCGACACCGCGAGGAACGCCGCGATGTCGCGGATGCGCTGCTTCACCGGCGCGAGGCCGACCAGATCGCGGTCGAGACCCTCCAGGACCTCCCCCACGTTGGCGTCGCGGAGCAACGCCTGGAGGTCGACCGTCGCGGGTGTGTCGTTCATGGCTTCGGCGCGCTGGAGGTAGGGTCAGCGGAGAAACTGGGGTCAGACTCCAATTTCCCGGTCATGAGCAAGTTCATCGAGGTGATTGCGCGTCGGAAATTGGAGTCTGACCCCAGTTTCTCCGACTCTGACCCTACGTGTTGCCGGCTCAGCGGTAGCGCTCGCCGGCGGGTCGATCGGCCGCGTAGGCGTGTGTCGTGTAGCGCACCGAGCGGCCCTGGATTTCCTCGCGCTCGAGCCGGAAGCCGGGCTCCTCCCTCGGGCGGTTGACGATGAACGACAGCGCGATCGACTCCACGCCTCGCGTCGAGTCGAAGGCGTTGACCTTGATGTAGAGGTCGGGGTGCGCCTTGCGGCAGGCGTTCACCTCGAGCATCACGCCGGCGGCGTCCTTGAGGTTGAACATCGGCACGCCCCACATGTCCCAGTAGGTGTTGCGCGGGTGCGGGTCGTCGGTGTGCTCGACCGAGCACGCCCAACCCTTGGAGAGCGCGTACTCGATCTGGGCGCGGATCTCCGCGTCGGTGAGGTCGGGCAGGAACGAGAAGGCGCCTTGGGTGACTCGCATGACGGTTCCTTTCAGGCGGCAGCAGTGGGCGTGGCGACGAAGTCCGGCGTGTCGGTGGACGTGTAGTTGAACGACACGTCCTTCCAGGTCTCGAGCGCGGCGTCGAGCGGCCTGCACCACTTGGCGGCGGCGCGCAGGATGTCCGGCCCCTCGGACTTGATGTCGCGGCCCTCGTTGCGGGCCTTCACCATCGCCTCGAGCGCGACGCGGTTCGCGGTGGCGCCCGCCTGCACGCCCATCGGGTGGCCGATCGTGCCGCCGCCGAACTGCAGCACGACGTCGTCGCCGAAGAGGTCGAGCAGCTGGTGCATCTGACCCGCGTGGATGCCGCCGGAGGCGACCGGCATCACCTTGCGCAGGTCCGCCCAGTCCTGCTCGAAGAAGAGGCCGCGCGAGAGATCCTGCCGGGTGACCGCCTCGCGGCAGACGTTGTAGTAGCCCTGGACCGTCAGCGGGTCGCCCTCGAGCTTGCCCACCGCGGTGCCGCAGTGCAGGTGGTCGACGCCGGCGAGCCGCAGCCACTTCGCGATCACCCGGAACGACACGCCGTGGCTCTTCTGGCGCGTGTAGGTGCCGTGGCCCGCGCGGTGCATGTGCAGGATCATGTCGTTCTTCCGGCACCAGTTCGACATCGACTGGATCGCGGTCCATCCGATGACGAGGTCGATCATCACGATGTTCGAGCCGAGCTCCTTCGCGAGCTCGGCGCGCTCGTACATGTCCTCCATCGTCGCCGCGGTGACGTTGAGGTAGTGGCCCTTGATCTCGCCCGAGTTCGCCTGCGCGCGGTTGACGGCCTCCATGCAGAACAGGAAGCGGTCGCGCCAGTGCATGAACGGCTGCGAGTTGATGTTCTCGTCGTCCTTGGTGAAGTCGAGGCCGCCGGTCAGCGCCTCGTAGACGACCCGGCCGTAGTTCTTGCCGGACAGGCCGAGCTTGGGCTTCATCGTCGCGCCGAGCAGCGGCCGGCCGAACTTGTCGAGCCGCTCGCGCTCGACGATGATCCCTGTCGGCGGGCCCTTGAACGTCTTGACGTACGCGACCGGCACGCGAATGTCCTCGAGGCGCCCGGCCTTGAGCGGCTTGAAGCTGAACACGTTGCCGATCAGCGAGGCGGTGATGTTCGCGATCGAGCCTTCCTCGAACAGGATGAGGTCGTAGGCGACGTAGGCGAAGTACTGCTGCTCGGTGGCCGTGCCGGGGCCGGTGTTCGGCACCGGGTCGACGCGGTAGGCCTTGGCGCGGTAGCTGTCGGCCGCGGTGAGGAGGTCGGTCCACACCACGGTCCAGGTCGCCGTCGACGATTCGCCCGCCACGGCCGCGGCCGCCTCTTCCGCGTCGACACCCTCCTGGGGCGTGATCCGGAAGACGCAGATGAAGTCGGTGTCCTTCGGCTCGTAGTCGGGCCGCCAGTAGCCCATCTCCTTGTACTTCAGCACCCCGGCCTTGTAGCGGGCCTTCGGGTCGGTGATCGCGGGATTGTCGAGCGGCTTGTTCACGGAGGCGCTCCTCGAAAGGGCAGGTCGGTGAGTGAAACTCTAGGCTGCCTTTCTGTTAAGATAAAGTCAGACTTCCTGACGTTGCACATAAGTATTCAGTTATGCTTAACGTATCCTTGCGCCAGCTCCGGGTTTTCAGCACCGTGGCGCGGCACCTGTCGTTCGCCCGGGCCGCCGACGAGCTGCACCTGTCGCCGCCGGCGGTGTCGATGCAGATCCGCGACCTCGAGGAAACGCTCGGCCTGCCGCTTTTCGATCGGCGCGGCAGGCAGGTTGCGCTGACCACCGGCGGCGAGTACTTCCTCCTCCACGCCCGCCGCGTGCTCGGCTCGCTCAAGGACGCCGAGGACACGATCGCGCGCCTGAAGGGCGTGCGCGCGGGGCGCATCGCCTTCGGCATGGTCAGCACCGCGAAGTACTTCGTGCCGCGCCTCCTCGGGGGCTTCCTGCGCGACCACCCGGGCGTCGAGGTCGCGCTCGCCGAGACCAACCGCGACGGGCTGATCGAGCTCCTGCGCCGCAACGAGGTCGACTTCGCCGTGATGGGCACGCCCCCGCGCGAGCTCGAGACGCGTTCCGAGCCGTTCGCCGCGCATCCGCTGGGCATCGTCTCGCCGCCGGACCATCCCTACGCGGAGCTCTCCGAGGTGCCGCCCGCCCTTCTCGCGCGCGAACGCTTCCTGTTGCGCGAGCGGGGCTCGGGCACGCGCGCGGCGATGGACCGCTACTTCCAGTCGCAGCGCATCGAGCCGGTGCCGGCGATGGAGATGCGCAGCAACGAGTCGATCAAGCAGGCGGTGATGGCGGGCATGGGGCTCGCGTTCCTCTCGCTGCACACGCTCGCGCTCGAGCGCGCGAGCGGCCTCATCCGGGTGCTCGACGTGCCCGGCCTGCCGCTGGTGCGGCGCTGGCAGCTCGTGCACCTCAAGGGCAAGCTGCTCTCGCCACCGGCCGAGGCGCTGCGCTACTACGTTCTCGCCGAGGGCGAGGCGCTGCTCGCTCGGCTCTTCCCGGGCCTCGTCGTCCCCGCCATCGGCTAACATCGGCGGATGCGACTCGCCACGCTCCTCATCGCCCTCGTCCCCTGGCTGCCTCTCGCAGCCGCGCAGTCCCCCGCGCCCACCGAGGCGGACCGCGTCGCGCCCTTCGCGGCGACGCCCGAGTCGGTCGTGACCGCGATGCTGGAAGTGGCCGGCGTGAAGCCGGGCGACAACGTGGTCGACCTGGGCTCGGGCGACGGGCGGCTGGTGATCGCCGCGGCAAAGGACTTCGGCGCGCGCGGCTACGGCGTCGACATCGACCCGTGGCTCGTCGGCTACGCGACGCGCAAGGCCGAGGAGGCCGGGGTCGGCGAGCGCGCCCGCTTCTACCATCGCGACCTCTTCAAGACCGACCTCCGCGACGCGAGCGTGGTGACCATCTACCTCCTGCCCACGATCATGGATCGCGTCGCCGCCAAGCTG
>Ga0114939_10001817_pt1 | contig 16547 bp, 16 predicted proteins | sample AshMeaCrysSpring_FD_87196 | JGI IMG/M metagenome (GOLD analysis project Ga0114939, IMG submission 87196) | Groundwater microbial communities from Big Spring, Nevada to study Microbial Dark Matter (Phase II) - Ash Meadows Crystal Spring | ecosystem: Environmental > Aquatic > Deep subsurface >... | reverse complement strand
GCGGAGGCGGAGGGATTTGAACCCTCGAGGGGCTGTGAGACCCCAACCCGCTTAGCAGGCGGGCGCCATAGACCGGACTAGGCGACGCCTCCATCCCGACACTCTCGGGTGCCTCCAGCGTACCGGCAGACGGACGTCATCCCGTACCGCGATCACCGGCGCTTACGTCCTGCTGATCGAGAGCGGTCCACCCCGGCGCGCCGACCTGGGATAATCGTCAGCGTCATGGCTGTGCGCGCGCGAGACCTGTACCCGGACGGAGGACCTTCGGACTCCTCGACGGGTCTGTGGGCCGGCGGGTCTGCGCGCGTCGAGCGCGCGGAGCAGAACCGCCGGTTCCGGCGCTTCCTGCGTCGCGCCTCGCTCAGCTCGCTGGTCCCCGGGCTCGGACTGATCCTCAGCGGACGACGCGCTCTGGGGTGGCTGGTTCTGCTGAGCTTCGTCGCCCTGGTGGCCGCGGCGCTCTGGTTCGTCAGCGGGCTGTCCCGGCCCGAGATGGTCGGCTTGGCCGTCGACCCCACGTTCCTGCGCGCGGCCGCCACCGGACTGGCCGTGCTGGCCGTCCTGCTGCTGGTGTCGTCGGCAGCCTCGCAGCACCTGCTGCAGCCGCCAGGTATTCGACGGGGCCAGCGGCTGCTCGGAGCGACTGTGATGGTGCTGGTCACCAGCCTCGTGGTGGCCCCGGTGGCGCTCGCGTCGCGGTACGCCATCGTTCAGCACTCCCTGGTCACCACCGTGTTCACGGCGCCGGACGACGAGTCGGCGCAGGCGGCAGACCCGGCGACGCCGGGCGGGGCCGACTCGGCCGAACTGCCGGACCCCTGGGCGGGCGTCGAACGGGTCAACGTCCTGCTCATGGGCTCGGACGCCGGTCCGGACCGGGAGGGCACCCGCCCGGACACCAACGTCGTGGCTTCGGTCGATCCGGCCACCGGCGACGCGGTGCTGTTCTCCCTGCCTCGCAACCTGGAGGACGTCCCCTTCCCCTCGTCCTCCCCGCTGTCGGACTACTACCCGTTCGGCTGGCAGGGTGAGCCGGGCGACTTCGGCTCGCAGCTGCTCAACGCGATCTACCGGTACGTGCCCGCCGCCCATCCCGAGGAGTTCAGCGACGTCGACGACCCGGGCGCGGAAGCCATGAAGCTGGCCGCCGAAGGTGTCACCGGTCTGCCGATCGACTACTACGTGATGGTGGACCTCGACGGCTTCCAGCAGGTCGTGGACGCCCTCGGCGGCATCGACCTCACGATCCGGCAGCGGATCCCGCTGGAGTCCTCGATGCTTCCCAGCGGCTACTGCTCAGCGCCGACCGGCTACCTCGAGCCCGGACGCCAGCGGCTGAACGGGTACGAGGCGTTGTGGTACGCCCGGGTGCGCTGTGGCGGCGAGGGCCTCACCGACGACTACGACCGGATGCGACGCCAGCGGTGCGTCCTGGGCGCCATGATCGAGCGTGCCGACCCGTTGACGCTGCTGCGCCGCTACGAGTCCCTGGCGAGCACGGCGCAACGCATCGTGTCCACCGACATCCCGTCGTCGATGGTGCCGGCCTTCGCCGAGCTCGCGCTGCGTGTGCAGGGCTCGCCGATCCGCAGCCTGCCGTTCACCGACAAGGTCATCGACCCCGCTGACCCGGACTACGTCGGGATCCGGCAGCAGATCCTGGCGGCGCTGCAACCGCCGCCGGAGCAACCGTCGGGCACCTCAGGCGACACCGCCTCGGACGGCCTGCCGTCCAGCCAGCCCACCCCCAGCGCGTCCGTGACCGGCCCGGGCGACGGCCCCGGGACGAGCGGTGTGCCGCCGGAACCGGACGAGACCTCCGGCGTGCTCGAGCTGGACGAGGTGTGCTGACCTGCGCGACCTCAGCGCAGCGGCCTGCCCACGTACGGGCGGATCTCCTCTCCGAGGCTGGTCGGGGTGCGACCCAGCACCCGGCAGTCGACGAGGCTGCGCGTGCCGCCGACCTCGATGACCAGCACGTCGCGCATCGCACGCAGCCCGGTGACCTCGCGCCAGCTGCCGCGGCGCAGGCCGATGCCGAACAGGCCAGTCCGGTTCTCGAATCCCGCCGGGGAGTGGACGAACCGGGCACCCCAGCCGAGCAGCCGCGCGACCGCGGTCAGCAGGGCACCGAGCAGCGGGACGGCCAGCGCCGCAAGAAGCACCAACAGAAAGGTCCGCGCCCCCCCGTCCAGCAGTGCCCGGACAGCCAGCGCCGCCACGAGAACCCCTCCCAGGCCGAGCGCCGCGACACCCAGGCCGCGCAGGGCGAGTGGGATCGACGCCCGGACGACGACCCTGTCTCCCGAGGCTTGTCTGTCCACTAGTGCGCGTAGGTCGGGACGATGACCGCGCGCGCCAACTCGTGGGCGATGATCTGAAAGCTCCCCACCGCGGGCGTCACGGAGGCGTCGATGCCGAGCGTGGGGACGTCAAGGGCGTGGACGGCGAAGAAGTACCGATGCGGCCGGTCCCCGGGGGGCGGCGCGCAGCCGCCGTACCCGGGCGTGCCGTAGTCCGAGCGCAGCTGGATCGCCCCCGCGGGAAGGTTCGCCCCGTCGCCGGCCCCCGCGCCGCGCGGCAGGGCGACCACCGACGCCGGCACGTCGAACAGCAGCCAGTGCCACCAGCCGCTGTGGTTGGGCACGTCCGGGTCGTAGCAGGTCACGGCGAAGCTGGCGGTGTCCGTGGGGAACCCCGACCAGCTCAGCTGGGGCGAGAGATCTTGTCCCCCAGCGCTGCCGTGCACGAAGGTCTTCTCGATCGGCTCCCCGTCGACCACGTCCTCGCTGGTCAAGGTAAAGGACGGCACGGACGGCAGGTACTCATACGGGTTCGGAGCGGGCGGACGGTCGAGTTTCATGACGGCGAGCCTAGCGAGCAGACCCACGCCAGGCGCTCGCACGACCTCGAGTCGGCGATCGCGGCGTCCCGCCGTGCCTTGGCCTTGATCAGGGCGCCGTAGGTGTCGCTGGGGCTTGATCAAGGCGCCCTGGGTGCGCCGCCGGACATGATCAAGGCGCCCCAGGTGTGGCTGACCGATGATCGGGGCGCCCCAGGTGTGGCTGAGTCTTGATCAAGGCGCCCTGGGTGTGGCTCCCGGCAAGATCAAGGCGCCGTAGGTGTCGCTGGAGCACCACCGCAGGCGCCCTGATCATCACCGGAGCGACACCAAACCCGCCCTGATCAAGGTTCACCCACCACGCGGACGCCCTGATCATGCTCGAACCACACTTCGGGCGCCTTGATCATGGGATCAGCGTGCAGGGCGAGCCCGACGCACTCGGTCGTGGGTTCGAGGCGGACGGACCGACGGGCTCACGGGCGCCCGCGCAACTCAGAACTGTCGAGCCTCGCCGGCCTCGGCCAGGGCGGCGATGAACTCGCCTGCCCAGCGGGTCACGTCGTGGGTGCGCACCTGCGAGCGCATCGCCTTCATCCGGCGCTCCTGCTCCTGCTCGGGCATGTTGATGGCCTCCAGCAGGGCGGCCTTGAGTCCGTCGATGTCGTGCGGGTTGACCAGCACGGCATCGGTGAGCTGGTCGGCGGCCCCGGCGAACTCCGACAGCACCACGACGCCGCGGTCGTCGACTCGGGCGGCCACGTACTCCTTCGCGACGAGGTTCATGCCGTCGCGCAGCGGAGTCACCACCGCCACGTCGGCCGCCAAGTACATGGCGACCAGCTCGCGGCGGTCGTAGGTGGCGTGCAGGTAGTGCAGCGGGGAGATACCGATCCGGCCGTGCACGCCGTTGATGTGACCGACCTCGAGCTCGATCTCGTCCCGCAGCGCCTGGTAGGCATCGACCCGCTCCCGGCTCGGGGTCGCGACCTGCACGAATACCGCGTCCTCGGGTGTCACCTCCGCATCGGCCAACAGCTCGGCCCAGGCCTTGAGCCGGTGCCGGATGCCCTTGGTGTAGTCCAGGCGGTCCACCCCGAGCATGACGTGCTGGGGGGAGCCGAGCTCAGCCCGGATGGCCTGGGCACGGTTCTGCACCTCGGGCAGCAGCGCCAGCGACTCCACCTCGTCCACGTCCAGCGAGATGGGGAACGCTCCCGCGGTCACCCGTCTGCCGTCGATGATCACCTGGCTGGCCGACACCCGGCGGGCCTCGGTGTAGCGACAGGCGATGTCGAGGAAGTTGCCCACCGCGCCCTGCCGCTGGAAGCCCACCAGGTCTGCCCCGAGCAGGCCGTGCATGATCTGACCTCGCCAGGGCAGCTGCGCGAAGAGCTCCTGCGGTGGGAAGGGGATGTGCAGGAAGAACCCGATCTGCAGGTCCGGTCGCAGCTCGCGCAGCAGGCTGGGGGCGAGCTGCAGCTGATAGTCCTGTACCCAGACCACCGCGCCCGGCGCAGCCACCTCGGCGGCCGCGGCGGCGAAGCGCCGATTGACCCGGACGTAGGCGTCCCACCACTCCCGGTGGTACTCGGCGGGCACGATGACGTCGTGGTAGAGCGGCCACAGGGTCGCGTTCGAGAATCCCTCGTAGTAGTCGGCGATGTCCTGCTCACTGAGCGGAACGGCGACCAGGTCCATGCCGTCGGATTGGAACGGCTCGGGTGCCTCGTCCGGGGAGCCGACCCAGCCGACCCAGGACCCGTCCTGATTGCGCATGACCGGTGCCAGCGCGCTGACCAGGCCGCCAGGGCTGCGCTTCCATCCCTCGGTGCCGTCCGGCGCGACCGTGCGGTCAACCGGAAGCCGGTTGGCCACGACGACGAACTGGCTGTGCGCGGGCGGGGCGGCAGGCTGTCCGGTGCCGACGTCTGTGCTCACGAGCGTCGCCTCCTCCTGGGCCTCCCCACGGTAGTGGGTCGGGGACTAGCGTGGTGGCGTGCCGATGGACCCCCCCGCCGACCTCCGCACGACCCAGGGTCGAGACGCCTGGGCCAGACTGGTCACCTCACCCAGCGACGGCATGGTCGCCCTGGACTACGACGGGACGTTGGCTCCCATCGTCCCGCGGCCCGAGGACGCGGTCGCCCAGTCGGGTGCCGTGGACGCCCTGGTGGCTCTCGCCGAGCGCGGGGTGCAGATCGCCGTCATCACCGGACGTCCGGTGCAGGCTGCCCTCGACCTCGGTGGCCTCGGGGCAGTGCCCGGGCTGATCCTCATGGGGCACTACGGGCTGCAGCGCTGGCAGAACGGTCGGCTGTCCTCCCCCGAGCCGAATCCCGGCGTGGCGCAGGCCCGTGCCCGGCTGACCGAGTACGTCGCCGCCGGCGACCCGGGCATGACGGTCGAGGACAAGCACCAGTCGGTCGCGCTGCACACCCGCAACGCCGCCGACCCAGTCGGCGCCTTCGAGGCGGCCAGGCCGTTCACGGCCGACCTGGCTGAGCAGACCGGCCTGGAGCTGGTGCCCGGTCGGTTCGTGCTCGAGCTGCGCCCGGCGGGGATCGACAAGGGTGGTGCGCTGCGCACGGTTGTCGTCGAGACCGGTGCGGCCGCGGTGCTGTTCGCCGGGGACGACCTCGGTGACCTGCCTGCCCTGGACGCGTTGGCGCAGCTTCGCGGCGACGGCGTGCACGCGCTGGTGGTGTGCAGCGATTCTGCGGAGACCCCAGCCGCGCTGCGGGACCGGGCCGACCTGGTGGTGGACGGGCCGCCGGGGGTGGTGCGAACCCTGGGCGCACTGGCCGATGACATCGACGATGGAGCCTGACCAGCGCCCAACGCAGACCATCGCCACCGAACCGGTGGACTCGCGCAGAAGTGGGCGCTGGCTGCTGGCCTGGGTGCTGGCTGTCGGCCTCGCCGTGTTGACTCCCCTGGCCATCGCCGGGTCCTGGGCGCGCAGCGTCGTCTTCGACACCGACCGGTACGTCGCGACGGTGGGTCCGCTGGTGCGCGACCCGGATGTCCAGGCCGCGCTGACCGACCAGATCAGCACGCAGGTGGTAGCGGCCCTGGACGTGGACGCCTGGGTCGAGCAAACCCTCGAGGTCCTGCCCGGCAGCGACCTGTTCCCGGACGGACAGCCCGGCTCCGGCCCGGCGCAGGCCCTGGATCGCCTCATCGACCCGCTCGTCGGCGCGCTGGAGGACGCGGTGCGCACCGGCGTGGGTCGCGTGGTGACCAGCCAGGCCTTCGCCACCGCCTGGGAGGAGGCCAATCGCAGCGGGCACGAGCAGATCGTCGGCGCGCTCACCGGCGATGCCGAGCTCGCGGAGGTCTCCGGCACCCAGGTGAGCATCCGCACCGAGGTTCTCCTCGACGCGGTCCGGACGGGACTGGACGAGGCCGGACTGGCAAGCGTCGCCGGGCTGCTCCCTCGCGGTGAGGCGTCGTTCGTGCTGTTCGAGAGCGACGCGCTGCCCTGGATACAGGCGGCGCTGCGCCTGCTCGACGTGGTGGGTGCCTGGATGTGGCTGGTGGGCCTGCTCGTCGCCGTCGGTGTGGTGCTCGTGGCCCCCCGACGGCGCATCGGGGTCATGATGGCGGCCGGATCGGTGGGCGTGGGTGCGCTGCTGCTGGCGGGCGTGCTGGCCCTGGCGCGGCGCGCCCTCGTGGAGGGCCCGGACCTGCTGGTGGGTGCCGATGCTCGCGCAGTGCTGTTCGACCAGATCGTGGCAGGGCTGCGGCTGTCCGACCAGCTGGTGCTCGCGGTGTCGCTGGTGGTGCTCCTCGGGGCCGGGGTGGTGGGGCTGGTACGCCGGCCGAGTCCGATCCGCAGCGGCTGACGTCCCGGGCGGGCACGACCGGCCGGATTCGGATGCCCATGAGGGCCTTGTCTCTGCCAGAGTAGGACAGTGGCGATGCTGACCGGTCCGCTGCTGGACTCTCCCCTACCCGTGGACGCCGTGGTGTTCGACATGGACGGTGTGCTCACCGACACCGCTCGGGTGCATCGGGTGGCGTGGAAGCGCTTGTTCGACGACTTCCTGCGCTCCCGCGCCGAGGAGGCCGGCGCGGCGTTCGTCCCCTTCACCGAGGACGACTACCTGGCCTATGTGGACGGCAAGCGCCGTGAGGACGGGGTGGCGTCCTTCCTGCGGTCACGCGGGATCGAGCCGGACCCCGACCTGGTCGAGGAGTTGTCGACGCGCAAGAACGGCTACTTCCTGGACGCGGTCAGCCGCGACGGCGTGGTGGCCTTCGATGACACCATCACCTTCATCCGGGCGTTGCGCGACGCCGGGGTCCACACCGCGCTGATCACGGCGTCCCGCAACGCCGAACCCGTGCTCGGCGGTGCTGGGCTGGGCGAGTTGTTCGAGGTCCGCGTCGACGGGATCGTTGCCGCCGACCTTGGCCTGCCGGGCAAGCCGAAGCCCGATGTCTTCCTGGAGGCGATGCGCCGCGTGGGTGCGGAGGTCGCGCGAACCGCCATCGTGGAGGACGCCGTGTCCGGTGTGCAGGCCGGACGCGCTGGTGGGTTCGCCCTGGTCATTGGGGTGGATCGCACCGGCGGGGAGGAGCACGGGCCACGGCTGGCCGCGGAGGGCGCGGACGTCGTGGTGAACCGCCTGGACGAGATCGAGGTGTCATCGGAGGGGAGCCTGGCATGACCGGCTGGCTGTTGCGCTACGACGGTTACGACCCGGAGAACGAGCCGCTGCGCGAGACGCTGTGCACGCTCGGCAACGGGCGCTTCGCCACCCGCGGCTCGGCCCCGGAGGCTCCGGCCGGCGGGCCGCACTACCCCGGCTGCTACGCCGCGGGAGTCTTCAACCGACTCGCGGTGTCGATCCAGGGTCAGCGGGTGGAGAACGAGTCCATGGTCAACCTGCCCAACTGGCAGTCGTTGACGCTGCGCGTCGAGGACGGGCCGTGGCTGGACGTCGACCGCGACCGCATCGTGGACTACGTCCAGGAGCTGGACCTGCGCCGCGGCGTGCTCACCCGCAGGTTCCGGCTCATCGACGATCAGGGGCGGATCACCGCGATAGCGCAGCGGCGGCTGGTGTCGATGGCCGACCCGTTCTGCGCCGGTCTGGAGACCACGCTCGTGGCGGAGAACTACGAGGGCACCATCACCGTCCGCAGTGGCATCGACGCCCGGGTGCGCAACAGCGGCGTCGCCCGCTACGCCGGGCTCGGCGACGAGCATCTGGTCTGTGTCAGCGCCGAGGAGCTCAACAAGACCGGGGTGTCGGTGGGGGTACGCACCACCCAGTCCCGCATCGAGATCGGCGTGGCGGCTCGTCACCGGGCGCTGATGGAGGACGTCCCGATCGACGTCGAGACGACACCGGTGATCGCCGAAGACCACGCCTGGCAGGACATCACGCTCGAGGTTCTTCCCCATCGCGAGTACACCGTCGACAAGGTCGTCTCCCTGTACACCTCGCTCGACCGCGCGCTGTCCGAGCCGTTCGGCGAGGCACGAGAGAAGGCACTGTGCATGCCCGACTTCGACGAGCTGCTGCGCCGGCACGTGCTGGCCTGGGACCACCTCTGGGCTCGGTGCGATCTGTCCCTGGAAACCGAGGACCGCAACCAGATGGTGCTGCGGCTGCACCTGTTCCACCTGCTGCAGACCGTGTCGAACCACAGCATCGACCTCGACGCGGGCATCCCCGCCCGAGGGCTGCACGGCGAGGCCTACCGGGGGCACATCTTCTGGGACGAGACTTTCGTCTACCCCTATCTCAACCTGCGCATGCCCGAGGTGTCCAAGGCGCTGCTGCTCTACCGCTGGAGGCGGCTGCCGCAAGCCCGCAAGATGGCCGTCGCTGCCGGCTACCAGGGCGCGATGTACCCGTGGCAGAGCGGCGCCAACGGACGTGAGGAGACCCAGACCCTGCACCTGAACCCCGCGTCCGGGCACTGGCTGCCCGACGAGTCGCACCGGCAGCGGCACATCAACGTCGCCGTCGCCTACAACGTGTGGCAGTACTACGAGGCCACCGCCGACCTGGACTTCCTGGCCACCTACGGCGCCGAGATGCTGTTCGAGATCGCCCGCTTCTGGGCCAGCATCGCGAGCTACGACCGGGCCGACGACCGCTACGACATCCGCGGCGTGATGGGACCGGACGAGTACCACGACGCCTACCCGTGGCGCGAGGAACCCGGCTTGGACAACAACGCCTACACCAACGTCATGGTGGTGTGGCTCCTGCAGCGGGCGTTGCGCTGTGTGGAGATCCTTCCGGACCGCCGCCGCAGGCAGCTGCTCGACCTGCTCGACATCCGCCGCAGCGACCTCGAGCGCTGGGAGCACATGACCCGCAAGATGCGGCTGGCCTGGAACGACGGGGTGCTCAGCCAGTTCGAGGGCTACGAGCGGCTCAAGGAGCTGGACTGGGAGGACTACCGGGTCCGCTACGGGAACATCGGGCGGCTGGACCGCATCCTCGAGGCCGAGGGCGACTCGACCAACAACTACCGGCTGAGCAAGCAGGCCGACGTCCTCATGCTGTTCTACCTTCTGTCGGAGGAAGAGATCTCCGACATCGTCACGCGGCTCGGCTACCCGTACGACAGGCTGCTGCCGTCTCGATGCGTGGACTTCTACCTCCAGCGCACCGCACACGGGTCGACGCTGTCCAAGCTCGTGCACGCCTGGGTGCTGGCCCGCATCGACCGGGACGAGGCGTGGCGACTGTTCATGGAGGCGTTGGAGAGCGACGTCAGCGACGTCCAGGGGGGCACCACCCAGGAGGGCATCCACCTCGGCGCCATGGTGGGCACCGTCGACCTGCTGCAGCGGGGCTTCACCGGGATCGAGACCCGCGCCGACCAGCTGCGCTTCGACCCGTTCCTCCCCGAGGAGGTCACCAACCTCCGGTTCCGGATCCGCTACCGCCAGCACTACGGCCTGGAGGTGAACCTGACGCAGCATGCACTCCAGGTGAGCGGCCGTCGACACGTCGGCGAACCGCTGCGGCTTCGGGTGCGGGGTGAGTCCTACGAGATCGACCCGGGGGGCGCGCTCACCGTCCCGTTACCCTGAGGCGCCCGGGTGGGAACGCGCGCGGTCGGCGTCGAGGAGGAGCTTCTCGTCGTCGACGCGCGCACCGGCACCCCCGTCCAGGCTGGTCCACGTCTGGTGAGCCGGGTGCGAGCCGAACGGCAGGCCGACCCGGACGGCGCAGCGCTCGCGGACGGCAGCGGCGTGCACGGGGAGTTCATGCGGCAGCAGGTCGAGGTGGGGACGAGTCCCTGCCGGACACTGGCGGCCCTGTCGGAACAGGTGCGCGGTTTCCGTCTGGTGGCTGCGCGGGCAGCTCGGGCGGAGGGGCTGCGGGTGGCGGCTGTCGGGACGAGTCCGCTGCCGGCCACGCCGATGGTCTCCGCGGACGCCCGGTACCTGTCCCTGCTCTCCACGTTTCGCCAGCTGGCCGGCGACCAGCTCATCAACGGGTGTCACGTGCACGTCGACGTGACGTCCCGCGAGGAGGCGATCGGCGTCGTCGACCGCATCCAGCCCTATCTACCGGTGCTGCGGGCGATCTCGGCGAACTCCCCGTTCTGGAAGGGTCGCGACAGCGGCTACGCCAGCTACCGCAGCGTCGTCTGGGGCCGCTGGCCGTCCGCCGGGCCGACCGAGCCGTTCGGCACACCACAGGTGTACGAGGACACCGTCCAGGCACTGCTGCAGACCGGAGCCGTCGTCGACCGCGGGAACCTCTACTTCGACGCTCGCCCGTCAGAGAAGTACCCGACCGTGGAGATCCGTGCTGCTGACGTCTGCCTCGACTCGGACGACACGGTGCTGGTCGGCGGCCTGGCCCGGGCGCTGGTCGCCTCGATGGCCACTGCTTGGGCGGATGAGTGTCCGTTCGTCCCCACCCGCGTGGCGCTGCTGCGCACCGCGCACTGGCGGGCAGCGCGCGACGGTCTGGCCGGGCGGCTGGTGCATCCGCACACCGCGCAGCTCGTACCGGCCGAGGAGGCGCTGCGGGCGCTCCTCGACGTCGCCGCCGACGCGCTGGACGACCTCGGTGACCGACAGACGGTGTCCGAGCTCGCCGCACAGGTGCTGCGTCGGGGGACGGGTGCCGCCAGGCAGCGGCGGGCCTTTCACCGACGCGCCAACCTGGCGGACGTGGTGGTGATGGCGGCCGAGCACACGGCCACGGTCTGACCGTCGTGCGGAGGGCGTGGGATTCGAACCCACGAGGACGGAGGGGGCCCCGCCCTAGAAGTTTTCAAGACTTCCCCGTTCGGCCACTCCGGCAGCCCTCCCGCGGCACGAGCGGCTCCATTGTGCCGCAGCGTTCAGGCGGTGTCGGGATGCTGCGGTCGATCGAGGGGGGCCGGATGAGCCGGGTCGACGTCGAGGAGCATGGCCAGCAACTGCGGGTCGCGGGCGACGAGGGCGTCGATCAGCGCGCCGCGCCGTTCGGCGAGGGCTGCCTTGCGGGCGGGGTCGAGCGTCGCCCGCACCGCAGCCGCGCCCTCCCGCAGCTCGCCGACGATCTGCGGGGTGCTCATCCGGTCCGCGGATGGCACGGGGTCGCCGGGCAGGACTTCCACGCGGTGCTGCGCGTCGTCGTCCGCCGGCACGACCGCACCCAACGAGGCCAGGGTCGCGGGGCGGGTGAGCACCACCAGCAATGCCCCCAAGACGACCCAGACCGTCACGACGAGGCCGCTCTCGCTGAAGATCGTCGCCGCTGCGAGGAGGCCGCCATGCACGGTCGCCCCGAACAAGGCCGCCCGCAGCAGCGAACCACGGCGCACCGAGCCCTCCCGCACCGCCTCCGCGGAGGCGTTGCGCGCCACGGTGGCCACCAGGCACAGGCCTGCCACGAAGACCGCACCGCCGACCGGGCCGGTCGCCCCGGCCGTGTCGATCGCGATCAGGTAGGCCAGCGCCGCCATCCCCCCGACGGAGAGCAGCCAGCCCAGCGTGGCGAGGCGGCAGAGTCGGGAGCCTGCGAAGGCGGTCAGGGCGCGCCGGCCGGGACCGGCGGAGGGCGGTGGGCTGTGCATGGGGGATGACTGTGCTGCACCGGGCCGCAGATCGCATCCGGAAGCGCTCGTGACCACCACCTGCGCAGCCATGCACCAGGCGGCGTGCCTGACCTGTCGCCGGTGGGCCCTTGACAGCCGCGCGGACTGCGGTAGGACGCTCGCATGACTGGACCGTCTGATGTCGGCCAGGACACTGTGGAGCAGCTACGGGCCCGCCGTGAGGCGCTCGGGAGCGCCACCACCGACCTGGAGAGCACGACTTCGCCACGGAGTCGGGTGGGGTCGACTGACGGTCTGGGGTCGCGTTAGGTTCGGCGATCGTGACCGGCCCGTTCACGCTCAGCGTCGACTGTGGCGGCACCGGCGTGAAGTGTCGCGTGCTCGACGCTGCGGGCCTCCCGGTCACGCCGCGCACCCGGCTGCGCACGCCCTACCCGTGCCCCCCACAGGAGCTGGTGCGGGCACTGCAGGTGCTGGCGAGCACCGTCGGGGCGTCGTTCGACCGCGTGTCGGTCGGCATGCCAGGAGTCGTCCGGGATGGGGTGGTGCGGTGGACGCCGCACTACGTCACCGAGGCTGGACCCTTCACAGCCATCCGTCCGGACCTGGTCCGGCTCTGGGAGGGGCTGGACGTCCGCGCCATGCTGGAGGAGGCGTTCGCGCGGCCTACCCGAGTGGTCAACGACGCCGAGATGGCGGGGCTGGGGTGACCAGCGGGCACGGGTACGAGGTCATGCTCACCCTGGGCACCGGGCTCGGCTTCGCGCACTACGCCGACGGGGTTCTGCTGCCGAAGATCGAGGTGTCCGCCACCCCGTTCACCAAGAACCTGACCTTCGACCAGGCGCTGGGGCACCACGTCCGGCGTGAGATCGGCGACCGAAGGTGGACCACCCGGGTGCTGCGCGGACTGCGTCGCCTGCATGCGATCTACTACTGGGACAACTGCTACCTCGGTGGTGGCGGAGCCAAGCACCTGACACGCCCGGTCGACGCGTGGGCCACCGTGGTGGGCAACGAGGCCGGGCTGCTCGGCGGGGTACGTCTGTGGGACGACCCCCCGGGGAACGTCGCGGACGCCCAGCGCACCGTCCTGCTGCAGACCGCAGCGGTCGGCGCTAGCGCTGACCCGGCACCACGTGCCACCGTCGGTTCGCCAGCGACGCGTTGACCCGGCGCACCTGCGCGGTGCGTGCCGGGTCCACCCGACCCGTGGTAGCCCCGTCGACGTCGCCCAGGCCGGCGAGCACCTCGCCCATCGGGTCCACCACGCGGCTCAGGCCGCAGTAGCGCTCACCGGCCTTAGCCGCGGCGGCGACGTGCACGGTGTTCTCGATGGCCCGGGCAGCCAGCAGGGTGCACCAGTGGTGCTCCTTCCCGGGGCCGCGCAGCCACGCGGCCGGTATCACCAGCAGGTCGGCGCCCGCGTCGACCAGCGCCCGGGACTGCTCGGGGAAGCGCAGGTCGTAGCAGGTCTGCAGGCCGACCGTGATCGGCTCGGAGCCCGCGACCGGCACCACCACGGTGACGGCCGCGGGCTCCCCGGCGCGCAGCCGATCGGACTCGCGGTAGCCGAACGCGTCGTACAGGTGCACCTTGCGGTAGGAGGCAAGCAGGGTCCCGTCCGGGCCGAACGCCGCGAGCGTGTTGAACGGGCGCGCGCCGTCGGTGGCCTCGAACATGCCGCCGACCACGACGGCGCCGCAGTCGGCCGCCAGGGCGGAGAGCATCTGGCCGAACGGCCCGTCCAGCGGCTCGGCCAGCGGCCCGAGCGGGGTCGCGCCGGAGCCGAAGTCCACCTGGCTGGCCTCGGGCAGCACAATGAGGTCCACCGGCCCGGAGCCGTCCAGCGCGGCATGCACCGTCGGGGGGATCTGTGCCCGGTTGGCCTGCGGGTCGGTCCCGCTGGTGTGCTGGATCAGCATGACCTGCACTACAGCCGTCCCAGCCCGCCGTCCACGTACAGCACCTGCCCGGTGATGTACCCGGCCTGCTCGGAGGCGAAGAACGAGATCGCCGCGGCGACGTCCTCCGGGACACCGACCCGTCGCACCGGTGTGGCGGCGGCGATGTTCTCCTGGAACTGCTCGAAGGGGAGGCCGACCCGCTCGGCGGTCTGCGCCGTCATCGCCGACGTGATGAAGCCGGGGGCCACCGCGTTCGCGGTGATCCCGAACGGTCCGAGCTCAAGCGCCAGGGTCTTGGTGAAGCCGCGGATGCCGGCCTTGGCCGCGGAGTAGTTGGCCTGGCCTCGGTTGCCGTCCCCGCCGGTGGAGGACAGGCTGATGATGCGCCCGTAGCGCTGCTCGACCATGTGCTTCTGGGCCGCCTGGCTGCACAGGAAGGCGCCCTTGAGATGCACGTCGAGCACCAGGTCCCAGTCCTCGTCGGTCATGCGGAACAGCAGGTTGTCCCGGATCAGCCCGGCGTTGTTCACCAGGATGTCGAGCCGGCCGAGCTCCTCGACGATCGCCGCCACGCCGGACTCCACCTGGGCGCGGTCCGAGACGTCCATGCCCACCGCCATGGCCCGCCCGCCCGCGTCCTCGATCGCCCGTACGGTGTGTGCGCAGCCTTCGGCGGACAGGTCGCAGGCGGCGACGGCGGCGCCGTCCTGGGCCAGCCGCACCGCTGTCGCTGCACCGATTCCGCGCGCCGCGCCAGTCACCATCGCTACGCGCCTGTCGCTGGTGTCCATACCCTTCCTCCCATGCTCGACCTCGCACGCCGCCGTCCATCGGCGGTCGTCGTGCCAGGACGGCCCCGGTGAGCACCCACCTTCCGCCGCCCGAACCGGAGCACCTGTCCGGCACCATCTTGCTCGGTCGGCGGCGCACCAGCGCTGCGCGGGCCATCGGCGTTCGGGTGGGCATCGCCCTCGTGGTGCTGGCGGCTGTGGTGGCCATCGTCTACCTCGACCGCGAGGGGTACAACGACGACGCCGACGGCGAGGTGAGCCTGCTCGACGCGCTCTACTACTCGACGGTCACCCTGTCCACGACCGGGTACGGGGACATCACCCCGGTGAGCAACGGTGCGCGGCTGATCAACGTCCTGCTCATCACGCCGCTGCGGATCCTCTTCCTCATCGTCCTGGTCGGTACGACCCTGGAAGCCCTCACCTTCCGCAGCCGAGAGGCCTGGCGGCGGGACCGTTGGAGGAACAGCGTGCAGAACCACATCGTCGTCATCGGCTACGGTGTCAAGGGGCGCAGCGCGGTCAACACGCTGCTGGCCAATGGCGTGCCGCGTTCGCAGATGGTGGTGATCGACCCGGTTGCCTCCACCATCGCCGAGGCCAACGAGGACGGGCTGGTCGGAGTGGTGGGTGACGCCACGCGCTCGGAGGTGCAGCGTCGCGCCCAGGTCGAGCGAGCAGCCAAGGTGGTCGTCTCACCCGAGCGGGACGACACCGCCGTGCTCGTCACCCTGACCGCCCGCAGCCTCAACCCGCACGTCACGATCATCGCGGCGGTCCGCGAGGAGGAGAACGCCGGGATCCTGCGCCACAGCGGTGCCAACTCGGTCATCACCTCCTCGGACTCGGTCGGCCGCCTGCTCGGCCTCGCAGCGGTCAGCCCGACCATCTCCGACGTTCTCGAAGACCTGCTCTCCTCCGGGCAGGGTCTACAGGTGGCCGAGCGGCGGGTCCTGCCCCGCGAGGAGGGGCGCACGCCGTGGCAGCTCGACGAGCCCGTGCTCGCGGTGGTGCGGGACGAGGAGGTGGTGCCGTACTACTCGCCGGCCGTTGGGCATCTGGTCCGCGAGGACCGCGTCGTGGTCGTGCGGCCCGCCGAGGAGCTGCCCTGGGCCAGGAAGGTCGCGACCGACGAGTAGTGACTCCCCGCGAGCCGCCGAACCCTCCCGTCCCGCCTGAGCGGTGCTCCCGGCCGGTGTCCACCGGGGGTTGGTGTGCGCCGGGTCTTGCCTTGGGTAAGGATGGACGCCATGAGCGACGAGCAGTCCTCCGTCCGCGAGACGTCGGACCCAGCCTCCCGGGTGGTCGTGGTGGGACCGGGCGCAATGGCCAGCGAGGGCCCGTCCGATGACGGCGGTGAGCATCGCTCGATCACGGATCTGGTCGAGCAGCCGGCCAAGGTGATGCGGATCGGAACAATGATCAAGCAGCTGCTGGACGAGGTGAAGGCGGCACCGCTGGACGAGGCGAGCCGCAGGCGGCTGCAGTCCATCCATCGCGCCTCGATCGTCGAGCTGGAGAACGGCCTGGCCCAGGAGCTGGTGGAGGAGCTGGAGCGGCTGTCGCTGCCCTTCGTCGAGGATGAGGTGCCCACCGAGGCCGAGCTGCGCATCGCCCAGGCCCAGCTGGTGGGCTGGTTGGAGGGGCTGTTCCACGGGATCCAGACCGCGCTGTTCGCTCAGCAGATGGCCGCGCGGGCGCAGCTGGAGCAGATGCGTCGGGCGCTGCCCCCAGGCCAGGAGGGTCAGCCGGGAGCGCGGCAGTCCCCGGAGGGCACCACCGAGGAGACCCGTCCGCACCTCGGTCGCGGCATGTACCTCTGACGCGGCGCACCACGCAGCAACGGTGAGCCGTCGGCCACGCTGGGTGTCTGGCTCCTGATGGCAGCGCGAGTCGGGAGTCGTTGGCGCCGCCGGCGCCGCCGAGCACTCCCGGACCCGCTCGGGGCCGGCCTGTGGCGCCGGCTCCACG
>Ga0114939_10001816_pt1 | contig 16549 bp, 18 predicted proteins | sample AshMeaCrysSpring_FD_87196 | JGI IMG/M metagenome (GOLD analysis project Ga0114939, IMG submission 87196) | Groundwater microbial communities from Big Spring, Nevada to study Microbial Dark Matter (Phase II) - Ash Meadows Crystal Spring | ecosystem: Environmental > Aquatic > Deep subsurface >... | reverse complement strand
GGTCGTGGTGCGGCAAGCCGGCGGCGACCGGAACTCGCGATGAACGCCCCCGCCGCACGCCAGCTGCTGGCACTGCTCGACGACACCAGCCGTGCGCGGGCGGTGATCGAGATGTCGTCGATGCTGGCGCGCCAGCTTCAGCGTCCACTCGAGCTGGTGTACGTCGAAAGCACGCCCGCCCTCGTCGCAGCGGCGCTGCCGTTCACACGCGTGCTCGCCCCAGGGGCCGGCGAGTGGCTGCCGTTCGCACCGCCCGACGTCGAGCGCGGCTATCGGGCGCAAGCGCTTCGCCTGCGCGAACTGGCGCAGACGATCTCGCTGCGCCAGTCGGTGAGCTGGTCGCTGCGCGTCGTGCGCGGCGCGCTCGAGCAGGTGGCCGTCGAGCTGCGCGCGCAGTCCGACCTGCTGCTCGTGGGCGGCGCGTCGCCGTCGATGCCGTTGGCCACACCCCGCGCCGCACAACGAAGGGGCGGACCCCTCGTGGTAGCGCTCGTCGACGACACAGCCGCCGGCGAACGCGCGATTCGCACCGCCGAGCAGGTGGCCCACGCGCTGGGTGGAGCGGTGCAGGTGCGCCGCTGCACCGACGGTGCCGACGTCGCCAGCCTGCCCGCGACCTGCGACCTGGTGGTGCTGGCGCAGGGACTCGCCGACACCGCCCGCGTGGCTCGTCTGCGCTGCCCGGCCCTGCTCGTCGCTTAGGCTTGAGCACGCTGCACTCGCCGCACGACCGACCAACGATGCCCCAGCCCGACGTCAAGCACGCCCGACCTCCTGGACCGCTCGTCTTCATTGGTGGCGGTGCCATCACGCAAGGAACCCTGCCGCTCGCGCTGCGGCACCTGCAGATCGACCCGCGCGACATCACCATCGTCAGCTCCGACGCACGCGGGCGCGACGAGGCCGCCGCGCTGGGGGTGGACTTCGTCGAGCAGGCGCTGGTGCCCTCCAATCTGCACGAGGTCTTGCAACCGCTGCTGCGGCCGGGTAGCTTCGTCGTCAACCTGTCGGTCGATGTGTCGTCGGTGGCACTGATCGAGCTGGCTCAGGCCTGCGCGGCGATGTACATCGACACCTGCATCGAACCCTGGGCCGGCGCCTACACCGACCCGCAGGCCAGCGCCGCGGCGCGCAGCAACTACGCGCTGCGCGAGCAGGCGTTGGCGCTGCGCGGCCGTTTCCCGCAGGGTCACACCGCCATGCTGGCCCACGGCGCCAACCCGGGCCTGGTGTCGTACTTCGTCAAGCAGGCCCTGCTCGACCTGCAGCGCGACATCGAAGGTCGCACGGACGTGCCGGCCACGCGCGACGGCTGGGCCCGCCTGGCGATGCGCCTGGGCGTGCGCACGATCCATGTCGCCGAGCGCGACACGCAGGCGTCGGCGCAGCCCAAGCAGCGCGGTGAGTTCGTCAACACCTGGTCGTGCGACGGCTTCGTCAGCGAAGGCCTGCAACCGTCCGAGCTCGGCTGGGGCACGCACGAGCGCGCCCTGCCGCCGGATGGCCACGAACACGACAGCGGCTGTCGTGCCGCGATCTACCTGAGCCGCCCCGGCGCCACGGTGCGCGTGCGCAGCTGGACGCCGCAGGAGGGCCCGTATCACGGCTTCCTGATCACGCACAACGAGTCCATCTCGGTCGCCGATCACCTGAGCGTGCGCGAGGGCGACACCGTCGTCTACTGCCCGACCTGCCACTACGCGTACCACCCGTGCGACGCCGCGGTGCTCAGCCTGCACGAGCTGGCGGGCCGCAACTACCGCGTCCAGCCGCGCCAGCGCGTGATCCGCGACGACATCGCGAGCGGCACCGACGAGCTGGGCGTGCTGCTGGGCGGCCACGCGCGCAATGCCTACTGGTACGGATCGCAGCTGTCGATCGACGAGGCGCGCGGCCTTGCCCCCTACAACAGCGCCACCACCCTGCAGGTGTGCGCGGCCGTGCTGGCCGGCATCGTCTGGGCCATCGAGCATCCGCGCGCCGGCATCGTCGAGGCCGACGACATGGACTTCGACCGTGTGCTCCACGTCGCCCGGCCCTACCTGGGACGGCTCGGCGGCCACTACACCGACTGGAGTCCACTGACCGATCGTGCACGCCTGTTCCCAGAGGCGATCGACACCGGCGACCCCTGGCAGTTCGCCAACGTGCGCGTCGCCTGAGTCTGTCGCGGCGCCGCGCGTCCCTGCGCGTGTCGGGCAAACCGTCCGCGGCTTGATGGCGGTCAATTGAAATCCGGTTGCCCCGTCCCTACCATAGGCGCGGATCGGGGCCGCGGGCTGCGCCGGCAGGCCGGGCGCCCGACCCAGCCCCGCATCTCTGTCATGTTCATCAAGGAGTAACCGATGAAAGAGACATCCCTGGTTCCGTTTCGGGACAACTGGCGCGAACTCGACGACTACTTCGACCGCGCGTTCGGGCGCTTCCCGCGCCTTTGGCGCGGCGAGCGCGAACTCGAGTGGCGCCCCGCCACCGACATCAGCGAAACCGCGAACGAGTTCCTCGTCAAGGCCGAGCTGCCCGAGGTGAAGAAGGAGGACATCAGCGTCGAGCTCGACGGCAACACGCTGACGATCAAGGGCGAGCGCAAGCAGGAGAAGGAAGAAAAGGGCACGAAGGTGCACCGCATCGAGCGCACCTACGGGTCGTTCATGCGCAGCTTCACGTTGCCCGAGAACGTCGACGGCAAGGCGATCACCGCCGAGGTGAAGGACGGCGTGCTGCACGTGCACCTGCCCAAGGTCGAGGTGTCCAAGGCGGCGCCCACCAAGGTGGCGATCAAGTAGCTCCACCGGGCCCGTGCCCGCGCGGCGGCCTTCGCGCGGGCATTCGGCGACGGCCCACCGCTGCGGGGAGATCGACATGAAGCTCGCATCGACGGCGTTCGCGGCGCAGGGCGAAATCCCCAGGCGCCACACCTGCGAAGGCGACGACCTTGCGCCGGCCCTTCGCTGGACCGACGTGCCGGCGCTGGCGCGGAGCCTGGCCCTGATCGTCGACGACCCCGACGCACCCGACCCGGCTGCCCCGCGCATGACCTGGGTGCACTGGGTGCTCTACGACATCGCAACCACGCTGGCGGGCCTGCCCGAGGGCGGGCGACCGGCCATTGCCGGGCCTCGCGACGGCCTGAACGACTGGAAGCGCACCGGCTGGGGCGGCCCTTGCCCACCGATCGGCCGGCACCGCTACTTCTTCAAGCTCTACGCGCTCGACACCCTGCTCGGCGACCTGCACCACCCGACCAAGGCGCAGCTCGAGCGGGCGATGCAGGGCCACGTGCTGGCCCACGCCGAGTTGATCGGCACCTACGAAAAGCACGGCTGACGCACGCCGCCTTCCGCGGCCAGGCGCTTGCGTGTCATGATCGACCGCAGGCAAACCGGCAAGTGGAGGGTCCGATGCGCGAATTCGACCTCGTGGTGATCGGCGGCGGCTCGGGCGGGGTGCGCGCCGCGCGCATCGCCTCGCAGCACGGCGCGCGCGTGGCGCTGGTGGAGGCCTGGCGCGTGGGCGGCACCTGCGTGATCCGCGGCTGCGTGCCCAAGAAGCTGATGGTCTACGCCTCGCGCTTCGCGCAGGAGTTCGACGAGGCAGCCGGCTTCGGCTGGAGCGTGGGCGAGCGTCGCTTCGACTGGGCCACGCTCAAGGCGCATCGCGACCGCGAAGTGGCGCGGCTGGAGGGCGTGTACGCAGCCAACCTCGACAAGGCTGGCGTCGCCGTGCTCAAGGACCACGCCCGCTTCGACGACGCCCACACCGTCGTGCTGGGCAGCAGCGGCGAACGCCTGCGCGCCGCGCACGTGCTGGTCGCCACCGGTGCCACGCCAGCGATGGGAGCGCCGATACCCGGCATCGAGCTGGCCCACAGTTCCAACGAGATCTTCGAGTGGCACGCGCTGCCCCAGCGCGTGGTGATCCAGGGCGGCGGCTACATCGCGGTCGAGTTCGCCTGCCTGCTCGGCGCGCTGGGCGCGCAGGTGACGCTGGTCTACCGCGGCGAGCAGATCCTGCGCGGCTTCGACGCCGACCTGCGCACGCGCTTGCAGGCGCAGATGGCGGTCGACGGCATCGAGATCGTCACCGGCCGCACGGTCGAGTCGATCGAGGCCGTGGGCAGCGCGCGGCTGGTGACGCTGTCCGACGAACGCACCATCGCCGCCGACGAGGTGGTGTTCGCGACCGGCCGCATCCCGCACATCATGGACCTGGGCCTCGAACGCGCCGGGGTGCGCCACACCGCGCACGGCGCCATCGTCGTCGACGACTACTCGCGCACCAACGTGGCGCACGTGTACGCGGTGGGGGACGTCACGAACCGCGTCAACCTCACGCCCGCAGCCATCCGCGAGGGTCACGCCTTTGCCGATACGGTCTTCGGCGGCAAACCCACGCCGGTGCGGTATGGGCTGGTGCCGACGGCCGTGTTCACCACGCCGGAGATCGGCACCGTCGGTCTCACCGAGGAACAGGCTCTCGCGCAGCACCCGCGGCTCGACGTGTACCGCACCGACTTCCGTCCCATGAAGGCCACGCTGTCGGGACATGGTCACCGCGTGTTCATGAAGCTGCTGGTCGACCGCGACAGCGACCGCGTCCTGGGCTGCCACATGATCGGCGAAGGCGCTGGCGAAATGGTGCAGCTTCTCGGCGTTGCGCTCCAGGCCGGCGCCACCAAGGCGCAGTTCGACGCCACGCTGGCGGTGCACCCGACGGCGGCCGAGGAATGGGTGACGCTGCGCACGCCGGCGCAGCGCCACAATGCCTGAGGCGCCGCCGCGCGGGATCCGTGAAACGCGTCGCCCAGGCGCCCAACCTGGCCCTGGCGGCGCTGTGGGCCGACCAGCTCACGTCGGCGGGCATCGACGCCACCGTGCAGCGTGCGTACGCCAGCGGCATCGCCGGCGAGATCCCGCCCGACCAGGCCCTGCCGGAGGTGTGGGTGCTCGACGATGCACAACTGAGCGTGGCCCGCCGGCTGCTCGACGAACTGCGCCACCTGCCCTGGCACCACTGGACGTGCACGGCCTGCGGCGAAACGGTGGACGGACCGTTCGAGCAGTGCTGGCACTGCGGCGCCTTGCGGCGGCCGTAGCCGCAAGCCGCGACCGCTGTCGCTGCCGCAACCTTGCGACAATGGCGGGTTCAGGAGCCCGACGATGAGCAGCACGATTCTCCAATCCCTTCCCACCGGCCAGCGCGTGGGCATTGCGTTCTCCGGCGGGCTGGACACCAGCGCCGCGGTGCACTGGATGCGCGCGAAGGGGGCCATTCCCTGCGCCTACACCGCCAACCTCGGGCAGCCCGACGAGAGCGACTACGAAGACATCCCCCGCAAGGCCAAGACCTACGGCGCGGACATCGCGAGGCTCATTGACTGCCGCCCGCAGCTCGTCGCCGAAGGCATCGCCGCCATCCAGTGCGGCGCCTTCCACATCTCCACCGGCGGCGCCACCTACTTCAATACCACGCCGCTGGGCCGCGCCGTCACCGGCACCGCGCTGGTGGTGGCGATGAAGGAGGACGGCGTCCACATCTGGGGCGACGGCAGCACCTACAAGGGCAACGACATCGAGCGCTTCTACCGCTACGGCCTGCTCGCCAACCCGGCGCTGAAGATCTACAAGCCCTGGCTGGACCAGACCTTCATCGACGAGCTGGGCGGCCGCAAGGAGATGAGCGAGTACCTCATCGCCAACGGTTTCGACTACAAGATGAGCGTGGAGAAGGCCTACTCCACCGACAGCAACATGCTCGGCGCCACGCACGAGGCCAAGGACCTGGAGTTCCTGAACAAGGGCATCGCCATCGTCAACCCGATCATGGGCGTGGCCTTCTGGCGCGACGACGTCGCGGTGAAGGCCGAGACGGTGAGCATCAGGTTCGAGGAAGGCGTGCCGGTGGCGCTCAACGGCATGACGTTCCCCCATGCCGTGGCGCTGTTCGAAGAGGCCAACCGCATCGGTGGCCGTCACGGACTGGGCATGAGCGACCAGATCGAGAACCGCATCATCGAGGCCAAGAGCCGCGGCATCTACGAAGCGCCGGGGATGGCGCTGCTGCACATCGCCTACGAGCGCCTGGTCACCGGCATCCACAACGAGGACACCATTGAGCAGTACCGCAACAACGGCCGCCGCCTGGGCCGCCTGCTGTACCAGGGCCGCTGGTTCGACCCGCAGTGCATGATGCTGCGCGAGACCGCGCAACGCTGGGTCGCCCGCGCCGTCACCGGCGAGGTGACGTTGGAACTGCGCCGCGGCAACGACTACTCGATCGTCGACACCACGAGCCCCAACCTCACCTACAAGCCCGAACGGCTGAGCATGGAGAAGGTCGAAGGCGCCTTCACGCCCGCCGACCGCATCGGCCAGCTGACGATGCGCAACCTCGACATCGCCGACACGCGCGACAAGCTGGGCATCTACAGCCAGGTGGGCCTGCTCGGCGGCAGCGCGGACGGGTCGATCCCGCTGCTCGGCCAGGCCGGCAACGACAAGCCCTGAGCCCCGCGGCTCCAGGTCCGCCTGCGCGGACCTGGACAGCGCGAAGAGGCCGAGCTCTGCGAGGCCGCGGCCTGCAGAGCTGAGCCCCGCGGCTCACGGCCTGCCTGCGCAGGCCGGGACGGGGCGAAGGGTGAGAGCTCTGCGAGCACGCGGCCTGCAGGGCTGAGCTGCGCCACGCGCCGCCCTCAGTCGCCGCCGAAACGCGACTCGCGCAGCACCGAGCAGATCTGGATGCTGTATTCGCTGTAGAACGTGGATCGGCCTTGTTGCTTGGCCTGCGCGTGCTCGGGGTGCCGGGACCAGGCCTGCTGCGCCTCCTCGCTTTCGAACTCGACGATGGTGACGCGCTCGCCGTCGTCGGCCGTGAAGGACTTGTGCGAGCGGTATCCCGGCATCCGGCGCGCCAGCTCCGACATCCGGGGCGCCATTTCCATGTAGGCGTCGCGCCCCTCGGGCCTCAGCCGCGAGCGAAAGACGGTGACGATCATCGCGGGTCTCCGTGCGTCGGTGCCGGCCGCGCCGTGCGGCTCACTGCGGTTCGATCTTGGCGTCGCGAATGGCCTTGGCCCACTTTTCGGTTTCCGCCGCGTTGCGCTTGGCCAGCTGCTCCGGCGTGCCCGGGTCGATGGCGAAGCCGTTGGCCGCGAACTTGTCCTGCAGGTCCTTGGCGCTGGCGGCCTCGTTGATGGCGGCGTTGAGCCTGGCCACGATGTCGGGCGGCGTGCCGGCCGGCGCGAACACCGCGAAGTAGGCGATCAGCTCGTAGTCCTTCAGCCCCAGCGCCTCGTTGACCGTCGGCAGGTCGGGCACCGCGGCTACCCGCTTGGTCGACGTCACCGCCAGCCCGCGGATCTTGCCGGCCTTGTACTGCGGCACGGTCACGCCGAAGTCGGCGGTGAACACGTTGACCTGCCCGCCGATCAGGTCCGTCATCGCGGCCGGGCCGGCCTTGTACGGAATCGCGTTCATCTGGATGCCGGTCATGCTCGCCAGCATCAGCGATGACACCTGCTGCGACGTGCTGGCGTAGGCGAAGCTGATCTGCCCGGGCTTGGACTTGGCCAGGTCCACCAATTCCTTGAGCGTCTTGGCTGGCACGTCGTTGTTGACGGTCACCATCAGCGGCACCGAACCCAGGAAGCCCACGGGCGTGAAGGCGGTGTCCTGGTTGTAGGGCAGCTGCTTCATCAGGTACTTCAGCGCCGCGTTGGTGCTGTTGGTGCCGACGAGGATGGTGTAGCCGTCGGGCGCCGCCTTGGCCACCTCGGCGGCACCGAGCATGCCGTTGGCGCCGGGCTTGTTGTCGATGACGATCTGCTGTCCCAGCGTCACCGACATCTTCTCCGCGAAGGCGCGGCCGATCTGGTCGGTGGCACTGCCGGCCGCGAACGGCACGACGGCGCGGATGGGCTTGTTCGGATACGGCTGGGCCAGCGCGGCGGCGCTGCCCAGCAAGGCGACGGCGGCGGTCAGCCAGCGGGTGAAGATTCGCATGGGTTTGTCTCCGGTTTGGGTTTCGAGGATACGACGCGGGAGTTTAGGCGGCCTCGGGCGGCAGCTCGATGCCGAGCACCACGCTGCTCAGGGTCTTGCCGTGCGCGTCGAGCGCCAGCGATCGCGTGACGCCACCGCCCAGGGCGTCGTCCATGACGAAGTGCAGCGCGCCCAGGTGCGGCAGCGCGTGGCGCACCACACGCCCGCGCACGACGCCGGCGTAGGCCGCCTGCACGCGTTCGGCGGTGAGCACCTGCTCGAGCCGCGCGTAGTGCACCGGCTCGAGCGCGATCACGCTCAGCGTGGCGCGGTTGCCCTTGTCGCCCGAGCGCGCCATGGCGATGTCGCGCACCTTCATCTCACAGCTCCAGCACCTCGCAGCGCGGCTGCACGGCGTGGCGCGGGACGAGCGCCGATGCGGCCGCCACCACCTCGCGCACGGACTGCGTCACCCCGCCGCCCGCGGCGGGCCCGTTCAGGTACAGCGCCTCCACTTCCTGGCCCACCGCCTCGGCCTGCGCGCGCGTGGCGCAGCGCACCGCCAGGCGCAGCCGCACCTCGTACGGCTCGTGCCCCGCGCCGCTGGCGGCAGCGTGCATGGCGTCGACGCCGATCAGCTCGGCGCGCCGCTCGCAACCGGCCAGCGCGCCGCGCGCCAGGCGATGGTCGAGCACGCGCAGCGCCAGTTCACCGCGCTCGCGCGCGCCGCCTCCGGCATACGAGATCTGCCCTTCGCCGATGAAGCCGTCGCGATACCCCAGCGTCACCTTCAACCGGTCGGGCCGCTCGTGGCCGCTCGCACCGCGCACCGCGACGCGGTCGGCACCGAGCTCGTCGAACTGGACGGCCGAGAAGTCCGCCGTGACGTCGGGCTGCAGGTAGCACGCCGGGTCTTCGATCTCGTAGAGCAGCTGCGCCGTGCAGGTGAGCCGGTCGATGCGCCCGCCGCTGCCCGCCAGCTTGGTGATGACCGCGTGGCCGTGCTCGTCCACTTCGGCCAGCGGAAAGCCCACGTCTTCGAGCCCCGGCACGTCGAAGCAGCCGGGATCGGCGATGTAGCCGCCGCTCACCTGCGCGGCGCACTCCAGCAGGTGGCCCACCGCGATGCCGCGGCCCAGCCGCGCCCAATCGTCATCGGCCCAGCCGTGGTGGTGCATCAGCGGCGCCAGGAACAGCGCCGGGTCGGCCACGCGGCCGGTGAGGACCACGTCGGCCCCGCTTGCCAGCGCCGGCAGCACCGCGTCGGCGCCCAGATAGGCGTTGGCCGACACCAGCCGCTCGCCCAGGTCGCTCACCGTGCGCGCGTCGTCCAACAGCGGCACGTCGTGGCGGCGCACCCAGTCCAGCACGTCGTCGCCGCTGACCACCGCCACGCGCAGCCGCGGCAGGCCCAGCTCGCGCGCCACAGCGAGGGCGGCCACGCCGGCGGCCTGCGGGTGGGCCGCGCCCATGTTGCTGATCACCGTCACGCCCTGGCGCACGCACGCCGGCAGCACGGCCCGCAGGCGCGCCGCGAGCATCGGGTCGTAGCCCTGCGTCGGATCCTGCTGACGGCGCAGCTGCGCCAGCGCGATCGTGCGTTCGGCCAGGCACTCGAAGACGATCGCATCGAGCGCACCGCGCTCGGCCAGGGCCACGGCGGGGTCGATGCGGTCGCCGGCATAGCCGGCCCCGCAGCCGATGCGAAAGGGCTTCATCCGGGGCCGAAGCGTATCCGACGGCAACGTCCTCGACAAAGACGACAGGTCGCGACGCAGCGGGGCGCCGCGGGCGCATGATCGCGGCCGGTGCCGCAACGCACGAGGAGGCTGCCCCATGCCGCGCAAGCTGATCACCCTGGGCACGCGCGTCGTCGCGCTCGACGCCCGCCCCGACCGCCTGGACCTGCGCGACCTGCCCTACCGACCCACGCTGGGCAATCTGCCGCCGCTGCACCCCTGCGACAGCGAGCTGGCGCAGTGCCTGTCGGGCTATGCCCGCGCCGGCCTGGTGCTCGATCAGGGTCGCGAGGGCGCCTGCACCGGCTTCGGCCTGGCCGCGGTCATCAACTACCTGCTCTTCGTGCGTGCCGGCGATGCGCCTGCGGCCACGCCCCGCCGAGTCAGCCCGGCGATGCTGTACCAGTTGGCGCGTCAATACGACGAGTGGCCCGGCGAAGACTACGAGGGCTCGAGCTGCCGCGGCGCCCTCAAGGGTTGGCACCGCCACGGCGTGTGCCGCGACACCCTGTGGCCCCGCGAAGTGCGGCGCGGCAAGTCCGTGTTCGTGCCGCCCACCGAGAACGCCGCCGACCGCGACGACCCCGACACCAACTGGGACGTCGATGCGCTGGACACCACGCTGGGCGTGTACTACCGCATCGACCCGCGCTCGGTGGTCGACATGCAGGCCGCCATACGCGACACCGGCGCGGTCTACGTGTCGGCCACCGTGCACGAAGGCTGGGCCGTGCGCGCGCGCAGGCGCCTGCGCGGCCACGCCGACCTGGCGCGCATCGCGCACGTGCCCAAGCCGCGGGACAGCGGCGGCCATGCCTTTGCGCTGGTGGGCTACAACGACCTCGGCTTCGTGGTGCAGAACTCGTGGGGCCCGGGCTGGGGCTCGCTCGGCTTTGCGCTACTGCCCTACGAGGACTGGGTCAGCCACGGCGATGACGCGTGGGTCTTCACCCTGGGCGTGCCGCGCCGCCAGGCCGTGGTCGCACGGCGCGCAGGTGCGGCGCGCACGGTGCGCTCGCCGCGGTTCAGGCTGCCGCCGTCGGCGCGACATGGCAGCGAGCCGCCCCAGCGCCCGGTGGGACTGGTGGCCGCCGACGACACGCTGGTGCGCCGCTACCGCAGCGTGCCCGAGGCCTTTCACCCCCTCGACGCCGACCACGCCTACCGCCACACCGTGCTGCTCGACCGCGGTTTTGCAGTCTGCAACGACATCACCGCCGAGGGCCCGGCGCAGGCGCTCGACGGCGCGGTGCTGCATCGCCCGCAGCTCTGGTTGAACGAGCACAAGGCCACCAAGCTGATGATCTACGTGCACGGCGGCTTGAACAGCGAGGCCGACTCCATCACCCGCATCCGCGCGCTGGCGCCGTATGCGCTGGGGCACGGCATCTACCCGCTGTTCGTCACCTGGCGCTCGGGTGCGCTGGAAACCGTGTCCGACGTGGTCGAGGAAACCTTCGCCCGCCTCGGCCTGGGCGCGCGCGGGGCCGAGCCGGCACGCGGCTGGCTCGACCGCCTGACCGAGAAGACCGACCGTCTGCTCGAGCCCATCCTGCGCCCGCCCGGCGGTGCGTTATGGTCGCAGATGAAGCTCAACGCCGAGCGCGCCAGCCGCCACGCCCAGGGCGGCGCCCGCCTGATGGCCGAGCGGCTGCGTGCGCTGGCCGCCCAGGTGCCTGGGCTGGAGCTCCACCTCGTCGGCCACTCCGCCGGCGCCATCGTGATCGGCGCGTGGCTGGCCGCACTGAAGGACGCCGGCCTGCGCGTGGCCACGCTGCGCCTGCTCGCCCCGGCGTGCACCACGCGCTTCGCGCTCGACCATTACCGCAGCGCGGTGCGCAGCGGCACGCTCGATCCGGCGCACTGGCACATCCACACCCTGTCGGACAAGAACGAACGCGACGACAGCGTGGGCCCCTACCGCAAGTCGCTGCTGTACCTGGTGAGCCGCTCGTTCGAGGAGTCGCACAAGACCCCGCTGCTCGGCCTGGACCGCACGTTCGACCCCGCCACCATCTCCGCGGGCACGGCCGACGATTCGTGGGACGCCGACGGCAGCGCCGCCGTGCGCGAATGGCAGCGCTTCTGGAACTCGCTGGGCCTGGACGCCACGCACCGCGCCGCCCACGTGCTGGCGCGCAGCCATGTCTCCACCGGTGCCGGCAGCATCGCCGCCACGCACGGCTGCTTCGACAACGCGGTGGACATCATGGGCGACGCGCTGGGCTACGTGATGAATCCGCAGGCGCCGCAGCGCGTGCGCATCTATCGGCTCGATTACTGACGCGACCTCGCGGGGGGAACCGCGACACCCGGCGCGTGCCGGCCTACGGCGCCAGGCTCGACCCCAGACGCACCAGCGCGCGGTAGAACGACGCCACGTGCAGCGCCTGCGAAAACCCGCCGCCCTGGATGGCCGCGTGCACCCGGTCGAGCGGCAGCACGTCCACCATGATGTCCTCGGTGGCATCGAGCCGCTGCGCTGACACCGGCCGCGCGGACTGCGCCACGAACATGTGCACGCGATGGGTCTGTCGCGCCGGATTGGCGGACAAGCTGTCAAGGTAGACCCAGTCATCGGCAGCGTAGCCCGTCTCCTCCTGCAGCTCGCGCTGCGCGGCCGCCAGCGGCTCCTCGCCATCGTCCACCACGCCGCCGGGCAGTTCCATGCACACCACGCCCGCGGCGTGGCGGTACTGGCGCACCACCACCAGGCACCCGGCGGCATCGAGCGCAAGCACGTGCACCCATTCCTTCTCGTGCGAGACCCCGTAGGACTCGATCACGCGCCCACCGGGAAGCTCGCAGCGGTCGGCGGTCAGGCGCACACACGGGCCGTCTACCACCGTCAATGAGCCGAGCTTCTTTCAGCGCCGGACGGTCATGGTTCGTGTCTCGCTGGATCAGGTGCGCCGCGCAACGAAGAACTCGTACGCGTACGTGTGGCCGAAGCGGCGATGCGTCTCGACCTCGCGCGCGAGCACGTCGAGGGCGGCCTGCGCCTGCGCATCGTCCTTGTAGGTCGTCGCGCGCAACGCGTCGATGCGCTGGCGCATCGGCGCGTAGAAGTCGTCCCACCACGCCTCTTCGGGCAGCGTGAAATGGCCTACCGGACCAAACCCCGTGGCCGCAATGGCCGCCAGCACGTCGTCCACCCGCCCCATGGCCGGATAGTCCTGCTCGAAGCTTGCCCTGACCTCGGGCGGTGGGTCATCCGTGCGCCAGACCGCATCGGTGAACGCCACGTACCCGCCCGGCCTGAGCCACGCCCGGCAGCGCTGCAGCGCAGGGGCGATGCCCAGGTTGTACAGCGCCCCTTCCGACCACACCAGGTCGAAGCTCTGCGGCGGCAGTTCCACGCGCACCATGTCGCCCACGAACGCGTGCACGCGCTGCAGCAGCCCGCGCTGCGCAAGCACGGCGCGCAGCCGCTCGATGCTGGGCGCGTGGCTGTCCACCGCCATGATGGCCCCCTTCGTCAACTCGGCCAGCTGCAAGGTTTGCCCGCCGACGCCGCAACCCAGGTCCAGCACGTCCGGCTTCGCCGGCAGGCCCTCGCACAGCGCCAGCGCCCGGGCCGCGCAGGCGCGGTTGCCCGGCCCCTGCCGCGGCAGCGACTCGTAGACCTCGAGGAAGATGGGCCAGAAGGCGTCTTCGGGTTGGCTCATGGTTGCGCCGGAACTCACGGCAGGCGCCCATCCAAACAGCGTTCGCGTGCGGTGCGCAGGTCGATTTCACGGACTTCAGGGCTGCCCGTTGTCCCCATAACGCACGAAGCCCTCCCGCCCATGCAGAGTCGCATAGAAGCGCTCGACAGCCGGCAACACCGGCTTGTCGAAGGGGGTGGCGTACCACCGGTGCGTGCACAGGCCCAGCACGACGTCGGCCAGCGTCAGCGTGGTCCCCGTCACATACGGCCCGGCCTTCGCCAGTGCATCGTCGAGGATGGTCATATGCCGGTTCCAGCTCGCCATGCTTTCCTGAACGGCCCCGGCGTCCGTGTGGCGCGGGCTCTTGCGCACGAGCGCCATGAAGGCGTAGCGCCAGGCGTTGTTGAGCTCGCTGGCCTGCCAATCCATCCACTGTTCCACCACCGCCCGGGCCGCTGGCTCGTCGGGCAGGAGCCGGGTATCGCCCTCACGCGCGGCCAGGTACCGGCAGATGGCGTTGGACTCCCACAGCACGAACGGCCCGTCGACCAGCACCGGCACCATCGAGTTCGGATTGAGTCGCCGGTACTCGGGCGAGGACAGATCGAGGCCCTGCGTGCCCCACTGGACGTTGTCGAACGCCAGCCCGAGTTCGTGACAGGTCCACAGCACCTTGCGGACGTTGATCGACGACGAGCGACCGAGTACCTGCAGCATGGGCCAATCTCCGCCTGGTGCGATCACGCGCTTGCGCGCGGCTTTCCGACCCCGGGCATCACAGCCGATACCCGCGCAGCACGTTGTACCTGGACACCTGCTCTGGCGTCAGGATGCGCACCTGCTCCAGATGCGCCTGCAAATGGACACCACGCACGGCGGCCTGGGCCTCGCCCACCCGCTTCAGCGCGGCCCCGAGCGCGTCCGGCGTAGCCGTCCTGCGCGCGAACAACTGGTCGAGGGCGCGTTCAGACGCGATGAGTTCCTCGCCACGGGCCACCGCCTGGTCCTGCATGCGTCGGTACAACTCCTGCGTGGCCTGCCGCTGCTGCGCCGTAAGCGAAAGCCGGTCAGCCAGCTCAAGCACGTGCAGCGGGCCGGGGTAGCCGTTCAGCTCGGCAGCCAGCGCCAGGCTCATGCCACGCCCGGCCTTGAGCCCTTCGATGTCGGCCGGAGCCAACGCCTTGATCTCGCGCGACTCCATGCCCGCGTAGTGCGAATGCCCCGCGCAGCCCGCCATCACCACGGCGGCCATGCCGGTCAGCCACGCCTTGAACGTTCGTCCCATGCCGTTTCTCCACCTTATCACTCATCAAACACATCCGCACTCTGGCGGGCCTTCTCCGCCGGCAGGCGCGCCAAGACCCGGCAAGGCCGTGCCCGGCGTTACCGCAGCGACAACAGCAAACCGGCCCACAGGCCCACCACCACCAGCAGCCCCAGCGCAAAGACCGGGAAGCGGTGCATCACCTTGTTGTAGGTGCAGTGGATGAAGCTGTGCGCCACGCGCAGGGCCACGAACACCCACGCGCCGGCGACCAGCCAGTCTGGCGTGACCGACGTTGCCAGCGCCGTGGCGACCAGCGCATAGAACAACACCGGCACCTCGAACAGGTTGCGGAAGTTGTCGGCCGCCTGCACGTTGACGAGCTTGGCCGCCATCAGCACCGACGTGCTGGCCGCCTGCGGGTGGACGCGCTTTTCCTTCATCTCGCGAGTTCGCACGTAGAGCAGCCGTGCTCCGACCAGGAACGTGAGAGCGACCATGGCGAATGCGCTGGCAACGAGGAGAAAGGCATGGCTCATTTCTGGATCCCCGGACATGGATGTTCGCCGCTTGTGGCCTGCGCGCCAGTCGGGCGGCCGCGCAGTGTTGCGCGCACAGCGCCGGCTGGCAAGCCAGAAAGAGGCAGGCGGCGCAGACTGCTCAGGCCAACGCCTGTACCGAGGGGGTGGCTGCGGGCCTCAGAGCCCGGTCGTGGCGTGACGCGCCGTCCGTTCACGGCGGGTCGAACTGGCCATGCCGCCAAGCGACCGCGGCAAACCGTGCTGCGCCGGCTGGCGCCTAGGCATGCACGACCGGGAAGCGATCTGCCGAACCCTCGGTGACGCAGGTCATCCCACACCCTACTGGCGCTTGCACCGCAATTCATCGGTCCTACCGGCGTTCGTGTCCAACCAGCTCAGTCTGAGGTCGTCGCCCTTGAGGACGAGACTGACATTCTGGCCCTCGTACAAGCCGTTGCTTGCCGAGCCGACGAGCCACAGCGTCGCCGTGCGGTCACCACGCTCGAGTCGTATCGTGGCCGGGTCGGTCGCGAAGAAGTCTGCGACCGTCACGTTCGCGGGGTTGTTCTCGCAGACGAAGGAGACCGTCCTCGACGGCACCAGTCTCCAAAGCGCTTGCAGCTCCGCCGTGCGCATCCTGTAACGGGCGTCGACACAGTCCTTCACCGTGTTGACGGTCCACGTCGCCGTGATCCAGGTCTTGTCCCTGGCTTTCCAGCACTCGTTGCGGCCTTGGATCCATCCGCGTTGTTCTGTCTTAAGTTGCCTATCTAGTCCGTCTCTGGCTCTTGCCATGGCCGACTGGAACACGCTGGCGAGCTTGCGGTCGAGGGCTGCAAGCGACGGGTCGCTGCAGATCAGCTTCTCCACCTCGCCCCGCGCTTTCGCGCAGTCGAAGGTCGGCCCCTGCGCCGACACGATGGGAGGCGAGCACGCCAGGCTAGCGGCAAGAGACAGGGAAGCGATCGATGGTGTCCGCATGGTCTATCCGTTGAGCGTCGCAGAACGTTCGCGATCGATGCACCCGACGGAGTTCACTTGCTCGACAAACGGTGAAGCCCCGCAGCTGGAGCCGAGCTGCGAGCACCGATGCGGCGCCTGACCCGGCAGACAGATGATGGACCACGGCAATAGGCGAGCCCAGTGCCGCGGCGGTGCGAGCCGGCTTCCGTGATGGGTTAGACGGTACCTTGGTGCAGACAAACGTACAATAACACGTACAAGGAGGCTTGCCATGGATGCCATTACCTACAGCGCTGCCCGCGCGAACCTTGCCAAGACGATGGATCGGGTCTGCGAGGACCACGAGCCGATCATCATCACCCGCAATGGCGAACAGTCGGTAGTCATGGTCTCGCTGGACGACTTCAAGGCCCTAGAGGAGACTGCGTACCTG
>Ga0114939_10001815_pt1 | contig 16550 bp, 18 predicted proteins | sample AshMeaCrysSpring_FD_87196 | JGI IMG/M metagenome (GOLD analysis project Ga0114939, IMG submission 87196) | Groundwater microbial communities from Big Spring, Nevada to study Microbial Dark Matter (Phase II) - Ash Meadows Crystal Spring | ecosystem: Environmental > Aquatic > Deep subsurface >... | reverse complement strand
ATAACCTTGGTAATTTCAGTTCTGACATTCAGTGTTTTTAATTTGTCTTAAGCTTTTAAGATATATTTTTCTTAAAGGCATTTTATATTCTTATGAGACTAACAATAGCACCATTATATTGCTTCTGTTGCGTCGCACACTTGTACATTCTGTTCTTTGTGCACCTAACTAATAGTTAATTCTAAACTACCAGTAAAGTAACCTACACACAACCAATTTTTACACAAATTAAGCGCCTTCTTCTTCTCTTTCAAATTCCTCTTTAAGAATGCGTAATACATCGTTAATAGTTTCTTTCTCAAGATCTGTTCTACGCTCAAGTTCTTCAGCTGTTAGGCTAAGTACGCTCTTAGCAGTATCGCAACCTACACGCTTAAACTCGTCAATGATCCACATTTCAATTTCGTCGCTAAATTCATCTAAGTCAATATCAAACTCGTTGCTTACTTCTTCATCTTTTCTAAACACATCAATCTCGTAGCCAGTAAGTTCACAAGCAAGCTTAATATTTACACCTCTACGGCCAATAGCAAGCGATACCTGATCTTGTTCCAAATAAGCATCTACTTGTTTTTTGTCCTCATCAATTTTCATGTAGCTAATTTTTGCAGGCGTTAATGAACGCTGAATTAACAACTGATTATTGGTAGTGTAGTTAATGATGTCAATGTTTTCGTTTTTCAATTCACGAACAATGCCGTGAATACGGCTGCCCTTCATACCTACGCAGGCACCTACTGGGTCTATACGGTCATCGTAGCTTTCTACAGCAACTTTTGCTCTTTCACCCGGGTCACGTACTATTTTCTTAATAGAAATTAGACCATCCATAATTTCAGGAACTTCTATTTCCAGCAATTTAGCTAAAAATAAAGGGCTTGTTCTTGATAAAATGATAACAGGATTGTTATTTTTCAAGTCCACACGCTCAATTACAGCACGTGCATTTTCTCCTTTCTTAAAGTAATCTTGCGGTATTTGTTCAGATTTTGGTAGAATCAATTCGTTACCTTCTTCATCTAATAATAATACCTCTTTTTTCCAAACTTGGTACACCTCAGCAGAAATAATTTCACCTACACGTTCGTTGTATTTTTTAATTAATTCTGTTTTCTTCAAATCGCCAATACGGCTAGCCAACGTTTGTTTAGCAGCTAAAATAGCTCTTCTGCCAAAGTCTAGCATATCCATTTCTTCGTACAATTCTTCACCCACCTCAAAGTCAGGCTCAATTTTAATAGCTTGTGTATAAGCTACTTCAGCCAAAGGATCTATCACCTCACCATCTTCTACAATCATTCTTCTACGAATAATTTCAAGGTCACCTTTTTCTGAGTTTACGATAACGTCAAAATTATCGTCGCTACCATATTTTTTACGCAACAAGGTTTTAAAAACATCTTCTACCACCTTCATTAACGTAGGTCTGTCAAGGTTTTCTGCTTCCTTAAAATCCTGAAAGGCATCTACTAAATTGATACTTGCCATACTGTTATATTTACAATGTGCGATGTATGATGTACGGTTATTGCACCGTAGAATCGCTATTAAAATTTAATTTGTACCGTTGTTGATTTAATATTTTCAAATGGTATTACTACTTGTGCTACCACCAGTTTTTTACCTTTACCCTCACTTGTTTCTATTGTAATACCTTCTTCAGTAACTTCAAGCAACACACCTTCTTTTTCCGACGCATCGTTTAAAATTACTTCTACGCTTCTACCAATATTTTTTTTGTATTGGCGATGCAGTTTCAAAGGTTCGGTAATGCCTGGGCTAGATACTTCTAAGCTAAAATCGCCTTCTGGATAAATGCCTGCTTCTTCAATTACCTTGTACAATTGTCTGTTAATACGTACACATTTATCAATAGGTAAACCAGAATCTGCATCTAAAAAAACCTTAATATTATTGGTGGGTTTTATTTTTAACGATACCAAAAATATCTCAGCCTCATTAGCAATAATATCATTTACAAACGATTCTAAAACTTGTATTTGTTCTGCTGCTGCCATAGTTAAAAAGAAGAGGGGAACGACCTCGTTCCCCTCTGTTATTCGTTCTTTCGGTGCAAATGTAGTGAGTTAAGCCTATAAGTGCCAAATTATACTGTAAATATTTAAAGATATTACTGATTGGTGCCGATAACGTGAAGCATTTGTGAAAATGCCCCACGAAATGTTATAGCATATTACCTTTGTATCATTATGATAAAGTTAATTTTTTGGTGTTTTTTAATATATTGCCTGTACCGTTTCGTGTTCGAATTGGTTATTCCTGTGAGCCGTACAGTTTCTAAAATGAAAGAAACAGTGCAGCAAATGCAAGAACAACAAGGTTTTCAGCAACATACTACAGCACAGCAGCCTCAACAAGAAGCCCCTAAAAAATCTACCACCACCAATACCAATGGTGAATACATAGATTTTGAAGAAGTGAGGTAAAAGTTACAAGTTACTGGTTTCTAGTTACAGGCAGTAACCAATTACAACGCTAAATCTAACACCGTTTTAGGTGCTACTAGGTGTATCGTTTGTATGCCTAAAGTATCTGCTGCTTCAATGTTTTTGATTGTATCGTCAATAAACAGTGTTTCTTCAGCCAATAGATTTTGTTCTTCTAAAATAGCTAAAAACGAATCTGCATAAGGCTTACGCAAACCCAAATACTGCGAGTAATACGCTTTTATAAAATGGTCATTAAAATCTGCCTTACCAGTATTTGATTCATAGATAGACATAAAAGCGTCATAATGAATTTGGTTAGTGTTGGAAAATAAGAAAACGTTGTATTTGGTTTTGATTGTTTTTAACCATTCTATTCTTTCCAAAGGAAAATTACCAAGCATGGCATTCCAGGCTTCTTTTATTTCAGCGTCAGTAAAATTTACCTTACCATCTTGCCTAAAACGTTCGTAGAATTCTGGCTCAGATATTTTACCAGTTTCTAAATCTTCAAATAAATGATTAGCGTGGTGCTGAGTAAAAAAAGCATCAAAGTCTTCAATACCAAGATTAGTAAATGCATCTTTTGTTTTTTGGTAATGAATTTCAAGGAAAATGCCCCCTAAATCGAATATGATGTTTTTTATTTTTTGCATTTTACAAAAATAATAGCCAAATTTTAAAAATAGAATTGGATAATATTTTCAAATCTTTATTTTTGCCGCCTCAAAACAAAAAACTAGTTCTTAAAATATTGTGTTGAGTTAACCATTCAACATTAGGGCCTATAGCTCAGTTGGTTAGAGCACCTGACTCATAATCAGGGGGTCCCAGGATCATGCCCTGGTGGGCCCACGCAAGGTTGTCAATGCAAATTGGCAACCTTTTTTTATGCAAGTTTTCTTTGTTATACTTAGCTTTCAGATTTCTTGTGCCATGGTTATTGAGGGGTTTAATAGTAATCGCAAATAACAGGTCGGCTTTATCTTTATTTCAGGGTTTTCTAAACGAGAATCAAGAACAGCGCTATTAGTGAAATAGTGCATAACCAAGTTTGTGTAAAATATATTTATGGATGACACATTGAGATTTTATTTATATAATATTGAATGGAATGAACTGAGCGCATCGGATGCATCTATTAAAGAGTTGGTAAATATGGGCTTACCAAATGATTATATTAGCTATAATGAAGGTCTTTAACGGTGGAGAAGGCGAGGTCGGTGAAAACGGTTGGTTATGTCTCTTTCCTGTCGACGAATTGCTTGAAATAAATAAAGATTATGCCTTGCTTTTGGAGCAAATTCCTAACTACTTTTTGTTTGGAAAAGACGCTGCTGATACTGGCTATGCATTTCATTTGATAAATCTAACTTTTCATTCCTTTGGACTAATGTCTAATTTTAAAACTGATGCTATTGAGTTTTGTGGAAATTCCTTTTCTGAATTTATTGAATATCTATACAACAAGTAATCGAGTAAATATTTTCACATTAATTCAACTAAATAAAACTCATTTACAAAAGTTTATAAAAGGCGTTTCTTAGTACGGATAAATAGATATGTTAAGACCTAATATCAATATCGTCTTTAACACCAATCTTGTTCGCCCTCACATTACACTTTTCTACGTTTTCCTATTTCGCAATCATTTTTACCGATTGCTACACTAAATACAAATTTGCTGGCATAATCTTGCGGCACAGTTATTTAATTAACCTTCTTTAGCAAGTGTTAACTAATTGTTTTACATCCATCATTGGTAAAATAGATAATAATGAAACGTTTTTTAGTAAGCCTTTTTGCCTTAGGTATTACAGCGCTTAATGCACAAAAAAATACCTTGCTAGACCAAACATTTTGGCGCAGCAACCCTAATCTAGAAGCTGTGCAAGCTGAAATTGCAAAAGGTAGCAACCCATCTGAGTTTAACAGAAACATGTTCGACCCTGTGGTTTTGGCTATCAATAACCAAGCGTCTACTGAGGTAATTAAGTTTTTAATAGACCAAAAAGGTAACGAGCCTAATAAGCTAACCCATGATGGTCGTACGTATATTTTTTGGGCAGCAGCAAGGGGTAATGTAGACGTGGTAGATTACTTAATAAGCAAAGGTACTAACGTAAACATTATTGATAGTCACAGTGCTACAGCTATATCTTTTGCAGCAAGTGGTGGGCAACAAAATACGAAGGTGTATGATGCCTTGATTAAAGCAGGTTCTGATGTAAAACAAAAGAGCCAAGAAGGTGCAAGCTTACTTCTACAAACTATTGCAAGCGATAAAGATTTTGTGTTAACCAATTATTTTATTTCTAAAGGTTTATCGTTACTAGATGTAGATGCAGCAGGCAATACAGCGTTTAACTATGTTGCTAGAACTGGTAATATTGACCTAATGAAAACACTTATAGAAAAAGGCGTAAAGTATAATAACAACGCTATGATTTTAGCAGCGCAAGGTGGTAGAGGTGCAGCTACAAAACTAGAAGTGTACCAATACTTAGAAAGCTTAGGTATAAAGCCTAATGCTGTAAATGCGAACGGTGAAAATGCATTACATGCACTAGCTCGTAAGCCCAACCAAAATGCTATAATCAGTTATTTCCTATCAAAAGGTACTGATGTAAACCAAGCAGATAATGATGGCAATACACCATTTATGCTAGCTGCTGGTTTTAATAGAGATACCACCGCTATCAACCTATTTGCCGCAGGCGTTAAAAATATTAATCAGGCAAATAAAAAAGGCCTTACAGCTTTGGCAATGGCTACACGCAATAACTCAGCTGATGTAATGCAATACCTAATAGCAAAAGGTGCCAACGTAAATACTGTAGATAAAGAAGGTAATAACTTGGCTTACTATTGGTTGCAATCTTACAGCCCATTTGCATTGCTTGGTAGAGAGGGTGGTAGGCCCGAAGGCGGTAGACCAGAAGGCGCGCCAAATGGTGGTGGCAGACCTCAAGAATTATCGGCACTAAAAGCAGATGCTTTTAATGCTAAAATGCAAGTGTTGCAAGACAAGGGCTTTAACATCACTACACCACAAAAAGATGGTAGCACGTTGTACCATTTAGCAATTACTAAAAATGACCTTGGTTTATTAAAACGCATTGAGCCATTAAAAGTAGATGTGAATGTAAAAAATAAAGAAGGTCTTACGCCTTTATTAAAAGCAGCGATGGTGGCTAAAGATGATATAATTTTAAAGTACTTACTCAGCATTGGCGCTAAAAAAGAAGCGACAACAGACTTTAAAGAAACAGCTTACGACCTTGCAAAAGAGAATGAGTTTTTAACCAAGAATAAAATTTCTATAGACTTTCTAAAATAACACAATGACAAGCATTTTCAAAGGATTAATGGCAACAGTAGTTTGCCTTGTAATGACAAGCACCATCTTAGCACAAAAAGCAGCAACTACTAAGTATAAGTGTATGGTACAAATGACCAACTATATGGGTGAAGGTGCTTACATGGTAGTATCTCTAATAGATAGTAAAGGCGCTTACGAGAAAACATTGTACGTGATGGGATCGGATAAAAAATGGTATCCTAATTTAAAATCTTGGCACACCGCTTTTAAAAAGAAGCCAACCAATATCAGCGCTATTACGGGTGCTTCTGTTACCAATGGCGATAGAAGTGTAACAGTAATAGAAATTGAAACAGCTAAAATAAATGCAGGCTATAAACTACGTTTTGAAACATCTGTTGAAGACAAACCTTACTACGAAAAAGATGTAGAAGTGCCTTTAACTACTGAAGGTTTAAATGGTAAAACAGATGGCACAGGCTATATACGTTATGTACGTTTTAGCGCAACTAATTAATAGCATATTATGACGATTTCTGTATGGAGATACAGCCACTTAACCTTGGCTGTATCTTCTTTTATTTTTATAGCGTTGGCAGCTATTACAGGTATTGTATTGGCTTTTGAACCCATCAGCAATAAATTGCCCAATTACAGGGCAAGTGGCTTTAATCAAGTTACAGTAGCGCAAGCCTTGCCTGCTATTAAAAAATCGTATACCGATATTACAGAAATCTCAGTTGATGCCAATCAGTTTGTTATTGTTAAAGGCGCTGATAGTACAGGTAAAAATGTAGAAGCTTATGTGCATCCTGTTACAGGTGCTACACTAGGTAAAGTAAGCAAGCAAAGCGATTTCTTTCAATGGGTTACAGCCTTGCATCGCTCATTGTTCTTGCACGAAGCAGGTCGTTTTTTTGTAGGGCTTACATGCTTTTTATTGTTGCTAATAGCCTTGTCTGGCAGCATATTGGTAATACAGCGTCAGCGAGGTATAAAGCTTTTTTTTGCAAAAATTATTAAAGAGCATCCTGCACAATATTTTCACGTATTACTAGGCCGTTGGTCCTTAGTACCTATTATCCTTATTTGCTTGTCTGGTACGTATTTATCGCTGGTAAAATTTGGTGTATTTACTGAGAAGAAAATAACCCACAAAATAGACTTTGATAAGCTGGGTGCAGGTGCTAAAAAAGACTTGAAAGACTTTGCTATTTTTAATAGTACACCACTGGCAGAAGTACAAACTATCGAGTTTCCTTTCTCAGACGATCCAGAAGATTATTATACCCTAAAGCTAAAAGATAAAGAGCTAGTGGTAGACCAATTTTCTGGTGAGGTATTAAGCAAAATCGCTTATCCAACTACGGTACTTATTAATAATCTTAGCCTTGATTTGCACACAGGTCGTAAAAGCATATTATGGGCTATTGTTTTAGGTATTGCTTCTATCAATATTCTATACTTTATTTACTCTGGTTTTGTAATTACGCTAAAGCGTAGAAGTGGTATTGTAAAAAACAAATACAAAGCCAATGAATGCCAGTACATACTACTTGTAGGTAGCGAAAATGGTAGCACATTTACATTTGCTAATGCCATTTATAAGCAGTTGATAGCAAGTGGTAAAAAAGTATTTATTACAGAGCTAAACAACTATCAGCTTTTTCCTCAGGCAGAACATTTGCTAGTACTTACAGCGACTTATGGCTTAGGCGAAGCACCTACTAATGCCAGTAAATTTGCAGTCTTATTAAATAAATACCATCAAAAGCAAACCATACAATTTTCGGTGCTAGGTTTTGGCTCAAGGGCATATACTGAGTATTGCAAATACGCTTACAATGTACATGCTTTATTAGCAGCACAAGCTTGGGCAGCGCCTATGCTTGATGTACATACGGTTAATGATAAGTCACCTGACCAGTTTAAAGTATGGTTAGATGCATGGACAGAAAAAGCAGGTCTACCCACAATCGCTCTGCCGGCATCGCTACACCAGCAACCAAAAGGTTTACAACGTTTTAAGGTAGTAAGTAAAACAATAGGCGCTTCTACTGATGAGCCCTTTATAGTAACGCTACAGCCAATTGGTAAAACCACTTTTACCTCAGGTGATTTACTAGCCATTTATCCTGCAAAAGATTATCGTGAACGTTTGTATTCTATTGGCAAAATAGGCAAGCACATACAACTTGGTGTGAAGCTTTTACCAAATGGGTTGGGCTCAAGTTTTTTATACCAGCTAAATAGTAACGATACGCTTGAAGCCAAAGTGATTAGTAACACACATTTTCATATGCCTAGTGCTGCTACCACAGTGGTAATGATAGCCAATGGTACAGGCATTGCACCATTCTTAGGCATGATAGATGAGAACACCAAACACAACGCCTACCACTTATACTTTGGTTGTAGAACGCAGCAAACTTATGCGATGTATGAAACAGCCATTGAGGCTGCTATTGATAACAAACAGCTTGCGCAAATACAAGTCGCATATTCTCGTGAAGGTAAGCAGCAGTATGTAACAGATTTGCTGGCTGCAGATGCTAGTTTTATTGCTAGCACATTAGCTAGTAAAGGTGTGCTGATGCTGTGCGGCTCGCTTGCTATGCATCAGAGTGTAATGCAAGTACTAGCTACCATTTGCGCAGCGCACACCAACAACACTTTACAATACTATCAAGCACAAGGGCAAATATTGACAGACTGCTATTAATGAAGTATTTAAACGGTATAATGGCTCAACCTTGATATTTTATCTGCGTTTATCTGCGTAATCTGCGAGCAACATCTTCTTCTTAGAGGTATATACTTTACCATCATCTGCTACCATAATGCAGCTATAGGCAGGGTATTGATGAATAAGCTGTAAGCCAGCCTCTTTACCAAGCACCATTAGCGATGTACTAAAGCCGTTACACATCTCTGTACTAGGGCCAAATACTGTAACACTGCATAGCCCTGTAGCAGGGTAACCTGTAGCAGGGTTAATAATGTGTGAGTACCTTTTGCCATTAAATACTACAAATTTTTCGTAGCTACCCGAGGTAGTAACCGAGCCACCCTTCAATGGTATAATACCTAATAGTTTACTTTTCTGTAAGGGATTGGTAATGCCAATATTCCAATCTTTACCGTTTGGTTGCTTGCCCCAGGTACTCATATCGCCAGAGCCATTTACAATGCCTGCTTGTATACCTTTAGCCAGCATCATCGCTCTACAGCGGTCTGCGGCATAGCCCTCGCCAAGGGCGCCAAAGCCTATCTTCATGCCGGGCAGCTTGAGAAAGATGGTTGCGTTAATTGAGTCTAGTATGATGTTTTGATAGCCCACTTTTGCTACAGATTGTTTTACAGCTTCTGGTGAAGGCATAGCGGTCATAGAGCCATCAAATTTCCATATTCTGTCCATGGCAGCAAAGCTGATATCGAAAGCGCCATTGGTGCGCTTAGACCATTCTATGCCCCTTTGAGTAAGCTCAAATACTTCTCTATCTACCTTTACAGGTGCTATACCAGCATTGCGGTTTACAGCTGATATTTGGGTCTCGGCTTTCCAATCAGATATGAGGTATTCTATCCTGCGTACTTCGGCTATAACTGTGTCTATATAGAGTTCTGCTGTGGTAGAATCTTTGGCTACTATGGTAATGTCAAACCTGCTACCCATCAATAGTGTGGTACGCTTACGTAATACTTGCGCTTGCCCCATAATTACAAGGCCTATGGCTATAAGGGTAAAGGGTAATCGTAAATATTTGATGCTCGTCATGCTTATTAGTTAATGGGTATACATTTAAGCCATAGCAAGGTGTGCTGTTTAGCTTATTGCAAATAAACAGGTAATTGCTGCAAGGGTATTTATATTTTAGGCAAAACCTACTTGTTAATCTGGTAAAAATAGCTGCTTGATACGGCCTTGAGTGGGAGTTGATACTTAGTTGGGTGGGAGTAGCTAGGTACTGAATGGATAGGAACACAAATGACTTAGGTGGAATGGATAAGCACAGATTTTATGGGTTAAGTTGTAATATTCAATAAATAATTATTCAATTTTCAATACACAACGATGGCTTGGATTTAAAAATTCGCTTACTTGACAGCAGTTAGAAAGTTATTGATAATTAATATTACTTTTCAAATATCCTCCCTTCAAGTACCCTGCAAGCCGGCTGTAAGTGGGTAACTAGGTGCGTATGGATAGGAACACGGATGACGCAGATTGAGTGGACAGATATTGATTTTAAGATGCAAGTGTTTGTGATTAAAAAATCCCACTCTATCTGTTCAGACGACATGCCCTTTGGAACATGTCGCCCAACAGATAAATGCATCGTTTACAACCGCAATTATTTCACCAAACCTACCATTCTTTTGCAAAACTTTTCGCATGGCTAAAAACGTGCCCACTCATACATGTTATTCAATCGCTAATGTTTTCCAAAATGCATTGGGCAAATAACTTTTGTAGCTTAATAAGTTTGCTTTTGTTTCCAAAGCAGCATCTGCCATGTTGTTATCCTTAAAATATTGGTATTCAAAATAGTGGCCCCAAAACTGAATAATGTTATCGGCATCTTTTTTCAGCAATGCAAGCTTATCAATGGCTATGTTCTTGCAAGTGTTTTCTAATAAAGTTTGGTTTACAATTTGCAAAAATGCCAATTCGGTTTTGCCTATTTCGCCTTTATCATTTAATCGTTGAAAACGTTTTCTATCTGTAAAAAAAATGCCTGTTTTTTCGGGTAAAGTGGTTGCCAAAAAAATTCCAAAAGATGCAACTCCTAATATTCCAAAAAACGGATTGAACAATGAATTATTGAACAAAAAATAACCAATTGCAGCAAAAGCAACCACTAATGAAGCTATTGGGCCACTAATGAGTATTAATTTGTACTTATTAATTAAATCTGTTTCTTCTAATAGTTTAGTTGGCGATGTAGCAGCAACACCACCAAAATATTGAACATTGGTATTAAAATACACACGCAGCTTGTTATTTTCTCTTTTTATTCCTAAGAAACCAACCACATATAATTCAGTTTTAAAATTCTGAAGTAACCCCGCAAATAAATGCCCTAACTCGTGTAAGGCAATAGCAACAAACGGTGCTAAAACAACGGAACTGAAAAAAATAGTGTTAGACAAAGCACTTTCTGTTGGAAAAAACTTTAAAAGGGTTTGCTTGTCTATCACTTCGTACACTAAAAAAACCAAGCCGCCACCCATAATTAAGCCAATAGTGCTGTCGATTAGTATTTTTTTATTGAATTGCATAGCTAATAGTTTATATTCTTTTAGTGCCTATAACTAAAATCAACTTAGATATCTATCAAGTTATAAGGAATAGCTCGATAGAAAAAAATTGAAATAATGAGAATTCTTATGAATGCTACTTCACTTCAATAGACTTAAAGAATTGTTCTTTTAAGGATTTATCTGCTTTACCGCCTCTGTTATTGAAAATGATATTATAGCTCTTAGTGCCATTTACAAAAATTAAAACAGATAGGTTATTGGTATCGCCTTTATCTGATTTTCTATCTATTTCTAACAGCATGGCATTTAAATTTTGTACCGTAGTCATTTCGTTTTTTACAAGCTTTGCCGACGAACCCATGCTTGCCATAAAAGCAACTTTTGCTTGTTCCCAACTTTCTTCTTGTTCCATTGCTGCTTGTAGTGTAGCAGCATCAATACCTCTTGTAGTTTCAAGGTCTGTGACCGCAACTATAAAATTAGCAGTACTATCTGCTAGTTTTAATATAAATGATTTATTGGCATCATTACCACCCTGTACTGGCTTTAAAGGAAAAGCAATACTTACAGCATTATCAAGCATTACTTTCTCCCAATTGGTTTGACATTTAGCAAGTACACCTATGAGTAAACTTGCTGCGATAAGAAATGGTTTCATTTTTTTTAAACTTTTTTGTTGTTGAATTAATGTTCAATTAATTGCATGAGCATTTTTCTACCATTGGCATTTATTACTTGTTGCCAAAGCTTTCTATCTACTTTATCAAAATAATAAGTGCTTGTACCGTTTTCGCCGTTACCAATTTCATCACTTACGGTTACTATCCATACGTTGCGTGTACCACTTTTAGTAGATTGATACGTGCCACTAGTTACTTTCTCTACACTTGCTTTTAATATGCCTGTTTTAGCATTAGGATTGTAATCGTAAATGGCAATGTCTTTTTTGTAGCCATCTTGCAATGGTAGCCAACCGATTAATACCGGATAGATATTACTATCGAAGTACTTGCTAGTGGTAGTATCATTAATAGCGATGTTTTTCTTTTTCATTTTATCGTTGTAAAAGCCAGTAACTACTTTTCCAAAATTCAGCACCATATCTCTTTGCATATTGTAAGATGCATGATGGATAGGTTGCAAGGTTTTTGCATCTGCAATGGTGCTATCTACCCAAGGGGCTTTGCTATTTTTCATATTTACTTGGGTTACTACTGTGAGCCGCTTATTAAGCGATAGTACTTGTGTAGTAATTTTTCCTATTTCCATTTTGGTGGTATCTTTTAAAAAATACCAAGCCATTTGATAGCTCGTGTTGTTAACCCACTTTTTCTCAAAGGCGTGCTTTGATGGTGTTAAAATTTGTTGTGCTTTATTGTATAGAAAAGCCATGCTGAGTATTGCTACTAATGATACTTGCTTCATGATTGTTGATTGAATTGTAAAAGGCGAACTATTTCCTTGTATTTTTTAATTTAGGAATTGTTGTATGATACACACTTACACCAATAGCATAAAGATTTAAGGTTTTGCCAGCATCGTAAATTCTGATTTTATTGGCGGCTCTACCAATGTTTACTTTCATCCAAGTAGTGCCACCATCGGTAGTTTCGTAGCCTGTATTTACAGTACCTACAAAGCCATGCTGTTCATTAATAAAACCTATACCAAACTCTCTCGCACCAGCATCTACACATAAGTTTACCTCCTGCCAGGTTTTACCACCATCAATAGTTTTTGCTACACGTTGCTGCTTCACAGTTGTATCTGGATTGTAAGACTGAATAGTTACATAGCCCACCTTTCTTGAAGGAAAAGAAACCTTCCAAGTGGTTTCAAATGGTCTGTTTGATTGGTATTGTTTGGCCCATGTTTTACCACCGTCTTTTGTGTATAAAATCAAGGCATTTGATTGTGCAATATCTTCGCTACTTGCAGCACAAACAAAGCCTTCACTTTTGTTAAACATCTTTATATCAAACAACATTTTACAATCGTTATTCATGCTCCACGATGTAAAGGTTTTTCCAGCATCATGCGATACCATGATATTGGCAGGGCTACCCACACGACCTACACCATATATGTGATACTTGTAGTCGATAACACCATGATTGATGAACTGCTCTTTAACAATATCTAGTGCACATAAACCTTTTACATAAGGGCCATTATAAGTAACGGCTTGCCAGGTTTTACCACCATCTTCAGTTTGGTAAAGTGGTATTGTATCTTTTACATTGGGAAAATAATCAGTACCTACCGTACCTGCAAAGCCCCTAAGCGTATCTATAAAAGCAATACAGCGGAAAAATGTACCAGGCTTTTCAAATAATAGTTGCCATGTATTGCCTCCATTATTGGTGTGATAAATTTTGCCTTGTCCATTGCAGTACCAGCCATTACTAGTATCTACAAAGCAAATGTCATCTTGCTTACCAGGGTATGCTATAGTTGTTTGTTTTTTCCATACAGTAGGTGTTGCTTGGTTATAAGCATTATAAGTGCATAAAATCAGCATGGCTGCCAAAAAATATATTCGCATGTTAATGTTTTTTTGAGTTATTAAATACTTGATAGTAAAACACTAGTAGTTGCATCGTCAGTTGCACTACCATCATTAAATAAAGTAGTAAAAAGCACTTTGCCTAAAGCTGCCAACAGCAGTAGTTTTTCTGCATCTACCATACTTGTTCCTACTGTAAAATCAAGTGATAGGCTGTGTTTTTGTAGCATTGTTTTATAGCTCAATATTTCTTTATCGCCATCAATAAAGCGCATACATAAAACGCCACTTTTGGCCTTGTATTCGCTTATGTAGCTAGAGCCATCGGCAAAAGCAATTTTGCCATTGCTACCCCAAAAGCTATGTACTATTCTTAGCACTTCTGTGTAACCATCTGCTATGTAGTAATAGGCATTCCAAAAGCCTTTTCTTGCAATAGTGTATTGCTTGTTATTGATAGTAAAAACAGATTGCCCGGTGGTATTCATAGATAGGTCAATCAGTATAGCATCATTGTTCTTGAGCAAGTATTTGCCATTTTCTTTTACCCAGTATAAATCATTCATTGTAAGAGCTTTTTTATCGAATATTCTTCTTGTATTTACAATACTTTTTCCTGAACCTTATCATAGTTAAAGCCTTCTACAAAACCTCGCTTTATGCTTTTATAAGAAGCCATTAAATACAATGCAAGTATTGCTATACATATATATCGTGTGATGCGTGTTTCTCTTTGTGCTAGCGTTTCCATAACATCATAATTAAGGGTGTATATACAAAGTAGTATCACCTCTTTCTCGGTTAATAATGCGAAGTTTTGTTGATGATATTTCGAGTATACTGTCTCTTCTTGCAGGTCGTCCTTGTGGTGTAACTAATAGTGTGTGACCATTATCTACAATTTCCCATTTGCCAGATTGTGTAGGCTGTTGTGGTATAGCAGCCTCGTAGGTATTATCGGCTTTGTAGGTAATTTCAATACCACCAATCATTTCCATTATTGCTGGAAAATTATCGTCCATTTGTTGTGCTACTGTAGGATTGGCTTTTCTCGTTGTATTGATTACAGCTTTGGTAGTACCTTCAAGTGAGCTTTCATCAATTTTCCACGTACCTAAAATATCTTTTGAAGGCTCGTTAATGCTTGTAAAAGCTGAGCAAAATACCAGTGTAGCAACTGCTATTGTTATTGACTTTTTCATAATTGTGTGCCAATGTTTTTATTTGACAGCACAAATATTTTACTAGTAAATGCCTCCTTAATAATTATTTATACAAACGCCAAAATTGTGTACACAAGTGCAGATTTATTGTATTGAAATTACACACCCATTAGCTCTTTAAACTTTACAGATTGTCTTTGGCTAATGTCTATTTTAGTTCCATTTTGTAATTCTACTTGTAAAGTACTATTGAAAAACGGAAGAATGTTTTTGATGAAGTTAATGTTGATGATATGCTGCCTATCGGTTCTAAAAAAATGTGCTTCAGGCAGCTTTTCTTCAAGATAGTTTAACGACTTGTGCAGTAATGGCTTTTTATTTTGGTAAAATACTCTTGCATAGTTGCCTACACTTTCTATTAAGAACACTTCGGCAAGCGGTACAAAGTAGCAGCTTTCACCATCTTTAATAAAAATTCGTTTATCAATACTTAGCTTATTGTCTTTGCTTTGAATAAGGCTTAACTGTTTTCTAATTTTTTCTATTGCATCGCTCAGTCTTTCTGTATTAATGGGCTTTAAAATATAGTCTAGTGCGTTTACTTCAAAAGCTTTAATGGCAAACTGATCGTAGGCAGTAACAAATACTACAAGTGGCGCATCGTCTAATTCTTCCAGCAATTCAAAACCTGATTTGCCGGGCATATTGATGTCTAAAAAAATGAGTTGTGGTTTTAGTAACTGTATTTTTTCCATCGCCACAACAGCATTATCTGCGGTATCAATTACATCAATATCGCTGTGTTTTTTTAGCATTGCTTGTAGCTCAAGAATGGCTAAAGGTTCGTCATCTATTAACAAGGTTTTTATTGCCATGATACAGGAATATTTAGCATTGCTGTTACGTAATTATTTTGCTGAAATATCTCAAAAATTGCTTTGCTATTGTAAACATCTTCTAGCCGCTTAGTGATGTGGCTAAGCCCAATACCTTTATTGTTTTCTGGGTTGTAAATGCCAGTATTACTAACAGTGATGGTGATAGCTTGATTACTTAGTTTAGTAGTAACATTTATAAAGCCATCACCCATTTGCTTGGCTATACCATGCTTAATGGCATTTTCAGCTAGTGTAAGCAAAGTGGCTGGTGGTAAGGTTTGGCTTAATGTATTTTCGTCAATATTAAAATGCACTTGCAACCTGCTGCCAAAACGCATTTGCTCTAGCGCTAAATATTTTTGTACTTCTTGCAATTCATCATGCAATGGTATTACACTTTCTTTACCATATTGTAATGTAAAGCGTAATAATTCACTCAGCTTTACAATTGCATCTCTACTTTGCTCTGGATTAATCATTACCAAAGCTTTGATGCTGTTAAGTGCATTGAATAAGAAGTGTGGATTTAATTGTAGTTTCAACAACTCTAGTTCAGTGGTTTTGGCAAGGTTCTCTACTACCAATTTCTCTCTCTGTACAGCATTATGTTGTTGCAAAATATTGTACATGAAATAAATAATTACCCAAACACCTATATACCTCATCCAGTTTACAGTAAAGCCTGCCAAGGATACAAAACTAAATATCTCTGACTTGTTCTGATTGTTGCTGATAAGCAAAAAAGTTACCTCTGTTACAAGCATTATTAATACAGAAATAACTAATGTGGCAATAAATGCATGTAGCCAAATATAAGTTAGTGACGCTGTAAATAGCCTTCGCTTTTTTATCAAAACACGATAGGCATGTGTAAACAAAATACCAATAATAGCACAATATGTAAAGCTGTATAAAACCTGCCAACTGTAATGACCAACAATGAAAAAAGTATAGTTGATAATTTCTATT
>Ga0114939_10001814_pt1 | contig 16556 bp, 20 predicted proteins | sample AshMeaCrysSpring_FD_87196 | JGI IMG/M metagenome (GOLD analysis project Ga0114939, IMG submission 87196) | Groundwater microbial communities from Big Spring, Nevada to study Microbial Dark Matter (Phase II) - Ash Meadows Crystal Spring | ecosystem: Environmental > Aquatic > Deep subsurface >... | reverse complement strand
TCCTGTCGTTCATCGTGTGGGCGCACCACATGTTCACGGTGGGCATGCCGCTGGGCGGCGAGATCTACTTCATGTTCGCGACCATGCTGATCGCGGTGCCCACCGGCGTGAAGGTGTTCAACTGGGTCACCACCATGTGGCGCGGTTCGATGACCTTCGAATCGCCGATGCTGTGGGCCGTCGCCTTCGTGATCCTGTTCACCATCGGCGGCTTCTCCGGCCTGATGCTGGCGATCGTGCCCGCGGACTTCCAGTACCACGACACCTACTTCGTGGTGGCGCACTTCCACTACGTGCTGGTGACCGGCGCGCTGTTCTCGATCATCGCCGCCGTCTACTACTGGTGGCCGAAGTGGACCGGCCGCATGTACAGCGAAAAGATGGCCAAGTTCCACTTCTGGTGGAGCGTGGTGGCCGTCAACGTGCTGTTCTTCCCGCAGCACTTCCTGGGCCTGGCCGGGATGCCGCGCCGCATCCCGGACTACAACGTGGTGTTCGCGGACTGGAACCTGATCAGTTCGATCGGTGCGTTCGGCATGTTCGCCACGCCGTTCATCATGTTCTTCGTGCTGTGGCACTCGCTGAAGCACGGCGCCAAGGCCGAGGCGCGCGCTTGGGAAGGTGCGCACGGGCTGGAGTGGACGGTGCCGAGCCCGGCCCCGCACCACACCTTCAGCACGCCGCCGGTGATCCGTCCGGGCGACCTCGCCCACGGCGACATCACCCACTGACATCCGGCATGCGCGACAACCCCGCCACCACGAAGCAGGCAGACGCCGCGCCACGCCGCGCTGCCGCGCGGCGGACGGCCCTGTGGCTGGGCGCGATCGCGGTGGCGGTCTACGTGGGCTTCATCCTGATGGGAGTGCTGGGCCGGTGAGCCGCAGGCGCAGTTTCGGCGTCGCGAAGATGGCCGGCGTCGCCCTCGGCGCGTTCGGGTTCGCGTTCGCACTGGTGCCGCTGTACCGGATCGCCTGCGAGAAGGTCTTCGGCGTGCGCCTGGAGCAGGGTCCTGCGCAGGTCGGCGCGGTATCTGCCGCCAAGCAGGAGCGCTGGGTCAACGTGCAGTTCGACGGCGCGGTCAATTCCAAGTTGCCGTGGCAGTTCACGCCCAGCCAGGACAGCATGCGCGTGCAGGTCGGCCGCCAGTACGAGACCACCTTCGCTGCGCGCAACACCGCCGATCGCGCCATCGTCGGCAGTGCGGTGCCCTCGGTTGCGCCTGCGCGCGCCTCGGGCTACTTCAGCAAGACCGAATGCTTCTGCTTCACCGCGCAGACGCTGCAGGCAGGCGAGGCGCGCGACATGCCGGTGCGCTTCATCATCGACCCGGCGCTGCCGGCCGGGGTGAAGACCGTCACCCTGTCGTACACGTTCTACAAGAATGACACCCTGACCGCCGCGCTCGACGCGCCGAAGGGCCAATCCGACGTGGCTCGCGCCGCGCCGTAACGCATCTGCATCGAAACCCGGAAGACCCTCATGGCCAACGCCCACGCTGACATCCATACCGACGGCAGCCACCACGACGCCAACGTCTACTACGTGCCGCACGGCAGCAAGTGGCCGGTGTTCGCCTCGGCGGCGCTGTTCGTCACCATGGTCGGCTTTGCGTCCTGGTTGAACGAGGTCAGCTGGGGCAAGGCCACCTTCTACGCCGGCTTGGCCGGCCTGCTGGCGATCCTGTTCAAGTGGTTCGGCGACGTCATCCGCGAATCCCTGGCGGGGCACTACAACAAGCAGGTCGACACCTCGTTCCGGATGGGCATGGTCTGGTTCATCTTCTCCGAGGTGATGTTCTTCGCCGCGTTCTTCGGCGCGCTGTTCTACGCCCGCCAGTTCGCGTTGCCGTGGCTCAACGGCGAAGGCGACGGCCAGGCCACCCACAGCCTGCTGTGGTCGGGTTTCGCCGGTGGCTGGCCGAACAATGGCCCGGCGGCGGTTGGTGGCGCCTTCCAGATCATCCCCGCCTGGGGCCTGCCGCTGCTGAACACCCTGATCCTGCTGACCTCGGGCGTGACCATCACCATCGCCCACCACGCGCTCAAGGAAAACAAGCGCGGTGCGCTGCTGCTGTTCCTAGGCCTGACCGTGGCGCTTGGCTGCCTGTTCCTGTTCTACCAGGCGGAGGAGTACATCCACGCCTACAAGGAGCTCAACCTCACCCTGGGGTCGGGCATCTACGGCTCCACCTTCTTCATGCTGACCGGCTTCCACGGCGCGCACGTGACCCTGGGCACCCTGATGCTGGCCATCATGTGGCTGCGCTGTGCCAAGGGCCACTTCAGCAAGGACAACCACTTCGCGTTCGAAGCCGTCGCCTGGTACTGGCACTTCGTGGACGTGGTCTGGCTCGGGCTGTTCCTGTTCGTGTATGTGCTCTGAGCCGGCACGACATTGAGCGAATTGCGAAGGCCGGCATTGCCGGCCTTTGCGTCTGCGAACTGTTTCCTTGTCAGCCGCAGCCTTCGGTCGTGAAAAGGGGACGGCGAACCAACGAATCCGGTTTCAAGCACCGAACGTACAACAGGCGGTTGCCGCGGGTGCCGGTTTGACGGCGGACCATCAGCCGGGGTTGCGTCCAACGCCATGCGGTTCGATCCAGCCCATGTAGATGGCGAGGATCACGAACAGGATCAGGCCGACGCTCAGGCCGATGCGCCTGGTCAGCGAATTGACGGTGCGCTTGGTCTGGCCCTTGTCCACCAGCATGTAGTAGAGGCCAGCGCCGAGGTTCCAGAGGATGAGGATCAGCACACCAACGATGAGCAGGGTCTTCAGCGAATCGTTCATGACGGCCTCGTTGCCGCGGGATCGCGACGGTGCGCGCGCATTATCGCAGCCGGAGCGGACCGCGTGAGCGTCGCCGCGCCGGCCGCAAGGCGCATGGGCCTGCTGCTTGGCTGGACGCTGGCGCTGGCCGTGATCGTCCTGTTCGCCTCGCTCGGGCGCTGGCAGCTGGCGCGGATGGACGAGAAGCGGGCCAAGCTTGATGCCGCCGCGCAGGCGCTCGACAACCATGTGCCGCAACCGCTGCTGCTGGCCTCCGACCCGAAGCGGGCGAGCGCCTACGACTGGACCGCTGGCAGCGGCAGCATCACCGGGTCCACGCTGTGGCTGGACAACCAGATGCGCGCCGGCCGGCCCGGCGTACGCATGTATTGCGTGCTGCTGCCGGATGACGGCGTGCAGGCGGTGCTGGTGGATGCCGGGTGGTGGCCGCTTGACGGCAAGCGCAGGTTGCCGGTCTTCGGTTGCCCGCTCGGCCAGGGCGTGCCAGTGCGGGGACTGCTGGCACCGCCGCCGTCCACCGGCCTGGCGCAGGGCGCCGCGCTGGCCGGCGCCGGCCCGCAACGGTGGCTGGCGACGCGCCTGGAACTGCCGGCGATCGCGCGCGAGCTTCGGCTGTCCAGCGGCATCGCGCCCCGCGTGCTGCGGCTGGATCCGGCCCGCGCCAGGGGCGATGCCGGCGTGATGCTGGCCCCGGGCGAACGCGACCTCGACATCCTGCCCAACACGATCACCCCCGACCGCCACCTCGGCTACGCGGTGCAATGGTTCGGGCTGGCGCTGGCGGTCCTCGTCGTCGCCCTCGTCCTTACGTTCCGAACCCGCAAGCGTCCCGCGCAATGAACCTGCCCCCCGATCCCGAGACCGCCCGCCGCCGTAACCGCGGCATGCTGGTTGCCCTGTTCGTCCTGTTCTTCGGCGGCATGCTCATCGCCGGCCTGTTGCGCTTTTCCGGCTGGCGGCCGGAAGGCTCCAAGAACAGGGGCGAGATCCTGGAGCCCTACGGCGACCTGCGCGAGTACACGCCGACGCTCGCGAACGGGGCCGCGTATGGCTGGAAGGACGAGCCGCGGATCTGGCGCATCGTGGTCGCGCCGCGCGATTGCGACACGACCCGCGTGGCCGACTGCACGCGCCTGCTGGCGGATATCGACAAGGTCTGGCGGCTGATGACCAAGGACGCGGACCGCGTGCACGTGCTGTGGGCCGGCGCGCTGCCCGCCGGGGCGACGCCGCCGCCGGAAGTGCGCGTGCTGCGCGCGGACGATGGCCTGCGCGCCGGCCTGGCGCGCTGGAACGAGCCCGCCGGCGACCCCGCCTGGCTGGTGGACCCCAATGGCTTCGTGGTGTTGCGCTACGCTCCCGGCTTCGATCCGGGCGACCTGCGCACCGACCTTGCCCGACTGCTGAAGATCAACTGATCGCGATGACCACGCTCAATAAGTCCGCTCTGTATCGACACTTCCATCGCATCGCCTGGCTGGCGGTGGCGCTGGCCACGTGCGTGATCGTGTTCGGCGCCTTCGTGCGCCTGTCCAACGCCGGCCTGAGCTGCCCGGACTGGCCAACCTGCTATGGCAAGGCCGCGTGGCCTACCCACGCCGACCAGGTGGCCGGGCATGCGGCCATCGGGATCCGCCCGGTCGAACCCGGCAAGGCCTGGCTGGAGCAGTTCCATCGGCATATCGCCGCCAGCCTCGGTCTGCTGGTGTTCGCGCTGGCGATGCTCGCGGCGCGCCGGCGCCGCCATGGGCCGGCCCAGGTGATCGGCGCGGCGGCGCTGGTCGCCATCGCGATCCCGCTGTACATGCAGGGCCAGCACGTCGCTTCGTCGGTGCTGGTCGCCATCGCCGAGGCCGCGTTGCTGTGGGCCGCGCTGCGCTGGAGCAACCTGGACCTCGCGCGCACGGCCATATTGACGCTGGCGGTGATCATCTTCCAGGCCATGCTCGGGATGTGGACGGTCACCTGGCTGCTGAAGCCGGTGGTGGTGATGGCGCACCTGATGGGCGGCCTGACCACGTTCTCTCTGCTGGCGTGGATGGCGTGGCGCGCCACCGACATCCCGATCCGCGTGGGCGACGCCGGCAAGCTGCGTCGCCTGCTGGTCGTTGGCTTGGTCCTGCTCGGCGTGCAGATCGCGCTCGGTGGCTGGACCAGCGCGAACTACGCCGCGCTGGCCTGCGGCACCGATTTCCCGAAGTGCGCCGGCCAGTGGTGGCCGCCGCACGACTTCGGCGAAGGCTTCGTGCTCTGGCGCGGGATCGGTGTGGACTACGAAGGCGGGATCCTCGACAACCCGGCGCGCGTCGCGATCCAGCTGGCGCATCGGCTGATGGCGGTGCTGGTCACCGGCCACCTGCTGGTGCTGGCGATCCGCCTGCTGCGCAGCCCCGGCCTGCGTGGCTGGGGCAGCCTGCTCGGCATCCAGCTGGTCGCGCAGGTCGGCCTCGGCATCGCCAACGTGGTGATGTCGCTGCCGTTGCACGTGGCCACCGCCCACAACGCCGGCGCCACCGCGCTGCTGTTCGTGCTGGTGACCCTGCTGGCGCGGGTGCGCGCGCCGGACGCATGACCGCGGCCTCGCCATCGCTGTTCCCGCAGTACTGGGCGCTGACCAAGCCGCGGGTGGTCGCGCTGATCGTGTTCACCGCGATCATCGGCATGCTGCTGGCGATCCAGCCCGGCGACGCGTGGCCGTGGCTGCGCCTGCTGGCCGGCAGCATCGGCATCTGGCTGGCCGCGGCCAGCGCAGCGGCGATCAACCACCTGCTCGACCAGCGCATCGACAAGGTGATGGCGCGCACCGCCGACCGTCCGCTGGCCACCGGCATGCTGCGCCCCGCGCAGGTGCTGGGGTTCGCGATGGTGCTGGGCGTCGCATCGATGGCGATCCTGCTGCTGCTGGTCAACGCGATCACCGCCTGGCTCACCTTCGCGTCGCTGATCGGCTACGCGTTCGTCTACACCGGCTTCCTCAAGCGCGCCACGCCGCAGAACATCGTGATCGGCGGCATCGCCGGCGCCGCGCCGCCGCTGCTGGGCTGGGCCACGGTGACCGGCATGCAGGGCGCGCGCGACTGGGAATACGCGCTGCTGCTGGTGCTCATCATCTTCGTGTGGACGCCGCCGCACTTCTGGGCGCTGGCGATCTTCCGCCGCGAGGACTACGCGCGCGCGCTGGTGCCGATGCTGCCGGTCACCCACGGCGTGGAATACACGCGCTGGCAGATCCTGCTGTACACCGTGCTGCTGGTGATCGCCACGGTCCTGCCGTGGGCCACCCACATGAGCGGCGTGTTCTACCTCGGCGGCGCGCTGGTGCTGGGCGCGGTGTTCCTCTGGTATGCCTGGAAGCTGCTGGATCCGCCGGACGAATTCTTCGCGATGCGCGCCTTCAAGTACTCGATCGTGTACCTGATGGCGCTGTTCGCCTTCCTGCTGCTCGACCACTGGCTGCTGCCGTTCCTGCAGCCCGTCCCCGCGGTGGAATTCGCGCCGGCGGCCTGATGCGCCGATGAGCGACCTGTTCGCCGCGCACCACCATGGCACGCGCACCGGGCTTTCCGCCCAGGCCTGCGTCCTGCACGGCTTCGCGCTCGACGCCGTTGATCCCTTGCTGGCCGGGGTTCGCGACATCGAAGCGGCCGCGCCATTCCGCCACCTGGTCACGCCCGGCGGCCACGTGATGCAGGTGGCGATGACCAACTGCGGGACGTTCGGCTGGTGCAGCGACCGTCGCGGCTATCGCTACGACCGCAACGATCCGCAAACCGGATTGCAGTGGCCGGCGCTGCCGCCGGTGTTCCTGGCGCTGGCCGCCAATGCCGCGCGCGAGGCCGGCTTCGACGGCTACCTGCCGGATGCCTGCCTCATCAATCGCTACGCGCCCGGCACGCGCCTGTCCCTGCACCAGGATCGCGACGAAGACGACCGGGTTGCGCCGATTGTCTCGGTCTCGATGGGCCTGCCGGCCACCTTCCTGTTCGGTGGTTTCGCGCGCAGCGACAAGACGGTGCGCATGCCGCTGATGCATGGCGACGTGGTGGTCTGGGGTGGGGCAGACCGCATGCGCTTCCACGGCGTCTTGCCGGTCAAGCCCGGACGGCACGCGGTGCTGGGCGAGCAACGGATCAACCTGACGTTCCGCAAGGTGAAGTGAACGCTGCGGGCACCCACCGCAAGATTCGGAGTGTCCGGCCCGATGCCCCGCCCTAGAGTGGCGCCACGCCATCGGGCAACATCACCATGCACGCCATGACCAGATCCGTACCGCCTTCGACCAACAAGCACGCCGCGCTGGTGGCGCGGGCCTGTCGGTGCATCGAGGCCGCGCAACAGACGCCCTCGCTGGACGATCTGGCGAAAGGAGCCGGCCTCAGTCCGTTCCATTTCCACCGCGTGTTCAAGGCGGCCACCGGGCTGACCCCGAAGCAGTACGCCGATGCCCATCGCGCCGGCCGCGTGCGCGTGGCGCTGTCCAGTGCCGATGCCCGGGTCACCGATGCGATCTTCGATGCCGGCTTCAACGCCAACAGCCGCTTCTACGAACATGCGGATGCGATGCTCGGCATGAAGCCGACGCAGTACCGCGCGGGTGGTGTGGACGCGCGGATCGAATTCGCGATCGGCGAAACCTCGCTCGGCGCGATCCTGGTCGCGCGCAGCCAGCGTGGCGTCTGCGCGATCTCGCTCGGTGATGATGCGGACGCGCTGTTGCGCGAACTGCAGGATCGCTTCCCGCGCGCGGAACTGGTGGGCGGCGATGCAGCGTTCGAGACGCTCGTGGCGCAGGTGGTTGGATTGATCGAACACCCCGGCATCGGCCACGAATTGCCCCTGGACGTGCGCGGCACCGCGTTCCAGCAGCGGGTGTGGCAGGCGCTGCGGCAGATCCCGCCCGGCAAGACCGCGAGCTACGCGCAGGTCGCGCAACGCATCGGTTCGCCGAAATCGGTGCGCGCGGTCGCGCAGGCATGCGCATCCAACACGCTGGCGGTGGCGATTCCCTGCCATCGGGTGGTGCGCAGCGATGGCGCGCTCTCGGGCTATCGCTGGGGCGTGGAACGCAAGCGCGAACTGCTGTCGCGCGAGGCCGGAGCTTAGCGCGACACGATGGCCGCGCCGGGCATTCGCTACGCGGCTCGAAATGCCGCTGCGCGAACACCCGCCGCGGCCATCGCGCCCGTGGCTACTGGCCGCCCAGCAAATGCTGCAGCCAGAACAGGATGGTGGCGGCGCCGAACCAGTCGTTGTTCGCCTTCTTGGCGAAGCCATGGCCCTCGTCGGCATACAGCAGGTACCACACCGGCTGGCCGTTGCCGCGCACTGCCTTGACGATCTGCTCGGCTTCGGTCCACGGCACGCGCGGATCGTTGCGGCCCTGCGCCACGAACAGCGGCGAGGTGATCCTGTGCGCGTTGTTGAGCGGCGAGATGCGTTCGAACACCGCGTTCATCGCCGGGTCGCGTTCGTCGCCGTATTCGACGCGGCGCAGGTCGCGGCGGTAGCTCTCGGTGTTCTTCAGGAAGGTGCCGAAGTGCGAGATGCCGACGACGTCCACGCCGGCGCGGATGCGGTCGCTGTAGTGGGTGAGCGAGGCCAGCACCATGTAGCCGCCGTAGCTGCCGCCGATCACGCCGACGCGCGAGGCATCCAGTTCCGGCTGCTTCGCGATCCAGTCGAGCAGGGCGCCGATGTCCCTGACCGAATCCTCGCGCCTGTCGGCATTGTCCAGCGACAGGTAGGTCTTGCCGTAGCCGGTGGAACCGCGCACGTTCGGCACCAGCATCGCCACGCCCAGCTCGTTCGCCATGTACTGCGCGTTGGCGCTGAAGGTCGGCAGCGACTGCCCCTCCGGCCCGCCGTGGATGTTGATCACCACCGGGTACTTGCCCGTCTGCGAGGGCTTGGACGGCTTGTAGTAGAACGCCGGGATGGTGCGCTGGGCGCCATCGACCTTGTCGAAGGTCGGGTAGCGCACCAGGGTCGGCGCAATGAATTTCGATGCATCCAGTCCGCCGACTTCGCTCTGCGTCCAGCGCGTCAGCGTGGCCGCGGCGAGGTCGATCACGTGCACGTCGCTGGGCGAGGTCGCGCTGTTCATCGTCAGCGCCAGGCGCTTGCCGTCCGGCGAGAACGCCAGCCCGCCGATCACCCCGATCGGCAGCGCCGGCAGCCTGATTTCCTCGTGCAACGGCAGCGACAGCACGCGCAGCCTGCTGATGCCGTCCTCGTTGCTGACGAAGGCCAGGTGCTTGCCGTCATCGGCGATGGTGAAGTCGACGACGTCCCACGGGATGCCGGCGGTCAGGACGTCCAGCTTGCCGGTCGCCGGGTCGTGGTAGCGCAGGGTCTTGAATTCCTGCGACTTGCCCCGCAGCGGCTCGTCGGAGATGAAGTACACCGCCTTGCCATCCGGCGCGAAGGCGAAGCCGCCGAAGCTGGCCTTGCCGCCATCGACCGGGAACAGTTCCAGCTTGCCGCTGGCCACCTCGACCACGCCCGGATAGGACTCCGCGGCGGAGACGTACTTCATCACCAGCAGTTGCGAACCATCGGGCGAGAAATCCATCGCGCCCCAGCTGCCACCTGCAGTGACCAGTGCGCGGCTGGCGCCGGTGCGGGTATCGCGGATCCAGATGTCGCGGTCGGTGCCGTTGCGCGCGGTGCTGCCGAAGGCCATCAGCCCGCCGTCGCGGGTCAACACCGTGCCCCCGTTCTGGCTGCGCTTGCCGTCGGTGAGCAGGGTGGTGGAGCGGGTCGGGTAGTCGAACCAGTAGAGCTGGCTGAACTCGTCGCCGCCCTTGTCCTTGGCGAACACGAAGCCATCGCGCCAGGCGCTTGCCGGCGCAGGCGTGATGCCGCTGACCGGCTCCGGGTAGAACGTGAGCTGCTCGCGCATGCCCAGTGGCTGGCAGACGCGGTGCGCCTGCGAGGTTTCGGCGAAGCGGGTGCTGATCAGCAGGCAGCCGTCCTTCGTCCAGCCGGCCAGGCCCGCGCCGCGGGTGTTCTGGTAGCGGTTGAGCTGCTCGATGAGTTCGGCGGGGATCGCCGGGATGTTCTCGCTGGTGCGGTTGCCGACGACCTCGCGCTTCACCTCGGCCGGCTTCACCTGTGCGGTCTGGGCGAGCGCGGGCAGGGCCGCGAGCAGGGCGGCGAACAGGATGGTGCGGGCACTTGTGTCGAAGCGGGACATGGCGGCTTCCCCGAGCCTGGTGGAACCGCGAGCTTAGCGCGATGGTGCGGTGCGGCGTCCCCCGAAGGTCATGGGCTCAGGCGCGGCGCGGGGAGTGCAGTTCGCGCAGCTCGGCTTTCTCTTCGGGCGACAGCGACGACAGGCCCTGGGTGCGGATGCGTTCGTTGAGCTCGTCGATGCGCTGTTGCTCGACCTGCTTTTCGAGCTGGGCGACCGCGCCGAGGAATTCGTCGCGCAGGGCGGCCACTTCGCCCGGAATGGTCTGCACGGCGAGCTTCTGCAGGGCCCCTGCTTCCTCGCGCCCGGTGAAATGCTCGAGCAGCGCGCCGGTGGTGATCTCCGGGCGTTCGCGCACCAGCAGCACCAGTTCCGACAACAGCTCGATGCCCGGCTGCCGCAGCATGGCGAAGCGGTACGGTGGCTGCAGTTCCAGCGCGAGCGCCGGGCGATGCAGCAGCGACTCGATCGCGCTGCGCACCAGGCTGCGCTTCTGCGCGCCGGCCTGCGGCGCGCGACTCACCCGCTGTGCCGCTGCCTGCGGGGTGGCGGTGCGTGCGCCGACACCGGTGAGCTGGGTCAGGCGCTGCTGCATCAGGTCGCCGAACGCGCCATCGGGGATCTGCGCGAGCAATGGCTTGCAGCGCTCGGCCAGCCGCGCCTTGCCGTCCAGGCTCGACAGGTTCACGTCGCCCGACAGCGAGGCGAAGAAGAATTCCGACAGCGGGGTGGCATCGCGCAGGCGTGCATCGAAGCCCGCCACACCTTCCTTGCGCACGATCGAATCCGGATCCTCGCCATCCGGCAGGAACAGGAAGAACGCCTGGCGCCCGTCCTTCATCCGCGGCAGCACCGATTCCAGCGCCTTCCACGCCGCGCTGCGGCCGGCACGGTCGCCGTCGAAGCAGAAGACCACATCCGGCGCGTTGCGGAACAGCAGCTCCGCATGGTCCGGGGTGGTCGCGGTGCCCAGCGTGGCGACCGCCTGCGAGACGCCGTACTGCGCCAGCGCGACCACGTCCATGTAGCCCTCGACCACGATCAGGCGGTCCAGCTTCGCGTTCGCCTGTCGTGCCTGCCACAGGCCGTACAGCTCGCGGCCCTTGTGGAACAGGGCGGTCTCCGGCGAGTTGAGGTACTTCGGCGAATCCTCCGGATCGATCACGCGGCCACCGAAGGCGATGGTGCGGCCGCGGCGGTCGTGGATCGGGAACACCAGGCGGTCGCGGAACTTGTCGTAGACGTTGCCCTTGTCGTTCTTCGAGAACAGGCCGCCGCGTTCCAGCAACTGCATCCGTCGCGGATCCGCTCCGAGCGCATCGCGCAGCGCGGAGAATCCGTCCGGCGCATAGCCGATCGCGTAGCGCTCCACGATCTCCGGCGCGATCCCGCGGCGCTCCACGTACGCACGCGCCTTGTCGCTGTTCGCGAGTTGGGCGCGGAAGAACGTGGAGGCCGCCTCCATCGCGCCGTACAGGTCGCGGGTTTCGGGATTGGCGTTGCGCTGCTGGGTGTCGCGCGGAATGTCCATGCCCACGCGCTTGGCCAGTTCGTCCACCGCGTCGAGGAACTCGAGGCGGTCGTAGTTCATCAGGAAGCTGATCGCGGTGCCGTGCGCGCCGCAGCCGAAGCAGTGGTAGAACTGCTTGGTCGGCGAGACGGTGAACGACGCGGAACGTTCGTCATGGAACGGGCAGCGCGCGGCGTATTCCTTGCCCTGCCGCTTCAGCGGGACGCGCGCGCCGACGATCTCGACGATGTCGCTGCGCGCGAGCAGGTCGTCGATGAACGCGTCGGGGATGCGGGCCATGACCTAGTGTAGAGCGGGGCTTGCCCCGCTGCCGACGGTCCAGTCGGAGTCGGGGTCGCGTGTCAAAGCGCGTCGTTCGCGGCCAGCGAGTGGAGCGCGTCGCCTTCCAGCCGCTGCACCGTCCATTCGTCCATGCCGGTGGCTCCCAGCCTGCGATAGAAGCCGATTGCCGGTGCGTTCCAGTCCAGCACGCTCCATTCGAAGCGGCCGCAGCCGCGCTGCACGGCGATGCGCGCGAGCGCGGCCATCAGGTGCTTGCCGAGCCCGGCGCCGCGGAACGCCGGGCGCACGAACAGGTCTTCCAGGTACAAGCCGCGCTTGCCGAGAAAGGTACTGAAGTTGTGGAAGTACAGGGCGAAGCCGGCCGCTTCGCCATCGACTTCGCCGATCAGGACTTCGGCCGCCGGATGCGCGCCGAACAGCTGCTCGCGCAGGTCCTCGTCGGTGGCCACCGCGGCATCCGCCAGCCGTTCGTACTCGGCCAGTTCGGCGATCAGCTGCCGGATCAACGGCACGTCATCGACGGTGGCGGGGCGGATCGACAGCAGCGGATGCGCGGCGGTCATGGCTCAGCCCAGCTTCTGCTTCACCAGCTTGCTGACCAGCCCCATGTCGGCCTGTCCGGCCAGCGCCGGCTTCAGCACGCCCATCAGCTTGCCGATGTCGGCGGCGGATGCTGCGCCGGTCTCGGCCATCGCCTTGTCGATCGCGGCCAGGATCTCGGCCTCGCCCAGCTTGGCCGGCAGGTAGGCATCGATGATGCCGAGCTCGTAGCGCTCGATCGCGGCCAGGTCCTCGCGCGCGGCGGCTTCGAACTGGCTGATCGAATCCTTGCGCTGCTTGACCATCTTCTCCAGTACGGCCAGCACCAGCGGATCGGTCATCTCGATGCGCTCGTCGACTTCCTTCTGCTTGATCGCGGCGTTGATCAGGCGGATCACGGCCAGGCGATCCTTCTCGCCCGCCTTCATCGCGGTCTTCATGTCGTCGGTGAGACGGGCCTTCAGGCTCATGGCTTGCTTCCTCGAATTGCCTGGGAGGTTAGCCCCCTTGGTCAGGGGACGGCGCGGCGCAGCCGCGCGGGGGATCGGAGACGCTTAGTGGGGTCCAAGATGTGCGCAGCGAATCTTGGGTGTCTTGCGGACGGAGTACGCAAAAAAGCCGGCCACGCTCGCGCGTGCCGGCTTTCGCTGCAACCAAGCCGCGCTCAGTACAGGCGCTGGCGCTTGGTGACGTCGCGCGAGCTGCGGCGCGCCTGGCGCTTCACCGCCGCGGCGGCCTTGCGCTTGCGCTCCTGGGTCGGCTTCTCGTAGAACTCGCGCTTGCGGGTTTCGGCCAGCACGCCGGCCTTCTCGCAGGTGCGCTTGAAGCGGCGCAGGGCAAACTCGAAGGGTTCGTTTTCACGGACTTTGACGCTGGGCATCTTGGAATCTCTGGTTCAGGAATCTGCCCGATGGGTTCGGGCGAGCCGCGCATGATAGCAGCGAGGTCCAACCCGGTGCAAGATGGGGCCCCATGAAAGTCCTTGGCATCGAATCCTCCTGCGACGAAACCGGGGTCGCGGTGTACGACAGCGCCCTGTCCGGGGCGGCCGGGCTGCGCGCCCATGCGGTCTACAGCCAGGTCGCCCTGCACGCCGAATATGGCGGCGTGGTGCCGGAACTGGCGAGCCGCGACCACGTACGCAAGCTGTTGCCGCTGGTCCGGCAGACCCTGGGCGAGGCCGGATTGTCGGTCTCCGACCTCGATGGCGTGGCCTACACGGCCGGTCCGGGCCTGGTCGGCGCCCTGCTGGTGGGCGCCGGGGTGGCGCGCTCGCTGGCCTGGGCGCTGGACCTGCCGGCGGTCGGCGTCCACCACATGGAGGGTCATCTCCTGGCGCCGCTGATGGAGGACGATCCGCCGGCGGCGCCGTTCGTGGCGCTGCTGGTCTCGGGCGGGCACACCCAGCTGGTCGCGGTGGACGCGATCGGCTCCTACCGCCTGCTGGGCGAAACCCTGGACGATGCGGCGGGCGAGGCCTTCGACAAGACCGCCAAGCTGATGGGCCTGCCGTATCCCGGCGGCCCGCAACTGGCGAAGCTGGCCGAAACCGGCACGCCTGGCGTGTTCAAGTTCGCCCGGCCGATGACCGACCGGGCGGGCCTGGATTTCAGTTTCAGCGGCCTGAAGACCCAGGTCCTGCTGGCCTGGCGCGATTCCGACCAGTCCGACGAGACCCGGGCCGACATCGCCCGCGGCTTCGAGGACGCGGTGGTCGACACCCTGGCGATCAAGTGCACGCGCGCACTGGACGCGGCCGGTTGCGGCACCCTGGTGGTGGCCGGCGGGGTGGGCGCCAACGAGCGGCTGCGCGCGACGTTGCAGGCGATGGCGGCAGCGCGCGGTGGCCGGGTCTGCTTCCCGCGCCCGGCGCTGTGCACCGACAACGGCGCGATGATCGCCTTCGCCGGCGCGCTGCGCTTGCAGGCAGGGCAGCATGATGACGCCTCGGTGCGGGTGACCCCGCGCTGGGACATGGCATCGTTGTCGGCAATCTGATGTGCTCGCGGTGCGATGCGGCGAGACCGTCGGTTGCGCGCGCAGCGGCATTTCGAGACGCGTAGCGCACAGCCGACGCTAGGCGCCGCCTGCATCGAAGCGAGGATGAACGGGAACAGGCACATGCACGACAAGGTTTTCATCGAAGGGCTGGAAATCGACACCCTGATCGGCATCTACGACTGGGAGCGGCGGATCCGCCAGACCCTGGTGTTCGACATCGAGATGGCGTTCGACAACCGCATCCCCGCGGCGAGCGACGACATCGCGCTGACCCTGAACTACAAGGACGTCAGCAAGCGGCTGATCGAGTACGTCGGCCAGTCGGGCTTCGGCCTGGTCGAAACGCTGGCCGAGCGCTGCGCCGGGATCATCCTCACCGAATTCAACGTCTCGCAGGTGCGCCTGAAGCTGAGCAAGCCCGGCGCCGTGCGCGGCGCGCGCACGGTGCGTGTGGTCATCGAGCGCAGCCGGGCCTGATGGGCCGCGCCTGCCTCAGCCTGGGCAGCAACATCGATGCCCAGGCCAACCTGCGCTCGGCGGTGGTCGCCTTGCGTGCCCGCTTCGGCGATCTGCTGCTGTCGAACGCCTACGTGTTCCCCGCGGTCGGCTTCGACGGTGTCGATTTCCTCAATGCGGCGGCGGTGATCGACAGCGACCTCGACCCGTTCGCCCTGAACGACTGGCTGCACGCGCTGGAAGACGCGCACGGCCGCGACCGCAGCGGGCCGCGCTTCGGCGACCGTCCGCTCGACATCGACATCGTGTTCTACGACGACCTGGTGCTGGACGGCCCGGGCCACCTGCAACTGCCGCGCGACGAATTGCGCCATGCCTTCGTGCTGAAGCCGCTGGCGGAGATCGCGCCGGCGTTCGTCGATCCGCGCAGCGGACGCACGCTGGATGCGCTGTGGACGGCGCACCCGGACCACAGGCGCGAAGTCGCGGTGCTCCCGATTTGATCGGCCTCAAGGCGCGCCCGGCGGAACCGCCTAAGCTGGGGCCGGTTCTCCTCGCGGGAGTGGTGGCATGCATCCGATCCTGATGGACATTTTCACGCGCCCGGTGGGCTGGCTCGCCATCGGCGGCAGCCTGGTCATGGTGGGCGTGGGCGTCACGCTGTTCCTGTTCGTTCGGCGCAAGATCCGCGAAGAGGAACGCGGCGGTTCCTGACCGTCAGCGGATCCCGCGCCCGCCATCGATGCGCAGGGTCTGGCCGGTGACATAGCCGGAGGCGTCGCCGAGCAGCCATGCCACGGCCCCGGCGATCTCCGCCGGCGTGCCGGCACGGCCCAGCGGCGTGCGCGCGAGCAGGGCGGCCTGCGCCTGTTCGCTCTTGCCCTCCGCGGGCCACAGGATCGCGCCCGGCGCGATGGCGTTGACCCGCACCTCGGGCGCCAGGTCGAGCGCCAGCGATTTGGTCATCATCATCAGCGCGGCCTTGGCCATGCAGTAAACGGTGTGCCCGGCCAGCGGGGCCTGGGCGTAGATGTCCGCGAGGTTGACGATGCCGCCGCGCGCGGCCTTCAGGTGCGGTGCCGCCGCCTGCGCCAGGAAGAACGGCGCGCGCGCATTGCTGGCGAACAGCTCGTCCCATTGCGCGGGCGTGGCGCTGCCGATCGGAGTGGGATAGAACGCCGACGCGTTGTTGACCAGCGCATCCAGCCGGCCGAATCGTCCCAACGTCTGCGCCACCAGTTCCGGCAGGCGGTCGAAGTGCGCCAGTTCCGCCTGCAGGGCGATCGCGCTGCAGGCGCGCGCGGCGTTCAAGTCCGCCAGCAAGGCTCCCGCCTCCGCATGCCCGCCGCGATGGTGCAGGGCCAGGTCGTAACCGTCCGCGTGCAGGCGCCGGGCGATCGCCGCACCGATCCGGCGGGCGGCACCGGTAATCAGTGCCACGGGACGTTGCGTGCGGTCGTCGGGGCGGTTGTCCATGCGCGCAGGATAGCGCCGGCCTTGCGTATCCTGTGCCGATGCAGACCTTGCCACCCCCTCACGCCGACGCGCTTGCGCACAGCGCGCACCTGCGAGAGATCATCCAGGAACAGATCATCGCCGCCGGCGGCAGCCTGCCGTTCTGGAAATTCATGGAGCTGGCGCTGTATGCGCCGGGCCTGGGCTACTACAGCGCGGGCGCGATCAAGTTCGGCCGTGGCGGCGATTTCGTCACCGCGCCGGAACTCTCGCCGCTGTTCGCGGCCAGCGTGGCCGATGCGCTGA
>Ga0114939_10001813_pt1 | contig 16558 bp, 11 predicted proteins | sample AshMeaCrysSpring_FD_87196 | JGI IMG/M metagenome (GOLD analysis project Ga0114939, IMG submission 87196) | Groundwater microbial communities from Big Spring, Nevada to study Microbial Dark Matter (Phase II) - Ash Meadows Crystal Spring | ecosystem: Environmental > Aquatic > Deep subsurface >... | reverse complement strand
GGTGTCGAGTCCTTCGCCGAGCGCCCCGACCATCGGCGGGGTCTGCCGCTCGCCGCGCAGTGCCGCGAGCGCGGTGGGGCTGGCGGTGGAGGCGAGGTACCGTCCGGCGGCGACGAAGGCGGCGTCGACGTCGGCTGGTCGGGTGACCAGTGCCGTGATCCGGGTGCCGGCGGCCCGGATCGCGGCCTCGTCCGTGGGTCGCCGGGTGAACGGCAGTGGACGACGGTCGTTGATCTCGACCTGGTGGTAGGGGATCTCCGGGCCTCCGGCGGAGATGACCGCGACGGCGGCGAGGTCGAGCTCGCACAGCGCGTCGATGACCTCACCCTTGGGCAGCGGGCGGTTGTCCTGGTCCTGCGGCGGTCCCCACACGCCCACCGGGAACGAGCCGACGGGCCGTGCGGTGACCGTGAAGGGGAAGGTGAGCGGGTCGTCGGAGCCGCGCAGGACCCAGGTCAGCCAGATGCGTGGGGACATCGCCCCCTGCCCCATCGGCGCCACCCCGAGGGTGCGGGACGCCGGATGGCTGGAGAGCACCTCGAAGATCGAGTTGCCGGCTCGGTCGGTGTAGGTGTGCCGGTCAGCCGGCACCACGCTGGTCACGATGAGCCCGAACTCCGCGACCACGATGTAGGGCCGGTCGGGCTTGCCGTCCGGTGTCGGGTCGCCGCTACCCGACGGCTGGGCGCCGAACGTGGTGATGGCGGTGAGGGCCTGCGCGCCACCGCCTGGCGCGGCCTCGAGGTACTTGTCGATGAACGCGGTGGCGCTGAGCACCGGGTCCTCGTGCTTGGCCGACGAGCCGAACTCGACCTCGATCTCGACTGGACCGACCTCGACGGTGGCCGTGCCGTGGAAGTCCGGTCCCTCGACCATGACGCGCGCGCCGAGGGAGACCGAGATGGTGATCTCGCCGAACAGCCAGGTGTCGATCGTGACCCCGGCCGCGATGTGGACGTAGGCGTCGACCCGGAAGAAGAACGGGTCGAAGTACACGATGCCGTGCGCGCCGAAGTTCAGCTCGGCCCAGGCGGGACCGAAGCTCGCGGAGGCCTCGAAGTCGCCGCCGGCCATCACGGCCTCGGAGGTGAGGGCGAAGTACCCGCCGGCGGTGACGCTGATCGCGCTGCTCACCGACCAGCTGATGCCCAGCCGGGGCACCACGGGGTAGCCGGAGCGCTGGAAGTCGGGGTGGTAGCCGCCCATGGTGAGCACGAACTCGCCGGCGTTCGGTCCGGCGAACCAGATGACGAAGGCGAAGCCCCCGGTGAGCTTGACGTCGCGGTAGAGCAGGTAGGAGTTGTCGGTCAGCTGGCCCTGCACCCACAGCACGCCCTCGGTGGAGGAGAACCTGGCCAGCAGCGCGAGCTCGATCGAGACCAGAGCGATCTCGGGCCGCGGCAGCGCCACCCGCGCCAGCCCGAGCAGCGAGACGTCCAGCCCGTCCCCCACCTCGACGGCGACGACGGCGATGCCCTCGACGAGGACGAAGCTGGTGAACGACAGCCCGGCGGCGAACCAGAACGTGCCCCGCTGCATCGGGAAGTACGTCCCGAGGGCCCGCAGCTGCTCCATCGGGTTGCCCGGCGAGGCGGCGGTGTCCAGCGCCTGGATGAGGGGGTAGTCACCGAACGTGGACAGGTCGGTCGGCACGACCAGGGCGCGGTTGATCCCGAAGCCACCGCCGATGCCGGTGAGGAAGAACGCCGGAGGCCCGCCGATGGGGCCGACGATCGCGCCCACGGCGAAGAACGCGACGAACCGCTCCCCGGTTCCGGGGTCGGTGCCCTCGCCGTAGCCGCCGTAGATGGTGATGCCGTAGACGCCGAAGCGGGCCAGCAGCATGCCGAGGTACTCGATGTCGCCGGTGGTCGACACGGTCTTGAGCAGGCCGCCGGCGATGACCAGGCCGGACATGTCGGCCGACACGCTGAGCCCGGCGAGGTCGACCTCCCACGCGTTGGAGCTGAAGAGGTCGTCCTTGCAGACCAGGTAGCTGATCTGCAGATCGTCGACCGCGCACGTCAGCCCGAACATGGACACCGAGCCGTCGAGGAACAGCGAGACGCGCTCCACCCGCTGCCGGGGCATCTCGACGCCGAAGCCGATCTGCTCGAGGTACAGCGGACCGAAGCCGCGCTGGATGGCGATCCACCACGGGCCCGCGCCGTCGCCCGCGCGCAGCGTGACATGGACCGGCTCGGTGCCGTGCTGCTGGATCGCCAGCGCCGGGGAGAACGTCGGCTTCGGTGGCTGCGGACCGGTGTCGGCGACGATGCCGCTTGCGATGCTGTTGCCGCCGGAGGCGCCGCTGGCCGCCACCGCGAGGTTGGTGAGCTGGATCTGCACCCCGCCCCCGGTCACCCCGGTGGCGCCGATCGCCGCGTGGGTGTGCAGGGCGACCGACTCGACGGTGATGCCGACGTCGATCAGCGGGCCGCTCAGCCGCGACACTCGCAGGCCGAGCCCGTCGACGGACAGGCTGGGAGTGAACGACACCGTGCCCCCGGCAGTGCTGACCGCGCCGACGAACACCCCACCGGTCCCGGACGGGGCGCCCTCGATCCAGGAGTCGTCGGTCTCCAGCGAGAGCGACACGTCGCCGCCGACGAGCTCGAGCCGGTCGACCAGCCCGAGCTCCAGGCCGATGACGTCGTTGCGTTCCAGCACGGTGAGCGTGAGCCCGTCCACGGTCACCGACAGCCCGGCTCCCGCCAGGTTCTCGGCCAGGACGAGCACCCGGTCGAGCAGCGTGTCGGGGTCGAACACGCCGGCGAGCAGGTCGTCACCGTCGAGCAGCACGTCCTGGAGCAGGTCCGCGACCGTCCCGCCGCCGACCGTCGTGTCCAGCAGGTCCTGCACCGCGTCGGTGGCCAGCGCGACCGCGGCCACGAGGTCGATGACGGCCTCGACCGCCCGCAGCGCGACGGCGACCGGGTCGGTGACGGCGTCGATGCCGACCAGCGGGCCGTCGCCGGCGACCAGCGCGACGGACGCCGGGTCCAGCAGCCAACGCGCGGCGAGGCGACGGGTGTCGTCCACCGCGAGCCCGACGGCCACCGCCGCGCCGCCAACGGGCGCGTCTCCCGCCGCGACCTGCAGGTAAGGGCGGATGACGACACCACCGGTGTCGATCTCGGCCGGGCCGACCGTGACGGTGAGCTCGTCCAGCCCGCCGGCAGTCAGGGTCGCACCGAAGGACAGCGACTCGATGCCCGGGACGTCCATGTCGGTGCCGGTCAGTTCGACCCGCTGGGCGACCGGGGTCCAGGTCAGGGCGAGGTCGCCGACGGCGAGAGTCAGCGCGTTGCCGTCGGCGGTGACCGCCACCTCGTCGGGCACGAGGGCGCCGAGGTCACTTGCCAGCGTGCTCAGGCCGGTGCCGAGGATCGACGGCAGCGCGCCGGTCAGGGACCCCACCGGGTCCAGCGCCCACGCGGACAGGGCCGCGCCGTCGAAGCGCCGTCCACCGGCGTCGTCGACGCGCAGGCCCAGAGCGTCCCCGGTCGTGCCGACCGCCTCACCGACGTCGCCGGGGACGGAGGCCAGCCGGTCGAGCAGGAACGGCAGCGCCGCCTGCGCGGCGGCCGCGAGGCCGCCCAGACCGGCGAACGGCACGAGCGGGATGTCCGGCCCGGTGCTCGGGCGCAGCAGCACGGCGATGCCGGTGTCGCCCAGCGACACGTGCACGGCCTGCCGGCCCGGATCGGCGCCGTCCAGACCGACGTGGACGCCGAGAGCGGGTCGCGGCGGGCCGTTGGCGCCGATGGCCAGTCCCGCGGTCACGCCGCCCGCCAACCGTCCGGCCGCGCCATCCGGCCGGGTGAACCGACTCGAGTCGGCGGTCACCTCCAGGCGCACCCCGTCCCCGTCCGGGCGGACGGCGAGGGCGACGCCGTCGGTGAAGGTGAGGGGGTCTCCCGCGGACCCGGGCAGGCCGAGCAGTGGGCGCAGCCCGTCCAGCAGCCCCTGGACCCTCGGTGCTGACGTGCCCAGCGACTCGGCGCTGCGCAGCCAGCCGGCAGGGTCGGCGAACAAGCCGGCCAACGGCCGGACGGCACGCTCGGCGTCACCGGCCGTCCCGGTGAGCATGCCGACGGCGTCCAGTGCGGCGTCGATGATGGGCTGGGCGCTCGCGTCCGCGCGGCGCATGATCTCCAGCCCGACCTGCCCGGCCACGCTCGGGGCGGCGCGCACGAGCAGCCCGGCGATCGCCGCCCCGTCCGGCGACGGCCAGAGCGCGACGGTGTCCGTGGTGCCCCCGGGGTGGTGCCAGCGCAGGTCGACCGCGAACGGGTCGAGGGTCGCGACCAGCTGCACCCCGCCGGTCGCGCCTCTCGGCGCCTCCGGCCCGAACGTCACCGTCCCGCTCAGCGCGGAGCCGGACGATGCCGTGGGGGTCACGGTCACGTCGGCCGTCCAGCCGAACCGTCCGGCGGCCGGATCGCCGCCGACGAGGTCGATCGTTCCGGCGTCGAGGTCGACGGCCGCCGCGAGGGCGCCGAGCAGGTCGCTCAACGCTTCGTGCAGCGGGGCGCGGGCGGACGCGAGCGCGCTGGCCAGCAGGCCGGACGGATCGCGCACCAGCTGGTCGAACGCGTCGAAGACAGCGCCGCTGTCGAGGATCAGGCCCAGGGCTTCGGCGAGGGCGACCAGGGCTGCTGCGGTCGGGTTCCCCTCCGCGTCGGCGACCAGGCGTTGCGCGGCGGTGGCCAGCAGCAGCCGTGGCTCCGGCAGCAGCGGCAGGTCCACGTCGCCGGCGCCCACGACGAGCCGTTCCCAGGACTGGCCGAGCACCCGGGCGTCGTGCAGCGTCATGGACGCGGTGCCGGCCGGGGCGCCCTCGCTCAGCGGAACGCTGACGTCGATGCTGACGTAGCGCAGCTCCTGCTCCGGTGTGGCGATGAGCCAGCCGAGCCGGTCGCTGATCCACACCCGCACCCGCAGCGAGCGGTCCGGGTCGAGGCCCGTGGCGCGGTCGAAGCCCGCGAGCGTGAGCCGCGCATCGGCCTCCACCAGCAGGGCCCCGGTCGTGCTCGGGGGCACGCTGAGCACGAGACCACCGACCACGCCGGTCGGCGGGGGCAGGGGTGCGAACGCGCGCTCTCGGGCGCGCGCGGCGAGCCCGGCCGCCACAACCGCGGTGATCGCCCGCTCGACCGAGGGCTGCGACACCTCGCCGCACCACGCCGTCACGGTGAGTCCGGCCCGGGTCTGCGGTGCGGGCGTCAGCGCCGGCCGTAGGTCGGCGGCCGGGTCGATCAGCTCGGTCAGCGGGACGAGGGCGCCGAGCAGGTGGCGGCCCAGGGCGAGGTCGGCGTCGTCCGGGTCGTCCCCGATGACCGGTGGGAGCAACCGGTGGAGCAGGTGCAGGGCGTCCGCTGCCGGTTGTGAGGTGAGCACGCTGAGCGCGACGGGGCCCAGCGGGGTGCCGACCAGCAGCAGGTCGGAGACGGCGGGCTGGGCGTCCACGGCGACCCGGGCGGCGTGCCCGGCGCCGGCGACGGCGACCACGACCAGACCGTCGCCCAGCGGGGCGAGGGCGTCGAGCACGCGGGCGAGCCGACCGGCCTGCCCGACGGTGCCGTCGGCGTCGCCGCTGGTCAGCCGGCTGGCGGCCCGCGTACCCAACGCGACGAACCACTCCCCGGTCGCCGCGGGTGGCGGGGTGATCATCGCGGGCTCGAGACCGGCCGCGGTGAGGTCCACCCGGCGGTCCGGGGGGGCGTCCGGCCAGGCCTGCGGGCCGATGTCGACGTAGACCACCGTGGTGGGCGCGCGGTTCAGCTCGGTCTCGAGGTCGATCAGGTCGAGCAGCTGACCGGCGGCCGCCCCGGCACGCACGACCCCCACGCCGTCGGGTGCGGTGACCGGCGGGGCGACCCGGCCGTCCCCGCCGACCCAGCGCTGCGTGATCGCGGTCAGTCCGGCGGCGATGCTGCGGCCGCGAACAAGGTCGGCGACGTCGCCGGCCACCGAGGCCTCGGACCGCAGCGCCTGCTCGAGCGCCTCGGGCGACAGCCCGGGGTCGCCGGGGCGCCAGGTGCGCAGCGCGTCCGGCACGTCGGCGGTCCGCGGCATCAGCCCGGACGGGGGGAGCCACAGCGCAGGCTCGGGGAGCCACGGTGCGAGTGGGAGTCGCAGCGGATCGTCCGGGTGCCCCGACCCGACGAGCGGTCCGGACACCGCGCCGACGGCACCGACCAGGTCCGCGAGCAGGGATGCCACGTCGGGGCCGAGCTCGCTGAGCAGCAGGGTCGGCAGCCAGGACACCAGCGCCGCGGGTGCGTCGTCCACCAGGTCGGCCAGCCGGAGCACGGGAAGCCGCCGGTCGGTGGGTCGCCAGCCGAGCAGGTCCACCAGATCGCGGACGGTGGGCGGCAGCAGGCCGGCGACATGCCCGAGGAGCAGCTGGACAGCATCCCAGCCGGCTGCGTCCAGGGTGAGCGAACCGTCGGCTCCCACCTGGGGGAGAGGGACGGGAACCGTGACGTCCTCGACCCGCAGGGACAGGTCGGGCAGGTCGACCGCCGCCGACAGGCCATCGGTGACGGTCCACGCCAGCCGCACCCCGACCGGTCCCGCGGTGATCTCGACGCCCTCGCCGAGGCTCAGGGCGACCCGCGGCGGGTCGACGCCGTTCTCGCGCCCGGTGAGCCGGGCCGACACGCCAGTGAGCAGCGATGCGGTGCGTGCGGCCAGGTCGATCTCGGCCACCGTGGCCGCCAGCTCGGTCTCGATGACCGTGCACCCCTGGCCGAGGGAGTCGACGGCGGTGCTGGCCGCAAGCGCGATCGTCAGTACGGTGTCGTCGATCCACGCGTGCAGTGCCACCGGCCCGGCGAGGGGCACCCGCCACGGATCGGCCACCGTCCCGCTGCCGGTCACCGGGCTGGCGATCGCGCCGGCGTCGCCGAGCGCCTCGCGCAGCGCCGTCAGCACGGCGGCCACGGCGTGCGGATGGGTGGTGGTCAGCGTCTGCCAGTAGCCGGCGACAGCGCCGACCGGGTCGCCGAGCAGGTCGGCAAGCGAGATGGTGGGCACGTCGAGATGAGCCGGCGGCGGGTCCAGCCCCAGCAGCACCCGAACGGTCGCCAGGGCGTCGCCGAGGCTGGCGAGCAGGTCGTCGGCTACGTCCTCGATGGCATGGCCCACCGCGTCCATCACCGCGTCCGGCGTGGTGAGGTCGAGGACCGGGTAGTCGCGGGTGCCCAGGCGTACCTGGTCGGCGGCCAGCACGGCGGTCAGCCGGCGCTCGGCGTCGAGGGCGAAGCCCAGCCGCAGCGTGTCGGCGCGGGCGAGAGAGGGGGTGGTGACGTCCAGCACCGGGCTGCCGGCGCCCCCGACGGCGGCCCACAGTCCGAGTGCGGGGAGGGCGGTGGCCTGTCCGGTGACCAGGTCGATGCGGCACAGCTGAGCGGTCGCCTCGACCCGGGCGTCGTCGTCGCCGACCTGGACGGTCACGGTGGGGGTGAGGCGCGGGTTGCCGGACGGGCCGGTGTCGACGAGGACGCCCAGCCGCACGGACGCCATGCCCAGGCTGAGCTCGACCTGGTCGCCGGACCGGGTGCCCTGGAGCAGGTCGGCGAGGTGGTCCAACCAGGCGGTCCGGCTCGCGCTCGCGGTCATCAGGTCGCGCGCCCAGGCAGCGAGCGCGCCGATGCCCTCGCTGAGCACCTGCTCGAGGGGGAACTCGGGTACCGCCCCGGTGCCCAACCCGAGCAGGCCGGCGACCGCCTCGATGGGGCCGCCGCCGGCAGCCACGGCCTGCTCGCGGACCAGGGCGAGGATCAGGTCGAGCAGCGCGTCGTCGAGCTGGTCGGCGTGCGCCGCAGACACCACAAGGTCGCGTGGGGCGTTTGCCCCCGGCAGCTGCAGCCCGGTCAGCGTCAGCCCGAACGACGCCGGCGTGTCGGCGTCGGAGGTCGGCACGTCCACCTCGAGCCCGATCGAGCCGAGGTGGGCCTGTCTCGGGACGGGAGGCGAGGCGTCCACGGTGACCGAGGTGCTCAAGCGCAGCCGTCCCCCGACCGCGCCGAGCAGCAGCACCGAATCCACCTGGCGGTTGTGCTTCGCCGCCGCGAACATCGGCAGCGACACCGTCGTCCGGGAGGTCGGAGCCGTGGTGCTGATCGCCACACCCAGCCCGAGGGCGACGTAGTCGTCGGGGCGCTCGTCGAGAGTCACCGAGATCTCGATGGCGGGGTCGTCGAGGGTCACGATCGGCAGCCACACGACACCGTCCTGGGTCGTGCGGTCGGCCCCGCCCAGCGCCTCGTCCACGAACGTCACGAGGGCGTCGCGCTGGTCCTGGTTCGACAGCATCGTCTGCAGCGACTCGTCAGGCGCGCCGAACCACGAGGGGTTGGGGTCGCCGTCGGCGTCGAGGAACCCCAGGGCGACGCCGAGGTTGCCGAGGACTCCGAGGTCCTCGATGCGCAGGCTCATGACCCGCTCACAAGGACGCTCACGAGGCTCCGCCGAGCCCGGACTCCCCGGCGAACCGGAAGCGTCCCATCGGCGCGACGACCAGCGCATCGCGGGTCACGGCCATCTCGGCCGGGATGAGGAGGTTGCCGCGGGCATCCTTGCCGCGGGCCCCGGCCAGCTGGGCGGCGAGGGTGAGGAGGATGTCCCAGGCGAAGGCCACGAGGGCATCGCCCCAGGCGTCCACGATCAGCTGCGGGCCGGTCGGGCGGCGCGCAGTCGCGGCGTACACCCCGGCGGGTCGGTCCGGCCGGCCGACGGCGAAGGTGACGACGACCTCGGCAGGTCCGGTCTGATCGCAGCGCACCGGAAGCGTCAGGTCCACCCGCCCGACGTCCAGGGCGATACGCACCGCGCCGATATCAACGGCGAGCTCGCTGTCGCCCTCGACCCAGACGACCGACGTGCTGCGGGTCGGTCGGAAGAAGCCGGCCGCGATCCTGGCGGCGACGAGCACGAGCTTGGCGGCACTGTTCGGATCGACCCGAACGACAGGCGCCAGCTCGCCGGGTCCGATCGCACCCTTGGTCACATCGTCGCCCGCGGTGCGCTGGAAGTCGACGTGGATCGGCTCATCGCCCACTGGCCGCTCCTCGTCTCCGCGACACACCGCGTGCTGCCACGGCTAGGCGCCAGCCGCCCCGTCGAACCACCTGGGCGGTGACGCAGAGTCAAGAACTGTGCTATCGCTGCGTCAAGGGCTTTGCCCACAAGGGTTGCCTCGGCGGCCCGAGGCGAGGACGGTGTACCTGGCGGCCTGGTCGTCGCGGGCAGTCCGCTGCCTCGCGCACGCGACGAGGCACTGCCTGGTCAGCCCCGCCCACGTCCTGAAGGGGGACCGTTGTGAGCATCACTCACCCCAGTGCCCGGATCGCACCGGAGCAGGACAGCACCACCCGACTGGCCCTGGTGCTCAGCCTGGTGTCGCTGTTCCTGGCCGGCTGGTCGTTCATCGCCTCGTTCGACGACGAGCTCGAGACGCAGCGTCTCGAGCAGCGGTTGGCCTGCCTGGAGCTTCCTGGCGCGAACGACTGCGGTGCGGACAGGCGGTAGCCCGTCGCGGCGGAAGGTCGGTAGCCGTCGCAGCGGGCGGTTGTCCGCCCTCCCCAGGGGCAGAGTCAAGACCGCAGCAGGTGGGATCATGGAGGACCCAGCCGCGACCTCGAGGGCGATACATGACCGACCACTTCGCTTCCGCCACACCCCAGCCGGACCAGGCCGGTGACGACCGCGTCCCCGGTCGGGTCGACCCGGTCGAGGTGGAGCGGCTCACCCAGGCACTGAACGCCCGGTTCGCCCCACACGTGGACGAGGCCGCAGCGGCGGTGCGGGGGGCCGAGCAGGGACTGGCCGAGGCGCGGGAGGCCCTCGCGCGCGCGCGTCGCGCTGCGGACGGCCAGCGGTACCAGTCCGACCGGCTGGTGTTCATGCGGGCGTCGGTGAAGGACGAGGCCGAGGCCCTGACCCGCAAGACGACGCCCAAGAAGGTCCGGGTCGCCTATCGCTATCTGCTCGCCCGAGCCGTGGAGCTCGCCGAGGGTGAGGTTCAGGGCTACCGCGCCGACCAGGCTGCGGCCGAGCGCGAGCGGCAGCACAGCATCGAGGCGTGCCTGGCAGCCGAGCACGCAGCCGTCGAACGGCTCGATGCCGCGCGTGCGATGCAGCGTCGCGTCGAGGACGCCGTCCAGACCGCCCGGCAGGGGCTGGCCGTCATGGTGGAGAAGCTGGCCTCGCAGGAGCAGCCGCGCGCCTCTGCCTGATCGCCGCGGTCCACTACCGTCCACCGATAGCCCCCGAGCGGTTCCTGGCCCCCTGGTCAGGCGTAGCGCAGCATGAAGTCCCGCTCGGTGTCACTGCCTCCCTCAGGGTCGGGAGCATCCTCGACCGGCTGCTCCGTCGTCAGGTCGTCAGGCTCCTCCGGGCCGGGTCGGGCGCCCAGGGCCATCCGGCCCGCGGTGTCGCGCCCCGTCCACTACCGCCGCAGCGCACCACATCCTCCGTGTATCACCCGGAGCGGCCGGAACCGCACACCGGTACGGTGACCACTCGTGAGCACCGCCGAGCACCTTGCCGGGATGCCGGTCGTCGACCGGCCCCGCATGCGCGGCGTGCTGCACGCCTGGGCGGTGCCGTTCGCCGCCACGGTAGGCCTGACGCTGCTGGTGCTGGCCGATACGGTGCGGGCGCGTACCGGGGTTGCGGTGTGGGTGGTGACGATGACGGCCCTGTTCGCGGTGAGCGCGACGTACCACCGCGGTCAGTGGAGGCCGGCGGTCAAGGTGTGGCTCCAACGCGTCGACCACTCGATGATCTTCGTGTTCATCGCCGGCTCGTACACACCGCTGTGCCTGCTGCTGCTGGACGGGTCGAAGTCGTGGCTCGTGCTGGCCGTCACCTGGGGGGGCGCTGCGGTCGGCGTCGTCACGCGGCTGACCTGGCACCGGGCGCCGCGGTGGCTGTTCGTGCCGCTGTACCTGGCACTGGGGTGGGTGGCGCTGACGATGCTGCCTGACCTGGCGCGTTCCGCCGTCCTGTACGAGAACGCGCTCATCGTGGCCGGCGGCGTGCTCTACACGATCGGCGCGATCGTGTTCGCGACCCGGCGACCCGACCCGGTCCCGCACGTGTTCGGGTACCACGAGGTGTTCCACGCCCTCACCATCGCCGCGGCCCTGTGCCACGCGGTCGCGATCGCCTCCGTCGCCCTCGGGCACCCTGCGGCGTGAGGGGTCGACGTCGGGCCGTGCGCGAGGGGACGACCTGCGTCTGGTGCGCACGGCAGATCGGGACGGACCTGGTCGCCTCGACCATGGAGCACGTCGTCCCCCGCATCAAGGGCGGGCCGAGCTGGCCGGAGAACATCGTGGCCGCGTGCTCCCGATGCAACCGTGAGCGCGGCCACCGCACGCCCGCTGACTGGCTGGACGAGTGCCGGCGCCGTGGCTGGCAGCCCGACGAGGACCGCGTCGTAGGGGCGCTGACGAGCCTGGCCGAGGCGATCGCGAGCAGGGGTGGGCAGCGCCGGGCGCGTCCGTACCTGGCGTCCCAGCTGCGCCGGCTCTCGGCGTAGCAGTCTCCGGGCCGGGACGCGTCCTTCGGGTCGCGCGGGTGTGCGTGAACCCGACGCGGACCGGATCTGGCCTCTCTCCGGCGGCGCTGGCTATCGTGAGGTATGCCTGCGACGCACCGTCGGCCTCTCGGCGCCTGCGCTGCGGCGGAGGGTGAGGTGGCCACCCGCCCCCCGGGCCCGAGGGGCTGCCGGCTGGTGGTGCGCGCGTCGCGCCGCGAAGAGGCGGGGCTGCTGCGCAGATGAGCGGCTCGACTCACGGGCACCCCGTGATAAGCCCTCGCCGACGCGCCCTGCTGGTGCGCCGGATCCGCTTCTTGGTGGTCTTCACGATCACCTACAACGCGACCGAGGGGCTGGTGTCGCTGCTGGCTGGTGCCGCGGCCGGGTCGAGCGCGCTGATCGGTTTCGGGCTGGACTCGCTGATCGAGATGTCCTCTGCGCTGATCGTCGCCTGGCAGTTCTCCGGCGGCCGACACCAGGAGCGCGAAAGGGTCGCGCTGCGGTTGATCGCCGCGTCGTTCTTCGCGCTGGCCGGCTTCGTCGCCTGGGACGCGGTCACCAGCCTGGTCGACCGCGCCGCACCGGATCCGTCCACCGTCGGCATCGTGATCGCCGCGGCCAGCCTGCTGGTCATGCCGACGGTGTCGCTGGTACAGCGCAGTGCCGGTCATGAGGTGGGGTCGCACTCTGCGGTAGCCGACTCCAAGCAGATGCTGTTGTGCTCCTACATGTCCGCTGTGCTGCTGGTCGCGCTGCTGGCCAACAGCCTGGCGGGCTGGTGGTGGGCCGACCCCATCGGCGCACTGATCATCGCCGGCCTCGCCGTCCGCGAAGGCATCACCACCTGGAACGGGGACGCCTGCTGCGCCGCAGCCCCGGTGCGTCTGGACCGCCCCGACGAGGGCGACACCGGCAGCGACGCCGTCGCGTCCTGTGGACCCAGCTGCACCTGCTGACAGCGATCGCACCAGCGCCCGTGCACGAGTTCACCGCCGAGCCCGCGTCCCGACGCGCCCCCTTCGAGGCTGAACAGGCCGTAGGCCTTCCGACCCGGGCGCTCACCCACCCAGGCCGGTGAGCCACCAGTTGGAGGCGTCGCGGTCCTTGCCGCAGCGCTTGCACCACACCACGTACTCGGCATCGTCCATGGACCCCAACGCCGGCCCGCTGCTGGTCCATGACAACCCCGTGGCGTCCACCTGGACGCCGGCGGCTCGGTCCTCAGCCGGACGGCGCCGGCCCACCCAGCGGTGGAAGCCGAGCAAGCATCGTGCGTCCTTCATGACGGTCCCCCTCCTCGGTGCTGGCTACGTTCCGCCGGCCCTCTGGGTCGACTGGGTGGCGGCGAACTCGCGGGTGCGCAGGCCCCACAGCCGCAGTGCCTCCTCGTCCGTGCTCGCCCAGTTGTTGGCCGGCCAGTCGAAGTACATGACCTCGGCGTCCTCGGGGTACTCCTCGCTCAGCCACTGCTCGAACGGGACCCACACCTGCTCGGAGAAGCCGTTGCTGAGGTAGGCCTCGGAGAGGTACACGCTGGTCAGCGCGCCGTCCTGGACGGTGAGGATGAACCAGTTGTCGCCGAAGGGGCCGAGCCCCAACTCCTCGGAGCGCATCGCGTGCATCTCGAACCCGCACCGCACCAGGGTCCCGTCCTCGTCCGTCGACACCTGCTCACAGGGCCGGAGCAGGTACTGACCGTCAACGGCCTCCAGCCACCTGATGCCTTCCCGCAAGGACTCGACGACGTCGGTGTCCTGCCTCAGCTGCTGCGACATGTAGGAGACGGCCCGCTCGGCGTCGTACCCGGCGTGTGCCTGCACGTACGCGTTCGCGACCTGCTCGGCGGACGTCTCCGCTCGCGTCTGGTCGGGCGTGGCCGGTGCTGGCGACGTCTCGACGATCACCGAGCTGCCGGCCCACGTGACCCCGGCGATCGCCAGTCCGACGACGGCTGCCGCGCCGACTGCCCTCGACCGGCGGCGGCGCCGGTGAACGGCAGGGATCTCTAGCAGTCGCGCCTCGGCGTCGACGGCCCGCGCGGTCGCCGTCCGCAGCGCTGCGCCTGCAGCTCTCCCGCGCTCGTCCACGCTCATGACAGCCCCCCGCCAGGCTCACCGAGCTTCTGGGCCAACGCGGCACGGGCCCGTCCCAGGTGGACCTTCACGCTGCCGCTCGAGCAGCCCATCGTCTCCGCGATGGCGGCCACGTCCAGGTCGTACACGTATCGCAGCGCAGTCGCCTGGGCCTGCCGACGGGGCAACGTGCGCACCGCCGCCCAGAACTCCTCGTCCTGCGGCTGCTGCTCGGCGGGCGCGGCACGCCGTCCGCCAAGCCGCTGCATGGCTCGAACCTCCACCAGTCTGCGCCGAAGCACCGAGCGGGACAGGTTGAGGCACACCCGTCGTCCCCACTGAGCCGGGTCGTCCAGCGTCGAGACCTCGTCCCAGCGCCGGTACAGCACCAACATCGCCTCCTGGGCGAGATCCTCCGCCGAGCCGCTACCGGTTACCGCCCGCGCCAAGGCCACCAGAGGCGGGAACTCACGCCGGAAGAAGTCCTCGAAGGACTCCACCAGCCCGAGGTGGGCGTCCACGACGTCGCCCGCCTTCAGGTGGGCGGACCCCGCCCCACCGGCGCTCATACCCATACCTCGCCCGAGACCCCCTCCCCGGATGACACGTCAGCCCAGGACGCTCCTCCGCTGGCACGGTGGCGTCAATCCCCACGACACGAACGGTCAGTCAACGAGAGGCCACGCCGGGCCGGGCCACAGCTGTGCTGGCCTCGTCGGCCGCCGCGGCTTCGAGGGGCGGCCCGTTGTCTCCAGGCATGGACACCCGTCGCTCGACCGATGCGAACGGCCCCACGCGCGGATGCTGAGCCGGACTCGGTGAACCCCGGTCGGCACGCCGAGCCGTGCCCGCGAGGTGGCGCTGCAGGCAACAGGTGGTGACGTAGCGAGGCGACACCACCGCATCCCGACGACCGACGCTGAACCAGAGAAGCGTTCGCGGATCTGCCTGGTCAGCAGATTCCGTGTGAGCGTCGCTGCGGGTCCAGGTGAAGCTCTGCGACCATCAGGACCGGGGACCTTCCCTCCCTCCGCATGGCAGGACCCACGCGGGGGTCTTGCGGCCAGAAGAGCAGTCGCAGCCGGGCGTCGCCCCACAGCACGTGCCAGGCCAGGTAGTAGGACAACCGGAACGCCACCATCGGCACATACCCGAAGTAGCGAAGCAGCAACAGCTGCCCCACTCCGATCAGGAGGACGTGCGGCACCACGAAGGGCAACAGCGCAGAACCCAGGGCGGCCTGGGCGGCAGGTTCGACGGCAGCCGCAGCCAGGACCAGTCCGATCGCCGGTCCGTCGAGACCCGAGTCGGTGAAGCGTGATCGGGTCAGCCAGACCAGACCGCTCACTGGCAGCAGGTGGAAGGCGGCCTCGGCCACGACGGCGATCACTGGGTACACGATCCATGCCTGCGGCCACGCCACGTTGGTGTCCCTGGGAAACCCCACCGCGGTGTCCACGCCGATCGCGACAACGGCGAACGGCAGGGTCGCGGCGACGGCGACACCGATCCCGCGGATCGTGGTCGCCCGGGTGCAGCACCGCCAGAACCCCCTGCGCTCGAGGAAGGCGAGAGCCCCCAGACCAGCTGCGCCCGCCGATGCGACGACGATCGGGCCAGGAAGCGGGCCCACGAAGCGCTCGAGGGCGGGTGAACCGGTTGCCCACAGCGTCGCTGCTCCCAGCACGGCCGCCCCCGACATCGCAGCCCAGGGCACAAGGCACCGCAGCCGCGCCGCGCTGTCCGTCGCCGACCCCAGCCAAGACATGGCGCCAGCCTCCTCTCAGCCGGTGGCGCAGCGCCACCGCCTTCTGCAGGCATCCCTGCCCGGTCACAAGCCGACCTCGCGCCGGTGCCCCGACGCGAGGCCCCGACTCCTGTGAGAACATCGTCCGACTGGAACTCACGGGAGGTCGCAGGCATGCACACAACGCGGACGCTGGCAGTGATCACGGTGGCCGCGCTGGGCGCGATGGGACTGGCGGGTTGCGGGAGCGACACCCCCACCCAGGCCGACGCCGAGTCCCAGGCCTGCGACGCGGTCGCCTCGGTCAAGCAGGCCTTGCAGGGTCTGGCCGACCTCGACGCCGACTCGACCGTCGACGAGGCCAAGCAGGCCCAGCAGTCTCTCGACGACGCCATCACCGGCCTGGAAGAGGCCGCCAGCGACCTCGAGGCCGCCGACAGCGCCGCGCTGCAGGCCGGGGGGCAGGCGATCTCCAGCGCGATCGACAGTGTCTCTGGATCGGACACCATCGGGGCAGCGGGCGAAGCGGTGGCACAGGCCAGCGATGCGTTGAAGAGCGCCGTGGGCGAGATCGAGGACGGCCTCGGCTGCTCGTAGTGCCTCCGCCACTGGCGGCTCGCAGCTGTACCGATGCTCAAGCCGACGGGGGGACTCGAACCCCCAACCACCTGTTTGCAAGCGTCGGTGAGGTTGTTGCGAACCCACTGGCCAGTCGCCCAGGAATGCCGCTGAACAGCACAGATACCAGACCCTGAGTGACCGCCCCGGTCCGCAGATAACCCTCTCGTCGGTCACGATTGGTCACGATTGGTCACGCGGCTGGCGGGCGTCGGCGAGCGGGTCGACAACAACTCGGGAGCGCTGGGGCCAGCTGTGCCGCCCCGTCCAGAGGCCTGCGCTCAGGGTCCCGGCCCTGTGCTCGCTGCCAGGGCAGGGGTGAAGCAGCTTGTGCCGGTCGCCGCGCGCTGTGATGTGTCGACAAGCATAACGCGTCGCGTTATGCTTCTGTTGGTGATCAGGCCATTCCGGGACACTGCGACGGAGCGGCTGTGGTCACGTCAGCGAGGGCGCAGCATCGACCCGCGGATCGAACGGTCGGCACTGCGCAAGCTGGCGATGCTGGACGCGGCGGAGAGCCTGCAAGACCTGCCTACCCCGCCGGGGAACCGACTGGAAGCCCTC
>Ga0114939_10001811_pt1 | contig 16567 bp, 18 predicted proteins | sample AshMeaCrysSpring_FD_87196 | JGI IMG/M metagenome (GOLD analysis project Ga0114939, IMG submission 87196) | Groundwater microbial communities from Big Spring, Nevada to study Microbial Dark Matter (Phase II) - Ash Meadows Crystal Spring | ecosystem: Environmental > Aquatic > Deep subsurface >... | reverse complement strand
CGCCGGTCGATGGAGCTCTCGATGCGCTGGGCCCGGCGCAGCCGCGACGCCTTCCGCGTGCTCGGCAATCCCAACGCGCTCTTCGGCATCGTCCAGGGCGGTACCCACCTGCCGCTGCGGATCGAATCCGCCGCCGTGCTGCGCGACATCGGCTTCGACGGGTACGCGGTGGGCGGGCTCGCCGTCGGCGAGCCGGCCGAGGAGCGCAACGCCGTCCTCGACGCGCTCGAGCCGCACCTGCCCGCCGACCGGCCGCGTTACCTGATGGGGGTCGGCACGCCGGCGGACATCGTGCAGGCGGTGGCGCGCGGCATCGACATGTTCGATTGCGTGATGCCGACCCGCAACGCCCGCAATGGGCACCTGTTCACGAGCCAGGGCGTCGTCAAGATCCGCAACGCCGGGCACCACGACGACACGCGCCCGCTCGACCCGGGATGCGGCTGCTACACCTGTCGCAACTACTCGCGGGCCTACCTGCGCCACCTGGACCGCTGCAACGAGATCCTCGGCGCGCGCCTCAACACGATCCACAACCTGAGCTATTACCTGTCCCTCATGGGCCGCATCCGGGCCGCGATCGAGGCCGGGAACTTCGCCCGGTTCGCCGCGGACTTCCTGGGCGGGCCGGAGGGGGGCGCGAGCCCGGCCGGCAGTCCGGCCGCCCCTCGGGTATAATCCGCCCCCTTTTTGGGTGGCCCCGATCGGGGCCCGCAACAGGAGTCTCCTGATGGACTGGTTGATCCCGAGCGCCTGGGCGCAGGCCGCCGGCGGCGCGCAGCCGAACGCGTTCATGCAGCTTTTGCCGCTGATCCTGATCTTCGTGGTGTTCTACTTCCTGCTGATTCGCCCACAGGCGAAGCGGGCCAAGGAGCACAAGGCGATGGTTGCGGCACTCGCGGTCGGCGATGAGGTCGTGACCGCCGGCGGCATCCTCGGCAAGGTCACGGCGGCCGGCGAGCAGTTCCTCACCGTCGAACTCGCCGAGGGCGTGCAGGTCAAGGTCCAGCGCCACACGGTCACGAGCGTCCTGCCGAAGGGCACGCTGAAGAGCGCCTGAGCCCGGGAGATCCTGAATCATGCACAGTTACCCGGCCTGGAAGATCTGGCTGGTCACCATCGTCGTGCTGGCGGCGACGCTGCTCGCCCTGCCCAACGTCTTCGGCGAGTCGCCGGCGCTGCAGCTCTCGCGCAACGACCGCGCCGCGTTCAACGAGCAGAGCCAGGCGGCCGTCACCGGTATCCTCGCGGCGCAGAACGCACCGGTCGACGCGGCCTATCGCGAAGGCGACCGGCTCGTGCTGCGCTTCGGCAGCGCGGAACAGCAGCTCGCAGCCCGGGACGCGATCCGCAAGGCGGCGCCGCGGGACTACCTGATCGCGCTCTCGCAGGCGCCGAACATGCCGGCTTGGATGCGCAGGATGGGCCTCAAGCCCATGAGCCTGGGCCTCGACCTGCGGGGCGGCGTCTACTTCCTCTACGAGGTGGACGTGCAGGGCGCGGTGAAGCAGCTCCTCGAGAGCATGGAGCGCGACTATCGCACCCTGCTGCGGGACGAGCGCATCCCGTTCACCGGCGTGCAGTCGAACGGGACCGACACCGTCCGCGTCACGCTCAAGTCGGGCGCGGATGCGGAAAGGTTTGCCGCGCTGCTGCGCAGGCAGGACCCGCTGGCCGTACTCGAGGTCGATACGCTGGGCGAGGGCGGTTCGGTTGCCGTCACGCTCCCCCCCGAGCGGATCAAGGAGCGGCAGGATTTCGCAATCCAGCAGAACATCACGACGCTGCGCAACCGTGTGGACGAGCTCGGCGTCACCGAGCCGATCGTGGCCCGCCAGGGCGTCGACCGCATCGTCGTGCAGCTGCCGGGCGTGCAGGACCCGAACGAGGCCCTGCGCGTGCTCGGTGCCACCGCGACGCTCGAATTCCGGCTGGTCGACGACCAGAACGACCCGGCGGAGGCGGAGCGCACCAAGCGCGCGCCGCTCGGCTCCAGGCTCTACCACTCGCGCGAGAACACGCCGGTGCTCCTCAAGCGCGACCTGATCGTCTCGGGCGAGCAGCTCATCGACGCGAGCTCGGGCTTCCAGGAAGGACAGCCCGCCGTCTACGTCAAGCTCAATGCGCGCGGCGCTTCCGAGATGCTCGAGACGACACGCGAGAACCTCGGCCGGCCGATGGCGGTGGTGTTCATCGAGAAGAAGCGCATCAAGGAAGACCAGCCCTGCAACGGGATCCGCACGGGCAGCGAGTGCACCGAGGAGCAGGTGATCAGCGTCGCGACGATCCGCGGCGTGTTCTCGAGCAACTTCCAGATCACCGGGCTGCTGGCCGGCGAGGCGCGCGAGCTCGCTCTGCTGCTGCGTGCCGGGTCGCTCGCGGCGCCGCTCTACATCGTCGAGCAGCGCACGGTCGGCCCGAGCCTCGGCCAGGACAACATCGACCGCGGCGTGCGCGCGCTCGTCATCGGCATGCTCGCGACGTTCCTGTTCATGGCCGTCTACTACAGGAAGTTCGGCATGATCGCGAACGTCGTGCTGATGTCGAACGTGGTGCTGCTCACGGCGCTGCTGTCGATGCTGCAGGCCTCGCTGTCCCTGCCCGGCATCGCGGGCATGGTGCTCACGGTCGGCATGGCGGTGGACGCGAACATCCTCATCTTCGAGCGCATCCGCGAGGAGCTGCGCAACGGCATGAGCCCGCATGCGGCGATCAACGCGGGATTCGAGAAGGCATTCTCGGCGATCGCCGATTCGAACATCACCACGCTCATCGCGGGCATCGTGCTCTTCACGTTCGGCACGGGCCCGGTGCGTGGCTTCGCGGTCGTGCTCTCGCTGGGCATCGTGACCTCGATGTTCACGGCACTGATCGGCAGCCGGACGCTCATCCACCTGATCTGGGGGCGCCAGCGCAAGCTGGAAACGCTCTCCATCTGAGGAGCCCCCGCCATGGAATTCTTCCACAAGAAGACCAGTTTCCCGTTCATGGCCACCCGCAAGCGGTGGTACGTGGTGTCCGCCATCCTCATCGTCGGCTCGCTGCTCGCGCTCGCGGTGCGCGGGCTCAACTTCGGCATCGACTTCACGGGCGGCGTGGTGATGGAGTTCTCCTTCCCGCAGGCGGCTGACCTCGAGAAAGTGCGCTCGGACCTCGAGAAGGCGGGTTTCGGTGGTGCCGCGGTGCAGAGCTTCGGCACGGCGAGCGAGGTCCTCGTGCGGCTGCTCCCGCAGGAGAACCTGGACGTCAACCGTCTCGGCCAGAGCGTGCTCGCCACGATCCAGGGTGCTGAGCCCGGAGTCGAACTGCGGCGCACCGAGGTCGTCGGCCCGCAGGTCGGCCAGGAACTCGCGGAGAAGGGCGCGCTCGCCGTGCTCTTCACCTTCCTGCTGATCCTCGCGTACGTGGCGTTCCGCTTCCAGTGGAAGCTCGGCGTGGGCGCCATCGTCGCCGCGCTGCACGACCCGATCATCATCCTCGGGTTCTTCGCGGTCACTGGGATGACCTTCGACCTGCCGGCGCTGGCCGCCATCCTCGCCGTGATCGGCTACTCGCTGAACGACACGGTCGTGGTGTTCGACCGGATCCGGGAGCGCTTCCTGTCCATGCGCAAGGGCACGTCCGACCAGGTGATCGACGCGGCCGTCAACGAGACGCTGTCGCGGACCCTCATGACGAGCCTCACGACGATGATCACCGTGATCGCGCTGCTCGTCTTCGGTGGCGAGATCCTGCGCGGCTTCTCGACCGCACTCACGATCGGCATCGTGGTGGGTACCTACTCGTCGATCTACATCGCCAGCGCGCTTGCGCTCGATCTCAAGCTCACGGCGCGGGACCTGATGCCCGTGCAGCGGGACAAGGACGTCGTGGACGAGATGCCCTGAGCAGGGCGGCCGTGTCCCGCGCGAACGGTATTGAGGAGTCGCAGGCGTGACCGAGGTCGTGTGGGGCGGTTTCCTCGCCTTCTTCCTCACACTGTTGTTTCTCGACCTGAGCGTCCTGCACCGGGAGTCGGCCGAGCTCTCGGTCCGGCAGGCGCTCTTCTGGACGCTCGTCTGGGTGAGCGTCGCATTCTCATTCACGTTCGTGATCTACGGGCTCTACGAGTACCACTGGCTCGGCTGGGCGCCGGGACACGGCGTCGCCGATGGCATGGACGCGGTGGTGCAGTTCGTCACGGGCTACCTGCTCGAGTGGTCGCTGTCGGTCGACAACATCTTCGTGATCGCGCTGATCTTCGCGTACCTGAAGATCCCCGCGCTCTACCAGTACCGCGTGCTCTTCTGGGGCATCGTCGGCGCGATCGTGCTGCGCGGCATCATGATCCTCGCCGGTGCGGCGCTGCTGCGCCACTTCGACTGGATGTTCTACGTCTTCGGGGCGATCCTGCTCGTCTCGGCGCTGCGCATGCTGCGCGAGGACGACGAGGAGCGTGATTTCGGCTCGAGCTTCCCCGCGCGGCTGGTGCGGCGCTTCGTGCCGGTCACCGAGGAGCTCGACCGCGCGAGGTTCTTCGTGCGTCGCGAAAGCCGGCTGTACGCCACGCCGCTCTTCGTCGCGCTCGTCATGGTCGAGCTCACGGACGTCGTATTCGCCGTTGACAGCATCCCGGCGATCCTCGCGGTGACGCGCGACCCGTTCCTCGTCTTCAGCTCGAACGCGTTCGCGATCCTCGGCCTGCGCTCGCTCTACTTTGCGGTCGCGGGCCTCATGGCGATGTTCCGCTACCTGCGCTACAGCCTCGTGCTGATCCTCGCGTTCGTCGGCGTAAAGATGCTGCTGGTGAGCAAGTACCACGTGCCGAACGTCGTCTCGCTCGGGATCATCGTGACGACGCTCGCGGGGGGCGTGGTTGCCTCGCTGATCGCGACCCGCTTCGAGCGGTCGCGCGGTGACCCGGACGGCGTCTAGTCCGCCCCGGCGAGCCTGATGCGCGGCAGCAGCAGGTGGATCCAGCCGAGCGCGAGCAGGTAGGCGCTCCCGCAGATGGCGAACATCGGCCAGTAGCCGTGGCCGTTGGCGAGCGACCAGCCCGCGAATTCGATCATCGCGGTGCCCGACAGGTTGCCCGCGACCGCACCCAGGGCCACGACGGTCGCGACGACCCCCGACGGCACGACGTCCGCGGCGAGCCCGAAGAGGTTGGTCATGAACCCCTGGTGCGCGAACAGGGCGAGCCCGATCACCAGCGCCGCCGTCCAGGGCGAGGCCGCGGCGATGGCGAGCGGCAGCGGCAGGATCAGGAGCGCATACGCGAGCATGGGGAGCTTGCGCGCGCGGTCCACCGCGTAGCCCCGCTCGAGCAGCTTCGGGAACAGCCAGCCGCTCGAGAGCGCGCCCACCGCGGCCATCGAGTAGACGATCGCGATCGGCTTGCCGAGCTCGGCCTGGCTCATGCCGAATACGCGATGGAAGAAGTCGGGCGTCCAGAACAGGACGAACCACCAGACCTGGTCGACGAGAAGCTTCGCGCCGACGAAGGCCCAGGTGCGACGATCTCGCAGCAGCTCGCGCCAGCGTGTCGCGACGCGCGGCGCGCTCGCCGGGGCGGCTGCCGCCTCCTGCACAGGCGCGAGCCGGCGCAGGCTCGGCCACCAGAAGGCCATCCAGACGAAGCCGAGTGCGCCAGTGACGATGAACGCGGCTTTCCAGCCGAAGATGAGCGCGATCGGGGGAATCGCGAGCGGCGTGAGGACTGCGCCCAGGTTGGGCGCGGTGTTCATCAGGCCGATGCCGACCGAGCGCTCCCGGACCGGCAGGTAGGTGGCCATGCTCTTCACGGCCGCGGGCGTGTGCACGGATTCCGCGACCGCCAGCACCACCCGCGCGGTCACGAACTGCTGCATGCTCGTCGCGAAGGCGTGCGCCATGCCGGCGAGGCTCCAGACGCCCACGGCGAGGAGGTAGCCCCAGCGCACGCCGACCCGGTCGACGAACCAGCCGACGAAGGGCAGTGCGATGGCGGCGGAGAGCTGGAAGACCGATCCCAGGTGGGCGAACTGCTGGTCGTTCCATTCGAACTCGCCCTGCAGGATCGGCTTGAGTAGCGCGAGGACCTGCCGGTCGACGTAGTTCAGGGCGGCGGCGCAGAAGACGAGCGCCACCAGGACGCGCCGCAGGCGCCTGGCCTGCGATTCGGCGTCGCGCATTTGCTCCCCCCCTCGTCCGGTCAGTGGCCGGACTTGCGCAGCGTGCTGTGTCGGAACCCGTAGCCGAAGTAGATCGCGAAGCCGATCGCCGTCCACACGAGCAGCCGGATCCACGTGTCGTGCGGCAGCGAGATCATCATGCCCGCGCAGATGAGCGCGCCCGAGATGCAGACGAACCAGGGGGCCGGCACCTTGAACGGGCGCCGGATGTCGGGACGCGTGTAGCGCAGCACGAGCACGCCGATGCAGACGGTCGTGAAGGCGAGCAGGGTGCCGATCGAGACGAGTTCGCCGAGGATGGTCACCGGGAAGAGTCCCGCGATGAGCGCCGCGAGCGTGCCGGTGATGAGCGTGCCGATGTACGGGGTCTTGTGCGTCGGGTGCACGCGCCGGAACAGCGGGGGCAGCAGCCCGTCCAGCGACATCGCGTAGAAGATGCGCGGCTGCCCGAGCATCATCACCAGCATCACGGAGGTCATTCCTGCGATCGCGCCGAGCTTGATCCAGCCCGCGAGCCAGGAGAGCTCGGGGTGCCGGTCGAGGGCGAGGGCCACCGGGGCCGGCGTGTTGAGCTCGGTGTAGGAGACCATGCCGGTGAGCACCGCGGAGACGGCGACGTACAGCACGGTGCACACGGCGAGGCTCGCCAGGATGCCGATCGGCATGTCGCGCTGCGGGTTCTTCGCCTCCTGCGCGGCGGTGGAGACCGCGTCGAAGCCGATGTAGGCGAAGAAGATGATGCCGGCGGCCTGGACCACGCCGCTCCAGCCGAACCGACCGAACTCGCCGGCGTTCTCCGGGATGAACGGCTGCCAGTTGGCGCCGTCGACGACCCAGATCCCGAAGGCGATGAACAGGATGATCACCGTGACCTTGATCGCCACGACGATCGCATTGAAGCGCGCGGACTGGTGGATGCCGACGTAGCAGAGCGCCGTGATCGCCGCGATGACCAGCACCGCCGGCAGGTTGACCAGCGCGCCGGTGCGGACGATCTCGAAGTGGCCAGCGCCCTTGGTGAAGGGTGCGTTGGTGAGGACGTCCGGCAGCATCAAGCCGAACTGCTCGACCAGGCTAACCACGTAGCCCGACCAGCCCACCGCGACCGTCGCGGCCGCGAACAGGTACTCGAGGATGAGGTTCCAGCCGATGAACCACGCCACGAGCTCGCCGAGCGTCGCGTACGAATACGAGTAGGCGCTGCCCGACACCGGGATCATCGACGCGAACTCGGCATAGCAGAGCCCGGCGAGTGCGCAGCCGACGCCCGCGATCAGGAAGGAGATCACGAGTGCCGGGCCCGCGTGATTCGCCGCGGCCGTGCCCGTCAGCACGAAGATGCCGGTGCCGATGATCGCGCCAATGCCGAGCAGCACGAGCGCGCGTGCGTCGAGCGTGCGCTTCAGCTCGTTCGCTTCGTCGCCTTCGTGCAGTTCGGCGATCGGCTTCGTCGAGAACAGGCGCTTCGGCATCGTCTCAATCCTCCCGCAATTCGGCCGGCACGAATGGCCGGAGGCACTCGACCAGGGCTTCGTAGACCTTGGGCGTACCGGCGATGACGTTACCGGCCTGCCGGTACTCGCCGCCGCTCAGCGTGCCGATGTGCCCTCCGGCCTCGGTGATCAGGAGCGTGCCCGCGGCCGTGTCCCAGGAGTTGAGCCCGATTTCCCAGAAGCCGTCGATACGCCCGGCCGCGACGTACGCGAGGTCGAGCGACGCGGCGCCCGGGCGCCGGATGCCCGCCGTCTGCTGCATCACGGCCTTGAGCATCGCGAGGTACTCGTCGATCCAGCGCGCGTTGGCCCGGTAGGGAAACCCGGTGCCGACAAGGGCGCCTTCGAGGGTCGTCTGCTTGCTCACCCTGATCCGCCGGCCGTCGAGCTGCGCGCCGTCGCCCCGCGAGGCCGTGAAGAGCTCCTGGCGCATGGGGTCGTAGACGACCCCGTGCTCGAGCCGCCCGCGGTACTCGCAGGCGAGCGACACAGCGAACGTCGGGAAGCCGTGCAGGAAATTCGTGGTGCCGTCGAGCGGGTCGATGATCCAGACGAACTCGTCGCCGCCGCTGCGGCCCCCTTCCTCGCCGAGGAACCCGTGGTCCGGGTGCGTGCGGCGGATGGTCTCGACGATGTCGCGTTCCGCGAGCTGGTCGATCTCGGTCACGAAGTCGTTGCGGCTCTTCGAGCGCACGCCGAGCGAGGGCACGCGATCCACGTTGCGCACGATGAGGTCGCCGGCGCGGCGCGCTGCGCGGACGGCGATGTTGAGTAGCGGTTGCATGCGGGCGGCTAGAATAGCAGAGCATGTCCGTGAACATCGTCCTCGTCGGCACCTCGCACCCGGGCAACATCGGTTCGGCCGCCCGGGCGATGAAGAACATGGGCCTCGACCGGCTGAGGCTCGTGGCGCCGGAGCGCTTCCCGGCGACCGAGGCCACCGTGATGGCCGCCGGCGCAGACGACGTTCTCGGGCGCGCGCGCGTGTTTGCGGACGTCGCAAGCGCCGTCGCGGACTGCGGGCTCGTCGTCGGCACCACGGCCCGTTCGCGTCACTTGCCGTGGCGGGTGGTCGAGCCGCGACAGGCGGCCCGCGAGATCGCGGTTGCGTCCGCCACGGGCGAAGTCGCGGTCCTGTTCGGGGCCGAGCGAACGGGGCTCACCAACGAGGACATCGAGCGCTGCCAGTTGCTGCTTACAATCCCCACCGGTGCGGTCTACGGCTCGCTCAACGTGGCCATGGCGGTCGCGATCGTTGCCTACGAGATCCTGCTCGCCTCGCGTGGCGAGGAGGATGCCGCGGCCGCGGACGCCGTCCCGCTCGCCTCCGCGATCGAGATGGAGCGTTTCTACGAGCATCTCGAGCGCGTGCTCGAGGAAATCGATTTCCGTGACCGGACCGGGGAGGGGCACCTGATGGCGCGCATCCGTCGTCTCTTCAATCGCGCCGTGCTCGACCAGAACGAAATGAACATCCTGCGTGGCATCCTCACCTCGGTGCAGGGCCGGCGCCGAAGAGCGGGCGAGCCGCACATGCCGCCCGAGGGACCGTCCAGGTGACCGCGGTCGTCTACCTCGACAATGCGGCCACGACGCCGGTCGACCCGCGCGTCGTCGAGGTCATGCGCGAGTGCCTGGGGATGGACGGCGACTTCGCGAATCCCTCGTCCGTGGGCCACCTTCCGGGGCGCCGGGCTCGCGCACGGGTCGAGCGGGCGCGGGCGCAGGTCGCCGCGCTGGTCGGCGCCGCACCCGAGCAGGTCGTGTGGACGTCCGGGGCGACCGAGGCGGACAACCTCGCGATCTTCGGTGCGGCCCGTTTCCACCGCTCGCGCGGCCGCCACATCGTCACCTCGCGCACCGAGCACCCGGCCGTGCTGGACCCCTGCCGCCAGCTCGAGCGCGAGGGATTCGAGGTCACCTGGCTCGAGCCGGGCGCGGACGGCATCGTCGCGCCGGCACGGGTCGAGGAGGCGCTTCGGCCCGACACGATCCTGGTCTCGCTGATGCACGTGAACAACGAGATCGGCGTGGTGCAGGACGTGGCCTCGGTCGGCCGCCTGTGCCGGGCGCGAGGGGTGCTGCTGCACGTGGACGCCGCGCAGGGTGCAGGCAAGCTGCCGCTCGACGTCGAGCGCGACGGCATCGACCTGCTCGCCCTGACCGCTCACAAGGTCCACGGCCCGAAAGGCGTGGGGGCGCTGTGCGTGCGGCGCGAGCCGCGCCTCGGCCTCGTGCCGCTGCTGTTCGGCGGGGGCCAGGAGCGTGGCCTGCGCTCGGGCACGGTACCGACGCACCAGGTCGCGGGCATGGGCGAGGCGTATGAGATCGCGGCGGCCTGCATGGCGGCCGAGTTGCAACGCATCGGCGGGTTGCGCGAGCGGTTGTGGCGCGCGATCGAAGCGGCCGGGGGCGTGCTGCTGAATGGGCACCCGACGCAGCGCGCGCCGGGGATCCTGAGCGTGACGGTCGACGGCTGCGAAGGTGAGTGCCTGCTGCACGCACTGGCCGACCTCGCGGTTTCCTCGGGCTCGGCCTGCGCGACGACGAGCGCGGAACCCTCCTACGTGCTGCGCGCCCTCGGCCGCAGCGACCGCCTCGCGCAGAGCACGCTGCGACTGAGCCTCGGGCGATTCACGACGGACGGGGAGGTCGACTACGCCGCTCGCCGGGTCGTCGAGGAAATCGGCCGGCTGCGCGCCATCGCGCCCGCGCCGCGCGGTCTCTCATCGTGATCGACGACCCGCGCTACGGCCCCGAGGTGCAGGCCCGGGTGCGGTCCCTGGCGGGCGCGGGCCGCTTGCCCGACGGCGCCGGGATCGTGCGCGCGGCCGCGGGGGACGAGGAGCACGGGGCCAGGGTCGAGCTCGATTTCGACGTGGCGGCCGGCCGGATCCGCGAGGTCCGTTACCGGGCCTTCGGCTGCCCGCACTTCGTCGCGGCGGCCTCCTGGCTCACCGATCGCCTGCGCGGTGCCGGTCGGGAGGATCTCGAGGCCTGGGACTGGCGCGAGGCGGCGGACGCGCTCGCCGTGCCCCCGGCCAAATTCGGGCGCTTGCTCACGCTGCAGGACGCCGTGCGCGAGGCAGCCCGGAACTGGCCCGGCGCGGCCGGGTCTACGGTGTAGAATCCGGCGGTCTCCAGCAGGACGGAAACGATGGCGGTAACACTCACTCCAGCGGCGGAAGAGCGCGTGCGCACCTTCCTTGCGGCACGTGGGCACGGGGTCGGGCTGCGTCTCGGCGTCAAGAAGACCGGGTGCTCCGGGTACGCCTACGTCGTGAACTACGCCGAGGAGATCGGCGCCGGCGACACGGTTTTCGAGCACGGCGGCGTCAAGGTGATCGTCGACGCCGAGAGCCTGCGGTACGTCGAGGGCACGGAGATCGACTTCGTGCGCCAGGGGCTCAACGAGGCTTTCAGGTTCCGCAACCCGAATGTCCGCGGCGAGTGCGGCTGCGGCGAGAGCTTCAACGTCTAACTGCCCGTCGCGGCTGAATTTTCTTGGCTGGAAAGGGCGCCGCGGGTATACTTGGCGGTCACTCTTTCGAGGTTGGCCCTACCCGGACCCGCGCTCGCGCGGGTCTCGAATTTTGGGGCTCCGTTTCACCATCGCAGGGGCCCGAGGCCCGACCAGAGGAAGCTCATGGCCGTCGAACGCACGCTGTCCATCGTCAAGCCCGATGGAGTCCAGAAGAACGTCATTGGCGAGGTCTACCGCCGCTTCGAGACTGCCGGTCTCCGCATCGTCGCTGCGCGCATGCGGCGCCTGTCGCGGGCCGAAGCCGAGGGCTTCTACGCCGTGCACCGCGAGCGCCCGTTCTTCAAGGACCTCGTGGCCTACATGACCTCGGGTCCGGTCGTCGTGCAGGTGCTCGAGGGCGAGAACGCCGTGGCGAAGAATCGCGAGATCATGGGTGCCACCGACCCGAAGAAGGCGGCCCCCGGCACGATCCGCGCCGACCTCGCGGACAGCATCGAGGCCAACACGGTGCACGGCTCCGACAGCCTCGATAATGCGGCGCGTGAAATCGCCTACTTCTTCGCCGAGACGGAGCTCTGCCCGCGCTGAGCGCGGGAACCTCCATCCCCGCCACGGTCCAAGCCAGTCATGGGCGAACTCGCCGCCACGAAGACCAACCTGCTCGGCCTGACGCGGTCCGGGCTGGAGGCGTTCGTGGCCGAAATGGGCGAGAAGCCCTTCCGCGCCCGCCAGCTCATGAAGTGGATGTACCGGCGGGCGGTCGGCGACTTCGAGCAGATGACCGACCTCGGCAAGGACTTCCGCCGTCGCCTCGCCGAGGTCGCCGAGATCCGGGTGCCGGAGGTGATCCTCTCGCAGGTCTCGGCCGACGGCACCCGCAAGTGGCTGCTGCGCTTCGAGGGCGGGCAGGCGATCGAGATGGTGTTCATCCCGGAGCCGGGCCGCGGCACGCTCTGCATCTCGAGCCAGGTCGGCTGCACGATGGACTGCGGTTTCTGCTCGACCGGCGCCCAGGGCTTCAACCGCAACCTCGGCACGGCGGAGATCGTCGGCCAGGTGTGGCTCGCGAACCGCGAGCTCGGCTACTCGCCGGACGGCGACCGCGTGATCACCAACGTCGTGTTCATGGGCATGGGTGAGCCGCTCATGAACTACCGCAACGTCGTGCCGGCGGCCGAGATCATGATGGACGACCTCGGGCTCGACCTGTCGCGGCGCCGCGTGACGATCAGCACCTCGGGGCTCGTCCCGCAGATGATCCGCATCGCCGACGAGACGAACGTCGCGCTCGCGGTGTCGCTGCACGCGCCGAACGACGAGCTGCGCAGCGAGCTCATGCCGATCAACCGACGGCATCCGATCGCGAGCCTGCTCGAGGCCTGCTGGCACTACGTCGGGAAGCAGAACGCGCGCGGCATCACCTTCGAGTACGTGATGCTCGACGGCGTCAACGACAGGCCCGAGCACGCCCGGCAACTGGCGGCCCTCCTGCGTGGCCACCCCGCGAAGGTCAACCTGATTCCCTTCAACCCGTTCCCGGGCACGCGGTTCCGCCGCTCGAGCGAAGCCGCCATCGAGCGGTTCCGCGACCTGCTCATCAAGGGTGGCGTGATGGCGACGATCCGCCGCACGCGCGGGGACGACATAGACGCGGCCTGCGGGCAGCTCGTCGGTCGCGTGAACGACCGCACGACCGTGCGCCTCAGGGATCGTAACCTCATTCCGGCGACGGTGGAGCAGGCATGAAGCGGCTGTTCGTCTGTGGCGTCCTCGCGTTGCTCGGGGTGTCCTGCGCGGCCCATTCCGCGGAAGAGATCAAGCTGAACCGCAAGCAGCGCGAGGAGGCGGCCGAGGCCAACACCCAGCTCGCGCTCGCGTACATGCGCGAGGGCGACCTCGCCACGGCACGCAACAAGCTCGAGCGGGCGCTCGGCCAGTATCCGGACACGGCGACGACGCAGATGGCCGCGGGGTTCCTCTACGACCGGCTCGGCGAGGACGACAAGGCCAACGATCACTTCGAGCGGGCCCTGAAGCTCAGCAGGAACGATCCAAACGTCATGAACAACTACGCGGCGTTCCTGTGCCGCAAGGGTGACAAGAAGCAGGGCGAGGCCTACTTCATCGAGGCGGCGAAGAACCCGCTCTACCGCACGCCCGAGATCGCCTACGCCAATGCCGGGCGTTGCGCGCGCGCGGACGGTCGGCCGAAGGAAGCCGAGCAGTACTTCCGCCAGGCGCTCACCATCAAGGCCGAGCAGGTCGATGCGCTGTTCGAGATGGCGTCGCTCTACCACGAGATCGGCAACAACCTGCAGGCGCGGGCCTTCCTTGACCGGTACACGGCGGTCGCGCCCACCTCCGCCGCGTCGCTCTGGCTCGGCTACCGGATCGAGCGCGGCCTCGGCGACTACGAGCAGGCGAAGCGCAATGCGGACCGCCTGAAGCGCGACTACGCCACGTCGCCCGAGGTGACCCAGTTGCTCGAAGCCGAGCGGACCTCGCAGTGACCCGCGCGGAGGCAGAAGTCGCGGAGCTGCCGACGGAACCCGGCGCCCGGCTCCGGCGGCAGCGCGAGCTTGCGGGACTGAGCGAGCAGCAGGTCGCGGAGCAGCTGAACCTCGACGCCGCCGCGGTGACGGCGATCGAGCGCGACGACTACGCGCTCCTCGGTGCGCCCGTCTTCGCGCGCGGGCACCTCAAGCGCTACGCGGCGCTCGTCGGCCTGGCCGAGGACGATGTGGTCGGGGCGTACGATCGTTCGCGGGCGCAGCTCGCCGAGCCGACGCTGATCCCGAAGTCGCGCGAGGAAATGCGCCCGGAGCGGGGCCCCGCGCGCTGGCCGTGGATCCTCGGCAGCCTCGCGCTCTTCCTGCTGGCCGCCGGCATCGCGGCCTACGTGGGCGAGCACGGGCTCGCACTGCCCGAATGGCCTTTCGGTCGGGCCGAGGTGACTGCTGGCGCGCCGAATGCGCCCGGAGTCACGGCGAGCCCGCAGTCCGGGCCGCCAACGTCGGCACCCGCGGCCGTGCCGGTGGCCGCCGGCACGGTTGCCGCGGCCGATCCCGCGTCGGCCGGTGTGCCGACGGGCGGCGTCGCCCAGGGGCCGGCCCAGCCGGGCCAGGTGGTGCTGGAGCTGCGATTCGCGGCGGATTCCTGGGTCGAGATCTACGACGGCGCGGGCAAGTCCGTGCTCTACGACCTCGGCCAGGCGGGCACTGGCCGCACGGTTTCCGGTACGGCGCCGCTCAGTCTCACGTTCGGCAATGCGCCGGCGATCACCCTGCAGGCGAACGGCCGCCCCGTGGCGCTGCCCGCGCCGCCGGCCGGCCAGACCGTCGGTCGCTACAGCCTGGGCGCGGACGGCGCGCTGCGCTGAGGACCGGGGAAGCGCTCATGGGAGAGAACATCCAGCCGATCCGCGGCATGAACGACGTGCTGCCTGCTGACAGCGCGGCGTGGCAGCTCCTCGAGCGCGTCTGCCGGGAGACCTTTGCGGAGTACGGCTACCGCGAGATTCGCGTGCCGATGCTCGAGCGCACCGAGCTCTTCAAGCGCTCGATCGGCGAGATGACCGACATCGTCGAAAAGGAGATGTACACGTTCGAGGACCGCGGCGGGGACTCCGTCACGCTGCGCCCCGAGGCGACGGCGGGGATCGTGCGCGCCTGCATCTCGAACGGCCTGCTGCACAACCAGCGCCAGAAGGTCTGGTGCGCCGGGCCGATGTTCCGCTACGAGCGCCCCCAGAAGGGACGCTATCGCCAGTTCCACCAGATCGACGTCGAGGCGCTCGGCTTCCCGGGACCCGACGTGGATGCCGAGCTGATCATCATGTCGGCACGCATCTGGCGGAAACTCGGGCTCGACGGCCTCGTGCTCAACGTCAACTCGCTCGGCACCGCCGAGTCGCGGCGCGCCTATCGCGCGACGCTCGTGGAGTATTTCCGCGGTCACGCCGAGGCGCTCGACGAGGACAGCCGGCGACGCCTCGAGGGCAATCCGCTGCGCATCCTCGACAGCAAGAACCCCGCGATGCGCGCGGTGATCGAGGGCGCACCGCTCCTCACGGACCACCTCGACGCCGAGTCCGCCGCGCACTTCGCCCGGCTGCGGGCGGACCTCGATGAGGCTGGCGTTCCCTATGTCGTCAATCCCCGCCTCGTGCGCGGACTCGATTACTATGCGCGCACCGTGTTCGAGTGGGTGACCACCGACCTCGGCTCGCAGGACGCGGTGTGCTCGGGAGGCCGTTACGACGGGCTCGTCCAGCAGCTCGGCGGGGAGTCCGTGCCGGGCATCGGCTGGGCGCTCGGCGAGGAGCGCATCGTCGAACTGCTGCGCCTGAAGGGGCTCGCCGGTGACGAGGCATATACGGACGTCTACGTGGTGCTCGGCGGCGAGGCTGCCGAGGCGGCCGGGCTCAGGGTCGCCGAGAGCCTGCGCGCGGCGTTGCCGGGCCTGCGCGTCGAGATGAACTGCGGGGCCGGCAGCTTCAAGTCGCAGATGAAGCGCGCCGACCGCAGCGGCGCGCGCTACGCCGTCATCCTCGGTGACGACGAAGTGGCGCGCGGGATCGCCGCGTTGAAGCCGATGCGCGAGGACGCGGAGCAGGCGGAGGTGCCGCTCGCAAACCTCGGGACTGAAGTTGCGCGCCGCGTCGCGGGGCGCGGGTGACTGGAATCGATACACACATGGGACCGGCCAACGGCCGGGCCGCACGGGAGCCGTCGAAGTGGAAGACCTGACCGACAACGAACGCGAAGAACAGCTGCGCCGCTGGTGGAGCCAGAACTGGCTGTGGATCGTCGGGGGCGTGGCCCTCGGTCTCGCGCTCCTCTGGGGCTGGCAGTACTGGCAGCAGAGCAGGATGCGGCAGGCGCAGATCGAGGAGGCTGCCTACGCGGCCGTGCTCGATCTTCTTGGCGCGCAGAAGTTCGACGAGGCCGTCGCGAAGGGCAAGGCGCTCCGTAGCGAGCACCCGTCGTCGCCGTACGCGGACCAGACGGACATGGCGCTCGCCCGCGGTGCGGTCGAGAGTCGCAAGCCGGACGCGGCCGTGCCCCACCTGAAGGCGGTGATCGACGGCTCGAAGGACGAGGAACTGCGCGGCATCGCGCGCAGCCGCCTCGCGCGCGTGCTGATCGAGCAGGGCAAGTACGACGAGGCCGTGGCGGCGCTCGACGTCGCCAGGGCTGGTTCCTTCACGGCGCTTTATCACGAAATCCGCGGTGACGCGTTCGGCGCCAAGGGCGACGCGAACGCCGCGCGCGGCGAGTACGACGCCGCGCTCGCTGCGGCGAAGGACGGCGCGCAGATCGACGTGGCGTACGTCGAGCTGAAGCGCGACGCCCTGCCGGCGGCTCCCGCTGCGGAGGCGGCCGCGAAATGAGCCCGGCACTCGCCTCGCGACGGGCGGTGCTCGCGGCGGCTGCACT
>Ga0114939_10001810_pt1 | contig 16570 bp, 17 predicted proteins | sample AshMeaCrysSpring_FD_87196 | JGI IMG/M metagenome (GOLD analysis project Ga0114939, IMG submission 87196) | Groundwater microbial communities from Big Spring, Nevada to study Microbial Dark Matter (Phase II) - Ash Meadows Crystal Spring | ecosystem: Environmental > Aquatic > Deep subsurface >... | reverse complement strand
CGCGGGAGCCTTGCCGGTCTCCGGGTCCTTGAACTCCCGCGAGTAGTAGTCGAACAGGTTCGGGAAGCCCTTGGCCTTCAGCTTCTCGGCCAGCAGCCACATTACTTCCGTCTCCTCCTGCTTCACGTCCCACAGGCGCTTGACTGCCCCCTGCTGGATCGACGCGTAGCCGTGCCCGTTGCCCATGTTGGTCACGATCGACCAGCCTTCGGCGGAGTTGAACGTGGCCGGCAGCACGATGTCCGCGAACTGCGTCATCTCGGACGGGTTCGTCACCAGGTGGACGAAGAAGGGCACCTTCGCCATGGCCTTGTCCCAGCGGTCGGCGCCTGTGCACGAGAAGTTGAAGTTCGCCCACGAGGCCATGAACACCTTCACCGCGCCCGGGTCCTTCAGCATCCCGTTGGCGACGTTGTTCGTGACCACGCCGCTCCCGGGCCTCGCGTTCATCATCGCCGGCATGTCCTTGGCGCCGCGGCCGTCGAGCTTCCTGCCCTTGGAGCCATTCTTGGCGATCTCGTCGACGTACTTGTCGGCGCTGGCGAACTTGACCGTCGGCGCGCTGCTCGACTGCCAGACGCCGCCCTCGACGTCTATCGAGCCCAGCAGGCCGTTGAGCGCGTGCACCGCCATCGCGCTGTAGGTGCCGCGCGGGTGCATTGCAGCGCCAGGACCCATCCAGACGACGACCTTCGGGGCCGCCTTGCCCATGGCGCGCGCGACGCGCACGATCTGCGCCGCCGGGATCGCCGTTTCCTTCTCGGCCCAGGCCGGAGTGCGGTCCTTCAGTTCCAGGTTCCACCACTTCACCAGGCCGTTGGTTTCCTTCTCCGCAAACGCGGCCTCGTCCACCATCCTGCCGGCCACGAACAGGTTCTTCCCGCCCTTGAAGTCGCCCACGAATTCGCGGCTCCACATCCCTTCGGTGAGGATCACGTGCGCAAGGGCGCCGGCCAGCGCGCCATCGGTTCCGGGAAGCAACGGCAGCCACTCCTGCGCCTTGGCGGCCACATTGGACAGGCGCGGGTCTACCGCGATCACGGTGCCGCGCTTCACGATTTCGCCGAAGCGATGGATCGTGTTGGGCACCATGCGATTGGAGGCGAGGGGGTCGCAACCCCAGGCAACCACGCAGTTGGTCTTGTCCAGGTCGTAGTCGCGGTAGCCGAAGAACCCCTGCGTAAGGCCCGGGCCCATCTTCTCCGCCTCGGCGCAGATGGCGCTGTGCGAGAAGTAGTTGGGCGTGCCGAAGATCTTGGGCAGCGTGCCGTAGAGCAGGTCGGTGGAGGTCGGCGAGTAGCGCCCGCGCATGTAGACGAACTTCTGCGGCTCGCCGGCCTTCCTCAGCGCGATCATCTTCTCGGCGACGGTGTCCATCGCCTCGTCCCAGCTGATGGGCACGAACTTCGGGTCGATGCCGCGGCCCTTGGCCGGGTTGGTGCGCTTCATCGGCACCTTGATGCGGTCCGGGTCGTAGACCTGCTGCGGGATCATGTGGCCGCGCGGGCAGACGTAGCCGTGGTTGGTCTTGCTGAGCGGATTGCCGCGAACCCGCGTCGCCCGCCCGTTCTGGACGTAAATCTGGATGGCGCACCACTGCGTGCAGCCCTGGCAGGTGGAGGCTACCCATTCGCCCTTGGCGGGACCGGCGGGCTTGGCCTTGCGCGGCTGCAGCGCCGCGCTCACCGGCACCTCGGGCTGAGTGGCGCAGCCCGCAGCCAGCAGGCCGATGGTGGCCGCCGTCGCCTTGATGAAGTCCCTTCTTGTCAGTTTCATGTGCCTGCCTCCCTGTCACCGCGTTGGGGGTTTGAAAGTGGCTCCGACGACATACCCCCCGCGCTTGACGGGGGGTATGCCGAACGGACCCATTTCAACAGTTATCGAAGCCTGAATTTTGACTTGGGACAAATGTCGTGCGGTCGCGGAGCGAATGATGGGAAGGCGCGAGACGGCGCTGCCCGCCTCCCCTCGCCGCCGGAACATGGAAGCACTTTCGACGTTCATCGGGACCCTCTTGCAGGCCGGGTCCGGCAACCTCGCGGCGTATCTCGCCGCGCACGTGCTGCTTTGCCTGCTGCCGGCTTTCTTCATCGCGGGCGCCATGGTGGCGTTGATCCCGCAGGAGGCCGTCACGCGCTTCCTGGGCCGCAACGCCCCGCGCGCGGTCTCCTACCCTGCCGCGGCTGCCGCGGGTTCCCTGCTGGCCGTCTGCTCCTGCACGATCGTCCCGCTCTTCGCCGGCATCCATCGCAAGGGCGCCGGGCTGGGGCCCGCCATCACGTTCCTCTTCTTCGCGCCGGCGGCCAACATCCTCGCGCTGGTCTACACGGGCGGGGTGATCGGCGTGGACCTGGCGGGTGCGAGGTTCCTGCTATCCCTGGTCTTCGGCATAGGCATCGGCATGATCATGGCGCTGCTGTTCCGGAAAGAGGAGGGCGTGCGGGAAGAGGCTGCCGACGCGATGTTCGCGGGCGCGGGCCAGGCCCGGATGAGCCGCGCCGCGCTCGCATTCCTCTTCTTCTGGGTGGCCCTGCTGCTGGCCGGCACGCTGAAGCTTTCCTTCCTGACCGGCGCGGCGTTCGAGATCACCGTGCCGCTGGGCGACATGAGACCGTGGCAGGCCGCCCTCGACGGCTGGGTACCCTGCGACGCCAGCCGCGGCGAGGAGGGCGTGTCCGTGCAGGGCGCCCTGCTGATCGTCCTGCTGGGCGCCATCGCCGCCTGTGCCTGGAAGGGGCTGGAGAACGTTCTCGACGGATTCTCGGCGTGGACGCGAGCGAGCCTCGTCCTCATCGCGCTCACGCTGCTGCTCGCGAGCCTCGCGGTCCGCACGGCGGACCGCGGGCTCGTCGTGGGCTTCACGGGCAGGTTCTTCGCCATCGCCCTCTGTCTCGCCGTGATCGCCACGCTTGCGAAGCGCGCGCTCTCCCGCGAGGACCTGCAGGGCTGGCTGTGGGAATCGTGGCGCTTCGTGAAGCAGATCTTCCCGCTCCTCGTCATCGGCGTCTTCGTCGTCGGGATGCTTCGCGCCCTCATCCGGCCGGAGTGGATCCAGTACCTCGCCGGGACCAACTCGCTGACCGGCAACCTGGCCGGGGTGGTGTTCGGCGTCTTCATGTACTTCCCGACCCTCGTGGAAGTGCCGATCGCGAAGATGTTCCTCGACCTCGGCATGCACCGCGGCCCGCTGCTCGCCTACCTGATGGCGGATCCGGAGCTTTCCCTGCAGAGCATCCTCATCATCTCGGCCGTCATCGGCCGCCGGAAGACCGCCGCGTACGTGGGTCTCGTCGCCCTTTTCAGCACGGCGGCAGGGCTCGCCTACGGCGCGTGGGTGGACGGTTCCTCGCCCTTGCTCATCGCCCTGGCGATGGCCGCCTTCATCGCCGTCCTCGCGTTGCTCGTGACGCGCGCCGGCGCTTCCCATCACGGAACCCCGCAAGGAGCCTGACCATGCTGACCATCAGGGTGTTCGGACCCGGCTGCGCCAACTGCCGGAAGCTCGAGGAAATCGCGCGCGACGCGCTCGCCAGGGCCGGCGTCGCCGGGGAGGTCCTGAAGGTGAAGGACGTGGGCGAGATCGTCGCGGCGGGCGTGCTCAAGACCCCGGGCCTTTCCATCGACGGCAAGCTCGTGTCCACGGGCCGCATTCCCGCACCGGAATCGGTGGAGGCCTGGATTCGCGAGGCCGAGGCGTCGTCGGCGTACCGGTAGGCGTTTGCGCTCGTCGCGCCGGGCGACTGTCGCAAGGCGCGCCTTGACGCCGGCTAATATTTCGATAAAACTGGAAGTATGGAAAAGACGGATGCCCTGAGGGTGCTGGACGGCCTGGCCCAGGAATCGCGGCTGGACATCTTCCGCTTGCTGGTGGAGCAGGGGCCGGAAGGCCTGGCCGCCGGCGGGATCGCGGAAGCGCTGGGCATGGCGAATGCAACGCTTTCCTTCCACCTGAAGGAACTGTCCCGCGCCGGACTGGTGAGCGCCCGCCAGGCGGGTCGCTTCATCTACTACTCGGCCAACCTCGGCACCGTGAACGGGCTGGTGGACTACCTGACCGAAAACTGCTGCAAGGGGGCGGGCTGCGCGGTCGCCTGCCTGCCCGACCCTCGGCGGAAGACCCGAAAGCAGGCGCGATGACCGCGAACGTCCTTATCCTCTGTACCCACAATTCCGCGCGCAGCGTCTTGGCGGAGGGAATGCTCAATTACTGGGCTGCTCGGCTGGAGCGCGATGTCCACGCCTACAGCGCCGGCAGCGCGCCGAGCGGACGGATCAACCCCTTGGCCGTCGAAGCGCTCGAACGTGCCGGCATCGAAACGGCCGGCTATCGCAGCAAGAGCTGGGACGAGTTCACCGTGACCGGTGCGCCCCGCATGCGCATTGTCATTACGGTTTGCGACAGCGCCGCCGCGGAGGCCTGTCCCGTCTGGCCGGGCGCTCCGGTGAACGTGCACTGGGGCTATCCCGACCCGTCGAACGCCCCGGGTGGCGACGAGGGCAAGCGGCAGGCCTTCGAGCTTACGCGGCAGGCCATCGGCTACCGCGCGCTGCAGCTGCTCCAGCTGCCCATCGAATCCATGGACGACGCGGACCTGCGCGCCGCGCTCGTCGAAATCGGCCGTCGGTAGCGCGCCGGCTGCGAGAGGGATCATCGTGAGCGCGCAGTGCGAGGTCACCGGCAAACGGGCCGCCCGGGCTCCGATGAGCACCTTCGAGCGCTACCTGACGCTGTGGGTGTTCCTCTGCATCGTCGCCGGGATCGCCCTCGGCCAGTTCCTGCCGGGCCTGTTCCGGGCCATCGGGCGACTGGAGTTCGCGCAGGTGAACCTGCCCGTGGGCTTCCTCATCTGGGTGATGATCATCCCGATGCTCGTGAAGGTGGACTTCGGCGCCCTGCACGAGGTCCGCGGCCACGTGCGCGGCATCGGCGTGACGCTGTTCGTGAACTGGCTGGTGAAGCCCTTCTCGATGGCCTTCCTGGGCTGGCTCTTCATCCGCAACGTGTTCGCGCCGCTGCTGCCGGCAGACCAGCTGGACAGCTACATCGCCGGCCTCATCCTGCTCGCAGCCGCGCCCTGCACGGCGATGGTGTTCGTCTGGAGCCGGCTCTCGGACGGCGACCCGCTCTTCACCCTGTCGCAGGTGGCGCTCAACGACACCATCATGGTCTTCGCCTTCGCGCCGCTGGTGGGGCTGCTGCTCGGCATCTCGGCGATCACCGTGCCGTGGGCGACCCTGGTCACCTCGGTGGCGCTCTACATCGTGATTCCCGTGATCCTCGCGCAGCTCTGGCGCCGGTCGCTGCTCGCCAAAGGGCAGGAGTCCTTCGACAGGGCCATGGCGCGCGTCGGTCCGTGGTCGATCGGGGCGCTGCTGGTGACGCTCGTGCTCCTGTTCGCCTTCCAGGGCGAGGCCATCCTGAGGCAGCCCCTGGTGATCGCCCTGCTCGCGGTGCCGATCCTGATCCAGGTCTTCTTCAACTCGGCGCTCGCCTACTGGCTCAACTACAAGCTGGGCGAGAAGCACAACGTCGCCTGCCCGTCGGCACTCATCGGCGCGTCCAACTTCTTCGAGCTGGCCGTGGCCGCCGCCATCAGCCTCTTCGGCTTCCAGTCCGGAGCGGCGCTGGCCACCGTCGTGGGAGTGCTGATCGAGGTTCCGGTGATGCTGCTCGTGGTGCGCGTGGTGAACGGCACCCGGGGATGGTACGAGCGGGGGAGGCCGGCGTGAATCGGCGCCTTGGACGCGCCAGCGACGACCGTCCGACGTGCCTGGCGGCCTCGGCACCGGTCCCGTGCCACACTGAACCCGTGTAACACGGACGTGAAGGAATGGGATCATGGCCAATCTGACCATCACGGTGCCCGAGGACGTCCTGAAGAGCGCGCGCCGGCGCGCGCTGGAGCAGGGCACTTCGGTGAACGCGCTTCTGCGTGACTATCTGCAGCAGTTCTCGAACGTGCAACCTGCGCACGCCAAGGCTGCGGCGCGGGTGCTCGAGTTGTCGCGAAAGGCCCGGGCAGGTCGCGGCAAGGCCAGCTGGACACGGGACGACCTGCATCGGCGATGAAGTTCTTTTTCGACACCAACATCCTCGTGTACCTGTTCGATGCGGATTCGCCGGGCAAGCGAAAGAAGGCACGCGCCCTGTTCCAGTCGCATGCTGGCGCCGGTGACATCCTGTTGAGCACCCAAGTGCTGCAGGAGTTCTACGTCGTGGTCACGCGCAAGCTCGCGCGTCCCCTCGATGCAGCCGCGGCCGAGGAAGCAACGGCGAATTTCGCTGAGCTTCCGATGGTGAACATCGACGGCAAGCTCGTTCTCTCGGCGATTCACCGCAGTCGCGGCAGCCAGACGTCATTCCGGGATGCCCTGGTCGTGCAGGCGGCGATAGAAGGCCATGCCGGCACGCTTTATTCCGAGGACATGCAGCACGGCATGACTGTGGATGGCCTGAAGATCATCGATCCATTTCGATGAGCGCGCCGAGAGCGGACAAGAGGATGAGACAATGAGCCACGAGGTAAAGGAAGTCGTCCGCCAGCGCTACGGCGAGGCGGCCAAGCAGGTGCAGACGGGACGCAGCAGCTGCTGCGGCACGGGGCCGGCGCTGGCGGACTGCTGCGACCCGATTACCGCGAACCTCTACGGCGCCGAGGATGCCGCGGCCGTGCCCGACATGGCGCTGCAGGCCTCGCTGGGGTGCGGCAATCCAACTGCGCTCGCGGAACTCAAGCCGGGCGAGACGGTGCTGGACCTGGGTTCCGGCGGTGGCATCGACGTGATCCTGTCGGCCCGCCGCGTGGGGCCGGCGGGCAGGGCCTTCGGCCTCGACATGACCGACGAGATGCTGGCGCTCGCCGAGGAGAACAAGCGCAGGAGCGGCCTCGCCAACGTGCACTTCCTCAAGGGCGAGATCGAGAACATCCCGCTGCCGGACGGCTCCGTGGATGTCGTGATCTCCAACTGCGTGATCAACCTCTCGGGCGACAAGGACCGCGTGCTGCGCGAGGCCTTCCGCGTGCTCAAGCCGGGCGGGCGCCTGGCGGTGTCCGACGTCGTGGTGCGCGGCGAGGTGCCGGCTGCCGTCCGCAGGAGCATGGAGCTGTGGGTCGGCTGCATCGCCGGTGCCCTGTCGGAGGTGGATTACCGGGCGAAGCTCGCGGCCGCCGGCTTCGGCGACATTGACCTCGAGGTCACGCGCGTCTACGGCGCCGAAGACGCGCGGGCATTTCTGCAGGCGGAGGGGCTCGACGCCGACGCGTTGGCGAAGGCTGTCGACGGTTCGTTCGTCAGCGCCTTCGTGCGCGCCGTGAAGCCCGCCGTCTGCTGCAGCCCCGCCTGCTGCGCTCGCTAGGATCGCGTTTCCCCCGGGGTAAGCGACGCGCCAGACCCGGGCGCAGTCGACGAATGTCAAGAACGGTCAGCGCATTCGGGCGTAAAATCAGGTCGACGGTCATTCTCCAGCTGCATGGTCGGTACATGCCGGCGGCGTGGTTTTCCGCCCTCCCGCGATCCCAATCCACTCAGAAAGGTAAGTCCTCATGATTCTGCATCGTGCCGCGTTCGCGGCTGCCATTGCCGCGGCTCTCGCCCTCCCCGTTCACGCCCAGACGGGCGGCGCCGTCGTCGAGAAGGCCCCCGGAAAAGTCACTGCGGCCCAGACCGTGAAGGCCACGGCCACCATCACCGCCATCGACAAGGCGACCCGCGACATCACCCTCAAGGGGCCGGAAGGCAAGGAAAACACCATCACCGCCGGTCCCGACGTGAAGAACTTCGACCAGCTGAAGGTCGGCGACCAGGTGACGGTCCAGTACGCCGAAGCGCTCACCCTCGAACTCAAGAAGGGCGGCAAGCAGGTCGTCGCCCGCACCGAGCAGGCAGGTGCTGCCGCCGCCAAGCCCGGCGAGAAGCCCGCCGGCGCCGTGGGCCGCCAGATGACCGTGGTCGCCGACGTCGTCAACGTCGACACGGCCAAGAAGCTCGTGACGCTGAAGGGGCCCAAGCAGACCGTGGAGCTGCCCGTTCGCGATCCCGAGCAGCTGAAGCTGATCGCCAAGGGCGACCAGGTCGAGGCGACCTTCACGCAGGCGCTGGCGATCACCGTCGAGCCCGCGAAGAAGGCCGAGCCCGCCAAGAAGTAACCGTTCCCGCCCGTTTCCGTTCATCCCAACAAGGATTTCCCATCATGAAGAAACTCGCAACGATCGTCGCCCTGGCGGCCAGTCTTGCCGCCGCCCCCGCATTTGCCCAGTTCGCCGCGGATTCCTTCTACGCAGGCGTCGGTGTCGGCCGCGGCAACCTCAACGCCTCCGGGCAGGACCTCACGGGCCTGTCGAATGCCTCGGTGGGCGACAGCAGCACGACCTACACGGTGCGTGCCGGGTGGCGCTTCCATCCCAATTTCGCCGTCGAGGCGGGGTATTACGACCTCGGCGAGTACGATTTCCAGGGCGGGCTCGGCGCTGCCACGGTCACCGGCACGGCGAAGGCCAAGTCCGCCGGGCTGTCGCTGGTGGGCATCGCGCCGCTGAGCCCCGCCTTCGACCTCTACGCCCGCATCGGCGTGGAACAGTCGGAGATGAAGGTGAACGCCAGCACCAACCTCACCCCGGGCAACGCCAACCTTGCCGACAAGCAGACGGGCGCCACCTACGGCATCGGCGGGCACTGGTACTTCGCCAAGAACGTCGGCCTGTTTGCCGAGTGGATGAAGAACGACAAGATCGAGGTGGACAGCTACCTCGTCGGCATCGACTTCCGCTTCTGACCCGCGCCTCCCGCCCGTCCGGGCCCCAAACTTCGGACGGGCGGCCTTCATGACTGGACGATGAGGAACCCTTCCATGCCAACCCGCACGCCTTCGACGTACCGCGTCATCACCGCGGCGCTCCTGGTGGGCCTCGTGCCGGCCTGGGCACAGCAGCCGCCCGCCGCCGCGCCGGCCTCCGCGAGCGCTGCCGCACCTGCCGCGGCAGTCTCGCAGCAGGAACTCGACCAGCTGCTGGCGCCCATCGCCCTGTATCCGGACGCACTGGTCGCCCAGATCCTCATGGCCTCCACCTATCCGCTCGAGGTCGTGGAGGCGGCGCGCTGGTCGAAGGCCAACCCGAAGGTCACGGGGAAGGCACTCGAGGACGCGATGCAGAAGCAGACCTGGGACCCGGCGGTAAAGGCGCTTACCGCGGTGCCGCAGGTGTTGGGTCACATGAACGAGAACCTCGCGTGGACGCAGAAGCTGGGCGATGCCTTCCTCGCCGACCAGAAGGCGGTGATGAAGACCGTCCAGACGCTGCGTGCCAAGGCGCAGGCCGCGGGCAACTTGAAGTCGACACCCGAGCAGACGGTGAAGACCGAGCAGCAGGGCGGCCAGACCGTCTACATCATCGAGTCGCCCAAGACCGAAGTGGTCTACGTGCCCACCTACAACCCGGCGACGGTCTACGGCACCTGGTGGTATCCGTATCCGCCCTATTCCATGTATCCGCCGGCCTACGTCTATCCGCCGGGGCTTGCCTTCGCCACCGGTGTCGTGGTGGGTGCGGCCATCTGGGGCAACTGCAACTGGGGCGGCAACGAGATCAACATCAACCGCACCAATTACAACAACTTCAACAGGACCAACATCCAGAACACCAACTTCCAGCACAACGCCGCGAGCCGCAAGGGCGTTCCCTACGGCAACCAGGCGGCGGCGCAGAAGTACAACCGCGGGGGCGACGCGAAGGCGGCGCAGTCGCGCGAGCAGTATCGCGGTCGCGAGCAGGCGTCCGCGGCCACGCAGGGCGCCGACCGCGCAGGTGGGCGCGACGCCGCCAGCCCGGGTGCCGGCGGCCGCGATGCGGCATCGCGCTCGCCGTCGGCAGGGTCGATGGATTCCGGATCGCGTTCGGCTTCGTCGGGTTCGCGCTCGGGTTCCGGCAGTGGCGGCTTTTCGGGGGCTGGATCGGGCGCGTCCACGCAGGCCGCCAGCAGCCGCGGCAGTGCCAGCCGCGGCGGCGGTGGCGGCGGGCGGGGTGGCGGAGGGAGACGCTGATGGCCATCCGACCCCCCCTGACCCGGAGAGCTGACGAGATGAAGACCACCCGATGGATGGCGGCGGCCGTTGCCGGCGCCGCGATTGCGTTGGCGCCTGTTGGCGCGTTCGCGCAGGAACAGAAGGCACCGGCGGCCACGGCCCCCGCCGCCCCGAAGGCCGCAGCCCAGCAGACCTATGCGACGCCCGACGAGGCGGTGAAGGCGCTGGTGGATGCCGTGCGCGCCGCCAACGTCGAACAGATGGTCGCGGTGATCGGGCCGAAGTCGCGCAGCTGGCTCTTCACCGGCGACAAGGTCTCGGATGCCACGGAGTGGAAGAACTTCCTCGCCGCCTTCGACAAGAAGCACGTGATCGTGAAGCAGGGCGACGCGAAGGCGACGCTCTCCATCGGCGACGACGACTGGCCGTTCCCGGCGCCGCTGGTGGCCAAGGCGGGCAAGTGGTCCTTCGATGCCGAAGCCGGGCGCGAGGAGGTGATCAACCGCCGCGTCGGCCGCAACGAGCTGGACACGATCCAGACATTGCTCGCCATGGTGGATGCGCAGCGCGAGTACGCGACGGCGGACGCCGATGGAAACGGCTTGCCCGACTACGCCGCCCGCTTCATCTCGACGGCGGGCAAGAAGGACGGCCTGTACTGGGAGACCAAGCCGGGCGAACCCGTGAGCCCGCTCGGCCCGCTGGCCGCGAAGGCGGTCAACGAGGGGTACGGCGGCCAGGTGAAGAGCGGCAAGCCGCAGCCCTACAACGGCTACTTCTTCCGCATCCTGACCGGCCAGGGCAAGGATGCGCCCGGTGGCGCGTACGACTACGTCGTGAACGGCAAGATGTTCGGCGGCTTCGCGATCGTCGCCTGGCCGGCTTCCTACGGCAATTCCGGCGTGAAGTCCTTCATCGTGAACCACGAAGGCGTGGTCTGGGAAAAGGACCTCGGCGCGAACACGGCCCGGGAGGCCGGCCGGATGCAGCGCTACAACCCTGACAAGACCTGGGGCAAGGTGCAGTAGGACCGCCGATCGCCGGCGGCGGAGCCGCCGGAGATTCGCAATGCGAAGGCTGTGGCAGCGGAGGCTGCGATCGTGAAACCAACGACAGGATCCGCCGGCCGGACGATCGCCATGGCCGCAGCGCTTGCGATGTCGGCGGTGCATGGTCCGCAGGTCCTGGCGCAGGCGACGCCCGCATCTGCAGCGGCTCCCCGCATCGGGCTGGCCCTCTCCGGCGGCGGGGCGCGCGGCATCGCGCACGTCGGCGTGCTCAAGGTCCTGGAGGAGCTGCGGGTGCCGATCCATTGCGTGACCGGCACCAGCATGGGCGCGATCGTCGGGGGCACCTTCGCCTCGGGAACCTCGCCGGTGGAGATGGAAAGGAAGGTGCTGGCGGCCGACTGGGACGCGATCTTCCGGGACCAGCCGCCCCGCGAGGAAATTTCCATCCGGCGCAAGTCCGACGACTACAAGACGCTGCTTGCCCCGGAATTCGGCGTGAAGGACGGGGGGCTCGCCCTGCCGAAAGGCGTCATCGCGGGCGTCTCCATCGAGTCCTTCTTCCGGACGCTGTCGGCGCCGGCCTTCGGCATCACCGACTTCGGCAAGCTTCCCGTTCCGTTCCGGGCCATGGCCACGGACATCGAGACCGGCGAGTCGGTCGCTCTCGGGCGCGGCAGCGTCGCCCAGGCGATGCGCGCCAGCATGTCGGTGCCCGGCGCCATCTCCCCGGTCGAGTTCGAGGGGCGGCTGCTGGTCGACGGCGGCATCGCCAACAACCTGCCGATCAACGAGGCGCGCAAGCTGTGCGCCGACGTCGTCATCGCGGTCAACATCTCGACGCCGCCCTTGAAGCGCGAGGAAATCTCCTCTGCTCTTTCGGTGGTCGGGCAGCTCATCAACTTCCTCGGCAAGCAGACGGTGGACGACCAGCTGAAGAGCCTCGGGCCGCGGGACGTGCTCATCGCGCCGGAGCTGGGCGACATCTCGTCGGCCAAGTTCGATCGTTCCGTGGATGCCATCCGCATCGGCGAGGAGGCGACGCGCGCATTGGCCGCTTCGCTGAAGCGCTACAGCCTGCCGCCGGAACAGTACGCGGCGCTCCGCGCGACGCAGGTCGTCGAGAAGAAGGAACTCGGCACGGTCGACGAAATCCGCATCGCCGGCCTCGAGCGCTCGAGCCCCGAAGTGCTGCGCGCGCTGGTGGAGAGCAAGCCCGGCGAGCCGCTCTCCGAGGAGAAGATCGGCGCCGATCTGCGCCGAATCTACGGGCGTGGCGGCTTCGAGAGCATCAGCTACCACCTGTCGGGGGATACCGGCCCGCGCGCCATGGTCATCGAGCCCAAGGAGAAGTCGTGGGGGCCCGACTACTTCAGGTTCGGCCTGGGCCTCGCGACCGACTTCCAGGGCGACAACCAGTTCAACCTGCTCTTCCAGTACCGCAGGACCTGGCTCAACCGCTTGGGCGGCGAATGGTTGACCGAGGGCCAGGTTGGGGAGGACACCCACCTGTGGAGCGAGTTCTACCAGCCGGTCAACGAATCGGGCCGAGGGTTCGTGGCGCCTTACGGCAAGATCGGCCAGAAGACGCGCGGAATTTTCCTGGGCGACGACAAGGTCGCCGACTACCTGGTGCGCACGGGGCAGGGCGGGATCGACGGCGGATGGAACCTCGGGACGTGGGGTGCCCTGCGCGTCGGGCCCGTGTGGACGCGCGTCGATGCGCGCGTGGACACGGGTGCGGCGACGCTGCCCTCGGTCAAGGAGACCACGGCGGGCGTGCGCGCCCTCCTGTTCATCGACCAGACGGATCGTGCCTACTTCCCATCCCGCGGGTTCGGGGTGGAGGCGTCGGCCTACGGGGCCATCGATTCGTTCGGCTCGGACAGGACCTATCAGCGGCTCGACGCGCAGGTTCGCGGCGCCATGAGCTGGGGTCCGCACACGCTGGGCTACCTCGTCGCGGGCGGCACCGACCTGGGTTCCGAAATGCCGGCCTACGAATCCTTCACGCTGGGTGGCCCGCTGAGGCTGTCGGGCTACCGCGTCAACCAGTTCGCGGGACGCGAGTACGTGTTCGGCCGCGCCACGTATTACAACCGGACGCTCCCGCTGCCGGATCTGCTTGGCCGCGGCATCTACGTGGGCGCCTCGGCGGAGGCGGGTCGGATGTACGACCGGTTCGACAGCTTCCCCTCGATGGGCACGCTGTGGTCCGGGTCCGTGTTTCTCGGCGCCGACACCTTCGCCGGCCCGGCCTATTTCGGCGTCGGGCTGGGCAAGTCCGGGACCTGGTCCCTCTACCTGCTGCTCGGTTCGCCTTAGCACCCGGCGGGCGTCGCCATGGCGCGACATGCCGAGGTACCAGGTACGTACCCGGTACGTGCCTGACACCTCGACGGTAGAATCGGCCCACCTTGCCGTCCCATGACTACTCCGCCGTCTTCCGAGATCGCCGCCTCGCGGTCATTCTTCTTCTCGGCTTTTCGTCGGGCCTGCCCCTCGCGCTGACCGGCGGCACGCTGCAGGCGTGGATGACGGTGGAGGGCGTGGATCTCGCGACCATCGGCATCTTCACACTGGTGGGCATTCCCTACACTTGGAAGTTCCTGTGGTCTCCGTTCATGGACCGCTTCGTGCCGCCCTTCCTCGGCCGGCGGCGCGGCTGGCTCTTCGTCACGCAGGTGATGCTGGCGGCGCTCATTGCGGCCATGGCATTCGCCTCGCCGAGAGCGGACCTTGCCTGGCTCGCGATGCTGGCGGTGCTCGTCGCGTTCACGTCGGCCTCGCAGGACATCGTCTTCGATGCCTACCGCACGGACGTCTCGGCACCCGAGCAGCGTGGCCTCGCGGCGGCGTTCACGGTCGTCGGTTACCGGGTGGCGATGCTGACCTCGGGGGCCGCGGCGCTGGTGCTCGTCGCCGGGTCTGGCTTCATCCCCGCGCTTGGCTGGCAGAACACGTATCTCGTCATGGCGGGACTGATGGGGCTGGGGGCCGTGGCAACGCTGCTGGGGCCCGAACCCGCCGTCTCCGCGCCCACGCCCCGCACCCTCAACGACGCCGTGTGGCTGCCCCTCAAGGAGTTCTTCGCCCGTCCCGGCGCGTGGGTGCTGCTGGCGCTCATCGTGCTCTACAAGCTGGGCGACGCGTTCGCCGGGTCGCTCACGACGGCCTTCCTGCTGCGGGGCGCCGGTTTCCCGCTCGACGACGTGGGCTACGTCAACAAGGGCATGGGCCTTGCCGCGACCATCTTCGGGGCGCTCTTCGGCGGCGCGCTGATGGTGCGCCTCGGGCTCTACGGCTCGCTGCTGGCCTTCGGCATCCTGCAGGCCCTGTCCAATCTGGGGTTCATGGCGCTGGCCATGGCGGGCAAGTGCTACCCGCTCATGCTCTTCGCCGTGGGCTTCGAGAACCTCACCGGCGGCATGGGCACGGCGGCCTTCGTGGCGCTGCTGATGGCGCTGTGCGACCGGCGCTTCACCGCCACCCAGTACGCGCTTCTTTCGGCGCTCGCCGCCTTCGGCCGCGTCTACGTGGGGCCCGCCGCGGGCTACGCCACCGACCCGAAGCAGCTGGGCCTCGCGTGGGCGACGTTCTTCTTCTGCACCTTCCTCGTTGCGCTGCCCGGCATCCTGCTGCTTTGGTGGAAGCGCGACACCATTCGCGCTCTCGACCGATCTGCCTGACCGGCGCCTGGCGACCGGCGCCGCTTGTGCCTGTCGGAGGAAAGATCCATAATGGATCCACAAGATCCATTATGGAGCCATCATGTCAGTCAACCTGTCAGTGAAGAACGTTTCCGAAGCGCTCGCGACGAAGTTGCGCGACCGCGCGGCGCGCAATCACCGGTCACTCCAAGGGGAGCTGATGGCCATCCTGGAGGATGCGGCGATGGAGCGGCAAGCCCTGAAGGCGGCATCTGGGGCCGCCCCCTATGAAATTGCGCGGGAGGCCCCGGCGAGCGCGAGCCTCCTCGACCGCCTCGTGACGATTGCTGGCGAACGCGGCATCGACGCGTCGAGGCGGCTGAGCCGCGAACAGGTTCACGATCGCGCGAGGCTGAGAAAGGCGAATCGGTGAACGCGCCCGTGCGGCATTGCCTCGACACCAACGTGCTGCTCTATGCGTTCTCGAACAACCCGCGCGAGGCCATCAAGGCGCGTGTCGCCCGCGAGTGGATAGGGCGGGAGGACTGGGGGGTGCCCGTCCAGGTGCTGCAGGAGTTCTATGTGAACGCCGTTCGCCAGCCCCGGGGAATCGGGCACGACACTGCCGTTGCAATGATCGAGGAGATCGCCGACAGCCGTCCCGTCGTGGCAGGCGACATGCCGCTCGTGCGCCATGCGCTCCAATTGAAGGCGCGTTTCGGTCTCGCGTACTGGGATGCGGCGGTGATTGCCGGTGCCCGCCGGCTCGGTGCGTCCATCCTGGTGAGCGAAGACCTGGCCCATGGCCAGGACTACGGCGGGGTGCGGGTACGGAACCCGTTCCTGGCAAATTGAAAGTGCTTTCAGTCCCTTGATGGCAAGTTGCCAGCGTAGGCGCGATACCATTCGCGCTCTCGACCGACCCGCCTGACAAGGATCCGCCATGGCCATGCCCCCTTTCCACCTCGCCTTCCCCGTCCGTGATCTCGAGGAGGCGCGCCGCTTCTACGGCGGCCTGCTGGGCTGCCCGGAGGGGCGCAGCTCGCCGGAGTGGATCGACTTCGACTTCCACGGCCACCAGATCGTGGCGCACCTGTGCCCGGCGGAGACGGGGCACCGCAACAGCAGCGCCGTGGACGGCCAGAACGTGCCGGTGCGCCACTTCGGGCTGGTGCTGCCCATGACCGAGTGGCATGCCCTCGCCGACAAGCTCAAGGCGGCCGGCATCAAGTTCGTCATCGAGCCCTACGTTCGCTTCAAGGGCCTGCCGGGCGAGCAGGCGACGATGTTCTTCCTCGACCCCTCCGGCAACGCGCTCGAGTTCAAGGCGTTCGAGGACCCCTCGAAGCTCTTCGCGAAGCAGTAGCGTCAGGGGACGCTACCCGGAGCCATTGGCGTCAGGGGACGACTCCCGGTGCCGCGGGCCACGGCCGCGGAAGTAGGGGAGTTCTCAAGCCCTTGAGGGCCTGTCCCTGAAGAAGGCGCCAGCCAGAATCAAGCCGGCGGTGAGCCACATCGCCCCCGGCGCCCACGCCAGCAGCGGCTTCCACGCCGCATTCTGCGGCACCTGCGCGATCACCAGGGCGATGCGGGTGAAGGTGGCCACGGCCAGCAGTGACCACAGCGCCCCTGTCGCGAAGCCCTCGCGTCCCGTGCGGCCCATCGCGAGCGCGGCGGAGAGGGCGCTCATCATGACGCAGCCCCAGCTGGCTCCGGCCACGAACTGCGCCACCACGAGGGCGGGAAGCGATCCTGCCGTCGCGACAAAGGCCGCCGCCAATCCGCCCACCGCGGCGCCGAGCGCCATCATGGCGAGCCCACCGATGCGCTTCGTGAGGAGCGACGCCGGGAGGATGAGCAGGTTGAAGCCGATCCAGAAGACCGGCATCAGG
>Ga0114939_10001807_pt1 | contig 16585 bp, 17 predicted proteins | sample AshMeaCrysSpring_FD_87196 | JGI IMG/M metagenome (GOLD analysis project Ga0114939, IMG submission 87196) | Groundwater microbial communities from Big Spring, Nevada to study Microbial Dark Matter (Phase II) - Ash Meadows Crystal Spring | ecosystem: Environmental > Aquatic > Deep subsurface >... | reverse complement strand
GCGGGGCGCGAGGGCGGGTGCGTTCATGGGCGGGCGGCGAGCACGCGGAGGAGGGTTTCGTTTTCGGCGGGCGTGCCGACGGTGATGCGCAGGCAATTCGCCGTGAGCGGGTGGTGGCCGTGCAGGCTCTTGACCAGCACGCCCCCGGCCCGCAGGTCTGCCGCGACGCGCTCGGCGTCGGGCACGCGCACGAGCAGGAAATTGGCGTCGCTCGGCGTCACCGAGAAGCCCGGCACGGCGGCGAGCGCCGCGGCGAGCCGGCCGCGCTCCTCGCACACCGCCGCTGCCTGCGCGGCGAGCACGTCGCCCGCCTCGAGCAGCACGGGGACGACCGCCTGGGTCAGCGCGTTGACGTTGTAGGGCGATCGCACCTTGTCGATCTCGCCGATCCACGCCGGGTGGCCGGCCGCGTACCCGAGCCGCGCGCCCGCGAGGCCGACCTTCGACAGCGTGCGCAACACGACCAGGTTCGGGAACTCGAGCACGCGCGGCAGCAGCGACACGCCGCCGAAGTCGGCGTAGGCCTCGTCGACGGCGACGACGCCCGGGGCCGCGGCGAGGATCCGCTCGACCGCGGCGACCGGCACGGCGCGGCCGGTCGGGTTGTTCGGGCTCGCGAGCCAGACGAGCGCCGGCCGCTCGCGCGCGATGGCCTCGATCAGCGCCGGCTCGTCGACCTCGAGGTCGTCGCGAAGCGGCACCGGCACGTAGCGCACGCCGGCGTGCAGCGCGTACACGCGGTACATGACGAAGGTGGGGTCCGGCGCGAGGACGGCGGCCCCGGATTGCGCAACCACGGTGGTGAGGATCTGGATCAGCTCGTCGGAACCGTTTCCAAGCGCCATCGCGGCACCGGGCGGCAGCGGCAGCGCCCGGGCGAGCGCCGCCTTGACCGCCGCGCCGCCGCCGTCCGGGTAGCGGTTGAGCGGGACCGCTGCTGCGGCGCGCGCCAGGCGCTCCCGCAGCGCGGGCGGCAGCGGATGCGGATTCTCGTTCGCGTGCATCAGCACGAGGCCGTCGGTGTCCGGCACGCGGTAGGCGCGCTCGGCGAGGATCTCAGGACGCACGACCGCCTGCACGCGGCGCGCGACCTCGTCCGCAGGCACCGCGGCGGGGATGGGGCGCGGGTCGTTCACCGCCCCGGCTCCGCGAACCGCGCTTCGGCCGCGCGCGCGTGGGCGACGAGGCCCTCGCCGTGCGCGAGCGTCGAGGCGACCGCGCCGAGCGTGCGCGCGCCCTCGGCCGAGACCCGTATCAGGCTCGAGCGCTTCTGGAAGTCGTAGACGCCGAGCGGCGAGGAGAAGCGCGCGGTGCGGCCGGTGGGCAGCACGTGGTTCGGGCCGGCGCAGTAGTCGCCGAGCGGCTCGGAGGTGTGGTGGCCGACGAAGATCGCGCCGGCGTGGCGGATCTTCGGCAGGAGCGCGTCGGGCTCCGCGACCGCGAGCTCGAGGTGCTCGGGGGCGACGCGGTTGGCGATCGCGCAGGCCTCGTCGAGGTCGCGCACCTTGATGAGCGCGCCGCGGTTGGCGAACGAGGCCGCGATGATCGGCGCGCGCGGCATCTGCCCTATCCAGGCGTCCGACTCCCGCGCAACCGCCTCGATCAGCCCGGCGTCGGGCGAGACCAGGATCGCCTGCGCGAGCTCGTCGTGCTCGGCCTGCGAGAAGAGGTCGATCGCGACCCACCGCGGGTTCGCCGTGCCGTCGGCGATCACCAGGATCTCCGAGACGCCCGCGACCATGTCGATGCCCACGGCGCCGAACACGCGGCGCTTGGCCGCCGCGACGTAGGCGTTGCCCGGCCCGCAGATCTTGTCGACCGCCGGAATCGTCGCCGTGCCGTAGGCGAGCGCCGCCACCGCCTGGGCGCCGCCGATCGTGAACGCGCGCGACACCCCTGCGAGGTGCGCGGCCGCGAGGACGAGCGGATTGCGCACGCCGTCGGGCGCGGGCACGACCATGACGATCTCCGGCACGCCCGCCACGTGCGCGGGAATCGCGTTCATCAGCACCGACGACGGGTAGGCGGCCTTGCCGCCCGGAACGTAGAGCCCGACGCGGTCGAGCGGCGTCACGCGCTGGCCGAGCTCGGTGCCGTCCGCCTCGCGATAGCTCCACGACACGGCCTTCTGGTGCTCGTGATAGGCGCGCACCCGCGCGGCCGCCGCAGCGAGGGCGTCGCGCTGCGACGGCGGCAGGGCCTCGAACGCGGCCCGCATCGAGCCGGGATCGACCTCGAGTTCGGCGACCCGGCTCGCGTGCACGCGATCGAACCGGGCGGTGTACTCGAGCAGCGCGGCGTCGCCGCGTGCGCGGACGTCGGCCACGATCGCCGCGACCGCGGCGTCGACGGCCGGGTCCTGCGCCGCCTCGAAGGCGACGAGCCGCCCGAAAGCCGCGTCGAAGCCCGGGGCGGACGCGTCCATGCGTCGCATCACGAGGCCGGTCGGCGCGTTCATGGCATCGTGCCTGCGGGGTCCTGCACGGCGACCGCCGCGGCCAGCGCGTCGATCAGCGGCTTCACCTCCGCGCGCTTCAACTTCAGCGCGGCCGGGTTGACGACGAGGCGCGAGGTGATCGGCGCGATCTCCTCGACCGCCACGAGGTCATTGGCCTTGAGCGTGCTGCCGGTGGAGACGAGATCGACGATCGCGTCCGCGAGGCCGACCAGCGGCGCGAGTTCCATCGAGCCGTACAGCTTGATCAGGTCGACGTGCATGCCCTTGTCGGCGAAGTGCTCGCGCGCGGTGCGCACGTACTTGGAGGCGACGCGGATGCGCGCGCCCCGCTGCACGGTCCCGGCCCAGTCGTAGCCGCGGCGCGTCGCGACCACCAGCCGGCAGCGGCCGATGCCGAGGTCGAGCGGCTGGAACAGGCCTTCGCTGCCGTGCTCGAGCAGCACGTCCTTGCCGGCGACGCCCAGATCCGCGGCGCCGTACTCGACGTAGGTCGGCACGTCTTGCGCGCGCAGGATCACGAGCGAGACCGACGCGCGGTTGGTGGCCAGGACGAGCTTGCGCGAGGTCTCCGGATCCTCGGCCGGAACGATGCCCGCCCGCGCGAGCAGCGGCAGCGTTTCGTCGAGGATGCGGCCCTTCGACAGGGCGATGGCGACGCCGGGCACGGCGGTGATCCGAGGGGAGCGGACGACGATTCTATCAGCCCGGCCGCGCCGGGCGCCGGCGGGCTACTGCCGGAACGTCGGCGACGAGGGTTCGAGCCGGTCGCCCGGGGTCGCGCGCACCGGGTTGATGTCGACGCCGCCGCGTCGGGTGAACCGGGCCTCGACGCGAAGCGCGTCGGCGCCGCAGGCGCGGGCGATGTCCACGAAGATCCGCTCGACGCAGTGCTCGTGGAATCCCGGGTGGCGCCGGTAGCCCGACAGGTAGGCGGCGAGCGCCGCGGGGTCGAGTCGCCGGCCGCGACAGGCGATCGCGACGCTCGCGTAGTCGGGCTGGCCGGTGACCGGGCACACCGATCGGAAGCCGTGCGTGACCAGCGTCTGCGCGACCGGCCCCCCTGTCCCGCGCAGCAGCGACGCGTCCGGCGCATCGGGGTGGGACGCGGGCGCGGCGTCGTCGATCGGCACCCCGGCGAGATCGCCTCGCGCGAACCTTCCCCAGGTCGCCGGCAGGTCGACCGCGACGTCGATCGGCGCGCCGGTGGCCTGCGAGAGGTCGCGGGCGAGCGCCTGTCGAAGCGCGTCGACGGAAGCGAACGTCGCGTGGTTCACCGAGGCGAGCCACAGCTTCACCGACTTCGACTCGACGATGCGCGGCGACTCGCATGGCACGGCGAAGGTCGCGATCGCCACCCGCGGGCGCCGCTCGCAATCGAGCCAGCCCACCTCCCACGCGGTCCAGTGGTCGGCGCCGCGGAAGGGGAGCGCGCCGGCGAGGCCGAGCGCCTCGCGCTGCGGCGCGCGCTCGACGGGGTACAGAAGCCCCGGGTCGTAGGCGTCCGGGTAGCGCGTCGCCCGGCCGAGCGGCGAGTCGGGGATCGAGCCCACGCGCGAAGCGGCTACTTCACCCGCCGCACGCGGGCGCCGACGCCCGCGAGCTTCTGCTCGATCCGCTCGTAGCCGCGGTCGAGGTGGTAGATGCGGTCGATCGTCGTCTCGCCTTCCGCGATCAGGCCGGCGATGACGAGGCACGCCGAGGCGCGCAGGTCGGTCGCCATCACCGTCGCGCCCGCGAGCCCGGCCACGCCGCGCACGATCGCAGCGTTGCCCTCGACCTCGATGTCCGCGCCGAGGCGCACGAGCTCCTGCACGTGCATCATGCGGTTCTCAAAGATCGTCTCGGTGATCACGGTTGTGCCCCGCGCCACCGCGGCGAGCGCCATCATCTGCGCCTGCATGTCGGTCGGGAAGCCGGGGAACGGCGCCGTGCGCACGTTGAACGCGGCGAGCGGCCCGTCGCGACGCACCCGCAGGCGCGGGCCGTCGGCCTCGACGGTGGCGCCCGCTTCGCGCAGCTTGTCCAGCACCGCGTCGAGCGCGTCGGTGGCCGCGCCCTCGAGCACCACGTCACCCCCGGTCGCGGCCGCGGCGGCCGCGAACGTGCCGGTCTCGATGCGGTCGGGCATGACCCGATGCGCCGCGCCGTGGAGCGCGGGCACGCCCTCGATCACGATCCGGTCCGTGCCGGCGCCGGCAATCCGCGCCCCCATCGCCAAGAGGCATCGGGCGAGGTCCACCACTTCCGGCTCGCGCGCGGCGTTCTCGAGCACCGTCTGTCCCTCGGCGAGCGTGGCCGCCATCATCAGGTTCTCGGTGCCGGTGACGGTCACGACGTCGAACACGAACCGCGCGCCCTTGAGGCGCTTCGCGCGGGCGGCGATGTAGCCGTGTTCGAGGTCGATCTCGACGCCCATCGCCTGCAGCCCCTTGACGTGCTGGTCGACCGGCCGCAGGCCGATCGCACAGCCGCCGGGCAGCGACACGCGCGCCTCGCCGCAGCGGGCGACGAGCGGACCGAGCGCGAGGATCGACGCGCGCATCGTCTTCACGAGTTCGTAGGGCGCGAGCGGCCAGTCGATGCGCGACGCCTCGAGCGTCAGGGCGTCGTCCCGGGCCTCGTGCGCCACCCCCATCTGCGAGAGCAGCGTGCGCATCGTGCGCACGTCGTTCAACTGCGGCACGTTGGCGAGGCGCAGGGGCTCGGGCGTGAGCAGCGCGGCGCAGAGAATCGGCAGCGCGGCGTTCTTCGCGCCCGAAACGGCGATCGTGCCGGCAAGCCGCGCGCCGCCTTCGATCACGAGCTTGTCCATCGGCAGGGAGCGGTCGGCGCGCCGTTCAGCGCGCGGGAGCGTGAAGGTGACGGCCGGCGCCGGCGCGAAGTCGATTGCGGTCGTGTCCATGGACGCAGCATGCCCGGGCACCCGGGCCGCGGGCCGGGCGCGATCCTGGCAAGCCGCGGGCGAATCCTGGCGGGGCGAGGCTCATCGCGTCACTGCTGCGACTGCGCGCGCGTCGCCTGGTACTCGGCCGGGGTCATCGTCAGCATCGACAGCGCGTGGATCTCCTCGCGCATCCGCTCGCCCAGCGCGGCGTACACCATCTGGTGGCGCGCGACGCGCGACTTGCCCTCGAAGGCGGCGCAGACGACGAGCGCCTCGAAGTGGTGCCCGTCGCCTCGCACCCTGAGCTCGTCGCAGGCGAGCGCAGACGCGATCGAGGCGCGGATCGACTCGGGGTTGACGGGGGGCGTCTCGTGCATGATGGGCAAACCGGCGGACCGAAACCGGTAATGGTACCGGATGCGGGGCGGCCGCCGCGGCGGCTCAGGCCCGCAGCCGCCAGCCGCGGCCGATGAGCGCGAGGGTGAGCGCGGCAAGCGCGACCGCGAAGCCGGCGACGATCGCGAGCGAGAGCCAGGGCGAGGTGTCGGAGACGCCGAAGAAGCCGTAGCGGAAGCCGTCGATCATGTAGAAGAACGGGTTGAGGTGCGAGGCGGCCTGCCAGAACGGCGGCAGCGAGTGGATCGAGTAGAAGACGCCGGAGAGGAACGTCGCCGGCAGGATGAGGAAGTTCTGGAACGCCGCGAGCTGGTCGAACTTCTCCGCCCAGATGCCGGCGATCAGGCCCAGCGTGCCGAGGATCGCGCTGCCCAGCACCGCGAAGGCCACGGACCACAGCGGCGCCGCCATCGCAAGCACCGGGGGGGCGAACCACAGCGTGACCGCGAACACGCCGAGGCCGACCGCGAGGCCGCGCGCCATCGCGCCGAGTACGTAAGCCCCGAAGAGTTCCGCCGGCGAGAGCGGCGTCAGGAGCACGAAGATCAGGTTGCCGGTGATCTTCGACTGGATGAGCGAGGAGGACGAGTTCGCGAACGCGTTCTGCAGCACGGCCATCATCACGAGGCCCGGCACGAGGAACGCGGTGTAGCCGACGCGGCCGTCGTAGACCGCGACGTGCGACTCGAGCACGTGCGCGAACACGAGCAGGTACAGGAGCGAGGTCAGCACCGGCGCCGCGATCGTCTGGAACGACACCTTCCAGAAGCGCAGCAGCTCCTTGCGCAGCAGCATGAGCCAGCCGCGGCCCTCGCGGGCCTCGAGCGGCGCCGTGCGCCCGCCGCGCATCAGCGCGCCCCCGCGGAGGCGGCCTCGCCCTCGCCCCTCATGATTTTGAGGAACACCTGCTCGAGGTCGGTTTCGGCGAGCGCCAGCGCGGCGACCGCGATGCCTTCGGCGGAGAGGTCGGCGAGCAGCCGCTCGAGCTCGCCGTAGTGCGCGAGCGCGAGGTGGAAGGCCCCGGCCTCACGGCGGAACGCGCGCCCGGCCCAGGCCGCGGGCAGGCGCTCGGCGGTGAGCTTCGCGGTGATGCCGGCGAACTGAGCGAGCAGGTTGTGCGTCGTGTCGAGCGCGACCACCCGGCCGGCCTTCAGCATCGCGATGCGGCCGCACAACGCCTCGGCCTCCTCGAGGTAGTGCGTGGTGAGGATGATCGTGTGCCCCTCGCGGTTGAGCTTCCTCACGAACGCCCACAGGCTCTGGCGCAGCTCGACGTCCACCCCCGCGGTGGGCTCGTCCAGCACGATCACCGGCGGCTTGTGCACGAGCGCCTGCCCGACCAGCACGCGCCGCTTCATGCCGCCTGAGAGAGCGCGCATGTTGGCGTCGGCCTTCGCCGTCAGGTCGAGGTGGGCGAGGATCTCGTCGATCCAGTCGTCGACGCGGGTCAGGCCGAAGTAGCCCGCCTGGAAGCGGAGCGTCTCGCGCACGGTGAAGAAAGGGTCGAACACCAGCTCCTGCGGCACGACCCCGAGGCAGCGGCGCGCCGCGCGGTAGTCGGCGTCGACGTCGTGGCCCATCACCTGCGCGCTGCCGCGGTCGGCACGCACGAGCCCGGCGAGGATCGAGATCAGCGTCGTCTTGCCGGCGCCGTTGGGACCGAGCAGGCCGAAGAACTCGCCGCGAGCGACCTCGATGTCGATGCCGTCGAGCGCGCGCACCTCGCCGAAGCGGCGCGCGATGCCGGAGAAGGCGACCGCGGGGAGCGCGGACGGGGCGACGTGCATGCGGAGGGGGGGCTGCAGGAACGCGGGACGGCGCCCGATTGTATCGCGCCGCGCCCGGCCATCGTCCCGGGACAGTGCACGGCGCATCCCCGGGTCGCGCGGAGCCTTCCTAGCCTTCGAGCAGCCGCGCCTCCGCGAGCGCGATCTCCTTCGGCCGGCCGAGCAGCACCACGACGTCCCCCGCCTCGAAGCGGAAGCCGGGGTCCGGCTGGCGCGAGGGCGACCCGCGACGGCGCACGCCGGTGACCTCGACCCAGCCGTCGAATCCCATGTCGGCGAGCGTGCGGCCCACCGCCGCCGCCCGCTCCCCGAGCAGCACGGAGTGCAGCCTGGGCTGCAGGTTCTCGGCCGCGTCGGCAGCGTCGGTGACGCCGTGGTAGAAGCCGCGGAACAGGCTGTAGCGCGCCTCGCGGACCTCGCGGATGCGGGCCAGCACGCGGTTCAACGGCGTGCCGAGCACTAGCAGCGCGTGCGAGGCGAGCATCAGGCTTCCCTCGAGCACCTCGGGCACGACCTCCGTCGCCCCGGCCTTCAGCAGCCGCTCGAGGTCGGCGTCGTCGACGGTGCGCACGATCACCGGGACGTCCGGACGGAGCGCCTGGACATGGCTCAGGATGCGCAGCGCCGCGTGCGTGTCGGAGAACGTGATCGCGACCGCCTTCGCCTTGGCGATGCCGGCGGCGACCAGCGCCTCGCGCCGCCCCGCGTCCCCGAACACCACCGACGACCCCTCGGCGGCCGCCTCGCGCACGCGCTGCGAGTCGTTGTCGAGCGCGACGAAGGGGATGTCCTCGCGATCGAGCAGGCGCGCGAGGTTCTGGCCGCTGCGTCCGTAGCCGCAGAGCAGCACGTGGTCCTGGCGCGCGAGCGACGCCGAGGCGATCTCGGTGATCTGCGTCGCGCGCGCGAGCCAGTCGTTGGCGGTGAAGCGCCGCACGATCGGCTCGGCGAACTGGATGACGAGTGGCGCGGCGAGCATCGACAGCACCATCGCGGCGAGCACGACCTGGACCAGCGCGGCGTCGAGAAGGCGCACGCCGGTGGCGAGCGTCAGCATCACCAGCGCGAGCTCGCCGGCCTGCGCGAGGTAGAAGCCGGTGCGCAGCGACGAGGCGAGCGGCGCGCCGAACGCGCGCGCGAGCCCGGCCACCAGAAGCAGCTTGAACAGCACCGGGACGGCCAGGAGCAGCAGAACCAGACCCCATTGCTCGAGCACGAGCTCGAGGTCGAGGCTCATGCCGACGGTGACGAAGAAGAGCCCCAGCAGCACGTCGCGGAACGGCTTGATGTCCTCCTCGACCTGGAAGCGGTACTCGGTCTCTGCGATCAGCATGCCGGCCAGGAACGCGCCGAGCGCGAGCGACAGCCCGGCCGCCTCGGTGAGCGTGGCGAGCCCCAGCGTCACCAGCAGCACGTTCAGCATGAAGAGCTCCGAGGAGCGCTGGCGACCGACGAGGTGGAACCACGCGCGCATCGGCTTCTGGCCGTAGCGCAGGATCAGCAGCAGCGCGGCCGCGCCCTTGAGCGTCGCGAGCCCGAGCGCCGCGGGCAGGCTCGCAGCGTCGCGCGCGAGCGCCGGGATCACGATCAGGAACGCGACCACCGCGAGGTCCTGGAACAGCAGGATCGCGATCACGTCCCTGCCGTGGGGCGTGGCGAGCTCCATGCGCTCGGTCAGCATCTTCGAGACGATCGCGGTCGAGCTCATCGCCAGCGCCCCGCCGAGGACGAGGCCCTCGCGCCAGCCGAAGCCCGCGAGCGGCAGCGCCACCGCGCCCGCGATCGTGGTGATCGCGACCTGCGCGAGGCCGAGGCCGAACACGGCGCGCCGCATCGACACGAGCTGGGGCAGGCTGAACTCGAGCCCCAGCGAGAACATCAGGAACACGATGCCGATGTCGGCGATGCCGCGGATCGCCGCGCTGTCCTCGACCCAGCCGGCGACGTGCGGTCCGACGAGGATCCCGGCGACGAGGTAGCCCAGGATCGGCGGCAACCGGGCGAGCCTCGCCACGACCACCACCACCACGGCGGCCGCGAGCAGGAGGAGGATCGTGGCGAGCGTCGCGTGCATCGTCGAGGCGCGCGCGCAGCGCGCTCGGGGACGAATCTAGCATGCCGCCAGGAGACGCAGTGCCGGCGCGCGGGCGGCGCCCCCACCCGCCCGGCGCTATACTTCGCGGGATGAACGACCCGCACCCGCCGTTCGCGGCCGTCGACGCGCCGCGCGCGCTGGCACTTGCGCGCGACGTGCTCGACACCGAGGCGCGCGCGATCGCCGCGCTCGGCGCGAAGCTCGGCGCGGACTTCGCCGCCGCGGTCGGCCTGCTCCTTCACTGCCGCGGGCGGGTCGTCGTGTCGGGCATCGGCAAGTCCGGCCACATCGCGCGGAAGCTCGCGGCGACGCTTGCCTCCACCGGCACCCCTGCGTTCTTCGTGCACCCCGCCGAAGCCGGCCACGGCGACCTCGGCATGATCACGCCCGACGACGTCGTGATCATGCTGTCGAACTCGGGCGAGACCGACGAGCTCGTGATGCTCGCGCCGCACATCAAGCGCGAGGGCGCGCGCCTCGTCGCCATCACCGGCAACGAGCAGTCCTCGCTTGCGAAGTGCGCCGACGTCCACCTCGACGCGGCGGTCGACGCCGAGGCCTGCCCGCTCGGGCTCGCCCCGACTGCGAGCACCACCGCCGCGCTCGCGCTCGGCGACGCGCTTGCGCTTGCCGTCCTCGACGCGCGCGGCTTCTCCGCCGAGGACTTCGCCCGCTCGCACCCCGGCGGCGCGCTCGGCCGCCGGCTCCTGACCCGCGTGGCGGACGTGATGCGCACCGGGGGCGCGGTGCCCCGCGTCGGCGCCGCCGCCTCGCTCGCCGACGCCGTGATCGAGATGAGCGGCAAGGGCATGGGCATGACCGTCGTCACCGACGGCGACGGTCGGGTCGCCGGGATCTTCACCGACGGCGACCTGCGCCGCGCGGTCGAGCGCGGCATCGACTTCCGCGCCGCCCGCGTCGCCGACCTGATGACCCGCGAGCCGCGTCGGATCGCGCCGGAGCGCCTCGCGATCGACTGCGTCGAGGCGATGGAGCGCGCGCCCAAGGTCACGCAGCTCCTCGTCGTCGACGGCGAGGACCGGCTCGCCGGGGCGCTGCACCTTCACGACCTGTTCCGCGCCCGCGTGATCTGATGGACGAGGACCTCGCCCGCCGCGCGCGCGCCGTGCGCCTCGTCACCTTCGACGTCGACGGCGTGCTCACCGACGGGCGCCTCTTCGTCGACGACCGGGGCCGTGAGTTCAAGGCCTACCACGTGCAGGACGGCCTCGCGATGAAGATGCTGCAGCACGCGGGCATCGCCGTCGCCTGGATCACCGGCAGCAACTCGGAGTCGGTGCGCCACCGCGCGCACCTCCTCGGCATCCACCGCGTGGCGCTCGGAGCCGAGCAGAAGCTCGGGCCGTGGGAGCGGATCCGGGCCGAGCTGGGACTCGCGCCCGACGCGTGCGCGCACATGGGCGACGACCTCCCGGACCTGCCGCTCCTCGCCGCCTGCGGCCTCGCGCTCACCGTTCCCCACGCGCCCGACGCCGTGAAGCGGAGCGCCCACCACGTCACCCGGAGGGACGGCGGCGCCGGCGCGGCCCGCGAGGCCGCGGAGTTGATCCTCGCCGCGCAGGGCAAGCTCGCCGACGCCGAGGCCGCGCACGGCGCGCTCGCGGTGTCCTCCTGAAGCCCGCCGCGCCCCGCCCCGCCCGATGTCCAGCGCCCGCCGCACGCTCGATCGCCTGACCGGCTGGCTGCCGCTCCTGCTCCTCGGCAGCCTCGCGGCGCTCACCTACTGGCTCGACGCGCAGGTGCGCGATCCGGGGCCCGGGCGCGACGGCGGGCGCCACGAGCCGGACCTGTTCGCCGAAGGCGTGCGCGCGGTCGAGCTGGACGCCGAGGGGCGTCCGACGCAGACGCTGTCGGCATCGCGGGCGCGGCACTTTCCCGCTGACGGCACGATCGAATTCGAGAATCCGCGGCTCGCAGTCACCCGTCCGGGGCAGCCTGCGTTCCGGGTCGAGGCGAAGCAGGCGCGCGTATCCGGCGACCGCGAGAACGCCTACTTCGAGGGCAGCGTGCGGGCGACGCGCGAGGCGGGCGAGGCGGCCGGCGGCGGCGAGCCTCGCATCACGCTCGCGACCGAGTTCCTGCACGTGATCCCGAAGCAGGACCGCGCGGAGACGGACAAGGCGGTGACGATCGAGGAGGGGCGTGGAATAATCCGCGCGACCGGATTCGTTCTCGACAACGCGTCCAAGACGATCAAGCTCAAGTCCGAGGTGCGCGGCACGATCGAGCCCGCGGGCCTCGCCAGGTAGACCGATGGCAACCACCCGACTCGCGTCCCTCGCCGCCCTCGCCTTCCTGGCCGCCGCGGCGCTCGCCGCGCCGCCCGCCGCCGCGGAGGCCGCCGACAAGGGCAAGCCGATCAACTATTCGGCCGACTCCGGCGACGTCAACTACCAGACCAAGGTCGGCAACCTCTCGGGGAACGTGGTCATCACGCAGGGCACGATGACGATCCGCGCCGACCGCATCGTGTTCCGCCAGAACGCGGACAACTCGGTGTCGGCGACCGCGCACGGCAATCCGCTGTCGTTCCGGCAAAAGCGCGACGGCGCCGACGAGTACTTCGAGGGCTTCGCGCAACGCGCCGAGTACGACGGTGCGAACGAGGTGCTCGAGCTCTTCGATCGCGCGCTCTTGCGGCGCGGGGGTGACGAGATCCGCAGCAACTACATCTACTACAACGCGAAGAGCGAGCAGTTCCGCGCGGAGGGCCGTCCCGACGCCGCCGCCGCGCCCCCCGACGCGGGCCCCGGCCCCCGGGTGCGCGGCATGTTCCAGCCGAAGAGCGGCGAGGGCCTCGACGGGGCGCTGCTGCCGCGTTCCGGCAGCGAGGGCAAGGACGCCGCGAAGGCGAAGGACGCGCGGTCGGGCAAGGACGCGGCCAAGGGCGGCACGCCGGCCCCGAAGCCCTCCGAGCCGCTGCCGCTCAAGCCCGCGGGGGAACTCGCGCCGAAGGCCGCGAAGTGATCCGGGCGCGCGACCGCGCGCGCCGGCCCGCGCAATGACCACGCTCGCGGCCGCCGCCCTGCGCAAGCGCTATGCGTCGCGCACCGTCGTGCACGACGTCTCGCTCGACGTGCACGCGAGCGAGGTGGTGGGCCTGCTCGGCCCCAACGGCGCCGGCAAGACCACGTGCTTTTACATGATCGTGGGGCTGGTAGCGGCCGACGGCGGACGGATCGAGCTGGACGGCGAGGACCTGTCGCGGCTGCCGATCCACCAGCGGGCCCGGCGCGGGCTCTCCTACCTGCCGCAGGAGGCCTCGATCTTCCGCAAGCTCACGGTCGCCGAGAACGTGCGCGCGATCCTCGAGCTCTCCGAGGACGACCCCGACGCGATCGCCAACCGCCTCGATGCGCTGCTCGAGGACCTGTCGATCTCGCACCTCGCGCAGGCCCCGGCCGTCTCTCTTTCCGGCGGCGAGCGGCGCCGCTGCGAGATCGCGCGCGCGCTCGCGACGCGGCCGCGCTTCATCCTCCTCGACGAGCCCTTCGCGGGCGTCGACCCGATCGCGGTGCTCGACATCCAGCGCATCATCGGCTTCCTCAAGGAGCGCGGCATCGGGGTGCTGATCACCGACCACAACGTCCGCGAGACCCTCGGCATCTGCGACCGGGCGTACATCATCAACGACGGCAGGGTGCTGGCCTCGGGCAAGCCGGACGAGATTGTCTATAATGAGGCGGTGCGAAAGGTCTACCTCGGCGAGCACTTCCGGCTCTAGCGTCGTCGCCCACGGAAGCCCGCGCCGGCACCGCGGCAGGCGATCGGCGCTCGCCCAGGCGAGACGACCGCACGCCCGACCGTGAAACAGACGCTCCAGCTCAAGCTCTCCCAGCACCTGACGCTGACGCCTCAGCTGCAGCAGTCGATCCGGCTGCTGCAGCTGTCGACGCTTGAGCTCAACGCCGAGGTCGAGCGGATGCTCCAGGAGAACCCACTCCTCGAGAAGGACGAGACCGAGGGCGAGGACGAGCCGCCGCAGGAGTTCCCGCTCGCCACGCGCGAGCGGTCGGCCGAAGCCGAGCACGAGCATCACGGCGACGACGCGCACGACGAGCGGCCGCTCGACGTCACGCAGCCGGCCGACCCCTCCGACGTCGCCGACTACACCGGCCCGGATACCGACTGGGGCGGCGGCGCGCCGCCCGACGACGACGAGTTCTACCCGCAGCAGGCCGCGACGTCTTCGCTGCGCGACCACCTGCTCGAGCAGCTGTCGCTCCTCAACATCGACGAGCGCGACCGCGAGCTCGTCGCGACGCTGATCGACGCCGTCAACGAGGACGGCTACCTCACCACGCCGCTCGAGGAGATCGGCGAGCTGTTCCCGGCCGACGCCGAGGTGGGCGAGGACGAGCTGCGCATCGCGCTCAACTACCTGCAGAGCTTCGAGCCGGCCGGCGTCGGGGCGCGCGACTGCAGCGAGTGCCTGCGCCTGCAGCTCAAGTCGATACCCGCCGGCACGCCGTGGCGCGCCGAGGCGCTCAAGGTCGTCGACGGGCACCTCGCGCTCCTCGCCAACCGCGACGTCACCAAGCTGAAGCGCCTGCTGCACACCGACGACGCCGGCGTGCGTGGCGTGCGCGACCTCGTGCGCACGCTGAACCCGCGCCCCGGCGCGTCGTTCGCGCGGGACGAGGCCTCCTACGTCGTTCCTGACGTCATCGTGCGCAAGCTGCGCGGGCAGTGGGTGGCGGCGCTCAACGAGGCGGCGATGCCGAAGCTCCGGCTGAATCGCATCTACGCCGACATCCTGACGCGCAACCGCGAGGCCTCGAACCAGCAGCTTTCGGCGCAGCTGCAGGAAGCCAAGTGGCTGATCCGCAACGTCCAGCAGCGATTCGACACGATCCTGCGCGTGGCCCAGGCGATCGTCGAGCGGCAGCGCCGGTTCTTCGAGCACGGCGAGGTGGCGATGCGCCCGATGGTGCTGCGCGAGATCGCCGACATGCTCGACCTGCACGAATCGACGATCTCCCGGGTGACCACGCAGAAGTACATGCTGACGCCGCGCGGCACCTACGAGCTCAAGTACTTCTTCGGCAGCCACGTCGCCACCGACACCGGCGGCGCCGCGTCGGCGACGGCGATCCGCGCGCTGATCAAGCAGCTGATTGGCGCCGAGGATCCGAAGACCCCCCTCACCGACAGCCGGATCGCGGAGGTACTGGGCGAACAGGGCATCCTCGTCGCGCGCAGGACGATCGCGAAGTACCGGGAGTCGCTGCAGATCCCGCCGGTCAACCTGCGTCGCTCGCTGTAGGCGTTGCCCGGCGCCGGCCGCCGGCCCCGCGGCCCGACGGGAACCTTTCGGCGCTTCCCTTGCTTCCCCGAACGGGAAAGTAGCAAACTCGGCATTGCCGGCACGGCCCGCGGCCCGCGCCGGCCGCAGGACCTTCCGCCGCGCGGCCATCCGCCAGCACTCATGGAGCGCCTGATGAACCTGAACCTCACCGGACACCACCTCGACGTCACTCCCGCCATCCGCGATTACGTCGTCGCCAAGCTCGACCGCATCGCCCGGCACTTCGATCACGTGATCGACGTCAACGTCGTGCTCTCGGTCGACAAGCTCGCGCGGAAGGTGGAGGCGAACGTGCACGTGCGCGGCAAGGACCTGCACGCGGAGGCGGTGGACGGGGACATGTACGCGGCGATCGACGCGCTGTCCGACAAGCTCGACCGGATGGTGCTGAAGCACAAGGAGATCCGCTCCGCGCACCGCGCGGAGGGCGGCGGCGCCAAGCGGCAGGCGGCGGCAGGCGGCGGGGGGACTTCCCGATAGGCGGCGTATAATCGTTCCGCCTCGAACCGGGCGGGGTCGGCCAGCCGACACCCGCCATTTTTGCGGGCTCGCACCAAGGACGCGACGCGGATGAACCAGATCGCCGAACTCCTGCCGGTCGGCAACGTCGTCCTCGACGTCGACGTCCCCACCAAGGCGCGCCTCTTCGAGGCCGTCGCCGAGGTCCTCGAACGCGACACAGGGCTCCCGCGCGGCACGGTCGTGCAGAGCCTGTCGGCACGCGAGAAGCTCGGCTCCACGGGGCTCGGGCAGGGCATCGCGATCCCGCACGGACGCCTCAAGGGCCTGCCCGAGGCTCGCGGCGCTTTCGTGCGCCTCGCCAATCCGATCCCCTTCGAGGCCCCGGACGGTCGCCCGGTGGCGCAGGTGTTCGTGCTGCTGGTGCCCGAGCACGCAACCGACCGGCACCTGCAGATCCTCTCGGAGCTCGCGCAGATGTTCTCCGAGCGCTCGTTCCGCGAGCGGCTCGCCGCGGCGGCTACGCCCGCCGAGGCGCACGCGGTGATCCGCGACTGGCAGCCCGCCGGCTGATCGTCGCCCCGTCCGCATCCGAGTCCATGCGCCAGGTCAGCATCGAACGCCTGTTCTCGGACAACCGCGAACGCCTCGGGCTCACCTGGCGCGCCGGCCGGCAGGGCGGCAACCGTGTGCTGACCGGCGACACCGAGCTCAAGCCGACCATGGGGCAGGTTGGCCACATGAACTTCATCCACCCGTTCCGCATCCAGATCCTCGGCGCCGCCGAGATCGCCTACCTGTCCGCGCTGCCCGACGCCGAGGTGCGCGCGGCGATCGACCGGTTGTTCGGCGGCGAGCTCGTCGCGGCGGCGGTCGCGAACGGCGAGGCGCCGCCGCCCTACCTCGTCGAGCGCTGCAACGCCGCGCACGTGCCGCTGCTGACCTCGCCGCAGCCATCGCCGCACCTCGTCGACGTCTTCCGCTACTACCTCGCGCGCGTGCTCGCCGAGTCGACGACGCTCCACGGCGTGTTCCTCGACGTGCTGGAGCTCGGCGTGCTCATCACAGGCGCGTCGGCGATCGGCAAGAGCGAGCTCGCGCTCGAGCTGATCAGCCGCGGACAGGGCCTGGTGGCCGACGACGTCGTGGAGATCTCGCGCCTCGCCGCCGCGACGCT
>Ga0114939_10001806_pt1 | contig 16590 bp, 11 predicted proteins | sample AshMeaCrysSpring_FD_87196 | JGI IMG/M metagenome (GOLD analysis project Ga0114939, IMG submission 87196) | Groundwater microbial communities from Big Spring, Nevada to study Microbial Dark Matter (Phase II) - Ash Meadows Crystal Spring | ecosystem: Environmental > Aquatic > Deep subsurface >... | reverse complement strand
TTGAAGTTCATCCGGCCCGCGAACCAGGTATCCAGCGAGACGATCCCGTCCGACACCCCGGCGAGCTGGCCGCGCACGGTGTCGCCATTGGTGAGGGAGAGCGTCGCCTCGTGGCCGGCGGGATTCCGCGGCGGCGTGCCGGGCAGTGAAACCTCCAGCACCTTGCCAAGGAAAAACGCGGCGGGCTGCTCCAGAACCGGGGATTTCCATTCCAGCATGTCGGAGGAAATCGACAACGGCGAGCCGGTCAGAACATCGTCGTTGGAAAAACGCACGACGCATTGCGGCTCGTCCGCCCGTGCGGCGGCGGCCAGCGCGAGAACGAGACAAAGAAAATTTGCGGGCGTGTTCATGGCTCGGGCGCGGTTCTGGTTTCCGGCTGGCTTCGTTCGATGGCCGCGATGCCCTCGCGGCGGAAACTCAGCGCGCCTAACAGGGGGTGGACGGCGGACACCGAATCGCCGCCGAAGCGGCAGGAGGAGACGCGCAGGAAGCCCGCGCCATGCAGCCGGAGAATGAAACCGGGGACATCCTCCCGCGCGGGTTCGGGTTTCTCCGAAGCGAAAAAGACGGTGGAAACATCCTTCTCGGGAATCTCCAGCGGCTCCTCCTGAAAGCCGCTCTTGAAGCGGAACACCGCAGTCCCGGCGGTCTTGCGGATCTCCAGCAGGCGCCCGCCCCAACGGTCGTCCTCGCGGCTGATGAGGCTGTCGCTGGTGGCGTCACCGCGGTCCTCGGCGCGATGGCGGCGCTGGGAATCATCCAGCTCGATGACCTCGATGCCGCGGATTTCCTGCGAAACGCCATTGGGCGGGTTGCCGATGATGGCGATGCCCGAGCCGGCCGGCGCGGGGGCGATGGGATCGGCAAACGCGCCTTCCGGCTCGCCGTTGAGGAAGAGCTGGATTTTGGACTCGGTGCGGTTGACCCGCAGCTCCACCTGCAGCCGGTTTTCCGGAAATTGGTCGGGAGTGCGGTTGAGCAGCAGGATGGTGTTGTAGCGTTTTCCCTTGGCGGCCTCGCGTTTGATTTCCAATCCGGCGCCGCCGAACTGCAGGTAGTAGCGGTCGCACGGCTCGCCCCTGGCCAGCAGCGGATCCGCGAAGAAAACCTGGAAATTCGGGGACTGCCCGGCCTGCCATTCCATGGTGAAACGCAGCGTGAAGCGCGGCGGCAGCGGCAGCATCATGGCAGCGGCTGCCGGCCCGCTTGAAACCAGGCTGTCGCGCTCGAACACCCAGTTTTTCATTTCGCCGCCGGCGCCCGTCCACTCCGCCAAGCCGCGCGGACCTTGATAGATCACCCTGCGCGGGCGGATGCCGGGCTGTATCGACTTGAGCGACTCCCGCGGGATTTCCAGTCTGCCCGCCTGCGGCGAAATCACGGCAAGCCGCCGGTCATCCAGCCCCTCGATGGTGGCGGGCAGCATGTCGCCGTTGGCCAGCTCGATCAACGCGGTGGCCGTCTCCGGTGCCGCGGCTCCGCCGCTGAACCCGACTTTCACGACCGCGCCTTCCTTCAGCAACAGCGGCGCCGGGGACAGCTCGCTCGCGACTTCCACCACGCCGGCCTCGTTGATGGAGCGCACGGCGCCGCTCAGCCGGGACAAGCCGCCTGACAAGGTCAGCTCGTCGGCGAGGCACGGCCCGAGCAGCGCGCACAGCGGCATCAGTATGTTAGAAATCCGCATCCCAGGCATCGATGATTTGGTTGGAGGAATTGAAATCGAGCATCACCGCCGAATCCAGCGACAGGTTCAACTCGCCCAGGATCGGGCTCAGGATTCCGAGCGTGGCGCCATCCCCCGCCAGCGGGCGGCCGGAAATCAAGCCGATGGGAGCCATGCGGACCAGCACGCCGTCGCCGGGCGCGTCCGCAACAGCCGCCAGGCGGTCGCGGGCGAAGCGGATCTCGGCGGCGTCCTCCAACGGAAACTGGAGTTGTCCGTGTTTCCCCTCGAAAAGTATCCTTCCCCGCGCGTCGAGAACGCCGGCCTTGCCCGCGAAGCGGTCCGTGCCATTGGTCATGAGCACGACATCCTGGTCATCCACGCGCAGGCTGCGCGCGGAATCCGGCATGCCGTTCCATTCCGAAACGACGATGTCGGACAAGCGGACGGGCGAATCATCGCCCAGCACCACAAAACCGAAGCCTCCGCCCATGCCGGGAGGCGCATCGCCCCCGCTCCATTGCGCGGCGAACTCATCGTTGACGAAGAGCGAGATCGCGCCGCTGGCGCGGTTTGCGCGCACTTCGATGATGGCGCGCCCGCTCTCGCCGAGACGCACGCTGTGGTTGCTGTTGACCTGGACGCGCTCGCAGGAGGGTTTTGCATCCACGCTCACGGAGGTTCGGAACAGCATCAGGAAGTTGCTGTAAATTTGCAGGACGTGGCTGTTGCCGAACAGGCGCGGCAGGTCGGAGGAATCCACGGGCGCGAAGGCGCGGGCCTTGGCGTCCCTTTTTTCATCATCCCCGGCGGGTTCGGAACGCGCGAAATCCGCGTGGAACGCCAGCGCGATGTTGAGCCGGTTTTTCCATGCCAGATCGAAGCGCAACACCGCGCGCTCCGGCAGGCCGGACTCCCGGACCAGCGCGGTGCCGGCCTGCCCGCCCGGCCAATGCCATGCGGAGCCGGAGAAGGCCCAACGCCCGGCCTGCCCGGAAGCCGGCGGCGGCCCGTCCGGAAACGAGACCTGCGCCATTTTCCAATCCTCCTCCGTGAACGGTCCGTGATAATGGACGCGCCCGCCCATGGGATTGGGCGCGAGCATGGAAACCCGGCTGCGGGGAACGCGCAGCGTGCCGGCGCATGATGTGTCGAGGATGACGGTCTCCGCATCCATGCCGATGATGGCGCCGGGAATCCGGTCGCCATTGACGAGTTCAATGTGCGAGAGCGTGACCGGCGGCTTGCGCGGACGGCCGCCATGGAGAACGACATGCCGGATGCGCGTGGTTTTGAAATCGACCGGCGCGGAAAGGTCGTCACGCTGCCAGACGGCCCGCGGACCGTCCTTGATGCCGAGGAACGCGCCATGGATCTGATCGCCATTGGTGAAACGCAGCAGATCCGGATGATCGCCCGCCGCGAGCGCCACCATCGGCAACAGCCAGGGCATGACCGGATTGCGCATCATTTCTCGTAGATGGGCAGATAGCGGTAATTGAGCGCGAGCGAGAGCAGCGCGCCGGCCGTGTTGAAGGATGGCCCCTGGTTTCCGGGAAACGATCCGTCGGATGACTGGATGGTGGCCAGATAGCGGATGTTGCGCGCGTTCCACTCGCGCCACGTCGCGTCGTCGGCGTGGAACAGCGCCTGCGACATGTAATATTCGTAGTAATAGGGATAGTAGCGGTCGCGGTAATCGAGGTTTTTCTTCAGATACTCGAGACTCGCCTGATAGCCTTTCGATTCCCGCTCCTTGGCCAGCGAGAGGCAGAGGAGGCCCACCGCGGTGAGGGTGGGTTTGCCGCCCGCGGCGGAGGTGTAGCCATAGGATCCCTCGCCGCCGCGGTTGTTGTTGAGATAGGCGAGGCCCTTGCGAATGGCTTCGTCGGGCACGGCGATGCCGGCGTTGCGGGCCGCGAAGAGGGTGACCAGCTGGCAGCCGGTGACGGTGGTGTCCGCGTCGCGGCTGTCCGGCGTGTAGCGCCACGCGCCGAAGCGGTTGCGCTTCTGGGAGCTGAGGATCAGCTCGACCGCCTTCTTGAGCGCGGGGGCGATTTGCGGGTTGTCCACCACGCCGTAGGATTCCGCCAGCGCCTTCGCGGCGAAGGCGTGGTTGTACATGCTGGAGCCGATGTAGCCGTTTTTGGAACTTTGCTGGGAAAGAATGAAGTCGATGCCGGTGCGGATGTTCTTGGCGAACGGCCCGTTCACGGGATCCTCGCCGTGGGCGAGAAATGCCGCGACGCACAGGCCGACGACGCCGGGCTCGGCTCCGACGCTGTCATTCCACGCGCCTTTCTCGTTCTGGCTGGCCGCGAGGTAGCGCAGGCCCTTTTCATAAACCTGCTCCGCCTGCGCCGGGATGGCATCGTCCCTGCGCCCGAACGCTTCCTGCGCCGGGCACGGACAGACGAAGGCGGCGGCGGCGAGCGCGTGGCGGGCAAGCTTTGTGAGGAAGGTCCGGCTCATGGGGCGTCGTTCATTTGATTTTCCGCTCCGCTCCGCGGTTGTAGGCGTCAAAGGCTTTTTTGAATTCCTCCGGGATCTCAAGGCCCGCGGAGCCGGCCGCTTTCGGCACGCGGCGCGCTCCGCTCTTGCCGCCAGACTGGCCGCCGGCGGCGGCGTTTGCGGAATCCGAGGATCCGCCGCCGCCTTCGCCCGCCTGTTCACCGGCCTTGTCTCCCTTGCCCTTGCCACCGGCATCGCTTCCGGGCGTCTTGCCCATCATGCGCTCCATCATGTCCATCATCGCGCCGCCAGCCTTGCCGCCGCCGCCCTGGTTCTGGCGCTCCTTCGCGGCGGCGTGGATTTTCTCGATGATTTCGGTCTGCGCGGCGATGGTTTCGCCGCCGGTGTCGGCCTCCGCCAGGCGGTCGGTGGCCTCGTCCATGATTTCCTCCACCTCGCCCAGCAGCTTGATGACCTCGGGCACGGTCTGCTCGATGACGAGCTGCTGGACGTCGGCGGAAATTTCATCCTGCGCATCGGCGAGTGCGGCGGCGCCGTCGCGGTGTTTCGCGAGGAGATTCTCCGGCGGCTCATCCTCCGCGGTCAGAAAGGCGGAGAAGCAAACGCAAAAGCCGGCGATGAGGAGGTGGTGTTTCATCATTCGGAAGTTGCCGCGTGCTTGCGTTCCGGGTTGCGCCGGAGTTGTTCGAGCGCGCGGGTGCGGGCGCGCAGATCCTGCTCCTGCTGGATCATTTTCATGACGCGCAGCATGAACTCGAAATCCTCGTCCTCGGCGTCCGGCGCGCCGCCATCGCCGCCGCCCGCGCCGCCCTTGTCATTTCCGCCTCCGAGTTTTTCCGCCCATGCGGCGAGCCGGTCCGCCCAATTCCGCGCCGACTCGGAGGCTTCGTAGGAATGGTTGTCCGCCAGCAGGGTGCGGATGTTCTCAAGGCCGATGTCGATGCCCGATTCGCGCATTTCATCAAGGATCGCCTTGAAGGACTCCGCCTTGGTCCGGGCGTGGAAATGGCCGAGATCCTCCTGGATCCAACGCACGTCCGCCGCGGTGTCCGCCTGCTGGCGCGAGTTGTCACTCAAGCGGCGGACGTCGGATGGATCGAGCGCGGGGGTTTTCAATCCAAGCATGCGCTCGAATGCCTCCTTGAGGGAACTGACGATGCCGTTCTGCTCGGCAGCGGCCTTTTTCAAGCGGTTGACGAAAGTTCCGGCTTCGAAGCTGCGGTTGGCGTCGTTGGCCTTGTCGATGGTCTCGCGCATTTTTTCGACCACCTTGCGTTGCCGTTCCACGGCCTGGTCCACGTCCGTTTCGGATTTTTCGGGGGTGTTGGACGCTTCCCGCGCATCGCCGAGTTTTTCGCGGACTTCGGGAATGTCCCTGTCGGAAAGTTCCTGCATCGACTTGAGGGACTCCGCCATGTTTCCGAGCGTTTTCCCGTCGATTTCGCCGTTGCGCGCGGCGTCCTTCATCAACTGTTCCATCTGTTCCCTGAGTTCCTGCATGCGGCGCGAGCTTTCGGCCTCCTCGCGTTCCTGTTGTTCGAGGCGTTTGCGGTTTTCGTCCTGCTGCAGGCCGCCGCCATCCAGGCGTTCCAGCCGCTCGTTTTCCTCTAACAACCCGAGTTCGCGCCGCGCGAGATCCTCGAGTTCGGTGATCTGGCGGTCGAAGAGGTTCTTGAGCATCTGCGCGTGTTCGTCGCGGGTGAGAACATGGAGCACGACCGGTTCGGAATAAATCCGGCCGCGTGCGGGAAAGCGGTCTTCGGCATAGCCGCGCAGGGTGATTTTCTGCGGCGCGATGCCGAACGCGGCCGGCGAGAACGCGGCCGGCCTGAGCATGCGGCGCTCTTCGGAGCCGCCCTCGCCGAGCGGCAGCGCGCCTTTCGCGGGAGTCTCGTCGGTTGGCCGGGTGAATTGGCCGCTCCATTCGATGCCCGCCGCCTTGATGCCGAAATCATCCTCGGCCAGCACCTCGAAATCGATGGTTTCCTCCGGCAGCATCACCTTCTGGCGGTCGATGCCCTGAAGATAACAGGCCGGCGCCGCGTCCTTCAACGCATCCACCCGCAGGCGGAATCCGGATTCTCCATCCAGACCGAGCCGGTCCGTCCATGTGAACGGAATTTCGAAGGGGACCGCGCCGACATCCAGCAACGGCGTCGATGCCAGCTCGCCGGAAATCTCCAGCACACCCACGGCCGGAGCCTGCGCTGCCGGGATCTTGCCTTCCTCAAGCGGAATGAGGCGGGTCGGCCCGAAAGCGCCGTTTTGCAGTGGGCGGCTGAGTGTGAGTTCGATGCGGAACCTGCCGCCCTCCACCGCGCTGAGCACGCCGGCGTTCAAGTCCACGCCGTGTTCCGGAATCCCGAGATATTGAGGCGGTGTGACGATGGCGCGGACCGCCTTGACGGATGGCCGCTGCACCGGCTCCACCCGGATTTCATGCCGCAGATCGCCAATGCGGAACACAATGCCGCCCGGATCCTGCTGGCCGGGAAACGCGAAGCGATAGACATCGCCATCCAGCGCGGCGGTCACCGCCGGCTGCAGACCGTAGCGGCCGACGGCCTGTGGCGGACGCTGCTCGGAATCCCCGGCAAGGCGGAGCCGCACCTCGAAGGCCTCGCCAAAGGGCACCGCCAGACAACGCGGCGGGTTTTGCAGTTTGGTGAAGGTGTAGCGCTCGGTCTTGGAAAGCGGCATCAGCCAGCGCTGAAGCGCGTTGATTCCAGCCCGCGGGGTGAGCGTGAACGCAGCGGCGGAAATGGCGGCCAACAGCATCGCGGCCAGCGCCCAGCGCCGGTGTTTCTGCGGCGGCAGCGCCTCATCGAGCCTGCGGCGTCCGGCTTCCGCAGCCACCGCCTCCATCGCCGCCTCACGCAGGCGCGGCGACAGCGAATCCGGGCTCCCCACTTGTTCCTGCAGTTCGATCACTCCCAGCAAACGGTCGCCGAGACCCGGATAGCGTTTGGCGATCAGCCGCGCGAGCTGGGCTTCCCGCCGCTGCCGCCAGACCCAGCGGTGCAGCCAATACGGCGCGAAAATTCCGAACAATGAAACGCCGCCCGCCAGGATCAACAAGCGCGCCCAGCCCGGTGTCTGCCACACGCGGTCCAGCCCGTAAACCAGCAGGAACGAGACGAACAAACCGGCCAGTCCGGCCGCCAGCGCCTCCATGATCTTGATCCGCCACAAGTGACGGCGGAAATCCGCCAACTGCAGCCGCAGCGACTCGGGGATCGCGATCTTGGGTGAATCGGGTGATGGCGGCATGGATCGGGTCTTCCGGGGACGGAGCGCCGGGGATGCGCGAAACTCCCAGAAGAACGGCACGGCTTCCAGCGGAATTTCGCCACGGGAAGCGTTTCCGGCGGGCCGGTTTGTCTCGCGGCCGGGGAAATCCGGCCACCGGAAGATCGGTTGAAGCCCGCTGTGATTTTCCGCCACGCTTCGGGTTGCGCGATGGCAAAATCAGGCTAGGTTCGCGGCCATGATTGCAGCAACGCTACAGTTCTCCCACCTCGCACAAGTCGGATACGCGCCAGGCGGCATCTCGCCCGTGTATCTGCTCATCATGGGCGTCACCTTCATTGCGAGCATGCTCATCAGCGGCATGCTCAAACGCCGCTTCAGCCAATACTCGCAGATCCCGCTGGCCGTGACGGGCGCCGAGGTGGCCGAGCGGATGCTCCGCCAGAACGGCATCACCGACGTGAAAGTCATCAGCGTGCCCGGCCAGCTCACCGACCACTACGATCCGCTCAAGAAAACCGTGAATCTCAGCGAGCCGGTCTATCACGCCAATTCGGTGGCCGCCGCCGCGGTGGCCGCCCATGAATGCGGTCACGCCCTGCAGCACCAGCAGGCGTATGTCTGGCTCGGCTTCCGCTCGAAGATGGTGCCGGCGATGCAGCTCTCCAGCAAGCTCCTAAACTTCATCATGATCGCCGGCCTGTTGGGAATCGGCCTCATGCACAGCGCCACGATCCTGTGGCTGTGGGTCGGTCTTTTCGCCGTGACCACGCTGTTCTCGATCGTGACGCTGCCGGTGGAGTTCGATGCCAGCCGGCGCGCGCTGGTGTGGCTGGAGAGCAGCGGCCTGGCCGCCAGCATGGAGCATGACAAGGCGAAAAACGCGCTGTTCTGGGCCGCCATGACCTATGTGGCCGCGGCCGTCGGCTCGATCGCCCAACTGCTCTATTTCCTGATGATGGCCCTCAACCGCCGGGATTGATCCGGCGGCGGGTCAATCCAGCAACTCGCCGTAGTGCTTGCGGGCGAGGCTGAGCGAGAGATCAAGGATGCCCTGGCTGCGGTTGTGGCGCAGCGCTTCATCGGACATCGCCGCGCACTCGGCGTGGCTCAGCGAGCGGATCGCCTGTCCGACGCCGGGCACCTGTTGCGGGCCCACGGAAAGCTCCTCCACGCCGAGGCCGATGAGCAGCGGCGTGAAGCGGATGTCTCCGGCCATTTCCCCGCAGACGCCGGTCCAGATGCCGTTGTCGCTGGCGGCGTCGATGGTGCGTTTGATCAAACGGACGACCGCCGGGTGGGTGGGCCGGTAGAGATCCGCGACGTGGGGATTCACGCGGTCCGCCGCGACGGTGTATTGGATCAGGTCATTGGTGCCGATGGAGAAGAAATCCACCACGGGAGCGAGCAGGTCGGCGCAGAGGGCGGCGGCGGGCACCTCGATCATGATGCCGACGGGCATGTCATGATCGAAGGGGATGCCCTCCCTGTCCAATTCGTCCATGCAGCGGCGGACCATTTCCTTGCCGCGCCAGACTTCGGACAGGCCGGAGATCATCGGGAACATGACGGCCACCTTGCCATTGGCACTGGCACGGAGTATGGCGCGGATTTGCTCGCGGAACATCGCCGGGCGCGCCAGCGAGACGCGGATGCCGCGCCAGCCGAGGAAGGGATTCGGCTCCGGATCGGTCAGCGGCTCCACCGGCAGCTTGTCGCCGCCGGCGTCCAGCGTGCGGATGATCACCGGGTGCGGGGCCATTCCCCGCGCGATTTTGGAATAGATCTCCACCTGGTGTTTTTCGTCCGGCATTTCCTCACCGTCGAGCAGCAGGAACTCGGTGCGATAAAGGCCGATGCCCTTGGCTCCGCTGCGTTTGACCAGCGGCAGCTCATCTATGAGTTCGATGTTGGCGGAGACGGTGATCGCCCGGCCATCGACGGTTTCGGTGGCGGCTCCGCGTTTTGCCTCCAGCAGCCTGCGGACCCTGGCCTTGGCGTCGCTGAGCTTGATGTAGCGTTCCAGCGTGTCGGGCGCGGGGTGGAGGATGAGCTTGCCGGTGTAGCCGTCGAGAATGGCGGGGGCGAGGGCCATCACGTCGATGACGGCCCCCTCAAGTCCGACCACGGCGGGGATGCCGAAGGCCCGCGCGAGGATGGCGGTGTGGGAGTTCACGCTGCCCTGCTCGGTGGCGAAACCGAGGACGTGGCGGCGGTTCATCGAAGCCGTGTCCGATGGCGCGAGATCGAAGGCGACGAGGATATGGCGGTCGTCCGGACCCTGGTGGCGGGATTCGGCGTCCGGCGAGAAATTGCGCAGCACGCGCTGGGCGACGTCCTCGATGTCGGCGGTGCGCTCGCGCAGATAGGGGTCCGGGATGCGGCGCATGGCCTCGAGGAAATTCTGCATCACCGCGTAGAACGCGTATTCGGCGTTCTGGCGGCGGCTGGCGATCGCATTGAGCACGCGTTCGACCACGCTGCGGTCCTCGATCATCATCACGTGCGCCTCGAAGATGCCGCTTTCGTTTTCGCCGGAAAGATCCTCCAGACGGCTCTGGAGTTCGATCAACTGGCGCTTGGTGATATCCACCGCCTGGCGGAAACGCTCCTGCTCGCGGGGGACGTCCTCCTCATCGATTTCATAGACCTCCGGCGCGGAAAATCCGCGGGCGATCACATGCACCGGGGCGATGGCAATGCCGGGAGAAGCCGGGATCCCCTCGTAGATGACTTCAGGCTGTCTTCCGGTTTGTGGCATGAACTTGGAGCAGCCTGAATGGGCGGCCGGTCTCGTTCAAGACACAATTTGCGGAGCCCGCCGCCGGCCGGTTAGGGCGCGGCCGGAAGCTCCGGACGCCGCGCGTCAATACTGGTAGTTCAGATAGAAGTTGAACTGGCCGCCCTTGTCAGCCTCGTCATCCGGAGAGGAGACCGGAATCGCGTAGTCGAGCGCCAGCGGCAAGGGGCTGATCGGCAGTTTCAGGCGGATGCCCACGCCCACGTCGCTGTAGAGATCGCTCGGGCTGGGATCCCAACTGTCGGCGTTCACGAAACCGGTGTCGTAAAAGACCGCCGCGCGCACGGTTTCGATGATCGGGACGGTGTATTCCAGCGTCACGTAGCCGAGCGAGTTGCCGCCATAGACTTCGTCGGTGTAGCCGGTGTCGCGCGGGCCGACGTCGCGGAACTCGAAGCCGCGCAGCGTGCGGCCGCCACCGAGGAACATGCGCTCGAAGATCGGAATCTCGCCGCTGCCGTCCACAAAGGCCAGCTCGCCGTTGAGCGAGAGGATGGTGTCCCATTTCAGGTTCCAGTATTTCTGGCCCTGGGCGGAAAGCGTGACGGTCTCCACATCGCCGCCGAGTCCGGCGTAGGTCAGGCCCAGATCCACCTTGTGGCCGCTGCGCGGCTGGATGCTGCTGTCACGGCTGTCGTAAACATAGTTCACGCTCAGCGCGCTGCGCAGGAAGTCGCCGCCGATGTTTTCCTGGGAGAGTTGGGAGTTGTCGCCGTTGTCGCCGGGGAAGTTGCGGTTGATGTAGTCGTCGTCATCCACATCGGAATCGATCTCTACGTTTTCCACACGCAGTTCGCCTTTGATCGAGCCCTTGGCACCGAGCGGCTTGCGCAGGGAGACCGCGGCACCGGCGTTGGTTTGCTCGTAGTAGTCGCTGAAATAGGTCGATTGTTTGTAGAACAACTCGCCGCCGAGCGCGAGCTGCTGATCGAGGAACCAGGGCTCGACGAGCGAGACGCTGGCCTCCGAGCGTTCGGAACCGAGGCGCAGGTTCATCGCGAAGCGCTGGCCGCCGCCGGTGAAGTTCCACGGGTGGAACAAATCGAAGTTGGACTGCTCCAGTGTGAGGAAGCCGACGATGCTGTCGATCGAGCTGAAGCCGAGACCCACGCCGACCGAGCCGGTGGCCTTTTCCTCGACGAGCACGTTGACATCGCGGTAGCCGGAACCGGCCGGCGATCCGGTGGTCTGCACGTCGCTGAAGTACTGGAGGTTTTCGAGGCGCGCCTTGGTGGTTTCGAGTTCCACGGAGTTGAACATGTCACCCGGTTTGAGCGGGATTTCGCGGCGGATCACCTTGTCCTTGGTCTTGGTGTTGCCGGCGATGTTGACGCGGCCGACGCGGAAGCGCGAGCCCTCGGTGATGCGGTAGATGATGGTGACGCGGTTCGGGCCGGCGTCGCGGATGTCCGGATTGACGGTGGCGTCGGCGTAGCCGCGCGATCCGTAGTAGCTGCGGATCATGGTGATGTCCGCGCGCATTTTTTTGGAGTTGTATGCGTCGTTGGCGTTGAGAGTGAGGGCCGGATAAAGCTCCTCGGGTTTGAACACGGTCATTTTGCCGAAGCCCACGCCGGCCACGGTGTACTTCTCGCCTTCACTGATCGGGATGATCAGGTCCACCCGGCCGTCCTTGACCGGTTCGCGCCGGATGCCCGGGCAACTGGCGCGCAGATAGCCCTTGCTGCGGTAGTAGTCGAGTATCGCGTCGAGATCCTTGTCGAGTTGATCGGACTCGATGCGGCCGGACTTGGTGAGCCAGGAAAACCAGCCCTTTTCCTTGGTCTTCATTTCCTTGCGCAGCTCCGGATCGGTGAAGACGGTGTTGCCCTCGAAGCGGATCTTGCGGACCTCGTTCTTGGTGCCCTCGTCGATGACGAAGATCAAATCGGCCAGCCCCTCCTGCCCCGTCGGCTGCATGCGGTGGGAAACGGTGATGTCCGGATAGCCGTGGCCCTGGTAGTATTTTTCGATGTTGCGGCGGGCCTCCAGAATCTCGGCGTCGCTCATCACGCCGCCGGATTTGAGTTTGGTCTCCTTGGCCAGTTTCTGGTCGGAAAACACGGTGTTGCCGATGAATCCCACGCCGCCTCGCAGCGGCCGCGTGGCCACCTCCGCGATCAGGTTCACGCCCTCTCCCACCGGCTCTGCGAGGAACCGCACGTCATCCACCAAGCCGGATTCGTAGAGCGCCGTGATGTCCTTGTCCAGATTCTCGGCGCGATAGGGAGAGCCGGCCTTGGAGATCATTTGATTGCGCAGCACGTCTTCGTTGACCGTCTTGGCGCCGCGGTAGCGGATGACCACCTGCGAGATGGTTTTGCCTTCGAAATCCTGGGCCTGGAGACCGCCGGACAAGACGATCATGGCGATGGAAACCAGGGCTGCGAGTTGCCCCATGCCGCGCGGCATGAGGATGCTGAGGAATGTGGAGAGGCGCATGCGTTTTTGTGAGGAACTTGCGTATGAAGCCCGCCCGCCCGCCGATTCGTCAAGGCCAATAGCGGCCGATTTCCCGGATTTCCTGACAATCGCCCTCACTGCAAAGCGCCCATGAAACCCGCTGGTGCCGTGAAATGCCCCGGGCAAATCGAATTCTTCCTTCGCCTTCTTGGTTTGTGAAAAGACATCACCGCCATTCCGCATCCGCCCAGACCACCCCTCGACGTTGAGCGGACCTCCAACTGATCCACCCGATCCTCGTCCACGCCGGAAGCGATGATTTGCCAGGCAGTCAAAACATCCGGCTGTGCCTGCTGCTGGATTCGTTCAAACGGACACTCCGAAGGAAGAAACTTGCCCGCGCGCCCGCGCTCGAATATCTCCGGCGGCTCGCCGCCGGGGACTGACTCTCCGATTTCAATTTCCAGACCTACCCATGAACCCCACGATCCCCACCGAGCACAACGACCCGACCAACGCTCGGATCCTCTCGATTTCCGAAGACCTCATCGCCGGCTTCCAGCGCCAGCCATTCCACAGCATCGCGGAGAAATCCGGCGTGCCGCTCGAAACCGTGCTGCCACGCATCCGCGCCATGCTCGAAGCCGGCGTTATCCGCCGCGTGCGCCAGACGCTGCTCTCCACCAGGCTCGCCCACGGAGCGCTCGTTGCCTGGAGGGTGCCGGAGGAGAAACTCAACGATGCGTTTGATTTCATGGCGCGGGAGGATCCGTTTTCCGGCCACGTCGTCATCCGCTCCACGGACTCGGATGTTTCCGGCTCCGGCTACCGTCTATGGACGACGCTCAAGGTGCCTGTCGGCGAGTCGCTGGATCGCCATGCCAGCGCCTTGCTTCGGCTCACCGGGGCCACTGAATACCTGCTCATGCCCGCCAACGGAGTGTTCGCGCTCGGCGTCGGCCACACCCGCCGCAAAACCCTCGAACCCGGCGACAAGGCGGATGAGCCCGCGAGAATGATGACCACCGCCACCGTCGATCTCACGCCGGAGGAATGGAACGTCCTGCTCGCGCTGAAGGAGGAACTCACACTCGATGAAATCCGCGAAAACCCGTGGGACCAGCGCGCGGAGATCGCCGGTGTCTCGCTGGAGCGCTTTTGCGAGGTCGCCGAGACCCTCAACTCGAAAAAAGTCATCGGCCGTTTCTCCACCTTTCTCGAACACGTAAAACCCTCCGCCAGCGGCGAGCGCGTCACCCGTTTCAACGGCCTTTTTCACTGGGCCGTGCCGAAAGGCCGCGAAATCGAAGGCGGCGCGGAGGTCGGCCGCCACTTCTGCATGACCCACTGCTACTGGCGCGAGGGCGGGCCGCGGTTCGGCAACGTCAACATCATGGGCGTCGTCCACGGCACCGAAAAGGAACGCGTCCTCGCCCACAAGGCCGCCATCGACCGCCATCTGGAGTCCGTCGGCATCCCGGTTTCCTACACCAACGTCTTCTGGGGCGGGCGCTCGGAGATCAAGCCTTCGGAAATCTCGCCGATTGTCCATGCGCAGTGGCATGCCCGGCACGCGGACCCGGCCGGCCGGTAAAATTCCGCAAAATTTGCGTGAAATCACCCGCAGGCCTGTGATCGACTCCTCACAAACCCATGCAGGCGACGCTTCTACCTCCCCGCAACCCCGCTCTCTGCGCCCCGATCACCTCCAATCGCGAGCTTGGCGCGTGCCTCATCGCCAACCTCCCGATGCGGGAACTCCTCTGCGCGGACCTGAGCCGGGCCGGGCTTCAACTCGTGGACCTCAAGGATGCCGGACCGCGCACGCTGCGCATCCCCATCGACAACTGGATCGAACTCGGCGCCCTCCTGCTGCTCGGCAGAAACCCGAACTCCGCCTGCCTGCTCGACACCGTCGGCAACATCCTCGCCTGGAAAGGCTCCGACAAACCCGAGGACTGCGTTGACAAAATCGTCACCGACGCCAACTGCTTCCCGGTCATTTACCCGTGGGACCTGCTGCGCATGAACGAGGAGGTGCTCGCCCTCATGGATGAAACCTCGCTGCTCGGCGAGGTCAGCCCGCTGGCCACTCTCTCGGGAGTCATTCGCCTCGGCAAGGGCTCGCGCATCCTCCCCGGAACCGTCATCGAAGGCCCGGTCCTCATCGGCCCCAACAGCCAGATCGGCCCGAACGCCTACATCCGCGGAGCCACCAGCATCGGCTCGAATTGCTTCGTCGGCAACGGCGCCGAGGTCAAAAACTCGATCATCTACAACAACACCTACATCTCCCGCCAGTGCTACGTGGGTGACTCGATCATCGGCACCCACGTCACTCTCGGCGCGGGCACCTGCACGGAAAACCACCGCCACGACGGCAGGCACCATGTTTCAATCGTCCAGGGCAAACCCGTAAACACCGGCCGCCTCAAGCTCGGGGCCATCCTCGGTGACGGCGTCCGCACCGGCGTCAACACCTCCCTTGAGGCATGCGTGAAAATCGGCATCGCCCGCACCACCTCACCCGGCAGCATCGTCAGCAAGGATCTAATGTGACCGAATCGTCACACGCGGCGCATTCACGCCTCCAACGCCGCCTCCTTACATTCCAGCCGAAATGCACCGCATTCTGATTGTCGAGGATGAGCAGGACATTGCCGATCTCGTCGGCTTCAACCTCCAGCGGGCCGGTTTCGAGGTGCTCAAGGCTCACGACGGAATCGCCGGAACCGAGATGGCAATGCGCATTTGCCCCGATCTGATCGTGCTTGATCTGATGCTGCCGGGCCGCGATGGCTACGCTGTCTTCCGCGAACTGCGCCGCGATCCCCGCACCGTCGGCATCCCCATCATCATGCTCACCGCCCGCGCCCAGACCGAGGACCGCATCCAGGGCCTCGAGGCCGGGGCCGACGACTACCTCACCAAGCCATTCAGTCCCAAGGAGCTGCTGCTGCGCATCCAAGCCATTCTCAAACGCACCGATGCGCCGCCCGGCACGGTCCATTTTTCCCACGGTCCTTTTCGTTTCGACAAAAACGCCCTCAAGTTCTACCTCGATAACGAACCTGCGGAACTGACCTCCACGGAATTCAAACTCCTGCTCTTCCTCTGCGAACGCGCCGGCAAGGCACAGGACCGCAACGACCTGCTCCGCACCATCTGGGGCTACAGCGACGCCGCACACAGCCGCACCCTGGACACCCACATGAAGCGGCTCCGCCAAAAACTCGGTCCCCATGGCGTTTGGATTGAAACCGTCCGCGGCGTCGGCTACTGCGTGGCCAAAGCGAACGAATGACCACCCCGATCGCCATCCTCGTCGCACTCGCCGCACTCGCCGCACTTGCGATTCAATACCACAGAATCAATACTTTACGCAAAAGGATTGAAATCGAGTCGAAGGCCGCCAGCAAGCGTATCGAGCAGGAGGCGGCACAAGCCCATGACGAGCGCAACCGCCTTCTTGACGCGCTCGGAGACGCTTTCCTGCTGGTGGATTCCGAAGGCATCATCCACTTCGCCAACGCCGCCGCACGGGAGTTGTTCGGGCTGCGGGAGTTGGTCCGGCGCCCAGTCCGCGAGGCTTTTGTCGATCCCCGGCTGGCGGATTCCCTGTTGCAATGCCTGGAGACCGGCGAATCCGTGCGATCACGGGTCGTCCTGCCCCAGCAAACCTCGCCGCGCGGCGATCTCGAGACCCGCGGCGTCAATGCCTGGATCATCGATGCCGCCCGCCTGCCCACCCCCGAAGGGAGCGACCCCACCACCCGAGTCATCATTCGCGACGTGACCACCGAGCACCAGACCGAACAAATCCGCAAAGACTTCGTGGCCAACGCCTCCCACGAACTCCGCACGCCCATGGCCATCATCAACGGCTATCTGGAAAACCTGCTCGACGACCACATGGTCGAGGAACCGGAGGTGGCGCGGCGCTTCCTGACCGTGATGCGCAAGCACGCGGACCGCATCTCGCGCATCGTCGAGGACA
>Ga0114939_10001805_pt1 | contig 16594 bp, 13 predicted proteins | sample AshMeaCrysSpring_FD_87196 | JGI IMG/M metagenome (GOLD analysis project Ga0114939, IMG submission 87196) | Groundwater microbial communities from Big Spring, Nevada to study Microbial Dark Matter (Phase II) - Ash Meadows Crystal Spring | ecosystem: Environmental > Aquatic > Deep subsurface >... | reverse complement strand
CCTGTTCCTTGAACTCGGCCGTGTATTCCTGCTTCGGGATCTTCTTCACTTCTCTTCCTTCAGGTCTCGATGCTAACCATCGACCCTTGGAAGGCGAAAAACGGCGGGCAGCTCACACTCGGAAGTTGCGCTGCAGTATCAGAGCCTTGATCAACAAGCCAAACCTGCTCTTGCCGTAGATCCGATGCACGTCGGGCAAAAAGAATGGAAGGAGTCTGGCCAAGACTGTTCTCTGTTTTTGCCGCCGATGGATACACCTGGGGGTCCAGAACACCTGACAACCAGTTATCGCGCTGGCCGCGGTTCGTGAGGTTCATCTCTTCGCCCGCAGTTCTCTGCGCATTCGACGAAGATGTCTCAGCCAAAACATCGCAACCGCGGCAGGTGCCTGCCGAAAGTAGCTTCGACGCACTGTCCACTCCTCTCGACGAGCCATGACCGAGTTCGCGGTGGAGGCGCTTCCGGCATGCTTTCGGAACACTGCCAGGGTTGCATCAATCATCAGCGGGCTGCCATGTGACCAGAGCCTTAGCCACATATCCGTGTCCATGCTGTAGCGCAGGCGTTCGTCAAAGAATCCCACTTGCTCAAACGCTTCACGCCTGACAAATGTCGCTGGGTGCGGGACGGCGATGCGACCGGCCGCATAGTTGAACAAGGTCGGGGGAAGGGTTACGCGAATCTGGTCCTGGAAGGTGCCATTTGACAACACACGAATTCGGCCGACGGCCCACCTTGCGGCGGGATTGCTGGATAGAGCACCAAGCACGCGCTGAAGCACATCATCCTGGACGTAGTAGTCATCCGAATGCAAGTGCGCGACGACGCTGCCCGTTGCAAAAGCGATGCCCGCATTCATTGCCCGGCTGATGCCGCCTGTGACGTTGCGTAGAACACGCGCTTCGGGCGCCATGCGGGCAATGATGTCCAGAGTCTCGTCCGTGGAGCAACCGTCTACGAATATTTGTTCCGTCCTTACGCCGCGCTGGGATCGGACAGAATCGATGGTCTGTGCGAGCGTGGCTGCGCTGTTGCGTGTGCAGGTGACGATGCTGAAATCGGGCGTGTCTTCCGGATGCCGCCGAGTCATTGAGAGTACACCTCAACAATCTTCTGCGCTGCGACGTGCACGTCGGCCTCAAATTGAGAGGGGATGTCTTCCATTCCCGATGCTTCTTCCGCAAGATCAATGGCCGTAGTGGCCAGTTCCCTCATCGACGCCACTAGTCGCAACTGACCTTCAAACCGCTGATATCGGAGCAGTTCCGGTGTGCCACCTCGTGCCAGCGCTACGCAAGGTCGACCTAGGGCTAGAGCCTCGAGGACCGTAGTGCTGCACGCTTCCTCGCATGTGGACGGCACGACGCAAACACGGGCCGACCGTGTCCGCTGGACTACATCAGGATATGGCCGCCAACCCAAGAACGAAACCTGAGGTGAGGCGAAATCAGCCTCGTACCTTGCTCTGTACGGTCCATCTCCAACGACTGAAACTCGAATTCCACGCGGGAACAACGCTGGCACGTGTGCAAGGAACTCACCAATACCCTTGCCAACATCAATCCGTCCCGCGACGAGAACATCGCTAATGGGACTTCTAGCCTCGCCCGCTGCCGTTCGAAGGCGACGTAGGTCGATGAAGTTATGGATGACGGATGCGGAGCTTAGCCTTGCACCCGGTACGGCTCTCTGAAACTGGCGGCGCAGGAAGTCAGACACGAAGATGACCTTCCTTGTCGCGAAGCACTTTTCAGTCTCTTCTCGATAGCGTCGAACTGCCGCGGCGCTTATCGCGGTGCGAACAGTCCCGGGACTCGGGTGAATGCACGATGCGCAACTCCGCGGATCAATATCATCGCATACCGCGCCAAGCTTGAAGCGCAAGTGAGTTACACACTCAGAACCTTGGTCATGTCGCGTCTGTACGAAGTTGACAGCCGGGTCAACGGCACTGCCTACCATCGGCAAGTGCCCGTGGTAGTGCACCGCGTCGTAACGACTAGCGCAAGCGTTGATTGCCGCGCAAATGCGGCCTGCCAGAGCTGGTCGCTTCATAGGGATGAAGAACCCTAGCCGATGTTCCTTCCAGTTTGATCTAGAAAGGTCGAACCCGGAGATAAAGTTCCCTTTGAAGCCGATCTCGGGTGCGCTGTCGGCGTAACTCCGGTCACTTCGACCCATTAGATCCACATGGTGCCCCGCTTCAATTAGTGCATTGCCCAAGGTCACGGCATGCTTTGCCAGCCCCCCAGCCTGGCGCATTGGCAGATCCTCCGTCACCAAGAGGATGCGCACGTCAAGCTCCTCGCAACCGAGCAAGCAGCGCGCGCCACTGGCTGCGGAGGGTCTGTTTTTCGGCTGGCATGGCTACCAGGCAGACCCCCAGAACGACCAACAAGAGGGCACCAACTGCGGCGGTTGCCGCTAGCAGGGGAGGCCTTTCACCGACCATGTGGCTAGCGCCGTAGGTTACGGCTGCAACACCGGTTAACACTCCAATCGGAACCGCGTAGGCATGCGTCATCACTTCAGACAGCCTATACGGGACTGTGCGGCCATGGACATAGAGCAGGAAGACAACAGTGACGAGGCAGGAGACAAGCATATGAGCTAGAGCGGCTCCCTGTGCACCGTGAATAGAAGCCAGCAAATACACCGCCACAAGCCCCACCACGGCACGTGTCACTGCAAAGCCTCCTGTAACCTGAGGATGTCCCAGGCCGTCGTTCAGCAGTGACGGCACATTCGTCTGCGACGAGAAGAACTGGGCAAGTGCTATGAGAGCGAGTATGGTGGAGCCATGTTCAGCAAAATCCGGTCCAACCCACAGTAGCAGCAAGTCTTTGGCGAAAACAGCAAGAAGCAGTAGCAGTGCGCCGTTCAGATAGAGCATGTAGCGCGACGCTGTGAAGTAAAGTTGCCGCAGGGCATCAAACTGTCCCTTCGCCGCAAGCATGCTGGTGGACGGAAACACCACGCTGGCCAGACGATAGGTCATGCCGAGCAGGCCGTTAGCCAAGTTGGCTGCCACCGTGTAGTAGGCCAGGGCCTTCATGCCTACCAAGCTCCCGATCAGCAGCTTGTCCGCGTGCTGGTAGGTGAGAGTAGCCGCACGGCCAAGGAACGAGTAGGCGCTGAACCGAAACAGCTGTCCAGCGAGCGCGGCCCTGGGGCGTACCATGCGCAGAGTCGGCAAGAGGCTCCGGATGCTGCGCCAAAGCAAGAGGCAATTGACGGCGCTGGCGGCAACTCGTAAGGCAATGATCTCCAGTAGCCCGTAGCCGGCCGCAAGGAGTACCACCGCAAGCAGCGGCAACAGTGAGCCGAACAGCATCTCAATCCTGCCGGTGATGTCGTACCGCAACAAGGCCTGGGGGACACTCTGCAGATACACCTGAAGCTGTCCGAAGAAGAACCCTATTGCGGCGACCTCAAGGCAGCGCTGAGCTAGGACGGTCAGGTTGCGGTCGATGCTGAAGACGTGCACGACCAGGTGCGAACTCAAGGCGTAGATGGCACACGCCCCGAGGAGGCCAATGCAGAGATAGATCAGGAACCCGAGGCTGAACACCTGGTTGATGCCATCGGAGTTCTTGGCTGCCGAGTACTCTGCTAGGAACTTGACTGAGCCTGCGGTCGCGTTGATGTCGATCAGTGCGAAGTACCCAACGATGGCCAGCACCAAGGCGTATAGGCCATAACCCTCACTGCCCAGGCCACGCACCATCAAGGGGACGACCACTAGGCTGACGAGCGCAGGCAGCGTACCGCCAGCCAAGTTGTAAATGGCGTTGCGCTTGATCGCCACGTTACCCCTGGCCCGCCGCGTTAACCGTCACGCAACTGATAAAGGGCGCTTGGGCCCGCTGAATGCGCTGGCAACGTAGGGCAGGCTCAACGCAAGGGCCAGCATCTGAGTCGTGCGCACCTGGGGTACCGGCGTTCCGACCAAGAAGTCGGGAACCATGAAGAGCGCTCCGGATACGCCAGCCACTGCGAGCGGAGCGGCGCCGGCGCTCAGAGCGGGTCGGTAGTCGCGCCAATGCAACCAGAAGGCCGTAATCAACCCCGCTGTGAGTGAGAGACCGAGCAGCCCAGACTTCAAGGCGATATGCAGTACACCGCTATGTACGAATGTGCCTCCAGCTGGACCAGACTGCCAGTCGATCATCTGGTGCCCTGCGAATCGTCCCCAGGCGCCTATGCCTAGAACGATGTTGTTGAGAAAGTCATTGATGACGAGCCTGAGCTCAAGCGTTCGCATTGTGTCCCCACCCACTGGCGATCCAAGCAAGTCGTGAAAGAAGCCCGCTATGGACGCGCTGTGCAGCCCCTTGGTTTGCGAAAGGCGGGTCATGGCCGCATAGGCGATTGCCGCGACGCCGCATGGAACTACACCCAACGAGGCCCAGATTCGCGGCTTTCGTGGAATCTGCAGTAGCAGGAAGGCACCAGCCAACAAGGCGCCGGCCCAGGCGGTGCGGCGGTATGACAGCACGATGCAAAGGGCACAGACGGTCACGGTAGTCCAGTACGTAGTGCACCAGGTCCAACCGATCTCAGCGTGGCGGCGGCTGGCGAGCGCCACGCCTGCGATGGACAACGCCAGCCAGCAAGTCAAGCTATCACTGATGTCGAAGAACGTCAGGTTGAAGCTGGCTCCACCATGGTTCGAGTAGACGTTGGCCGGGTCGCCGCCGCCGAGCGCCCAGCGACCCAGTCCGAATAAGGCCCGACATAGGCCAACTATGACTAGAAACTTGCTCAGCTCTTGGGGGCCTCCCGCTGCGCTGTACAGGCGCACCATGACCGCAACCAAGACCCCCATCCACACGATGCTAGAGAAGCCCGTGAGCGACAAGCCATCGCGTATTTCCTTGCCCAGATAGACCGCGACAACGACGTGTCCAAGAAGCAATGCGGCGAATCCAAGGAACCATGGCCACAAGTTGCAGCGAGGCAGTCTGTTGTGCCCTGCAGTAGGCGGGTGCAGCAACAGACTCCACACTAGGGCGCCCAACAACAACCAGAAAAGGTGAGGGAAGATGAGCTGACCGGTACCTCTTGAGTAAATGCTGGGACCGGCAACCTCGAGGCTGCCGTAGGAGCTCTGCGGCACAGTCAAAAGCAACCCTAAGTACGGATATAGCAAGAGAGTGGGGTGATACAACGTGGCCGCTCCAAAGGCGACCAATAGCAGCGCCGCGGCTAGCGCGATCAAGATGGGCGCTGAGTACTGCGCGACTATGTAAAGCATCTCCATGCTGCGAGGCACTGTAGGTCGTATTTCTCGAGTTGCCTCGCCATAAGAGCACGGGCAACCTCAGACTGGCTCTACCGTTGCAATGCCCTTGTTGATGCCCTGGTCAGTCGGGCTAGACATGCTGCAGGTGACCGGTGATCCTGGTGCGTTTGTCGACGTGAATAGCGACGACAAGTGATTCGACAAACGCCGCCTGCCAGCCAAATGCAACGTTAGCGTTGCCGTCGATCGACGATACCCTGAAGATCAATCCATCGGCAATCAAGCCCCTCAACGCGTACTGCATCTGTGCCATCTTGCGCTGCCACCCCGCACGGCCCACGTGCTCCCCCATGGTAATCCAGTAGGTCACGGGCTCGGGGCGGCTGTTGCCCAGGCGAGCTTCGATCTGCCTGACGGGAATGGGCCCCAACGCGGTTTGCACCGTGGACGTGAGGCGCTTGCGCACCTCGAAGCCCTGCGACGGGTAGCACACCGCGGGGTCGTGCGCATTCAGGCCATCGCTCTGGTCCCTGCCGTAGGCGATGGACAGCATGATGCGGTAGCCGCTGGTGGTGTGAACGTAGGTGCGGCTGAGGATTTCGGTGTAGATGCGGTCCAGCGCAGCGCTCACCTGCGGGTTCACCACGGCCGCGGGCGCGGTGGTGTCCATGCGCCAATCGCCGAAGGCCTTGGGGATGGTGGCCTCCAGGTCTAGCGGGCCCAGCTTGTCGGCCAGGTACTGGGTGGGGCGCAGGCCTTCGGCGCTGGCGGCGGCGGCCATGGCGCCGCCCAGCAGCACCAGTGCGTGGCGGCGGTGCATGGGCTTCACGGGGTGGCGGGCGCGCGCTGCTCGCGCAGGGCGGGCGTGAGGCCTAGCATGCGGTCGGTCAGCACCATCAGCATGGTGGCCACCACGAACAGCACCAACCCGGCCGCGCTGTGGACGAAGCCTTGCCCGGCCTCGTCGCCGAAGTGGTACGTGACAAGCACCAGCACCACCACGCGGATGACGTTGGCGGCAAAGGCCACGGGTATCAGCAGCACGGCCAGCACGCTGTTGCGCCAGGCGTTGGTGTAGCCCATGAGCTTCATGTAGATCAGGCCCAGGGCTTCCAGGGTGAACATGCTGCTCAGGCCCGCGCAGGCGTCGGCCACCAGCAGTTGATACTGCCCAACGCTCAGGATGACGCCCGTGCGCGCCACGGGGTAGCCGGCCCAGTAGAGCAGCTGCGCCGCCACGGCCGATACGGCGCTTTTGAGCGGTGCGGTGACGGCGGCCACCAGGTCGCCGGGCAGCGGCACCATGAACACCAGCAGGAGCAAAGGCACCCACAGCGGGCGCAGGGCCGCGGTGCCCTTGAACAAGAGCAGGATGGCGGCCAGCAGCGGTATCTGCGAGCCCACTTCGAACATCAGGATGTTCTGCGAGCGGCCCAGCGCATACATCAACAGGGCCAGCACCACCAGGGCATAGGCCCACGCGGGTCGCTGGCGCGCCGGCAGGGCGGCCAGGTGTGCACGGTCCTGCCACATGAGCCATGCGCTGGCGGCCAGGATGACGGGGCCGTAGCTTTGCTCTTCATTGGCCCAGATGCCGTGGGCCAGGTCCCAGTAGGTGGGCAGGTACAGCAGCAGCCACGCGCCCAGCACGATGGCGGCGGCGGGCAGGTCTACGCCACTGGGCAGCCAGGGTGTGGCCACCGGGCCGCGCGGCGCGCCGGCCCCGGGGGTGGTGGAGCTGGTGGGCGCGCGGTTCACGGCCTCACCACTCGTTCATCACCACGCCGGCCAGCTTGGCAGGGCCCTTGTTCAGCCGGGCCACGAGCTCGTGCATGTCGGGCATGCGGGTCTTGCCGCGCCGGCCGATGGCCAGGGCGGCGCCGCATTTGGCGGCGATGACGCGCGCATCGGCGCCGTGCACGGCGGCGGGCGTGTCGACCAGCACGTAGTCGAACTTGTTGTTCAGCTCGTGCAGCAGCAGGCTGAAGGCGGGGCGCTGCACCAGCTCCAGCGGGTTGGGCGGCACGGTGCCCACGGGCATGACGTACAGGCTGGGCATGTCGTCGACGCGGTGGACCACGTGGCTTTCACTGCGACCGGCCAGCACGTTGGACAGGCCCTTGCTGCCGTCCACACCGAACAGGGCGTGCTGCCGGGGGGTGCGCATGTCGGCGTCCACCAGCAGGGTACGGCCACCCAGTTGGCTGAAGGCGGCGGCCAGGTTGGCGGCGAAGAAGGTTTTGCCGTCGCCGGTGTTGGGGCTGACCACGGCCAGCGCGCGGCGCGGGCCGTCGGCGTTGGTGTCGAGCACGCCTTGCATGAGTTGGCTGCGCAGCTCGCGGAAGGCTTCGGCCTGGTCGCCGAAGGGGTGGGCGGCCACCACCAGCTCGCTGTTGTGGTGGGGCCTGCCTTCGGGTGCGAAGGGGTAGTGGAACTGCTGCGACAGGGCCCACAGCACGTCGTCCTGGCTGGCCAGGCGCAGGGCGACGGCGGCCTCGCCGAAGCGCACGCCGTGCTCGCGCTGGTAGAGCAGGATCTGCTCGACCTGCTCGTCGCTCAGGCCGCGCTGGGTGCGCAGGATGGCGCCGATGGGCTGGTCTTGAAGGGTGTTGACGGTTTCTTCGAAGTCGGGCAGCCGGCTGCCCGGCGGCAGGCCGCCGAAGCCGCTGGTGCCGCCAAAGCCGCTGCCGCCAAAGCCGCTGGGGCGCCCGCCCTTCCCGGGGGGGCGAGCGGTGTCGTGGCGGTGCGCACCCGGGCGGGAATTGACAAAGGTGGCCATGGCGTCTTGCAGGGCGGGCAGGGTGGCGTGGCGGGCGGGTGGGCCGGCGGCGCGTCAGCGGCTGGGCTGGGGCAGGGTGCTGGCCAGGCGCGGGCGCACCAGGCGCTGGTAGCCGCGTGCTTCGCTGCGGTTCAGCGCGGCGGGCTTGGGCATCACCACCAGCAGGGGCTGCTTGAGCTGTTCGGTCACGTCGTCAGGGGTGCGCATGCGAGGGTCCAGCAACTCGCGCAGCAGGGCGGTGGCCACGGCCAGCAGCACGCCCAAAAACACGGCCAGGGCGGTGTTCAACAGGAGCTTGGGCGACGAATGCACGGCCGGCGGCGTGGCGGCCTTGACGACGCTGACGTTGGTCTGGGTGTTCTGGCTTTCCAGGCTGGTCTGGTTGACGCGGGCCAGCACGGCGTCGTAGGCGCGCTGGGCGTTCTCGACGTCGCGTTGCAGCACGGTGATCTCGTCGCGCTCGGTCTTCAGGCGCAGCACCTTGGCGCGCTGTTCGTCGCGGGCGGCGCGCAGTTGCGCCAGGCGTTGCTGGGCCACGGTGTTTGTGATGGTCACGCTGCCGCTGGCGCGCTCGGTGGCGGCCGTCATCTTGGCGCGCAGGCCGTCGATATTGCTGCGCAGCTCGATCACCTGCGGGTGTGCGTCGCCCAGGCGCGAATTCAGCTCCTGCAGCCGCGCTTCCTGGCGCGACAGGTCGGCCTGCAGCTGCGCCACGACGGGGTTGTTCAGCACTTCCTGCATGCGCTCGGGGCTGGCGGCAGCCTGGCTGCGGCGGCTGGCGGCTTCGGCGGCGGCGCTTTCCATGGCCACCACCTGCGAGAAGATTTCGGCCAGGCGCATGTTCTCCACGTCCAGGCGTTCGTCACTGGCCACGATGCCCTTCTGGCGCTGGTAGGCCGACAGCCTGGTCTGCGCGGCTTCCAGGTCGTCGCGCAGCTTCTTGGAGCGGTCGTCGAAGAAGGTGTTGTACTGGCGGGCGGGCTCGACGCGCAGGTCGAGCGTGGTGTCGATGTAGCCCCTCACGTAGGCGTTGGCCAGCGCGGCGGAAAAGCGCGGGTCGGCCGATGTGTAGGCCACGCTGATGACGTTGCTCTCGCGCGAGGGGCGAACGTCGAGCTTCTTGCCCAGCAGCGCGGCGACCCAGGCCTCGAAGTCGCCCTGGCCGTGGGTGGCTTCCTGCCACTGATTGCGCAGGTCGGCGTTTTCGGCCAGACGCAGGGCGCTGATGGCGCGGCGGGCCACGCGTTCACTCTGGATCAGGTCCACCTGGGTGGCCATGTAGCCGGGGGCCATCATGCCGGTGAGCATGACGCCGGCCACGGGGTCGGGCGAGCGTACGTCGAGCAGCACCGCTGCGTCGGCCGTGTACTGCTTGGGCATCAGCAGGCTGACGATGACGGTGGTGGCCACCACGGTGGCCAGCACGGCCAGCGCCGACAGCCAGCGCGCGCGCAGGATGGTGAAGAACTGCTGGAACGACATGGGCGCTGCAGGGGGGGTTTACTTGAGCTTCAGGCCCTTGGTGACGGCGTCGGCATCCACCGGTGTGGCAGGGGCCACGGCGGGGGCGGGCGCAGCAGCAGGCGCAGCGGTATCGCCGGCGGGCGCCAGCGCGGGCAGGGCGGGGGCTTCGGATGCGGCGGCTTCGCTGGGCAGGGCGGCGCCGGCGGGGGGTGCGCCTTCGGCGAACTTGCCCATGTACTCGACCTTGGCGGCGCCACGCATGGCCTTCACCTCGGCGCTCACGCGCTGGCGGCGCGCCTGATTGAGCAGGAAGGCTTCAATGGCGGGGCGGGCCTGGTCGAGCGTGACGGGTGCGGCCTGCGAGCCCAGCACCATGAACACGCGCGCTCCGTTGGGCTGGGGCACCAGCACGCCCTGGCCGGGGTTCAGCGCGGCCAATCGGTCCAACAGTTCCAGCGGCAGCGATTCGGCCGCGCGGGAGGCCACCGCGGTGGTGTGCTGCATGTTCGCGGCCTTGAGCGCGCCGGTGAAGGCGTCGGCGCCCTTGGCCGCCTTGAGCGTGGACTCCAGCGTGGGCAGGGCCTCGCGCGGGGCGGCGATGTTGATTTCCTGCAGCGTGTAGACGCGGCGGTTGGCGAACAGGGCGGGCTTGTCCTTGAAGTACTTCTCGACCTCGTCGGCGCCGGGCTTGGCCACGCCTTCGGCCATGCGCTCGAGCCAGGCACGGGCCAGCACGTCGCGCTTGGCGGCTTCCAGGGCCTGCACGACGCGGGGGTCGCGGTCGAGCTTGGCTTCCTCGGCCTTTTGCACGGCGATTTCCTGGTCGATCAGGCGTTCCAGCACGACGCGGCTGGCCTGCTCGACCTGCTCGGGCCTCAGGCCGCGCTGCTGCTGCAGCACGAAGTTGATCTGGTGCACCGAGATCTCGCCGCTGTTGACCTTGGCGGCCACCTGGGTGGCGGGCTTGTCCTTCTTGCTGCCGCACGCACCCAGCCCCAGCGAAAGGGCCACGGCCAAGGTGAGAGGACCCCAACGGCGAACCCCGAGAAGACGGCTGTTCAAGTGTGCACTCCCTACACGCCAGCGACTCGAGGGAGCTTATCACGCACCCCCCTCGCAAAGGCCCGCGAACCCTGCGAAACAGGGTGTGCAAAAACCACTGCTGCCCTGTGAATTAGGGGGTGCCTGGATGCAGCGGGCTTGGCGGCTGCGTGTCAATCGCTGCCGAACAGGTCGCGGGTGTACACCTTGTCGGCTACGTCGGCCAGCTCGGGGGTGCGCCGGTTGGCGACGATGACGTCGCTGCGGCGCTTGAAGTCGGCCAGGTCGCGCAGCACGGGGGAGCGGAAGAAGTCGTCCTGCGCCAGCGCGGGTTCGTACAGCACCACGTCGACGCCCTTGGCCTTGAGCCGCTTCATCACGCCCTGCACGCTGCTGGCGCGGAAGTTGTCGGAGCCGGCCTTCATGATCAGGCGGTAGATGCCCACGGTGCGCGGGCCGCGGCGCAGGATGTCGTCGGCGATGAAGTCCTTGCGCATGGTGTTGGCCTGCACGATGGCGCCGATGAGGGTCTGCGGCACGTCGCGGTAGTTGGCCAGCAGCTGCTTGGTGTCCTTGGGCAGGCAGTAGCCGCCGTAGCCGAAGGAGGGGTTGTTGTAGTGGCTGCCGATGCGCGGGTCGGCGCAGACACCGTCGATGATCTGGCGCGCGTCGAGCCCGTGGGTGGCGGCGTAGGTGTCGAGCTCGTTGAAGTAGGCCACGCGCATGGCCAGGTAGGTGTTGGCGAAGAGCTTGATGGCTTCGGCTTCGGTGCTGCCGGTGAAGAGCACGGGCATGTCCTTGCTCAAGGCGCCTTCGCGCAGCAGTTCGGCGAAGGCGCGGCCTCGCTCGGTGCTGTCGCCCACGACGATGCGCGATGGGTGCAGGTTGTCGTGCAGCGCCTTGCCTTCGCGCAGGAACTCGGGCGAGAAGAACAGGCTCTTGCACCCGAAGCGCTGTCGCGTCTGATCGGTGAAGCCCACTGGAATGGTGGACTTGATGACGATGCTGGCGTTGGGGTTGATGGCGGTCACGTCGCGGATGACGGCTTCGACCGAGCGGGTGTCGAAGGTGTTGGTTTGCGGGTCGTAGTCGGTGGGCGTGGCGACGATGACGTAGCTCGCGCCGCGGTAGGCGTCGGCCTTGTCGAGCGTGGCGCGGAAATGGAGCTTCTTGTGGCGCAGGAAGTGCTCGATGTCGGCGTCTTCGATGGTGGGCCTGCCGGCGTTGAGCGCGGTGACCTTGTCGGGCACGATGTCGAGCGCTACCACCTCGTGGTGCTGGGCCAGCAGGACGGCATTGGCAAGGCCGACATAGCCAGTGCCGGCAACGGCGATCTTCATGGGCGGACGCGGAGGCGGAGGCGGGGACGGGGCAGGCCCGTATTGTCGTCCACCGCCACGCGGGCTGACGCGGGCACGGCGTGTGCGCCGCGCCGGGCATGCCCGGCCCTTGGGCGCTCAGTTGCCGGTGCGGTGGTGCGCGGCAGCGCTGCGGTAGGCCATCAGCAACTCCTGCTCGAAGCTGCCGTCACCAAAGCGGCGCATGGCGACGACGCGGGCGCGTTCGCCCATGGCGGTGCGCAGCTCGGGCTGGTCGAGCAGCATGATCACACGCTGGCACAGTTCCTCGACCGAGCGGCACAGGTACCCGGTCTGGCCGTCTTCCACCAGATCGCGGTGCTGGCGGGAGTCGAAGGCGACAATGGGCGCGCCGCAGGCCATGGCTTCGACAATGTGGCCCGCAAATCCATGCGTGGCGCTGGGGCTGACGAAGACCCACGCGCGGGCCAGGCGCTCGGCGCGGAAGGCGGCCGAGCGGTCTGCATGCACGCACACGCCGGCGGCGCCCAGCACTTGTTCGCAGGCGTCGTCGCAGGCGCCGACCCATTCCAGCGTCGGTCCGTTGTGCTCGCCATGCGCCAGCAGCACGGCCACCTGCGTGAAGGCCGACACCGATGCACCCGGCGCATCGAGCACGCCACCAACGACAAGTGCACGTTCGGCGGGCTGGTGGCGCACGGCGAGGAAGGCGGGGTCCAACGGGGCGTCGAGCACTTCGACGTGGCTGCTCCGGCCCCAGCGCGACAGGCGGCTGGCGTCCGACGGTGCATAGGCCAGGGACCGATGCTGGAGCCTGCGCACGAGCGGCTCGGCCATGCCGCCGGCCAGCCTGTGCCACATTGTCTCGCCGTGGTGCGCCTTGGAACCGTGCGGCGAATACAGCACGCGTCCGATGCGGCGCCGCCCGACCATGCTGGCCACCAGCGCCGAGGGCACGAACCCGTGCAGGTGCAGGATGTCGATCTCGCCGTCGCGTCGGATGGCGCGGTAGGCCGCCAGCCAGCGGCGCCAGCCCCTGATCGCGCCGCGCGGCTTCTTGACGACGATGACTTCGATGTCCGGGTGGAAACGCTCGAACAGGTGCGTATTGCCCGGATCTTCGATGGCCAACACGACTTGGCGCGCGCCGGCCTGGCGCAGCGACTCCACCGCGGGGCCGACGAAGCGAAACACCGAATCGGTCAGGCGCCCGATGGCATGCACCACGCGCGGGCTGATCATGTCTACGGGCGGCTCGGCGCGGCGCGGTTGCGCCCCTGGCGCGCCGAAGTCACCCAAGGTGCGCATGATGGGCGCGCCCGAGCGCGACAGCGCGGTTTCGTGCATCGAGGGCAGCGGTGGGGTCATGACCGGTGCGCAGGGACTGCCTGGGATCAGGCAGCCATCGGTGCATCAGTACGCGCCGTCGCGCGCGAAGACGACCTTGACCGTGCGCAGCAGGATCTTCACGTCGAGCCAGAGGCTGCGCCGCTCGACGTACTGCCTGTCGAACTCGATGCGCTCGGGGTAGGTCAGGTTGTTGCGCCCGCTGACTTGCCACAACCCGGTGATGCCGGGGGGCACCGACAGGTAGTGCCAGCGAACGGCACCGTAACGCTGCAGTTCCTTGTAGGTGATGGGCCGTGGACCGACGAAGACCATCTCGCCGCGCAGCACGTTGATAAGCTGCGGCAGCTCGTCTAGGCTGGTCCTGCGCAGGAAGGCGCCAATGGTCGTGATGCGCGGGTCGCTCGTGAGCTTGTAGTCGCGCTCCCACTCCATGCGCGCGACGGGGTCGTTCTCTAGCAGCTCCTCGAGCAACTCCTTGGAGTTGCGCGCCATGGTGCGGAACTTCAGGCAACGGAACAGCTTGCCGTTGCGGCCCACGCGGTAGTGTCCGAAGAAGATGGGGGCACCGTCCGTGCGCCAGATGATGAATGCGATGACGAGCAGCACCGGCGCCAACGCGACCAACAGCGACAAGGCCAGCGCCTTGTTGAGAAGGACCACGCCCTGCGCGCGCCACGATGACGAACGCAACCCCCGCGCTGCACCGCCGTGACTTGTATACGTTCTGTACGCGCTTGACGCATCCATTGCTCGACACTCCGCTGACGACGTTCTTGTTCTCATGAAGACCGGCGACTGCGCCGAATCGAAGGCCCGAAAGCCTATACGTTCCACCCCATCGACCGACGCCGCACTGCACAGGAGCCTGTCGCAAATCACGCACGAGTCACTGATGCGCCACACCCACCTTGTCATGAGTGCCGCGCTAGTGCCTGATCACTGTCTCCACTGGAGTCCCATGTGTCCATCCCGGGTCTTGGGGGCTGTAACGCCGGGTCCGACGTGCAGGCTCGGAACGCTCCTGCACACAGGCCATGGCCACCGTGAAAAACGCACGACACGTCTTCTTTTCGCGAGTGTACGGCGCCACTCTAGACGCGCGTACTGGTGGTGGCATGAGTGCCCCTCGCCTCGACATGTAACGTCAGGGAATGATCCCGAGTGACTGAGTCTGACATTCGGCCGATCCATGTTGTCGTCACTGGACAGGGCTCCAGTGCGTGTGGAATCCGACGACCATTTGTGCGCATCATTGTGTTGGTGCATGCTCACGTCAGAGTGAGCCATGGGCGCGGCAGTTACACGTGAGGACGGACCACATCGACGGCCAGCCATTCCCGTTACATCAGCCGCGTGGTGAACGAGCCACAAACCAATCGCGCGGCACCGTATACCGCCACGCCCGCAGCCGCGCGTTGCCGGCACCCACGGACGCGTGGCGACGAAGCCGCCAACTATTCACGGTGGTCCCCCCTGCCCTCTGGATGGCACGACTGGCGTCACGCGGGCAAAGATGGCGCTGGCCGACAATAACGGGTCCGACGCGAACCGCGTGCCTTGTGAGGTCGGCAGCGGACTAAGACGGCGACGCCGCTCCCGAAGCAATGGCCTCCGAATGACGAGCTGTGAAACCATGAACCAGAACTCGACGTCGCGCCCACCGCAAAGCACCTACCTGATGACGGTGGGACACCTGCTGGCCATCCTGCGGGCGCGGTGGCCTAGCACCGTCGTGGTGCTTCTGGTGGCACTCGCCTTGGGCGCGGCTGCCAGCATGCTGCTGCCCAAGCGTTACACGGCCAGTGCCACCGTGCTGGTGGACGTGCGGTCGCCGGACCCAATCAGCGGCCTGCTCATGCAGGGGATGATGACCCCGAGCTACATGAATACGCAGGTGGATCTGCTGACAAGCGATCCGATCGCCCGTCGCGCCGTGCGCGAACTGCGGCTGGCTGACGTGCCCAGCCTGGTCGAGCGATGGCGCGAGGCGACCGACGGCATCGGCGAGCTCGAAGTCTGGGCGGCCAAGCTGATCTCGCGCGACCTCAAGGTCGCACCCGCCAAGGACTCGAACCTGCTCGAAGTGGCCTACACGTCACCCGATCCGACCTTCGCGGCCAACGCGGCAAATGCGTTCGTCAAGGCGTATGTCGATACCACGCTGCAGTTGAGGCAAGAGCCAGCCAAGCGGCACAAGCAATTCTTCGATGCGAACGCCAAGCAGTTCCGCGACGAGCTGGAAGCGGCACAGGCCCGACTGTCGGATTTCGAGAAGAAGAACGGCATCATCGGCGACGACCGGCAGCAGGTGGACGTCGAGACGACGCGCCTGGTCGAGATGACCGGGCAACTGGTGCTGCTGCAGGCTCAGGAATCGGATTCGCGTAACAGGCGGCTGCAAGGCAGTGCGAATGCGGAACTGTTGCAGGAGTCGATGGCTAGCCCGCTGGTCGGCGCGCTGCGTGCGGACCTGCAGCGTGCGCGGGCCAAGCTCAGTGAAATGCTGGCAAACCGCGGCGACAGCCATCCGCAGGTGATCGAACTGCGACAAAGCATCGACGAGTTGCAGAGACGCATTGCCGAGGAAACGCGCCGTGTGTCGGGCAGCGTGACGGTGGTGGACCGGGTCAATCAGCAACGGCTTTCCGACGCGCGTAACCTTGTCGAGGGGCAAAGAGCAAAGGTGGCCAAGTTGAAGGCACTGCGTGACGACTCGGTCGCCCTGCGCCGCGATGTCGAGAACGCCCAGAAGGCCTACGACACCGTGCTCGGCCGGGCCAATCAGATGGGCCTGGAGAGCCAGGTTGCGCAGACGAACGTGTCGGTGGTGGGCTTGGCCTCGACGCCGACCGAGCCTTCGTCGCCCAATGTGGTGCGCAACATGCTGGCGGCGGTCGTGCTGGGGCTGCTGGGCGGCCTGGCACTGGCGCTGTGGCGCGAGTTCCGGGACCAGCGCGTTCGGCTGGAAGACGAGATCCCGGCATTGCTGCAGCAGCCGGTGCTGGTGACACTGCCGCATTTCGGTCGGCGCAGGGGCTTGGTCCCGCTGGCCACCCCTGCGGCCATGCGCGCCAAACGGTTGACGGCAGCCTGAGCCGGTCACCGCTCAGCGATACGAGAACCGTTGGGAGTCACACATGCTGTTTCGACGCCGCGAGCAGGCTTCACATGCAGATACGGTCATCCTGGCCGAGGAGGCCATCCCGGGATTCGAGCCGTCGGGGTTCCACGACCGATCCATTGGTGAGATCCTGCGCAGCAGCAACAAGCTGAGCAATGAGCAGGTGCAGCGCGCGTTGGTCTACCAGGAGCAGCGTGGCGTCCGTTTCGGCGATGCAGCGATTGCGCTGGGATTCGTCAAGCGCGAAGACGTGCTTTGGGCCCTGGCACGCCAGT